>Ga0157372_10003459_pt1 | contig 17036 bp, 16 predicted proteins | sample C55metaG_FD_115307 | JGI IMG/M metagenome (GOLD analysis project Ga0157372, IMG submission 115307) | Corn rhizosphere microbial communities from Kellogg Biological Station, Michigan, USA - C5-5 metaG | ecosystem: Host-associated > Plants > Roots > Rhizosphere > Soil | place: USA: Michigan... | reverse complement strand
GGACCGGACGGTGAGAGGCCTCCGTCCGGGGCAGTGCCCTGTTCATCTCCCGCGCTGATTCTCCGACTCCTTTCGCCGTGCACAAACCTGCCACGCGGGCCGCACTGCGCAAGGGCCGCACGCTAAACGTCTGCGCCCGGTCCCGCCGGGCTGCGGCCTTGCCGTTTCCCTTGCTGGTGCGTACCTGCGTGCCGGTTTCTGTCCCACGGCGACGGAACTCGGAGAAACATCATATGCACAGCAGGAGACATAACATGTCACAGCAACACCTCAACACCCCGGCTCGGGAATCTGAAGAATCATCATGCGAAAACACCTCTCGTCTGCGCTTTTTCAGCCGGCTCTACGCGCGTGACCCGCAGGGAAACTATGTTATGGCAACCGACAGCCAGGTGCTGGCAGAAGCGGCGCTGGCCATTGATTACCGTTATCCCGTGGGAACCAAATTTACCTCCTCTGCGGCGTCCGCAGCCTATTTTCGTCACAAGCTGGCAGGGTATGAGCGCGAGGTGTTTATGGTGGCTTTTCTGAATAATCAGCATCAGCTGCTGGCCTGCGAGGAGATGTTTCGCGGCACGCTGGCCTCAACGGAGGTCTCTCCCCGCGAGGTGGCCCGTCAGGCGCTGCTGCATAATGCCGCGGCGGTGATACTGAGTCACAACCATCCCTCCTTTATGCCTGAGCCGTCGCGCGCGGATATCGACATCACGCTTCGCCTTAAGCAGGCGCTGGCGCTGGTGGACATCCGGGTGATCGATCACATTATTGTGGCGGGTCACACCACCACGTCGCTGGCCGAGCGCGGGCTGGGCGGGCTGTGAGACCTTCACCCGGGGCAGGGCTGCCCCGCAGACCCGTGATCGCCACGCCCGCCTGGTTGCAGAAAATCAGGACATGATGCTGAGCCTCTCGGACAGACATCATCCTTGCGCCACACCGCGTTCAGCCAGGTATGATGGCGCATTTTTCCCGCGCGCTGAGTCAGCAGATTCGGGTATCGCCCGGCGTGACCGATACCTCTATGTCTCTGATAATACCTTCGACGCATGCCTTATCAGCCTCCGCCTTGGTTGCAAAGCAACCTGCTGATGTGGGTCCAAACAGAGGCGGCATCCTGAGAGATTGTATCTTGACTGCGGTATGCAATGTTTACATACCGCAGTCAAGATTCAGGGGCAGAAAATTTGAATTGCATACCGCAGTCAAGATATGGCCTTTTTTTGCCGGGATCTGCATACCTTAGTCAAGAATAAAGCGTTCGCGTTACCTGCTACATATCGCAGTCAGATAGCAGGAGACAGAACACGTACTGTCAAACCCAGACATAGCTGTCCTTTTGCACAGGCATACCCCATTCAGGATCGGGTGCAAAGCACCTGTCAATCTTTTGATTTTGCGAGAGCTTCAGCCAGTTTGACCGGATCGATACCGGCTGTTTTCAGCGCTTTTATCACCTCATCGTAATTCTCATCCGTTGCGGTAGACGCTGGCGTATCTGTTAACGCTTCGGCATCACGCTTGGACAATCTCCCGCGCTGGATCAGCTTAGGGTTGCGGTGGTGAACCACAAAATAGACTGCTTTACCGCGTTTGATCTCGGTGTAATCCAGATAGCCAATCTCTTTGAGCTGCTCCATGGCTTTTCTGACCGTGTGATTCTGGGTATAGACGCTGGAGGTCAGGTTCAGCCGGTCCCGCAGCCGCTTCATGGAGACAGGAGCAGGGTTCTGCGGCAAGCTTTCAATAAACGTATAGAGGGCCTGTGCTGATTCTTTGCGGGGCAGCGCGTCAATGGCTTTCAGCCGCAGCAGCACGCGCCTGTCCATGTCGTAGAGTTCAAATAGCTTCGGCTCTGCCTCAATTTCGACAATGTTCTCGACTACATCATAGGAGGCAGACTTCACCAGATGCGTCACCCAGCCTTTGGTCTCGTTCTGGAATTTCAACGTCACGGATGCCAGTTTGAACAGGGAATTGCTGATGCGATCGCGCATTTTCTGATTAGAGCGCCGGCTGTCAAACCCGCACATTTTCATAAACTCTACAAATGTGAGTTTGAGCGCGCTGTTTTTCACGCCGTGCTCGGCCATGGAGCGCACAATACCCAGCCAGACTTTGAAATCGGTGTCCATGTCCAGACGCGATCCAGTGATCTTAACGTCGTTGTATCCCTCACTTTTCGCGATAGACAACTGCACCAGTTCTTCAGTGGCATCGGTGACACTTTTACGGTTGGTTTTGCTGCGACTCGTTGATTTCAGTGTGGGAACAAAGAGACCCAGGCGCATCAGCGGAACCGGCTGCACCGTGCTGGACTTGTTGATATCCAGTGAAACGATCTCGCCCGTGGACTTGTTAGTTTCTTCGAGATTCAGCGGTAAGGGACTGGATTTCTTCACCATTTTTTTGCCAGCAGTTGTCAACATGCAGAGAGTCTACCTGCATACCGTAGTCAAGGTAAACCCATACCGTAGTCAAGGTGTCTGCATGCCACAGTTAATGACAGCACATACCTCAGTCACGATATTGCATACCACAGTCAATAACGACACCCTCTCAGACCAGAGCCGACGCGGCCTGCAGAGGATCGAGGATCTCTTTGGGATCTTAGAGGATCTCTTTGGGGATCTTATTATGGGATCGTGCTGGTGGAAAAAAGGGATAAAACGCGGTGAATGACGGTTTAGCCTGTGTGATGACAGTATTATGCAGGCACTGGCTGCAGAATATTCTGGGAAAGACCGGTGGTCACTGTTCTTGCATACCGCAGTCAAGATCCCTTTTCTGATGCCACGATAACTTCTTTAGACAAATGAGCGTGTTAAAGATACTTTTCTAAAAAAATTAGGTTAATGCACATACATAGAGCATAGCTATTTGAATATAAGAATTGGCATAGATGAAAAAAAAGCGCCTTACGGCGCTTAATCCAAAATTTCAGATAAAAAACAAAGCATACGCTACATGGTAAAGCTTCAAATTTATATTATAGTTCAAGATTTCGATTTAATAAAGGATTTAATGGGATATTATATAGAAATGAATGCAGATATTTTATAATTAAACCAGCCCGGTTATAATAAAAATATACGCATTTATATTCAAAGCAGAAATAAACATTACTAGCGGAAGTTTATAGTTAACATATAAAATTTAGGCGTAATTAAAACCAATTATATTAATAGTTTTGAGGTATTCTTACCCTATTAGCTTAATAAATATTGTTAGCTAATTAATTTTAGGAGGAATAAAATATAATTGCATTGATAATTAATCCATCTCTAGGTATAAAATAATTTATCTGCCAGTTGATCCGTCATCTCACATTAATCTTTGTCTAATAGGGGTTTTAAATTGTTGAGTTATAGGCTAAGGTACCAAATTTGGCTATTTTACTTGAACATAACAAGCGTACTAGCACTGTTTTATAACAACTTCAAGGTCTACTTCTAAGTTTATATCTAAAATAGATCTATAATGATTGTATTTCTCTACAGGTAGCGGATCGTTCAAATTAAGTTGTTGATGTATTATTCCTGATTTAGGTATAATATGAAGATTCAGATATAATTGAGTGTTTTTCTTGTTTCATTATTACTAGTTAAAAATAGTTAATCGTATCATATTCGATTCGTGTTCTCAACATTAAGATTGCGAATTCTCATGCGCATTATTCTATCATTGCAATGTTATTGCGAAGAATAAAATCTGAAAGTGGAATAACGAGAATTTAGAGAGTAAAACATAAAAAGCTATTGGGAGATAAAAATGCCTTTACTTGAGTATATTTCCGATCAAAACCTTTATGATGAAGTGGAATATTTGTTAAAAAAAGCGATAAATAAAAGAAATGCAGCTGAAAAATCTTTCAACAGCAATGTTATTGACCCTTTTGGCGCATTATTTGAAGCTCCAGGATTTACATCACATCAAGAGTGGAGAAACTCTGAAATTGCAAGGCAACGTCAGAAAACAATACAAAATCATGTTGGCACTTTTCATCAAAAAATTCTTGGTCATGTCAATGGATGGAAAGATTTAGGTAGAGGCAAGATTGTCGATCTTGTTAACGATGAGAAGAAAATTATTGCCGAAATAAAAAACAAGTATTCAACTGTTACTGGCGGCGATCTGTCCTCAAAATATGAGGGTCTAGAGAAACTTATAATGCCTAAGCATAGTCTGTATAAAGGATATAGAGCTTATTTTGTAAATATTATACCAAAAAAACCAGCTCGTTCAGATGTACCTTTTACACCATCTAATAAAGATAATGGTGCGCCATGTGCATCTAACCCTGATCTTAGAATAATCGATGGAGCAAGTTTTTATGAAATAGTAACTGGTAGAGCTAATGCACTCGCCGAACTTCATGGAATACTGCCACAAGTTATTGAATTTGTTTGTAGAAATCGTCTTAACCAGCCTGGTTATACTATACCTGACAAAAAAGACTTTATTGAATATTTCAAATTAGCATATGTCAAATAACCATGATCAGTGTTTGACAAAAGTAATGTAAACTTATACAGTAGTAACCATGACTAACGTTAGCATGGTTACTCGTTATGAACAAAGAAAACTTTTCGCTTTCAGAAGTGGCTGATATTTTGGGGGTTTCCAAAGAAACTCTACGTCGTTGGGATGTCACTGGTAAATTATCTTCACAAAGAAATGAAGAAAACAACTATCGTTACTATAAAAAAGAACAACTTAAAATATTTGAGCAGGCTCAATCCTTGTTTACAAGTACTTGGTCTGATGATGCAGTTGACGTTCCAAACAATTATACCGTAATGGAGTTATTTGCTGGAGCTGGAGGTATGGCTCTAGGTTTAGAAATGGCTGGCTTAAAATCAATTCTGCTGAATGAAGTTGATTCCTGCGCATGTCGAACGCTTAGAAAAAATAAACCTTACTGGAATGTTATAGAGGGTGACGTTAGTCAAGTCGACTTTACTCCGTATAGAAACACGGTTGACGTTCTTGCTGGAGGATTTCCTTGCCAAGCTTTTTCTTATGCTGGAAAAAAGCTTGGTTTTGAAGACACGCGTGGTACTTTATTTTTTGAATTTGCTAGAGCTGTGAAGGAAACCAATCCAAAAGTTTTGTTGGCAGAAAATGTCAGGGGTTTGCTGAATCACGATGATGGTCGCACTCTCGAAACTATAAAGAATATTATTGCAGATTTGGGTTACAAGCTTTTCGAACCTAGAGTAATGAAGGCAATGTTTTATAAAGTTCCCCAGAAACGCGAGCGATTGATTCTTATTGCTGTAAGAGAAGATCTTGCTAGTGATTTTAAATATGAATGGCCATCTCCTTATAAGAGAGTGTTAACGCTTGCAGATGCTCTTAAAAAGGGCGAACTTTATAATTGTGATGTTCCAATTTCGGAAGGGCAGAAATACCCTAAAAGAAAAGCTGAAATATTAAGCATGGTTCCTCCCGGTGGCTATTGGAGAGACTTGCCAGAAGAGATTCAAATAGAATATATGCTCAAAAGTTACTATTTAGGAGGCGGTAAAACGGGTATGGCTCGTAGGCTTTCTTGGGACGAACCAAGTCTGACGTTGACTTGTGCACCTGCACAAAAACAAACTGAGCGTTGTCATCCTGAAGAGACCCGTCCTTTAACAGTACGTGAGTATGCAAGGGTACAAACATTTCCTGATAGCTGGGAGTTTGAAGGTTCAATGTCTGCAAAGTATAAACAAATAGGTAATGCTGTGCCTGTGAATTTATCATTTGCCATTGGCAAATCTATTATTAGCTTATTGAATAAAATCAATGGGTGCACTAATTCAGAAACTAGTGGTCATACATTAATTTTAAATGAATAAAATAGTATTGTTTATTTAATTTGATAGAAACACTAATTTGTAACTTATTGTGTCGCATCCTCTCTTGCTAAAAGAGGGGGTGAGAAAATACATAAATACTCAATTAAAATCTAAAGCATTCCATTGTTGTTTTTTTGCATTAAAAGCTTAATTTGTATGAAAATCAAATTGCCAGTGTGTTATCGAATGTGGTTAATGAGTGTGTTTTTTTTAATTTCATGTCAAGCTTATTGTCTTCTATTAGTGTTAATACTCCAAAGTTATATTTATCAAAAATATCGGCAAGCAAAAAAATAAATTTTATTAAATACCCTGAGTCGAATTTAAGTCTTGTGAAATACTTGTGCGGGATATAAGGTCAAAATATTTAACTGCTCGTCGCTCAAAAATAATTAAGAAACCAGAAGGGTGATTATTTTAAAAGTGATCGGCTTTTACACTTTTAATTTAATCACATTTTTGCATCTGCTTGATAAGTGCTTGTGACTATTTATAAGCATTAAGTAAAATATTTACTCCATCATGAATATATTTGATATCTGCGCCATGTTCATTCAATATAGATATTAATATCTGGAATTTATACTTGTAACTTGTTGCTGCTTCATTAATTTTATCTGTTATTATAGTAGTGCTCATCCATTTCCATAAAGATGTCTGCCCTGGTAGCCCATTCTTCTGGCAGACACCGATCCACTGTTACCGGCATATTGGCTCCTGTTAGCCACATTAGCCGGTCAACAGGCTGATGGCGCAATAACTGTAATCTGAGTTCAGGTATAGCTTTTAAAGCGAAAGGGCGGGTGTAGCCGCATCTTTATCTTGTTATACCCATCGGCATGTAACGTAAGCTCAGCCAATGCGACTAATGCACGTTGGCCGGGATTATGTGTGCAAATTCTACATCCGGCAGTCACGCTGCCTGTTACCCAATGCGAGTGTCAAGGTTTGTCGGAAGTGGGGTGTCACCAGTAAGACCTGAGTGTAATGCCTGACAGCCCAACCCTGTATGTTTAGTACAAAAAAAGCCTCTGTGAACAGAGGCTAAAGAGTTAATAGCAGATAACAGGGAATGGAAGTGTCAGAAGATATTCCACACAGCAATAATAACCCATGTAAAGTGCAGGGTTAAGTGACATATTTTTGAACGTTACATCTGACCGGCTCTGTTGCTGGTTAAATGACCGCTTTAGCGGTTTCAGGGTTTTGCTGTAACCATGCCTGCCACAGTATCAGTACCACCGTGCAAAGCGGAATAACTTCAGGCTGACAGCCGGAGCAGGCAAGTTCAGTACACTCTCCGCAAACAACAGGACTGAAAATACAGCCTTAAAGCACGATCGTAATCCAGGAGATTTCACACAGGAATATCATTCTCCCGAAGTCCCGAAAGCTGTTCTGTGTTCATGATGCCTGTGCTGCTGCTCAGATCAGAGGCGGCAGGCTGGCTGTTTTTCAGCACGTGCAGCAGAGCCAGCGGTGCTAACAGTATGGGGATGCACACCCGTATAGGCTCAGACTGGCCCGGTTGACGGCGAACCGTCCACGCAGGCCACAACGGTATTTTTCATAGCTGAATCTCCTGTCGGTTAGTGACCGCCCATCAGTTTTTCCGCTTCTTCCGGCTTGTCATGCACCCCGAAGCGGTCAACGAGGGTGCGGGTGGCGTCGTTCATACCCGGTATTTCCACCTCAGCACCTTCGCGGCGGAACTTGATTACCGCCCTGTCCAGCGCGCTGACGGCGGTGATGTCCCAGAAGTGGGCGTGTGTGACGTCAATCACCACGCGCTCTGCGGCTTCCCTGAAGTCAAAGTGGCTCACAAAACGGCTGGCAGAGGCAAAAAAGACCTGCCCGGTCACGGTATAGGTCCGGGTAACGCCCTCCCGTGACGATTTGACCGTCATAAAGCGCGCTACCTTGGTGGCAAAATTCAGCGAGGCAATCAGCACCCCGGTCAGCACGCCAAAGGCCAGATTGTCGGTTGCCACCACCACAACCACAGTTGCCAGCATGACCACGCTGGTTGACAGCGGATGGCGGCGCAGATCGGTAATGGAACGCCAGGAGAAGGTGCCGATGGAGACCATGATCATCACCGCAACCAGCGCTGCCATCGGGATCTGTGAGACCTGATCGCGAAGGAAGATTATCAGGCAGAGCAGCACCAGCCCCGCCGTCAGGGTGGAGAGGCGCCCGCGTCCGCCGGACTTCACGTTAATCACCGACTGACCGATCATGGCGCAGCCCGCCATACCGCCGATAAATGCCGTGCAGACGTTGGCGATGCCCTGCGCCTTGCACTCACGGTTTTTATCGCTCGGAGTGTCAGTCATGTCGTCTACGATAGTGGCGGTCATCATGGATTCCAGCAGTCCCACCACGGCAAGGCCGGCAGAGTAAGGCAGAACAATCAGCAGCGTATCCAGGTTCAGGGGAATATCCGGAATAAGGAACATTGGCAGGCTGTCAGGCAGTTTGCCCATGTCGCCCACGGTGCGCACATCCAGATGCAGCCACATGCAAATGGCGGTCAGCACTAAGATGCAGACCAGCGGGGAGGGAATCGTTTTGTTGAGGTACGGAAAGAGATAGATGATTGCCAGGCCTGCGGCGGTGAGCGCATAAACGTGCCAGGTCACGTGGGTCAGCTCCGGCAGCTGCGCCATGAATATCAGAATGGCCAGCGCGTTGACGAAGCCTGTCACGACCGAGCGCGAGACGTAGCGCATCAGACTGCCAAGCTTCAGGTAACCGGCCGCCAGCTGCAGCAGGCCGGTCAGTACCGATGCCGCCAGCAGATACTGCAGGCCATGATCTTTCACCAGGGTTATCATCAGCAGCGCCATGGCGCCAGTGGCCGATGAAATCATGGCAGGGCGTCCGCCGAAGAGAGCCATCACCACAGGAATACAGAACGCCGAATAGAGGCCGACCTGCGGATCGACGCCGGCAATGATGGAAAATGCGATCGCTTCAGGAATAAGCGCGAGCGCGACGACAATACCGGCGAGCACGTCACCACGGACGTTGCCCAGCCAGTCCTTACGTGTCGAGGACAGCAGCATAATAATTTCTCAGATTTCAGATACAGTCAGCCCGTGAGGGCAAAAAATTCAGGTACGAAAAAGTCCATCCGCAGGCGGGATGTTTAAGGATGCGCGACCGAGACAACTCAGTGCGACAGGGGAGGGCGACGACTCAGGGTGGCGTAAGACGCATAAGTTGGAGTTCTCCTTGACGGCAAAAGGTGCCTTCAGGACTGCAGTGAGCCAGCAAAACCCGGGGCGGGGAGCTGACGGCGAAGCCTGGCCTTGTCAGGACAGGCACTAAACTATAAACAAAAATGGTAGGAGGTCAACGTTTCGCGGTACGGATCATGGTATCGATAAAGCACCCTGACTCACGTCTGCTTCTGAAAAACGCAACGCGCTTCAACCGATTTTGCATAGGCCAGGAAAAATCATTGCTACGCTTCCGGCTTCGCAGAAAGGATTTTTAACCGCACAGGCAGTTCCCGTTCGATTTTTTTACGATGGAACGGAGAAAGCTTGCGCCAGTCGCGTGCTTCCTGCAGCGTGCGGCCGCAGCCCTCACACCAGCCTTTTGTTTTACTGAAGATACAGATATCAGTACAGGGGGACTTCACGGACATGATGACTCCTTTGATATGGGTCAGATACAAACAGGCTGAAACATCAGGCCAGTCGATTTGGGTTTAGTAAGGGATAGATAGCGCATTTAATGGGTTACTAACGCGTGTCAGCCGCCTTGCCTCAGGCGTACTGGATGTTCATCACGCCCTGTTCGGTTAGATGGATCATGGCATCAACCTGCCAGGTCGACCGAATGAGCGCCGGCGTCAGCACGGCAGTCGGTTCACCAGTGGCCACAATCTGCCCTTCGTGCAAGACCACCAGGTGCTGGCAATATTTTGCCGCCAGATTGAGATCGTGAAGTGCCACAATCACGGTAACGGGCAACGCGGTGATAAGTCGCATCAGTTCCAGCTGAAACTGGATATCCAGATGATTGACGGGTTCATCCAGCAGCAGGATATCCGGCTGCTGAGTGAGCGCGCGGGCGATCTGACAACGCTGACGTTCCCCACCTGACAGGCGATGCCAGGATCGGTGTGCCAGGGCATCAAGCTTCATCATTGAAAGCGCTTGTTGCACAGCATCTTCATCGGCCTGACGCCATGGCGCGAAAGCGCTGCGATGCGGCGCACGACCGAGACGGACAATCTCTCTGACGCTCATTTCCGCTTCAGACTCCGCATGCTGCGGCACAAAAGCAAGCGTGCGGGACAATTCACGCCGGCTCAGATTGCTTGTCCGCGTGCCGCCAATTTTTATGCCCGCATAAGCGCAGGCCTGCACACCCGCCATCGCGCGAATCAGCGTGGACTTACCAGAGCCATTCGGGCCAAGCAGCCCCACTGTTTGCGAGCGTTTCGCACTGAAGCTGATATCCGATAACACGTCACGCGCCTGAAGCGTCACGTTCAGCTTTTCAACCACGATATGCATCATCATTTCTCCCGGTTTCGGTACAACATTAGGGCAAACACAGGGGCGCCGACCAGGGCCGTTACCACGCCAATGGGTAAAACCTGATGACGGATCAGCGTGCGAGATACCAGGTCCGCGAGGATCATGAAATGTCCTCCGGCAAGAAAGGCGAACGGTATCGTAATAAGATGCCGGTGCCCGACTATCATGCGCGTGATATGCGGGATGACCAGCCCGACAAAACCTACCGCGCCAATCGCGCTGACGATAACTGCGGTAAGTAAAGCGGTTGTCAGCAACAAAATCACGCGTACCCGTAATACCTCTGTGCCAAGCGTTGCAGAAACGTCGGTGCCCACGTTGAACGTATCCAGCGAGCGGGCATAGCAGAGCGCTATCAGTAAGCCTGTTGCCACTACGACAAGGCACAGCAATGCATCTGACCAGCGTACACCGCTCAGGCTACCCAGTAACCAGAACATCACGCCGCGCGATTGTTCAGCATTTGCCGCTGTACTGACAATGTAGGATGTCAGCGCATTAAACAGTTACGTACCGGCGATACCGGCCAGAATGATGCGTGACGCGTTCTCACGCATGCCGCCCGACAACACCACGCTCAGTGAAAAAGCCACACAGGCTCCGGTAAACGCCCCGGCTCCGGTGCTGATGGCACCGCTGCCAATCCCCAGCAGCATGACACTGACGGCACCGGTTGAGGCGCCGGCAGAGATGCCCAGTAAATACGGATCGGCGAGCGGATTACGCAACAACGACTGCAACACCAGTCCGCATAACGCCAGCCCACCCCCGCTGCTGGCGGCCATCAGTGACCGGCTCAGACGGTACTGCCAGATAATGCCGGCTTCAACAGAAGGCAGATCGAAATGCGTTATGCCCAGTCCGTTGGTGATTGCCCGGGCGGTGGTGGCAAAACTCACGGGGATATCACCGGTGGCAGCAGCCAGCACCATCATGACAGGGAGGCTCAGTATGCCAGCTACAACGATCAGGCCGTGTCGCCAGTTAAATACAGAATGATTTGTCATCTGGCGTGTTCGAAAGTCTGGATCTGTTGTGCAATCAGCTCAGCCGCTTCTACGTTTCGTAAAGACGGATTGAGCGACATCGCCGGCACCACTGCAATGTGACCTTGTTCCACCGCAGGCATTTCGCGCGTGACCGGATCGGTTTTCAGAAACCTTATTTTTGCTGCCACGTCATCGGCGGGATAAAGCCGCCTGTCCATACTCGCGATGACGATAATGTCTGGCTGAGCCTTAACAATGTATTCCCACGACACGGCGGGCCACTCCTGGTCTGAATCGATGATGTCAGACAGACCAAGGGTTTTACTGATCCAGCCCGGTGCGCCTTTATTACCGGCGACCCACGGATCGCCTTTCAGGCGAGTGCTGGAGAACCAGTAAACAACTTTACGTGGTGCTGACGGCTTAACATCACGCTGTTTCTGTATGGCAGTGATACGTTCAGACAGTGTTTGTTTCAGCAATTCACCACGTTGAGCCACATCAAATATGCGCGCCAGCGTGGTGATTTCTTCAAAAATGATATCGATTGAGTAAGGTTCAGAACGTGCGCCATCCCCATTTGAGGCCTCAGTGACTGTTTGCTTTTTTAAATCTCTATTCCAGCAGAGTATTTATTTCCGCTAGGTTTTTGCCATCAGTTGCTTTTCCGAACCGTTATGTCTGATGAACTCTGCTTTGCCGCCTGTTATTCTGTCCGCATGTATCGGTACCAACTAGGGAAATTTTACGCGGATGTTATCGGGGGCAGCGCACTGGTGATGATAACTGCAGAGGGTTATTTGCAGCAGGTCTGGGGCGGCCGTCAACATGATGTAGGCTGATCAAGGGGATCCCTTCCTGTGCTGCAGGTAAATGATACAAAGCAGTTTGCCGAATCCATTCCTCACCATGGCATGACGCAGAAGATGGCCGCTGAGCTGCTGGTGCTGCGTCATGCTGCCGCCGAACTGATAGAGATAACACGGGCAGGGCTGGAGTTTATCGCCGAGATACCGGCGAATATTGCCAGCGCGTTTGATACGATGCCGGAGTTTAGCCGGGACAGGGCCGACGACACTCTCAGTAAGGCTAGGCAGCTGCTGCTGACCGGGCGAATACACGACTAAACTGCGTGATGCCATACTCAAAAAAGCCTAAGATGCTCAATAAGAGCCATAGTTAGCGAATCATTAAGGGCTATTGTATGAAAGTGTCTATTAAGATTGATGATGAACTGTATGCACAGGCACTTGAACTGGCCAATCCGGGCATGAATGAAGCAGATATTTTACATGAAGCACTAAAGACGTTTATCCGGGTGCAGGCAGATAAAAGGCTGTCAGAGCTTGACGGTGCCGCGCCGGATAAGGCGAGCATTCAGCGCCGCGATTAGCAGTTACTATTCATTCTCATACTTACCGATCTGCACGTTACAAGAATGCAGCGTGCCGGCTTCCCGGGCAAAGTCGTAAGATTCTTTAAGCTGGCGCATCGCATCCGTTTTAGTGCCTCAATGCTTAGTAGATTCTTTATGAAGTTCAGCAGCGCGTGCTTACGCACGAGCACGCCTTTCCGGGGGTAGTTTATCCATAACGTTGCCAGCGCATAACATATCGAAAGGGAGCAGGCGTATTGAGCAACAAGGTTGAAGTAACAGCGCATATCGATCCGTAAATTAAAGCCGATGCAGAAGCTGTACTGGCACAAACCGGGCTGTTGGTGGCCGCGTTTCTGCGTCTCTCTCTGACGCAGCTGGTGGAGAAGCGGGGAATCCCGTGCATCACCGGAGCCACCAGCCCGCAGGAATAACAGATCCACTTGAAGCAAGCGTTCTCCACATCTGCCTGGCGGTTGCCCTCAGCCGACACCATCCCTAGAATGCGCCTATCTTTACGCTATACAGACGATTTTCATACGAAATTATGACACAACAGCTCAAATCTATTCAGGCGCTGCGCGGGCTTGCCTGCCTCGCCGTCGTTACTTTCCATTTTCGCTACCAGATAAAAGCGCACTATCCGACATTAGCTAAGCTGCTTTCAACCGGCGCTATTGGTGTGGATCTGTTTTTCATCCTCAGCGGTTTTGTTATCACGCTTTCTGTGTCGCACATGGGTACTGGCTTTGATGCAGCGGGTGACTTCCTGAAACGCCGTGCGCTGCGCCTGCTGCCCGCCTACTTCATTCTGCTGCTGATTAATTTCCTGTTAAGCGGAGCAATGGCAATCTTTCACTATGCTGATAAGACGCAGGCGCTGATTAGCGCGGCGACGCTCTCCGTTTATCTGCCGCAGCACGCGCCGTTTTACGTGGACGACAGCGGGTTTATGGGCATGCGCTGGACACTCAACTATGAGTTTCTGTTTTACCTGATGATGGCCGTCTGTTTGCTGGTGCGCGCACGCTGGGTGGCGCTGACCGCAATGCTGGGCGCGGTGCTGGTGGCTGTGCCAATGGCAGCAGGCCACCAGCCGACGCTGCTGGTGCACGGATATGACATGGGCTACGCCTACCTGAACCTGATGACCAATCCGATCATCTGGCAGTTTGCTGCAGGCGTGCTGATTGGCTTGGTTTATCCGCACATGGCGCGCCTGCCGGATGCTGCACGAATGCCATTTTTGCTGGCAGCTGTTGCCCTTTTTATACAGCACATTATCAGCTATCAGCATATCGGGCATGGCCTGATGGCATCCGGTACCGTGCTGGCGCTTCTGCTGGCCGCTGTGGCTTTCAACGACAACTGGTTAGGACGCATCACGCCGCGCTGGCTGGTATTTCTGGGAGATATCTCTTTTTCCGTGTATCTGATTCACATTGTGACCAAAGACCGGTTATCAAAATCCTTCACGGATCAGGGTATGCCGTTCTTTGTATGCAACGTCCTGCTGGCGCTGCTGCTGGGCTGGCTCAGCTACCGTTACATTGAGCCAATCGGACAGAAGATTGCGCGCCGGCGTAAAGAGATAGCGCTTTGCACCGCAAGCGATGCTGCATAACCTGCAACCCTTCTGCCGCAGGGCTTTGAGCCTGTCCGTTATGCTTCATAGACAGGTTCAACCCAAGGAATACTGCGATAAAGTGTCCGACATGCGGTGCAGAGGTTTTTGTTTATGGCACGCGCGACGTCCAGTTGAATATGGGCAACCCGGATAACATTATAGGGAATGTGAAAGGAAGCCATTGCCTGGTCTGCGGAGAGATGTTCGTGGATATGTCAGAGACCGATTCATTCGTGTGGAAGGTCGGCGCGCTGAAAGCCGCGGCCGCATACAATCACTGACTCCAACAGCCCGCGCTAAGCGGGCTTTTTACTGCTTGAGTATTCGAAAGTATATTTTTGGTAAGTATACTTACCATTGTTGGAAAGTCAGCTTTGCAAAATACAATTAAATCATAAGCATACATCGATTTTAATGGAGTATGGTGAGTCAGCCTTGTAGGGTGTCTATAAACACCCTATATGATGAATCTGCCCATGACTGCCCAGCCAAACCGCCGCACTCAAAAGCTTGCAACTGACCTTGAAGCAATCCGACAAGAATTATATTCAGAAGAATTTGCGTAGAAGAGTTACTCCGATCATCCGAATGTAGGGCTTTTTTTCTTTGCCAGGAAAGGTGAAACCAAAGCCATTATTTCTGTTACATGCTCCCCTTGTCAGGTTTCAATAGCGTTTTGGGACACAAGTAAAGGATACATGTTCTCCACACCAACCCTCGACCCGCTGGAGGTAATGACTGCTGATAAACCCATATGCCCGGAAGATTGGGAACAGAATATGTTTCACACTCTAATAACGGACCGGAGCAGGAGGGCTACTATTGGGACTTTGAAAACTACGCAACAGCTGTCACAGAGCTACGCAAAAAGTGGTACGCCAACAGAGAGAAATTTTCCGATCCGATTACCAGAAACGCTTTGCAATCTGCAATCCATTAAGCTGATAAGATTATCGGCGTTGCTCCCTCTCTGCCTGATGTCGTAAGCCTGAATAATATCTGGCGGGACAAATGGCACCCTTTACCTGAACTGGTGCCAATTGATGATTATCTTCTGTGGGATAAACAGTACCTGCGCGCACTGGCCGTCATTTATCAGCTATCTACAATCGTTCAAAATAATATGTCCGAATAGAGTTAGCCTTTCATTTCAAAGCGTGATTTTTCAAAATCATGGTATACCGCAGGATTGCTAAAGGCAGGGAAAATGGCATTCCGAACGGCTGATTTCAACGCTTCGCAGTAGGCTCTATTGCCTTCACTGGTTCTGACGCTTGCAACCGTGCCGTCCTGCTTAAATTCCAGGTGCACCCGGCAATACTTCCCTTTCCACTTTTGCGGATCGGGAATGTTAGCGTTGATGACGTTTCTGATTGCCCGTGCCAGCGCGCCCCATTCATCCTGATCATCCCAGGTGCCGGAACCACAGCCGCCTACTGCTGTGGTCTTATGGCAGTCTGAAGGGTGCAACGCAGAGCAGCTTGCAGCCAGACTGCCTAAAACCACCAGCATAGCGATCTTCACTGCTGTTTTAACTGATATCACGTATTGATCCTGAAGTTTAAACAGCCCGCACCCTGTCTGCTTTCATTGTTTTACCACCACACCAGCTCAAAATCCTGAACATCCTGCAGCGCAGTGCGAAATGCTGCTTTCAGGCTCGCTGGCTGCGCGGGGTCTGTCCAGAATGAGGTAACCTGTAAGCGCGTAGCCTTGCGGCTTGCACGCTCCACCTGAACCGTTCCGATAACCTTATGCCGTAAATACCCTTCAATGTTAGATGTTCTGGCTTCCATCAGGGCAATACGCCGTGTTTTTTCATCGTAAATGATATGGCATGGCGCACCGGCTGATTCCAGCGAGGCGATCCGTTTAAAGCAGCGTTCTATGGTATCGGGACTGTATGAGAAGGGCATAACGGTCATAAGCGGCTCCTTATTACCTGCGCCTGACGGGCTGATTTGAGCATAATGCATTGGCTTATAACCCCACCAGCGTTATATGTTTCTTTGTCGTAATCGCCTCATAGAGTGCCGTTGCCAGACAACACGGTTCCACAAAGCTCGCTCCTGACTGCGCCCCGTCCGGATCGGTCCAGAATGATTTAACGCGCAGCAGGGTGTTTATATCACTTACACGCTCAAGCTCAAGCGCGGCCAGCGTCCAGTAGCACACCCCGTCACTTGTCTGCATAGCGTCCATCTCGATTACAGCAGCGCTGGGTGCCGTGCTGTTGTAGATAACGTGGCAACGCGCACCGTTCAGGGTAAACGTGTCGAGAATTTCATGAAGCCGCTGTACTGATTCTGTACTGTAGGATACGGGCACAATAAACATTTCAATTCCCTCTATGTGGAACTTACGAGCAGCCAGCATAGGCGAAGCGAGAGAATAGGAAAACGGGCTGTTTTTGTAGAGAAAATGCCGATTTTAACAGTGATGATAACGGGCGTGATGTTAATTACAGAAGCGCCTGGCGCTAGTGGCGGATGTCGGCGCGGGGCTAAGCCTGAGCAGGTGCGGAACAGCATAAAAAACTGCCCGCACGGGGCGGGCCAGATGTATCAAAAGGGGGAATGTCTCGTAACACGCCCGCAGGGCGTAACCTGCAAGCGCAACGGCATAGTACACGGGGAAGGTTAGTCT
>Ga0157372_10003457_pt1 | contig 17046 bp, 14 predicted proteins | sample C55metaG_FD_115307 | JGI IMG/M metagenome (GOLD analysis project Ga0157372, IMG submission 115307) | Corn rhizosphere microbial communities from Kellogg Biological Station, Michigan, USA - C5-5 metaG | ecosystem: Host-associated > Plants > Roots > Rhizosphere > Soil | place: USA: Michigan... | reverse complement strand
TGGTATCCCAAATGTCCACCGGTTTCCCCGCAGGCCCTTGCGTTACCCAAAACACATAATCCACCATGGTGTTCGCCGGGAGGTTCAGCCTCGCGAAAAAGCCGTTGCCCTTATGCTTCATGGGTGTATACAGGAGCTTGTCCTTCACGAAAGAGCCTTCCGGCCACTGCGACCGCTCCGGCAGGTTCCAGTTGTTGATGCCCCATACAACATATACTTCCGATGCTTCGGGAGCTGCATAGCCGATCTCCTGCGTCACCGTGGGTGAAGCGGCTGTGTCGCTTCCGGCGGCCAACACAAAGGAGCCGGAAAGAACAAGCAGAAGTGAAAGCAGGGACCTCATCGCTCTATTTTTTATAAACTTTGATCGGAACGGAAGCGGTGCTTACATTTCCCATGTCGTCGCTCACATACAGATACAGGCGATAGTTGGAGCATGTCTCAGGCACAGTAACACGCACGGTAGTGACATCGTCACTGTTAACATTCACCGCATCCACCGGGTCGAGGTATTCATCTTTGCGCAGGCTCCACTCATAATGTAATTCCGGATCTGCCTTGCCCGATGCAAGCGCTGTGAATGTATATTCGGCTCCCGGCCTGATCTCCGCCGGCGTATTGATCCTGTATACAGGAAGCGGATTTTCTTTTTTGCCTGTCCATGCATCCTTCAGCGCATAGTACGCGGGCTTGGTGCGGCCCATGTAATCGGTGAGACCGAACCAGGTGTTGCTTCCCTCCATACGGTCGTGCCAGCAATATGCGATTCCGCCGATGTTGTAGCCTTTGTATGCCTCCACGTAATTGTCCCACTGCTCACGGTACCATGCTGCTTTTTCAACATCGCTGTCTTCCACAAGCAGCTTGCGCGAAGTTTTGTTATAGTGCGGATCCCAGTATCCGCGCGGCCCGAACTCCGACACGAGGTAAGGACGAACAGAATCGAACTGGTAGAACACGTGGTTCAGGCGGGAGATCTGTTCGCGGTAATAAGAGTTGATGCCGATCACATCCACCGAAGGAATGCCGTCATGGTATGCTGCAAGCTCACCCGGCAGCTGGTACTCTTCATGCTCGATGCAGCTGAACACGGGGCGTGTAGGGTCGATCTCGTGGATGCGTTCCGCAAGCAGCTCGATCATCTGTACATAGCTCTGGCGCACTTTCGTGAGATAGGGCTTTGCAAAATTATGCTTCAGCAATCCCCAGGTCTCATTTCCGATCGACCATGCGATGAGTGACGACTGCCCTTTGAATTGCTTCACTTTTTCTTCCACATTCTCGATGTACTCCTGCACCTTCGCCGAATCCCTGTAGTAGTCGATCTTCGGATCGAACCAGAATCCGTACAGCACATTGAGTCCGTTCTCACCTGCAATGTTCAGCACATTTTTATCATAGATCCCGTGATCGTATCTCCTGATCGTATTTGCGCCCATCTCTTTTATTTTTTTCATATCCTTTTCCACCTGGCGGCGTGTAAGCGGCATGTTCCCGTCTCTCCAGTCGTGGGCGGTGTTGTATGCCACACCCTGTATGTAGAAAGGCTTACCGTTGATCATCAGCCTGAATTTTCCGGCAGGCCCGGTGATGAAAGGCGAATGATAAGTAACCTGTGAAGGAACTATTGTTTTTCCCGCAATGAATGCTTCCTTGCGGAATGGCGTTTCTCCAAGCTCCTGCGCGATCTGTTTTTCCGCGGAAGCGTCAAGTGCAAAACGGGTAGTGTAGGATTGGCCGTTCCTGTAGGTGATCTTATTTTCATCACTGATCACAGCTGCGTGCACTTCATGGTATTTTTCCTGCATGCTCTGTAATGCCTTGCCGAACCAGGCTGTTTGCCCTTTGCCGGGAGTTGTTCCGAGCTCTGTTACAATGAACGGTTTCTGGAAAGGCCCGAATGTATTTCTGAAGGGCTCATACAATTGGTCGAATGAATAGTTATCGTTATCCGCATCGTTTTCCCCGTAGTTCAGGCAGCTTACGCCCACCCAGTCTACGAATTGCGATCCCGGGTAATAGGCTGCCGACGAGGGATACGCGGGGCTCCATACCCATGTGATGTTCGACACGCCCAGGTTGTTGAAGAACGTATAGATGTATTGCCATGCTTTCACGAATTCATGTCCTGAGTTGGATGCGCCTGCCTGCGCATGATCGAAGCCGGGAGAAAAGCTGATCATCACCGGGTCGCTGTATTTCCTGAGCTGTGCGGCAACCTGCTCGAGGTACGCATCGCTTTTGCCGCTGCTGATCGTTTTCCACATGTTGTCGTCCACAGCCGGCACTTCCCAGTTGATCAGCGGCATCGCCTGCATGGCCTTAACCGCGTCTATGTTTTTTATCGTTGCCGAGCCGGTGTCCCACTTGTGGCTGATGGCGATCACTTCGAAGGAGTTATTAAATGTGCCTGCAAGTGTTTTGATTTTCTTAACATCAACCGAATCGTGCATGCTGATGCCGGTATAAAATCCGCCAAAATCTTTTTGCTGCGGCAGCGTATCATGCTCATCGTTATCAACGCTGCTGTAGCTGAGGAACAAGAGCGCGCTGCCGATGAGGAGTGCCACAGGCCCGCTCCTGAGCAGGCCGTGCAAAGCATGCTGGGTTTTGAAGATCATTTCGCCAAGTCCCCTGTTGAAAGAGGAGAAGAGCGATACCGATTTAATTCTTTGCGTAAATGTATCAAGAAAGCGCTGCTGGCTCATGAACACGATAAAGGCAAGCATGCCTGCATTCACCAGCGCGTAAAATGCCATGGCGATGCTGTACGGCGACCAGTCGAGGAACAGTCCGTAAGCAATGCCTGTTCCGCAGATCAGGGCAATGATGAGGTTCGGAATGCTGAGCTGGATGTAATTCTGGTGTTCGTCCTCTTTCGGTGTCGGGATATAAGGTACCTTGATATTGAAGATCGCATAAATAAATCCGACAAGGAAGATCCACCAGGTAGCTGTGCGCAGAATACCGCCTGCAAGGTGAAAGCCGCGTTCGTGCTTCTCCATCAGCCAGCGCTGCGCAAACAGGCGGATCACCATTGAAAGTCCGCAAAGCGGAAGGAAGAACATTCCGAAATCCTGCAGGTCCACTTCCCATGGCACCTGTGCGAATGTAAGCGCCAGCAGGGGAACGAGAATGTCGATAAAGTTGATGAGCCCGAAAAGGAAATACAATGGGATCGTGAAATAGTGGAGCTTTTGCCTCCATGTGAAGTTCTTATACAAGGAAGGATACGTGCGGAACAGGAGCTCGAATGTGCCTCTCGACCATTTCAGCTGCTGCTTATAGTATGCCGACAGTGTTGCCGGAACAAGGCCGCGGGTAAGCACTTCGGGGATGTAAACCGATTTCCAGCCTTTTGCGTGGAGCTGCATCGCGGTGTGCATGTCTTCCGACAAGCCGGCTGCATGTCCGCCGATAGAATCCAGCGCAGTTCTGCGGAAGGTGCAGTTCGCGCCGATGGCCTGCACGGTGCCGTAGCTGTTCATGCACATCATCATAGGACCGTAAAAATGATAGGTTTGCTCCGCTGCGCCTCTCGCGATAATGCTTTCCGACTGGTTGCCATATCCCTGCACGCACTGTACAAAGCCGATCTCCGGGTCTTCGAAGTAAGGCAGCACCCTGTCTATGAAGTCAGGATGCGGCACGTGATCGGGATCGAGCACGATGCAGATCTCTCCGGTGGCCTGTTTCAGGGCATTGTTAATATTACCGGCTTTTGCATTTGATTTATCAATGCGTGTTACGTGAACAACGCCGAGCTCATCACAGATCTTCTTTAATACAGGATCATTTCCTTCATCGCAGAGGTAGTTCGTGTGCGGGTAGCGGATCTCGACCATTGCACGCAGGGTGCGGATGATCATTTCCTGCGGCTCGCCGGGACATGCGGTGGTAAGAACATCCACAGTAAAGGCTTGCTTTAATTCGGGCGCTACAGGAATGCTCGGGTCCCAGTAATGATACCATTCATGGAGCATTTTCACCAGCTTGAACACCAGCGCAGTGGTGAGCAGCCAGAAAATGGGCTGATAACCAACGTGTTCCGGCTTCAGGAACCACCTTACAAACAGCGCCATTATTGCTAATCCGCATACGATAAGTATGCGTACCGTCCATTTATCTTTTTTCTTAATGCCGTCTATCTTTATGATCCGATCGGGTGTTTCGTAGCTTTTCTTCATGTCAACAAGTCTATCCGCTTTGTTAATAAAAAAAATATACCCGCGGAAAAATTATCCCAGTTCCCCCCGGAAAAACTTGCCGGATAAAGGCTTTCATGGCATTAAAAAAATTCTCATATTTGCTTTGATGAAAGAATTGTCACTCGATCAGCTGTTGTTCCTGTTCTTCAACGGCAGCCATTCGCCGTTCTTCGACTGGCTGATGTCCCTTGCCAGCAACGCTTTTACGTGGGTCCCCGTATATCTTGCCGGGATCTTCATCCTATTGCGCATCCTGAAATTCATGAATCCTTCTTCCTTTGTCAGCAACAGCTCGCTTGTGCTTATCAGCCTGCTGATAATTGTCCTCATCTGCTACCAGTGGCTGCCGCCGGTGTTCCAGTATTTCGTGAACAGGCAGCGCCCCTGCTATGATGCGGACCTGTCTTCCGCGATCCACACCGTAGGAGATGTGTGTACCGACAGGTACGGCTTCTTCGCGTTCCGCGCCTGCACAGTGTTTGCGCTTTCCACATTCCTGTGCTTTGCATTCCATGAAACATTTAAATGGATGAAGCTTGTGCTGATCCTCTGGGCCATCTTTGTATCCTACAGCCGCATTTACCTCGGCGCACACTATCCTGTGAATGTGATGGTATCGGCATTTGCCGGCATTCTTACAGGGTATCTCGCCTATCGCATGTATTCCTATATTAAGGAGTCGGTGCTGGTGATCTGAATGTTGTCATAAAAAAAGAGCCACACGTTTAAGCGTGGCTCGAATTATCAGAGTTCATATTAACCAATAAAACTTATGAATCTGAGCTAAACAGAGAACATGAATTTCTCAATTAGGGAACGCCTAATGTTTCATCGTTCCAGGATTTTCGATATTCATTTCCTCCATTATTGTCGCCGGAGTCGTTTCCTGAATCCCAGTCTCGGTCATCATTCCCGGTACTCCCGCTGCTGTCTTTCCGGATATTGAATTCTCCGCGAACATCGTCTTCAGCGCTGTGATAGCTGTAGGGATCATTCTCCCAGTCTTCCACATGAACTGATTTGCTTTCGCTTTCGTGCCGCATCTGGTTTTCCAGTGCCATGCCGAATTCCCTTCCGGTTCCGAAGCTGTTTTCGTCACTCATACTCTCGTTCCATTCTTCTTCTTTTTTACTTTCGCTCCAGCGTGTATCGCCTGTATTTCTCTCGGCATCGCGCATACGGTCATGACTAACGGCATTAAATACCCTTCTGTTGCTTCCATTATTATTGCTGCCTGTCGTTTTCATTAGATCCTCCTGTTTTAATATTGGTTTTAATAACCCGTGTACATATATAAAACGGGCTGTGCAGGGCGGTATTGCCTGCTTTTATGAATGCATCGTTAAGAGGGGTGATTTGAAAGCCGAAACTATTTTAGCTCATCATCCGGCTCCACGTGAATGAAAACATCGGCAATGAGAGGAAGTTTTTCCTGGAGATGATCCTTTAGGTTATGGGCAATAAAATGCCCCTGTTTTACGGAAATATCGGCCTTAACAACCAGGTGGAGGTCAACAAGGTATCGCATTCCCACTTTACGGATAAAACACTTTTCGGTATCGATCACGCCGTCTACCTCTTTTGCGAAGAAGCGGATCTCGGTGATCAGCGGATCGTACAATTGCTCATCCATGATCTCGCTCAGCGCCGGGCGGAAGATCAGGTAGCTGTTATAAAGAATGATCGCGCAGGCGCAGAGCGCAGCCCAGTCGTCGGCGCTCTCGTAGCCTTTGCCGAGGATCAGCGCGATGGAGATCCCGATAAAGGCGGTAAGCGAGCTGATCGCATCGCTGCGGTGATGCCATGCATCCGCTTTGAGGGAGCTGCTGTTGGTCGTTTCCCCTTTGCGCTTCACGATCCGGTAAAAAATTTCCTTTACAATAATAATGAAACCGAGAACGATGAGCGTGTAAGGCTTTGGCAATTCATGCGGTGTGCGGATGTTCTTAATGCTTTCCCAGGCAATGATCACGGCAGAAACCACGAGAAAGCCCACCACGGTAAAAGTGACCAGCGGCTCTGCGCGGCCATGCCCGTAAGGATGGTTCTTGTCTGCAGGCTTCATGGAATACCGGATGCCGATCAGCAGTAGAATGGAAGAGCATACATCGGCGGTGGATTCGATCGCATCGGCGATGAGCGCATAGGAGTTACCGAGGATCCCGGTTGCTCCCTTGATCAGGACCAGCAGGCAGTTTCCTGCAATGCTCATATAAGTTGACCGTATGGCTTCCCGTTCGTTGCTCATGATGAAATCGGGCATAAAGTTAGAAATTATAAATGGGGAATCCCGCGCATGGCAGGATAATTTAGTGATTCAGAGGAGATCACATAAAAAAATGAAGGCAATTTTCCTTAGCTGCAGCTTGTTATTTTTTTCGGGACTTTGTTCCGCGCAGCCTGCATTGAAATATGTGGTGTATGATTTCGATGGCCTCGACCTTGGTGCGACAGATCTTCCCGACGGCGATTACAAAAATTTCGACCTCTTATATCATGTGGCGGCAAACCCTCTGGCGGCAAGCGATGTGCTGGGCGACAGGGTGCTGCAGCTCGATCTTAACTGGTCGGGGGGCACCGGCGAGTTCGGCAAAGGCGTTACAAAATATATAGAGCTGAATAGTGCAGCCGACCGGTTCAATTTTTATTTTCTCAACCCGCTTTCCAACTACGCAAGCGCGGTGGTGGATGTGGCGATCAAGGAAGACGATAACAAGAACGGGATTTTTGAAACGGCGCTGGATGATAAATGGCTGAAATCGGTGACCATCCCGAGATCCGCATCCTGGCAGCTGATCAGCATTCCACTCAGCACGTTCACCGATGCGGGTGCCGGAGGCAATGGCATTTTCGATGCAGGCTATACGAACGACAACGGTAAGGTTTTTACCATCAGCCTTACCTTTCACAAGGCAGCTGCCGCCAGCGGGCCCGAAACGTATTATGTGGACATGCTCTGCTTTTCGGAAGGCGCGTTGCCCACGGGAAGCTCTATTTTAAGCCTGCCGCCGAAAGCCGCCACAGATCACTGTTTGCTGGGGAGCTACGCATACCGCACACCGGCCGATTCGGTGCCTCCCGAGGTGGAAGCGCTGTTCCCGCCGGGAAATAAATTAAAGTACATCAATATTTTTATGCCTTTTGCATATAGCGGCACCACCGCTTCCGCGCTGCCGGGCTCATCGGTGCAGCGCCTTATGAATAACGGCTACCGGCCTATCATCACCTGGGAAATGATGTATACTTCTTATGCGCCCCTCGATCCGGTGCAGCCGCGGCTCAACAGCATTCTTAACGGGTCCTTCGATTCGTACCTCGATGCCTTTGCCAACCAGGTGAAAACATACAGCGATACCGTGATCATGCGTTTATTCCATGAGTTCGACGGGAACTGGTATCCCTGGTCGGTGGAAGAGAACGGGCAGGATCCGAATAATCTGATCCTTGCATTCAGGTACGTCGTGAACAGGTTCAACGCACGCGGCGCAACAAATGTGCTCTGGATGTGGAGTCCCAATTCGGCGCCGGCACCGAGCGCTTCCTACAACTGGTTCGTGGATGCGTATCCCGGCGATGCGTATGTAGACCTCGTGGCTACAAGCATTTACAATCACCCGCTGCCCGGCTCGCCTCCGTGGCGCTCCTTCCGCTCCTTGTATGCCGACAGCTACTATAACTTAAAAAAACATTTTCCTACCAAGCCCATCTTTATCGCCGAATCGGGCGGAAGGGAACGCTATCCGGGCGAACTTGCATCCTCCCAAACGAAAGCGGAATGGATCTGCGCCATGAGCAAAGACCTTGAATCGTATTTCAGCAAAACGCGCGCGCTTATTTTTTTAAATGTGAACAAGGAGCACGACTGGCGCATCAATTCATCATTTGCTGCGAAGGAAGCGCTGCGCACCTGCATCTGGCAGGATGCATTTTTTATGGATGTTACCACGGATGTTGCAACCCTGGACGAAGAAAGCAGCTGGGAGGTTTTTCCGAACCCTTTTACAAATGAGCTCAATGTGATGATCGCAGAGAAGCCGGATGCGAATGACCGCGTGCTGGTATATGATCTTGCAGGTAAGCTTTTGCTGGAGCTGAAAGCGGAGCAAAGCCTGATGATACACGCAGATTTTCCGCCCGGGTTTTACATCATCGAATTGCGAAGGGAGAATTTTTCGGAACGGGTAAAAGTGCTGAAGCAATAAGCGGAATGAAAGCTCAGGAAAGAGAAATGGGATAATTGCTCAGGAACGTAAGCGCTTCCTCATCGTTTAATTTTCTGAAGCTTTGCGAGGCGCTCTTCAGGCTTTTCAATGATTCCGCCTGGTGCAGGATCCTTACTTCATCTGCTTCCTTTATATTCTTGTCGAAGGCTTTCACGGCCACCGGAACAGCCACCACAATTTTTGCTGCTTCGAGGCGGCGGCAAAGCCTGATCGCAGGAACAAGCGTAACACCCGTGGCCATGGCATCATCGGTAATGATCACCGTCCTGCCTTTCAGCTTCGGTAATGCAGCACCTTTTCTGAAATACTTCACGGAATGGCTGATCTCTTCCTGGCTCTTTTGCATGATCTTGCGGATGAGGTCGTCCGACACCTCGTGCTTTTTTCCTCTTATATAAGCGATCTCATCTTCGCAAAGCGCCCCGAAATCATATTCCTCGTGACCGGGATAGGCAAGTCGTTTGGAAATGATCACAGAGAATGCGGCGTTGAGGGCAGAGGCGAGATAGTAGCCGATCTCGATGCCTCCACGCGGGATCCCGAGCACCATCGCATTGCTGTTTTTGTACTCTTGAAGGAGCGCCGCAAGTTGTTCGGCAGCTTGTTTCCTGTTTTGAAATACCATAGAATCCATGTTGAGAAATATGAATCGGCTCTCAGGGCGGAAAATTTTATGCCATTTTTTTGGACATTGAATTACAGCGGAGTTTGAAAAAACGTAAGCGAAAATGAGAGGATTTTGTGGAATCTATTCCACACTTTTCAGAGTTTTTTTCGCCGGATGGAATACACAAGGCTTACCTTTTGCTTGTTGGTAGTATCCTCCATGATCCGGAACTCTACGGGATCGAGCATTCTTTTGCTTCCATCGGGAACGCGGCAAATGATCTTATGGAAGTACATATAGTTGTGGTTCGGCTGAAAGCTGAATACGATCTTTTTCATCTGCGGCGAAAGCATGCAGGTATCCGATCTTAAAAACACCGGCTCTATCTTTTTCCGCAACGTATCGTCTACGTAATACATTTCAAAAGAAATGATGGGAAGCTCTTTTTTGTAATAGTCGGAATACGCGTAAAAATGACTCCCGCGGATATTCAGGTATTTTGAAGTTGAATCCACCCGGATCCCGCAGAAATAGACATCCGGATTTTTAACCAACTGTTGCTTTGTAGCTAACAGCTTGCGGCCTGTCGGCGTATCCAGGTATACTGAAATAGCGGTGGCTCCCGGGCGTGTGAAGCGGAAATAGTAAGTATCGCCTTTCACCGACATCAGCTGTCCGCCTGTTGCAACCACCCTGATCGCCTTGTTCCTTCCTTTCAGCTCGATGTGTACCGGATTGATGATCTCCAGCGGGAAAAAATCGCCTTCGCAACGGATGCTGCATTCGGTGGGCTGCGCACGAACTTTGAAAACAACAGTTTTGCCGGACTGTTGTGCCCGGCAAGCTGTGGTGATCAATAGCAGTATAAGTACGCGGAAGCCCGTCATAACTTTAAGAATTGTTTTAGCTGCTGCGGACTGGTAATTCCTGCGCCTGCCTGTTTCATATTGAAAGAAAGTGTTTCTCCTGTGACCTTCACCTTCCTCAGCTCTTCATCCTTTAAATATACCAGTTTGTTGTCATACGTGATGCCGATCATTATATCCACCGAGGGGCCGGGGATCGGGAAACGTGTCAGATCCTTTACCGGTGCATTGAACAGCGTGTTAAGCTCTCTGTCGATAAAGAAAATATTTTTCAGCAGGAGCTGCTCGCCGCCGGCGCTGAAGCTTGCAGTATATGTTTCCTTTGTTTTTTTCATCTCGTCCACATTTACAAAGAACGGTCGCGGGATCGGCTGGTCACTGTTCCAGTACCCGAGCTTGCTTACAGCGAAGGTGCGGTAAGTGAGGAGATCCTGCGCAGTTTCCATGTAGCTGTTCGAGATAAAATTGCTGAAGCGTTCTTCCAGGTTGCTTTTCTCCCACATGCCTGCAAACATGGCATTGAGGCGGTAAAGGGAATCGTTCTTCAGGCGGTCGTTCTTTTTCTTTGCCACGAGCAGCGCTTCATATTTTTTCTGCCTCAGGGCATAATCTGCAAGCGCTGCATCATAATTTTCCGCATCCACAACCGGGGAAACCATAAAGCTGTGCGATTCTTTTTCTTTGCTGAAAGTCACAATGTAGTGCTCATTGTCGGGATGCCTTTCGATCCGCACTTCATCCCATGTTTTGCGTGCAAGCGAAGGCTTGTAATTTTTATCGCCTTTCACCGGCTCAAACTTAATTCCGCTGTATGAAGCGAGTTCCGGGAATTCATCTTTTCGGTAATCGATGCTGAAATTATCCGCGTCCGCGTTTGCTTTTTTCGGCAGCGGCGGCTTGGTCAACACCAGCTCAGGGTTCTCGGCATCCATTCTTTTCTTCATCGCGGGGCTGGGTTCAAACACAGGCATGCAGGATTTATTCGCGCTTGTGTTCTCTGCAACGTATTGCCATTGCCGCTTCACCGTGTCGAGACTGTAGATATTATAATCATCGCTGTTTCCGCTGTGCGATACCATGTTAACGCTCAGCTCTTTTCCGGGCAGGAGGAATACGGGCTTGCCATCCTTGGAAGCGGTGATCTCGAACATGCCGGCGGATTCGAGGAGATAGCTGGTGCCCGCAGAGTCGTAGTGCATCGGGATGCCGCTAAGGACAAGGTCTACCGGATCGTGGAACTCGCGGTAATGAAGCTCCACCTTGCCTGTAACGGGAATTCCTTTTTCATCGGCAAAAGCATGCTGCGGAACCGTAATGGTGCTGCCTGTTGTATGCACAACCGTTGTATCGGCAGCGGTGTTCAGCACGAAAAGATCAGTGGCCGGGTTCAGTGCAGGTATCGGAGGCTGAATGAATGCGGTGGCATGTTCATCGCCTGTTTGCGCGGATGTGTAAAGCAGGTAGCCTGCCACGATCAGCAAAGCAGTGCCCGAAGAAAGTATGGTGAATAACTTTGTGCCGCCGGAGAACCAGCCTTTCACCGGGGGTGTATAGCCGCTGATGAACTTGTCGAAATTCATGTGCTGCCCGATCTCCTGTTCGGAGAGCTTTTCCTTTCCTTTTTTAAATGTGAACTTGCCCATGGCCTTATAAATGTTTTAATTTCGTTTTTAATTTTTCAAGAATGCGGTAAGTGCGCATTTTACAGGCGCTTTCGCCCATTTCCATGATCTCCGCAATCTCCCTGAAAGAACGCTGTTCAAAAAAACGCATGTCGATGAGTTCCATCTCCTCCGCATCCAGCTGTTCCATGGCTTTGAACAGGGCTTCGTCCTGTGCGGATGTGGCAGTTTCTATTTCCGTTTTTAATTCTGAAAGGCCTTCTTCATCCAGGCTAACTATGCGGCTGCGCTTGTGCTTGCGGAAAACGGCATTCAGCTCATTGGAAGCGATGCGGAACAGCCATGCGGAGAAGGGAACGCCTTTGCTTTTGTAGCCGGCCAGGTTACTGAGCGCCTTGTAAAACACCTGCGCTGTGATCTCGAATGCTTCTTCCTTGCTTTCGAGGCGGTGATACACATAGGCGACAATGCGCTTATAGTACGCGTTGTAAAGCGGCCCGAAACAGCGCGGATCTTTCTGCGCAGCTTTTACGAGCTCCATTTCAACATCGATCTCTTCTGCTGTCTGGTAATAACTTCGTTCTGTCATAGCGATTATCGCGGTCATGGTTGGGAACTTTACATCCATAATCCTCGGGATACCTAAAAGTCACAATTAATCTTATTTATTTTGTCCGGCGTATAATACCTGCAAAGTACGGCTTTTCGCCGCCGTTCAAAAAAAGTAAAAGAATTTGCGGAAGCGGAATGTTAGCTCTAAGTTTGTAATGTTAAACAACAGAACATGAGCAGCGAACCGATTGTGACCGAGCGCACCTACAAAGCTCCCGCCGAAAAGGTGTGGAAAGCGCTTACCGATAGAAATGAAATGAAGAAGTGGTATTTCGACCTTGCGGAATTCAGGGCTGAGCCCGGGTTTGAGTTCAGCTTTTCGGGCGGGCCCGATGGAAGGACCTATCTTCATCTCTGCAGGATCACGGAGGTGGTACCCGGAAAAAAATTAAGCTATACCTGGCGATACGATGGTTATGAAGGAAGCTCAGAAGTTAGCTTCGAGCTGTTCCCGGAAGGGGAGGGGACCAGGCTGAGGCTGACACACGCCGGGCTTGAAACATTTCCTGCCGGCAACGCGGATTTTGCGAGGAAGAATTTTGAAGAAGGCTGGTCGCACATTATCGGCATTTCACTGAAAGAGTATCTTGAAAAATAATCATCATAAAAAACAAACATCATGAAAAAAACAAAGATCATCTACTGGGTACTGACAGGCTTGTTCGCTGCATTTATGCTGTTTTCTGCTATTCCTGATATCATCTGCTCGAAGGAAGCCGTTGATTTCATGACGAAATTAGGATACCCGATGTATTTCCTTCCGTTTATCGGAGTTGCCAAAGTGCTCGGTTCCATTGCCATTCTCATCCCGGGTTATCCGCGGATCACGGAATGGGCCTATGCCGGCTTGTTCTTCGACCTTATCGGCGCTATCTATTCCATCGCCTGCGTAATGGGAGCTGCGGCTGCATTGCCGATATTGGTCGCCGTTGCTGTTGGGGTCGGTTCGTATATTTATTATCACAAGAGGCTTCGCGAAGGGGTTCTGAAGTAACACAAGAAACGGCAGCTACACGCTGCTGTTTTTTTTTAATGCAATACCCTCCTGAACACTGTCCGCCCGGGCCCGAAGTACGCATGGCTTGAATCCTTACTGGCATGTTATTTACATGATGCTTCTATCGGTTCTCATGAAAAAAACAGTTCTTTTGCTAAGCTTACTTTCGGCAGCCGGCGCTGTCATTCGTCCGGCCGTGCAGCCCAAACACACCATGAATTTTTCGCCATATCTTCCTCATATTTCCGTTATCGACACGGAAAAAGATCCATCCTGCAGCAAAGTGCCGCTCTTTGAAAAGGCGGATTTTCCTGTGGGTGTTGCAGTTGATTTCGCCAAGCTGATCCGCGATGAAGCCTACCGGAACCTCATCATCTCGCAGTTTAACAGCATCACCGCCGAGCAAAGCATGAAGGCTTCGTTCATTCATCCGGCAAGGGATGCGTATAATTTCTCGGAAACCGACCAGCTCATCGACTTCTGCAAAAAGTACAACAAGCGCCTGCACGGGCATACGCTGGTGTGGTACAAGGGAAACGCAAAGTGGATGGATAAGTTCAAAGGCGATAAGGATGCCTGGGATCAGATGCTGAAGGAGCACATACATACCATTGTAGGTCATTGCAGGGGAAATGTAAAAAGCTGGGATGTGCTCAATGAGGCCTTCAACGACGATGGCTCGCTGCGGCAGAATGTGTGGCTGAAAAATATCGGGGAGGAGTACATCGAAAAATGCTTTAGGTATGCAGCGGAGGCCGATCCTGGCGCATTGCTTTTTTACAACGATTTCGATCTTGAATCGCGGCCGGAGAAGCTGGAAGCAGTGCTAAAATATATGAGCAGGCTGAAAGCAAAAGGCCTGAAGATCGACGGCATCGGCATGCAGATGCATACCAATGTGAACTTCCCGTACATCACCGATATAAACCTCGCGGCGATGGAAGTGGAGGCGCATGGTTTTTTAGTGCATTATTCCGAGTTTGATATTTCGCTGGTAAAGGCCGGTACCCTTTGGATGATGGACAAGCACCTGCTGAAGCGACAAGGTAGCCGCATGAAGGAAATTGTTGCAGGCTACAGAAAGCTTAACAGCAAAAGCAGGTTTGGCATCACCATGTGGGGACTTTCCGATGCCGACAGCTGGCTGTACGATAAGAACGATCATGACCGCCCGCTGCTGTTTGATAAGCGCTATAAGGTGAAGCCGGCGTATTGCGGTTTTCTGGAGGCGCTTGAGGAATAGAGCTGAGATTCATCGTGTAAACCGTCTCTTATACGAATTCATTAGGATTCTATTTTAATTGTCGTATCTTCGTAGAGTAACCTGTTATCCGGGCAAAGAACAATCGTCACGGGTATTCTATCCTCTTCTTACTTAGTGCCTCATCAAGGATCTGTCTGCTGCTTTTGACGGATGTCCTACACACATATTGCAGGAAAATATTGCTATTTCTGTTTTTTAGCGAATTCATTAAAGGACTCAGACCAAATGAGCCTGTAATTTAAAACACTAAAAATGTCAGCCGGCAATAAAAAGGATTCAGAAAATGATCAAAGGGCAAATGAATTAAGGATCGCTAACAAAGAGCTGGCCTTCCAGAATTCCGAGAAGGAGAAGCGCGCCTCAGAGCTCTTGCTTGCCAATAAGGAACTGCTTTACCAGAATGAAGAAAAGGAAAAGCGTGCAGCCGAGCTGATCCTCGCCAACAAAGAGCTCCAGTTCCAGAACGAGGAAAAGGAGAAGCGCGCAGCGGAGCTGGTCCTCGCCAACATAGAGCTGGCCTTCCAGAACGAAGAAAAAGAAAAGCGTGCTGCAGAGCTTGTGCTCCTCAACAAGGAGCTCTCCCGGCAGAAAATGCAGCTCGAGGATTTCTGCAATATCATTTCCCACAACCTGCGTGCACCGCTGGTGAACATTTCCATGCTGGTTGATTTTATCACCGAAACTGATGATGCGGCCGAGCAGGAAGAATTAAGAGAGAAGCTGTCCATTGCCACAAACAATCTCAATGAAGTGTTCAACGAGCTGATCGAGTCGCTCCAGGTAAAGCAGGACCTGGAGATAAAGTCTGAAAAAACGGTACTGGACGATTTTCTGAAAAAAGCCTGTAACGGGCTTCAGGGACAGATCAGCAAGTCGCATGCAATTATCGAATCGGATTTCAGCGATGCCCCCTTTGTGGTTTTCCCGGCGCAATATTTAACGAGCATCTTTCATAATTTTATCAGCAACTCTTTAAAATACCAGCATCCAGGCCGGAAACCTGTAATAAAAGTTAAAGCGGTAAAGAAAGGTACGAGTATCGTTCTTTCAATTGAAGACAACGGGCTGGGGATCGACCTTAAAAAACATAAGAATAATTTATTTAAAATACGGAAGGTGTTTCATGCGCACCCCGATGCAAAAGGCTTTGGATTGTTTATTACCAAAACCCAGGTGGAAGCGCTGGGAGGAAAGGTCTGGCTCGAGAGCAGTGTTGGTGAAGGCAGCACCTTCTATGTGGAATTTGTAAACCAGTATAGTAATGGTAAAAGTTAAAAATCTTTGGTTAGTTGATGATGATGAGATCTTTGTTTTTCTTACAAAGAAAACGATCCTGAAAGCCAATTTCGAAGGGCAGGTTACAGTGTTCAATAATGGAAAAGAAGCGCTCGACTCTTTGCAGGAATTGATAGGGAATAATGAAGTGCTGCCGGAAGTGATCTTCCTGGACCTGTCGATGCCCGTAATGGACGGATGGGGCTTTCTCGAGGAGTTCATAGCGCTCAAGCATAAATTTAAGGAGCCGATCACCATTTACATCGTATCCTCATCCGTTTCCCCGCATGAGATCATAAGGGCAAAGGAGATGGAAGATGTGCTTGACTTTATTATTAAGCCGGTTTCAAGAGAAAAATTTATTGAGATTATTCAGAATTTATAGGGTTGCATCTCAAAGAAAAACAGCCGGAAGGATCTCTTCCGGCTGCCTGACTTTTAAAAGTACAAATTAGTATTTCACAAGCTTCTCTGTTAACACAGAAGATTCATTGCTCACGCGTACATGGTAAATACCTTTTGCAAGCCCCGAAAGATCGATGTCTTTTGTGGCTTGTGCACCTTTAAGGTATTCAGTGTATACAACACGTCCTTCGATGCTGATCACTTCTACTTTTGAGTCTGTCATGTTCGAAAGGCTCAAGGTGAAAACACCATTGTTCGGGTTCGGGTAAACACCGATAGCGCTGAGGGAGTTTTCTTTGATATCAGTGCAAAGATTTACCGTAACGGTAAGGGCAACAGGGCAGTTAATTGTTGCTCCTCCAACTTCCGTTCCGGTGGAGTCGTTTGCAGTCATGTAGATGAGCGTTTCAGAGCTTCCACCGAACTGGCTGCCACCTTCAAAATGCATGTACCAGCGGTTATTCCATGGCGCATAAGTAAAGCTTGCCATGTCGCTGATGTCGCTGAACGCATAGGCAACAGTCGGAGTTCCTGCAGGAAGCACGCGGCGGTTTACATTCGCTGTATTCACATCACGGTACACTACCGAATATGCTGTTCCGTTAAATTCGGCCACGCCGTATGCAGCCCATGTTTCACTGTAGCTCAGCTCCGGATCAGTGATCTGTCCGAGGTTGGTAACAACACCGTCTGTAAGATCCACCACATACCATGTGCTTCTCGGAGAGCTGTACAGGATCACAAAACCGTTTCCTGCAAATACACCGCTGTGGTAGTTATAAGCGTTATCCCATCCGAAAGGAATAGAATCCGAAAGCGTGATAACGCCTGTGCCTAAAGTAAGATCGTCATTCAGCGTACGGATCTCCGTTACATACATTGAATCAATGGTATTGGCATCCGGAATTCCGGTAAGCGGGTTGTACAATGTGTATAATTGTCCGCTTCCAAGGTCGCTCAATAAGCC
>Ga0157372_10003456_pt1 | contig 17046 bp, 15 predicted proteins | sample C55metaG_FD_115307 | JGI IMG/M metagenome (GOLD analysis project Ga0157372, IMG submission 115307) | Corn rhizosphere microbial communities from Kellogg Biological Station, Michigan, USA - C5-5 metaG | ecosystem: Host-associated > Plants > Roots > Rhizosphere > Soil | place: USA: Michigan... | reverse complement strand
CTTGTCGACGTGATGGGCTTCGTCAGCAGGCGTCAGCACTTCAGATTCATCGATGTAATCCACACCCAGCTCTTGGAGGATTTGGGCCTCGGCAAAATGGCCGATACGGCACTTGGCCATCACGGGGATGGACACAGCCGCCATGATCTCGCGAATCTTTTTGGGCGAGGCCATGCGGGCGACACCGCCTTCGGCGCGAATCTGCGCGGGTACGCGCTCGAGAGCCATGACGGAGACAGCGCCAGCGTTCTCGGCGATGACGGCCTGCTCGGCATTGGTGACGTCCATAATTACGCCGCCTTTGAGCATTTCGGCGAGGCCGGTCTTTAAGCGAAGGCTGGTGGAATTGCCATTGTGTTGAGACATGTTGAATCCTTATAGGTACTGTTCGCGATTGCGAAGAATAGGCGCGGGGACGCCTCTTTTCTATTTTACAGCCTGAGTGGGTGCTTCACGGTAAAAAAGCCTTTAACCACAGAGAACGCAAAGACGGCCACGGAGAACGCGGAGAAAGCCTCCAATTTTGCTTATCGGGAGCCGTAGTTGCGGTACGTGCTGCTGACGTTTCGCTTCACTTACCTTATTTACTTTTTACCTTATTTACTTTTTGGGAGTGCCCCACGCCTTTTCCCAATCGATTGGACCATTGACAAAGCGATGGTGCAGCGTGGCCAGGAGCTCAGCATTGCCAGCGAACAGGTACTCATAGGCTTTGTCCCATTCTTCCCCGTTCTGCCAGCCGGTTTGTTCTAGCTGGACCAGGGTGTAGTCGCCGCGTGACTCGAAATGAAATCTCGCCCGGGTGCGGGTAGCGCGCACGGTGGGAAATTGCTCAGGCGCCATGGCCGAGATTACGATTTCTTCTTCTGGAATAAAGCTAACTATGGTTCCACCACCGGTCTTACCACCAGGATAGTGTGCTGTCCATTCACCGCCGGCACGAAGATCAACGACTGCACCTGGGGTGAGCCAGGTGCTCAGGCCGTCGCTGGTCGCGAATGCGTGCCACACCACGGCGCGAGGCGCTGGGACGGCAATGGTCAATATCAGTACTTTGTCGGTTGAAGATGGGCTGGTGGTTGGTTTTTCGGAGGTCTGGGCAAAGGCGATGGAACTGACCATAAGCAAACTGCTGAGGATGGCTTTCATGATTCTCCTTAATCGAGTTGGTTGAACGTTCAAGTAAATCATAGTATTGTGGATCCAGCAAGGGATTTATTTATGTCCAAGGTTTTGCCCACACGCGACCGGCTGATTGAATCTGCCCGTTACCTTTTCTGGGAACGTGGCTTCGCCGGCACGAGCATGGCCGACCTGCTGGCGCATGCCGGGGTGAATTCTGGCAGCTTCTATCATTTTTTTGAAAGCAAAGAGGCACTCTTGCGCGCGGTGCTGGACGGCTATCTGCATGCGCTGCGGCCGATGGTTGTGGACCCGGCATTCGCACGCAGCGATGATCCAGTGGACCGCATTTTTGCAATTCTGGCAGGCTATCGCGAACGAATTCTGCAGACCGGATGCCGGTACGGCTGCCCGCTTGGGCGACTCGCATTGGAAATCGACCCGGAGAACCGGCCTGCTCACAAACTGATTGCAGAGAATTTTCAGGGTTGGATTGGAGCAATCCGCGAATGCGTTCTGCAGATTAAAGATCGCCTGCCGAAAACAACCGACCCCGAAGCGCTATCGACCTATGTGCTGGCGGTAATGGAAGGCGGAGTCATGCTCTCGAGATCTTATGGATCGGTGGACCCGTTTGATCGGGCGGTCAAGCAACTGCACGAGCACTTCCGATTGCTGTTGGGTCCGGAGAAGGTTCCCGCCAGAAAACGTCGAAGCTGAATCGGTTATTGCGTGATCTAGAGATTCGCATTCGATATCGCGAGAGCGGGGACTTTCCTATCGGCCCATTTGACCTCTTCGACACGGCCGACCAGCAACACCCAGGCCAATGATCCACCCACGCAGATGGCGGCGGTGATGGCGAATGGGGCGAAGAATTTCCCGGTCTGTTGCAGCACGAATCCGGTAAGCGCGGGGCCGGTGATACCGGCAAAATTTGCGAAGCCGTTCTGCCAGCCGTACCACTTCCCTACGGCAGCGGATCCAGCGAGAGTTTGGGGGAATGTGTAGAGGCCAGGACCAGTCATTCCACAACCAAAGCCGGCGGCGAGCAACCACGGAATATACGAACTTGCTCCGGCAAGTGAGCATCCGATGAGGCCAATCGCTGCCATGGAAAATCCGATCACCATTGCCGACTTTCGCACAAGGGTGGGAGTGTAGCCGCGAAGAATTGCGAAATCCTGCAGCCAGCCAGTGCTGATTGCCGAAATAGCATCGACGCCATAACACAGGCCGGCGACCAAGGCCATGCTCTTGATTGACAAATGGCGTTCAACCACCAGGTAGTTGGGCAACCAGGTGAGCAGGAAATAAAACAGGTAATTGGTGGCGAAGTGCCCGGCGCTGGTTCCCCAGAAAGAACGGTGACTCAGAATGTCCCAGGCGCCTGGGCCAAGTTTGATCGCATCGACCGATCGCGGCTCACAGCGAGGCATCCACTTTATCCACGCCGGAAGCCACAACAAACTTATTACTCCGATGGCAATGAACACTGGACGCCAGCCAAAATCGGCCATCAGGAATCCGGCTCCAATTGTTCCGATTACGTTCCCCCACTTCAAACCTGACATCAGGCACCCACTGGCGAACCCACGATAGTGCTCCGGTAAATTTTCGGCCAGGATTTTTGAACCGCAGGGTAAAGCCACGGATTCGCCAACGCCGAGAACGAAGCGGATGGCCAGCAGAAAAGCGAAGCCTCGCACGATCCCGGTGGTCGCGGTGGCCACTGACCAGAGCAGAAATCCGCTGGCTAGAATCCAGTTCGCATCGAAGCGATCGACCAGCCAGCCGATCAGAAACTGCATGGCGGTGTAGGTGCAGAAAAACGCCGAAAAGAGAATCCCGAGTTCTGAGTCGGAGAGGTGAAAGTCGCGCTTGATCAGCGGGCCGGCCACCGAGATATTTCCTCGGTCGACGTAGTTGATGATGAAGCTGATGGTCAGCAGAAAGAGTGGCGGCGCAAACTTTGCCAACGGCCGCGATTCAGACTTTTGACTCATGGAACGCCCGTGGCATTTTGCACCTAGGCATCAATGATTACAAGGGTCTGTCCGGAAAAATTAAATTTATTAACCGCAAAGGACACGAAGTCACACGAAGGAAATCTCGCAACTCAATTGCGAGGAAATTTTACTTTCGTCGGAAAACACGCTGCGGATCAATGATTACGAACACACCGCGGCTGCGGGCGAGAACGGTCCCCTTTTCGTCGAGAATTTCCGCGACACGAGTGAGGCGACGCCCACGTTTGTTGATCTCTCGCGATTCAACCCTTAACGGCTTATGCAGCGGTACGGGCCTGCGATATTCGACGGTCATGCGCGAGGTGGCAGCGATGACGTCACGCAGCTTGCTTAGTTTGCTCATGGCATCGTCAAGAATGGTGGCAATGATTCCGCCGTGGCAGTGACCGGGCGGTCCGGTGTAGCGTTTGCTCAGACGAAAGCGAGATACGAAATGATTGCGCTCACGATCCAGAGAGAATTTCAAATGCATGCCATGGGGATTGTCCTTGCCACAGGCAAAGCACAGGTTCTTCTTCACGGGACGCGAGCTGTTGCCGTGTCCTCCAGCGGGAGCCTTTCTGGCCATAGATGACGAATTCTATCCGACCAGCTGAAACCTAAAGGCCTGAAGTATTATCTAAGACTCTTTAGAAGATAGAAACCACATCCCGGCAGGGCGGAGTCCTGCGCTATATATCCACGGAGGAACGGTGAAACGTGTCCCAGGTGTACGGTCGCTGACGGCGCTGGTTTTCAGCGCCGTAATGCTGTTCTCGGTTTCAAACCTTGCCTGGAGTGCAGACAGTCCAGGAGGGACTACTTTCAAATCCAAATGCGTGCTTTGTCATGGTGCCGATGGAACCGGCAACACTCCGCTAGGCAAACAATTGCAGGCGGCCGATCTTCATTCTCCGGATGTTCAAAAGCACACCAATGCCGAGTTGCACAAGATCGTGCACGATGGCCAGACGAACATGCCGGCTTTTGCCGATCAACTGAGCGATGAAGAGATCACGCAGGTGATCAAATACGTGCGCACATTCGGAAAGTCAGGAAAGAAGTAGTCAAGTTCGAAGTTGAAGTATGCCGGTCATTTCCCCGCCAGTTCCGATTGAAAAATCCAAGCGCCGCCATGGCGGAGGGGGAGTACACCCTCCGGCGCACGGCGGTGGGGGAGACAATGGCCCGGGCGACGGCTCATTCAACTATGGCCGGCGGCTCCATCGTGCGCGTCTGGCATTGCTGCTGGCCCTGAGTTCGGTTTCCGTACTCTTCGTCACCCTGACCGTCATATTTATGCTCATGCGGCATGGCGCAGGGATACTGGATGCACACAGTGGAAATTTCATTCGTGAATGGGCTCCGATAGACCTTCCGGTCGGATTGCTGATGCTGAACACACTAGTCTTGCTGACTAGCAGCGTCACCATCGAGATGACGAGACGATCACTGGCACGCGAAATGGCGTTAGCCCCGGTACGCTCGATTCCGGGTATCGCCCTCGACCGGGAGTTCGGAATTCCCTGGCTGAGTATCACCATCGCTCTGGGGCTGCTCTTTCTATTTGGTCAGTGGGCTGCATGGAGAGCATTGCAAGACCGCGGATTCCACATGTTCTCCGGCGTACCCAGCCCATTTTTTTTCATTTTGACCGGGGCACATGCGATTCACCTGGCCGGGGGCCTCGCGGTTTTGTTTTATGCGGGGGTGATTTCGCTGAGACGACGCAGCGTTGAGAGCCGCCTCATCGTGATTGAAATAGCGGCGTGGTACTGGCATTTCATGGGACTCCTTTGGATATATATCTTTGTATTGTTGTATTTAGCCGGATGAAAGTTTAATAAAAACCACGGTGTCTAGAAAAACCCCTGGCGAATGACGTTCATCGAAGAGATTGGGTCGGTGGGCTGCTGAGAGGTTCCTTTGCCCAAAATTTGTCCATGGGGTGATATCGGGTGTTCACCAGCTTACGCGCTCAGCGCGGCAGCAGTGCAGGTCAGAACAAGAGACTTCCTTCGTTTTTCATCCTTGGCCCGCCACGCACCGGGACTACATGGCTCTATGAAGTCCTGAGAGTGAACACTGTTTTACCTTCCCCGACTAAAGAAACGCGGTTTTTGATCAGCATTTTCGTCGCGGCCTGGATTGGTACCTGCCGCACTTCCCTGCTTCCAATGCGCAGCGGCCGATGGGCGAAGTTGCGCCCACATATTTCGCGTCCGCCCATGCCCGTGAACGAATAGCGAAGTTAATTCCCGACGCTAAAGTAGTTTGCGTTTTTCGCAATCCCGTTGATCGCGTGGTGTCGCTTTATCGGTTAAAGCGCGCGTATGGAATGTTCCCATGGACTTTTGAGCAGGCAATACTGAGGGACCCGGAACTTTTCGAATCAGGTAGATATGCGACTCACTTGAAGGCATGGTTCAATGCGCTAGGCAAAAAACAGGTGCTGGTAACGATTTACGAAGATCTGGAGCGTAACCCGCAGGCATATTTAAATACGCTTACGGATTTTCTCCGCATTGCTCGAATTTCGCTGACCGGCTCGCAACTCCGGTTTATCAATGCGTCAGAGGGATTGACTCATCCGCGGAGTTATTTTTTGACCCGGACGGCGACTGAAATGGCCGACTGGTTCAAAGCAGTACGATTGGATCGACTACTGGCTGCCGTCAAGCGCAAATATTTCCTAAGGCTTTTGTTGCGCAGTGGGTCGAGCTTCGACTCTCTGTCGCCAGATCGCACCGGCAAACTCTACGAACTCTTCCGTCCCGAGGTGGAGGAACTGGAAGCACTGTTGAACCGCGACTTTCCCAACTGGAAGTCTGCCGCAGCAAACAGCAGCGCGGTGCAGGTAGCTGCGTGATTTAAGCGCTTGTCCGAGGTTCCCCCTGTCGCCAAACGCCTTGTTTCGCCTCAATTACAATAGAAGATTCAGCAATCCTCACCGAAGCCGCTAGTGCGCTTTGGTTGCCTGAATCATATAGTGAGCACTCCTGAATAATGTCTGAGATCTCGAACGACAGCATTGTGGTGCGCGGAGCGCGCACTCATAACCTCAAGAACATCGATTTCGAGATTCCGCACAATGCCTTCACGGTGGTGACCGGAGTTTCGGGTTCGGGGAAATCCTCGCTCGCCTTTGACACAATTTATGCCGAAGGGCAACGGCGGTACGTGGAATCGCTGTCGGCTTATGCGCGGCAATTTTTAGAGCGTATTGAAAAGCCGGATGCCGACCACATTGAGGGCATCGCCCCGGCAGTGGCGATCCGCCAGAAGAACACGACCCGCAGCCCACGCTCAACAGTGGGAACGGCCACCGAGATATACGACTACCTGAGGTTACTGTTTGCCCGCGTGGGAAGAACTTACTGCATTCAGTGCGGTGCTCAGGTCAAGAAAGACACCGTCGATGAAGTAGCGGAGCGAGTGCTTGCGTTGCCGGAAGGCGCGCGACTGAATGTTCTGTTTCCGCTGCAGGCAGCAGCGGCTGATGTGAGCGCCGCGCCGGTTAAGGGGCGAAAGAAGAAACCTGGCGCCGCCGGCCCGGCTGATGCAGTTAAGACCCGATTGTTTGAATTACGGCAACGCGGGTTCAATCGGCTGTTTCAACATGGAGAAGTCTTTGAGTTCTCGACTCCCGAGTCTCTGCTCAACATCAATTTTGCAGAACCGGTGTTCGTGCTGGTTGACCGACTGGTGGTTTCAAGCGGCGGACGGGCACGCATTGTGGATGCGACCGAAATCAGTTTTCGAGAAAGTGGCGAAGTAGTTTTTCACACTCCGACGGGCAGCGACCCAGCCCACCAGCTCCGATTTTCTCAACGTTTTGAATGCAAAAACTGCGGGACGCGATACGCGGAGCCGGAGCCGAGATTGTTTTCTTTCAACAACCCCTTCGGCGCGTGCCCACGCTGCCAGGGATTTGGCAACACCATCGACTTTGATCTGAATCTGGTCATTCCGGACCGATCGAAATCGCTCGATGAAGGTCCGATTGAACCTTGGACGAAACCGAAATACAGACCTTACGCCACCGAGATGAAGAAGTTCGCGCGAGCGGCGGGCATCCCGCTCGACGTTCCGTGGACGGAGCTGGAGCCGGAACAGCAGCAGGCAATCATTGATGGTCATAAGAAATTTCCGGGAGTGCGAGGATTCTTCGAATATCTGGAGCGCAAGAAATACAAACTCCATGTGCGCGTGTTCCTGAGCCGGTATCGCGGTTACACAGTTTGCTCGGAATGTACGGGGGCGCGGCTGCGGCTGGAAGCGCGACAAGTGAAAGTCGAAGGTAAGAACATCTGCGAAGTCTGCGCGATGACGGTGGAGAAGGCGTCGCAGTTTTTTGCGCAGGTGAAATTGACGCGGGAAGAAGCGGATATCGCGGAACGGTTGCGGGAGGAGATCCGCACCCGGCTGCAATTTCTCATGGACGTCGGTTTGGAATACCTGATGCTCGAGCGACTGACCTCTACGCTTTCAGGGGGCGAGGCACAACGAATTCAGCTTGCGACTTCACTCGGTTCACGGCTGGTGGGAACTTTGTATGTTTTGGACGAGCCGTCGATCGGACTGCATAGCCGCGACACGCAGCGATTGATTCATATTCTTCACGGATTACGCGATCTGGGTAACACCGTGCTGGTGGTGGAACACGACCGCGAGGTGATGCGCGCCAGCGACCGCATTCTGGATCTTGGACCGGGCGCGGGTGAACATGGGGGAAAGATTATCGCGACCGGCACTTATGATCAGATCACGCACGCGCCGGGGTCGCTTACCGGACGCTATCTTTCGAACGAACTTCGAATTCAAACCCCGCTCAATCGCCGCAAACCGGGACGGCAGAAGATCACGATTCGAGGAGCGCACGCCCATAATTTGAAGGCCGTTGATATCAGCGTTCCGTTGGGGATGCTGGTGGCGATCACGGGCGTCTCTGGTTCGGGGAAATCAACACTGCTGCACGACGTTTTGTATCAGGCGCTCAAGGGACTGAAGAATCAGACCAATGGAATACCGCTGACGTTTCCTTTTCTTGAGGAGATCACCGGGGATGAATACATCGACGACGTGGTGCTGGTTGACCAATCGCCGATCGGACGGACTCCGCGGTCAAATCCGGTTACGTATATCAAGGCGTTCGATGGGATCCGCGATTTGTTTGCTGGCACGCCGGAGGCGCACAAGCGAGGCTATTCCGCTGGACATTTTTCGTTCAACGTTCCGGGAGGGCGCTGCGAAACCTGCCAGGGCGATGGGACGGTAGTTGTAGAAATGCAATTTCTGGCAGATGTGGAATTGATCTGCGAAGAGTGCAAGGGCAAGCGATTTAAACCGGAGGTGCTTGAGGTTCGATATCGCGGGAAAAATATTCACGAAGTGCTCGATATGACGGTGCGCGAGGCCATGCACCATTTCGCGAATGCTCCCAAGGTGGCGGACAAGTTGCGAATGCTGGATGAAGTCGGTCTGGGATACTTGCGGTTGGGGCAGTCGGCGACCACGCTTTCCGGCGGCGAGGCGCAGCGGGTCAAGCTGGCGGCGCACTTGCAACCGGCGAGCGCCGCCAGACGCAGGCCTGAATTGCGGCGGCGCATGCTCTATATTTTTGACGAGCCGACGACGGGATTACATTTTGACGACATCAGTAAACTGCTTTCGGCCTTCCGGCGTCTGATTGAAGCAGGAGGTTCGATCCTGCTGATCGAGCACAACCTTGAAGTGATCAAAACCGCCGACTGGGTGATTGATCTGGGACCAGAGGGCGGAGAGCGCGGCGGACGCGTGGTCGGAGAAGGAACCCCAGAGGAAATTGCCGGACTCAAGGATTCCTATACGGGGCAGTTTCTGGCGCAAGTGCTAAACGGGAGCGGGGCTTCGCGTTCGAATGGACACAAGTAGATCAGCTGGACTCGCGGTAGCTTTCATTTTTTCATTTGTATCTGCATTTACATTGTCCAGCGCCGCCGCGCAAACCAGCGGCAAAACAGTTCGCCATCACAAGGTCGCAGATCAAGATCCAGCAGCCGCAATGCTGGCCGAAGCGGAAAGCGATCTCGACAAGCAGGATTATGCGAGCGCGGAGCCGCTGCTCACAAAATATCTTGAGGCGCACTCTGACAGTTATGCTGCGTGGTACGACCTCGGCTTCGCTTATCACCAGCTGGGAAAGCGCGACGACTCGATTGCGGCTTATCGGAAATCGGTGAGCGCGAAGCCGGATGTGTTCGAGTCGAATTTAAACCTTGGGATCGCCTTGGCCGAGGCAGGAGACCCCCAAGCTGAACACTATTTGGTGGCGGCGACCAAGCTGAATCCGGCGTCGAATGTTGCGCAGGGGCACATGCGCGCGTGGTTAGCGCTGGGGCGTCTGCTCGAATCTACCAAGCCAGAAGAAGCTATCTCCGCGTTTCAGCAAGCGGCGAACCTGGACCCGAAAAACCCTGAGCCGCATCTGGACGCGGGTGCTCTGCTCGAAAAGCAACAGAAAACCGGGGAAGCCGAAAAAGAGTATCAGCAGGCGCTTAGCATTGCTCCCAATTCTTCCGAAGCACTGATCGCGCTCAGCAATCTGTACATGCGGGACAAGCGATTCGCTGATGCGCAGGCAGCCCTCAGAAAGCTGGTTGCGCTTCACCCTAACGATGCAGGAGCGCATTTTCAGCTGGGGAGAATGCTGGCCATCGCCGGAAAAAATGAAGACGCCGCCAGCGAGATGGAGGCGGGATTGAAACTCGATCCGTCTGATCGCAAAGCTCAGCGCGATTTGGCAGACCTCGATGCAGACTTACGAAAATACGATCAGGCGGCCCAGATTTATTCGGTGCTCATTACCGAGAATCCGAACGGCGCCGATCTGCACGCCGGGTTCGGCCGTGTGCTCATGAAACAAAAGAAATTCGCTGAAGCCGAGCAGGAGTTAATTAAAGCGGCTGAACTCAAGCCGGGTTCTGGAGAGATCTACGGTGAACTCGCGGTGGCTGCAAATGAAAACAAAAACTATCCGCTGGCTATTAAAGCGGCCGACTTGCGCGCGAAATATCTCCCTGAAAACCCCATGAGTTATTTTTTGCGGGCCACGGCCTATGACCACCTGCGTGACGCGAAAGATGCGGCGAAGTATTATCATCAATTTTTGGAAGTAGCTGGAGGCAAATATCCCGATCAGGAGTGGCAGGCCAAGCATCGCCTGATCGCGATTGAGCCGAAAAAATAGTTCAATCAGATGAAAACAAAAGTTCTGACAATTCTGATTTTTGTGCTGTCTACAGGCTTATTCTTTTTTGCCCGGCAGCAGGAAACACTCCCGCAATTAATGGCGAGGGCCGACGCGGCGTCTTCCGGCCAACAGGCTGATTTGTGCATGGAGGTTGCGGAGCGCGAAGTGAAGTTGGTCATTGAGGCTTACAAGGCAAACAAAACTGACGAAGTGCGGGACTCGCTGCAGCAAATCGTGAAATATGCCGACAAAGGGCATTCGGCGGCAATCCAATCCGGGAAACGAATGAAGCACACCGAAATCAAGTTGCGCCAGGTCGCACTGCACTTGCGGGATTTAAGACTCAATGTGGATGTAGATGACCAGCCATTGGTACAAGCGGCAGTCGACAAACTTGAGGACTTCCGCACGGAAATTCTCAAGAACATGTTCGGATCCAAGAGCAATGATTAGACGATTGCTTCCATTTTGTCTGTCGATCGTGATCGCAATGGTTGCGTCCGCGCAGGCGCATCGCCGTGATCCGCTGACTGAAGCCGAGATCGATAAGGTTCGCGACTCAGCCCAACTTCCAGAAGTTCGTCTGAAGCTTTATATCGAGTTTGCCCGGGCACGTCTCGAAAACATTCAGAAGATTCATTCCGACACCAAGGCAACCGACCGCGAAAAGCAAACTCGCGATACGCTTCAGGACTTTCTTGATGTTTATGACGAGTTGAATACCAACGTGGACACTTTCGCCGACCGTGGCTCCGACCTGCGTAAAGCGTTAAAGCCAGTGATTGAGGCCGATACCGAATTTGGAGCGAAGCTTCGCGCCTTCAGGGCATCGCTCTCCAATGCACAGGAGGCGCGGGATGACGAATTCCTGATCGGCAGCGCCATTGAAGGCGTGGACTCCGGAGCCAAGGACCACCGCGATCTGCTGGCTGAACAGGAAGAGACCTTCAAGAACAAGAAGAAGCAAGATCATAAAGAGAATGCGCCCCGGCCCAATTGAGGCTCGTGCTAGTCTGATGAAAAATGCGCGACGGCCTCACAGAAGTCTTTCAGCAAACCTATCGTGAACTTCGGCCTCGTTCCGAGGTCCCTGACCTGCGCGCAGAATTTTTCAGCTTCGCCAATGTAAACAGCACAATCCGGTTGCGAGAAGGAAAGCTGCTGGTGCGGGTCTCAGATTTACTGGAAGGCGCACCCGAATATGTGCTACGGGCAATCGCGCACATTCTACTGGCTAAAATGTTTCGTAAGCCGGTCGATCGGGAACATGCTTCGCGATATCGGCGCTACGTTTCATCGCAGCACATGTCTCGAAAGGCGCACCTGGTGCGGCAGATTCGGGGGCGCAAACGTATTAGCTCCCCGCGCGGGCGTGTCTATGACCTGGACGGGATCTTTGAGAAGCTGAACAGCCAGTTTTTCCATGGATTGCTGGCGCGGCCGCAGATGACCTGGAGTTCAGAGCGGGCCCGCAATCGCCTGGGGCACTATGACCCGGCGCATAATGCGATCGTGATAAGCCAGGTCTTCGACCACCCACGCGTGCCCGCATGCGCTGTCGAGTACATCGTTTATCACGAGATGCTGCATTTGAAGCATCCCGTGCGATTGCGCGGGAGCCGGCGGTGCGTGCATTCGGCTGAGTTTCAGGCGGAAGAGCGCGAGTTCCCACAACTCGATGCAGCGAAGAAATTTCTCGCGATTCTGTAGTTTGACGGCCTCACACTGCGGCGGATATTCTTAATACATAACTTAGTTGCAACTCAGTTGCAACTTCACAGTTCACCGGAGAACCCTTTTTTGCTGCAAGCATTCATTATCACCCTGCGCGAGGGGGTAGAAGCCGCCCTCATTATCGGCATTACCCTGGCCTACCTGAATAAGATCCAGCGGCAGGACCTCCGCAAAGCCGTTTTTGTTGCGCTCGGGTCGGCGTTTCTAGCAAGCATCGGCGTGGCCATTCTGCTCTCCCGTTTCCAGTTCAGTGAAGACTTGTTTGAAGGCTGGGTGATGCTGGCGGCCGCCGTCTTCGTCGTAACCATGATTGTTTTTATGATGCGGACGGGGCGCAAACTTAAGGGTGAGATAGAAAGCAAGCTGGGATCGCTGGCAGGGCGCGGCTCGCAACTTGGAGTCTTTCTTTTTGTTTTCCTGATGGTATTGCGCGAAGGGGCGGAGACGGTGCTGATCCTGTCGGCGGTTTCGCTGGAATCGAGCGCGCTCCAGAGTTTTCTGGGCACATTGCTGGGAGTGTTTGCGGCGGTCTTGTTCGGCGTTATGTTCGTCAAGGGCACGGTAAAGATAAATCTGCAGAAGTTTTTCCGCGTGACCACGGTGATTTTATTTTTCGTTGCCGCGCAGTTGCTGATCTCGGGACTGCACGAACTTTCGGAATATGGAGTGCTGCCTTCGTCTAAAAGGGAAATGGCGCTGATTGGGCCCATCGTCAGCAACGAGTGGTTCTTTTTTGTGACCATTGTGGCTTTGGCTGCGATGATGGTCCTTTTCGAGGCACGTCGCCGGCAGCCTCAGGCCATGCCGGAATCTGCGGCGGAAAAGCGCAAAGCTTCGTGGAGCGCCCGGCGCGAGCGAATGTGGATGACTGCGGTTTTCGCCAGCTCGTTTATTTTCATCGTGCTCGTAACTGCCGAATTCATTTATGCGAAGAGCGTGAACACACTTTCGACTGCAACCCCGGTCAGTTTCAGCAACGGCGCGTTGAGCATTCCGGTGGCTCAGGTGTCTGACGGAGACCTGCATCGCTATGAGGCGCGGGAAAGTGGAACAAAAGTGCGCTTCCTGCTTTACCAGAAGCCGGACGGGAAAGTGGTTGCGGTTTTTGACGCCTGCGAGATTTGTGGACCTGTAGGATTCTTCAAGGGTCCGAACGGACTCGTGTGCAAGAACTGCGCGTCCCCGATTAATTCGCAGTCGGTAGGAACGCCCGGCGGTTGCAACCCTATTCCGTTGCGCTCGACTAGCAATGGCGATGCGGTCATGATTCAGGAGGCCGATCTGGCGGCCGGGGTTAAAGTATTCCAGCGCTAGTTTGTCTTGGGGTACTCCTAGCCAAAGGCAAAACTTTTTTAACCGCAGAGATCGCAGAGAACAACGCGCTGACAGATTCCTTCGTCACACAGCTCGCAAAGACTGTGTGAAACCAGCTTGAATTATGTTTGTCCGACTTGTTTACGAATCCTTCCGGCGACAGACGCGGCGCAAACTGCTGATGGCAGTTGCGGTGACCTTGGGCGCTGCGGTTTCGACAGCGATGATTGCAATCGCCATCGATATTGGCGACAAGATCAGCCATGAATTGCGCAGCTACGGCGCAAATCTAATAGTGACGCCGGATGACGACAGCCTGGATGTGCAGATCGGCAGCATAAATCTAAAGCCCGCAGGGGGCGCGACTTTGAGCGAAGCTGACCTGCCGAAGATCAAAGGAATTTTCTGGCGCAACAACATCACTGGATTCACGCCTGAGCTACCCGTCCATGTGAAAGTTGATGGGACAACTGCGACGTTGGTGGGGGCCTATTTCGCGAAGACTCTGACGTTCGGAAAGCAGGGGTTCACGACCGGAGCCCAGAAAACTTTTCCGTGGTGGAAGGTCAACGGCTCGTGGCCTGCGGACGATTCCGATCAGATGCTGGTCGGTGAGAAGCTGGCGGCCGAGCACGGGGTCGGACCGGGCGGAAACATCCAAGTCAACCAAGCGCCGTATCCAGTTGCTGGAATTGTTTCGACCGGAGGTGTAGAGGATGAGCAGATCATCGCGCCGTTGAGCCTGGCACAGACGATTGCCAAGCAGCCGGGCGCGGTGGCAAAGATTTTTGTCAGCGCGGTGACCAAGCCCGAAGACGCTTTTGCTCGGCGCAATCCGGATTCGCTGACTCCAGCAGACCGCGATCGCTGGTATTGCTCGCCGTATCCGCAGTCGATTGCTTACCAGCTGCAGGAAGTGATTCCGCATGCTCATGCGGAACAGATTCGGCAGGTTGCACAAAACGAGGGCAACGTGTTGTCGCGCATTGAAGGATTGATGCTACTGATTACGCTGGCGGCGCTGTTCACCTCGGGGCTAGCGGTTTCGGCAGCGATGGCAACTGCAATGTTTGAACGCCGTCAGGAAATTGGATTGATGAAGGCTCTCGGCGCGGGGCAGTTGGCGTTGTCGGCAATCTTTGTCACGGAGTCTGTGCTGCTCGCCTGCGCTGGAGGGTTGGCAGGCTTTGCCGGCGGAACGCTACTGGCGCGCAAATTAGGCCAGACGATTTTTGGTTCAGCAATCGCGGTTGAACCTGTGCTGCTGCCGCTGATTCTAGCTATTGCAGTTGTGGTGACATTCGCGGGTAGCGCGACCGCCATTCGGCGCGCGGTCAAATATGATCCCGTTCATGCGCTCAAAGGAGAAGCATGAAGACGCGCCAGAGCACTGGGACGCCAATGTTTCTGCGGATGTTAGCGCGTGCAGCTTTTTTGCGGAAGCGGACTGCGCTTTCGGCGCTGCTTGCCATCATCGTCGCTGCGGCCGCGTCAACCGCCATGCTGAATCTATTTGTAGACGTGCAGAGCAAACTGCGAAAAGAATTTCGCGGATTCGGCGCGAATATTGTGGTGGAAGCTAAGGCAGGCGGGAGTCTTTCGCCGGATGATCTGAGTCGGATCAACTGTGCCGTTGCCAGCCACGGACTTGCGGTTCCATTTGCTTATGCCGTGGCATATACCGCAAAAGGCGACGCGCTTGTAGTTGCCGGAACTGATCTCGAGTTGGCGCGAAAGCTGAATCCCTGGTGGGAGGTTTCATCCTGGCCGCAGAAACCGCGACAGGCTTTGGTTGGGGTTCGCGCGGCGAAACTCCTCGCTTCTGACAACGGAGCATTTGCGCTTACGAATGAGGGACGTACGATTCACTTGTCATCCGCTGGAACTGTGCGTACCGGGGCCGGAGAAGACAGCCGCGTTTATCTGTCCATGCAAGACTTTCGATCCTTGACCGGACTCCAGCCTTCGGTGGTTGAGATAGCAGCGTATGGGTCTGTGACTGAAGTCAGTTCCCTGCTCTCAAGTCTTCGGCGAAACCTTCCCGGAGCCGACGTTCGTCCCGTGCGGCAAGTAACCGAAGGCGAGGCCAACATTTTGGGGAAGACGCGGTCCACTCTGCTGTGGTCGGCGATATTTATTATCTGCACGGCGGCACTGTGCGTGCTGGCAACACTCACCGGATGGATTTTCGACCGGCGGCGAGATTTCGCAATCATGAAGGCCATCGGCGCGTCCGACTGGCTGATTGCGGCGTTTGTGGCGGGCGAAGCGGCGGCACTGGCGTGCTCAGGAGCGTTGCTGGGATTCGTGGCTGGAACCGGCATTGCGGCGTGGATTGGGCGAGTAAACTTTCACGCGCCCGTTTCTCCGCGACTCGATGTCCTTCCGCCAGTGCTGATCGGATGCCTGCTGGTTACGTTGATTGCTACGTTGCTTCCGTTGCGATTGCTGCGTCATATTCAGCCCGCTATGATCTTGAGGGGAGAATAGATGATCCGGCTGAATGGAGTCAGCAGATTTTATCCGGCGAGGGCGGGGGCTGGGGGTGGCACCATTAGAGCGCTGGATGATTTCACTTTGCGGGTTGAACCCGGAGAGTGGATCGCGGTGATGGGGCCTTCGGGATCGGGAAAATCCACGCTGGTGAATCTGATCGGCTGCCTGGACAGTCCGAGCACGGGTGAAATCTGGTTGGATAACGAGAATGTGGCGCACCTGGGCACGAAGGATTTGACGCGGGTGCGCGCGGAGAAGATCGGATTTATATTTCAGCAGTTTCACCTGATTCCTTATCTCACCGCGGTTGAGAACATCATGCTGGCGCAATACTTCCACAGCATGACCGATGAACAGGAAGCTATTGAGGCGCTGGCGCGGGTAGGTTTGCGCGATCGGCCGAACCACTTGCCTGCGCAGCTTTCAGGCGGCGAGCAGCAACGAGTGTGCATTGCACGGGCGCTGATCAACGATCCCAAGATCATTCTCGCCGACGAGCCTACCGGCAATCTGGACGCCAAAAATGAAGAGATTGTATTGGAGTTGTTGCGCGACCTTCACCGTCAGGGGCGAACGATTGTGATGGTCACGCATGACCCGGTAGTGGCGCGGCTAGGTGACCGCAGGATTGAATTGCATCACGGGAAGATTGCAGCGCAGGAAGTTTTCGCGATGGCCGATGAAGAGCAAATCGAAGAGGTGCTCGAAGAATTATGGGTACTTGAAGAGCATAACCAGATCGCGGAAATCGAGCACATGGAAGTGCACGGGGCATTGCCGGTCAGCATTGCGGTCGACAAGATGCGCGAAATGGGGTTGGTGGAGACGAGGCCGCATCCGCCAATTGTTCACGATCACAGGACATTCGTGAATCCGTGTCATGATGCGCTTAAGCCTACGGGAGTTTCGATCGGCGATGGCAGCATGATTGTCGATCTCACGGCAAAAGGGCGACAGCGCGCGGCAGATATCATCCGCCGGCACCGGCTGGCCGAACGCCTGTTCACCGACAGCCTGGCGATGGATAGCGAAACCGAGATCGAACAGCAGGCTTGCAAGTTCGAGCACATTCTTTCGCCCGAGGCTACGGATAAGATTTGCACATTTCTGGTACATCCCAAGACGTGTCCGCATGGAGCG
>Ga0157372_10003453_pt1 | contig 17052 bp, 12 predicted proteins | sample C55metaG_FD_115307 | JGI IMG/M metagenome (GOLD analysis project Ga0157372, IMG submission 115307) | Corn rhizosphere microbial communities from Kellogg Biological Station, Michigan, USA - C5-5 metaG | ecosystem: Host-associated > Plants > Roots > Rhizosphere > Soil | place: USA: Michigan... | reverse complement strand
GCTTTTGGCGTAAGTGCGAGCTTCCTCGGCATCGCTGAAATTTTGAAACTCAGCCGTAGGTATTTTTTCGGCGGCCATAAGTTCCTTAGAGAAGGTTTTGGAGGCTTCGATTTGAACAGCGGCTTTAGTGGAGCCAAATATGGTTAGGCCGGCCGTTTGAAAGGCATCTACCACACCGGCGGCGGAAGCGGCTTCCTGGCCGATGACAGTCAAATCAATCTGTTTTTCTTGAGCAAAAGCTACCAGGGCCGGCGCATCGTCAAAGTTGATAGCGACGTTTTGGATTATCCCCTTGCTACCGCCATTGCCGGGCGCGACATATACTTCATCAACCTTCGGTGATTGAGCTAACTTCCAGGCCAAGGCCTGCTCACGACCACCACCACCAATGACTAAAACTTTCATATTTTGACCCTTTCTTGACCAGCTAAAAATAACCGCCTGCCAGTTAAAAATGTATCGAGATTGAGCGGCAGAAATTGCTTTTCGGCCTGTTGGACGCGGGCAAACAGAGTCTCGACAGTGTCATCTGGTTCTGCCCGCACGGCATGTTCGGCAACCACTGGTCCTTCATCGTATTCCTCTGCCACCACATGTAGCGTCTGACCACTAAAAGGTAAATTTCGCTCCAACACATGTTTCTGAACTAATTCGCCGTACAGACCTTTGGTTTCGGGCAGCAGGCCAGGATGGGTGTTCAGCATTTTGGCCTGGAACGGATTCGTGTAATCTGCGTGCCACCCGTATCGCTGAACCAGCTTCGGGCCAACCCGTTTCATGTAGCCCATTAGCACTATCAAATCAATCTGCGCTGCTTCCAAGGCGTCAATAATAGCTTGCTCTTCGGCGGCGGTCTGTTGACCACGTTCCACGATCTCACCAGCCGGGGCTGGATGGGTTTGGTGGTTAATTAGCTGACAGCGGATGTTGAGGCCGAACTCTTTGTTTAGATTTTCGATGCGGGCAAATATGCCGGCTTTGGCCCGGCTGACAATAACCAGCTTGACGCTGTAATTAAGGTTTTGCTGGATGGCGGTGCGGATGCAGGCTTCCGCGGTAGTCCCATTCCCATAGGCGAGAATGGCTAACTTGGCTTTCATGCGGGGATGGTGTTGGGCAAAATAGCAAGCTGCACCGGCGATTTAGGAGCCGATGGCATGGTATTGAGGAGTGCAATGCCGCGCGCCGAGCGGCCAACAGGGATCGGATAAACCCCATTAAAGCAGGAGGTGGAGAAGCGGCTGGCGGGCAGCCCGGTGGCTTTGATCATGCCGTTATAGGAAAGGAAGTGCAGCGAAGTGGCACCCACATATTCGCAGATTTCGTCCTCGCTCATTTTGGCGGCGATTAACTCCGATTGCTGTGGGGTATTGATGCCGTAAAAATCCGGGTAACGGACCGGTGGACAGGTGATGAGCAGGTGAACTTCACGGGCCTGGGCCTCGAACAGCATGGAGACGACCTTACGCATGGTGCTGCCGCGCACGATGGAATCATCCACCAGCACGACGCGCTTGCCCTTTAGAGTTTCCAGGACCGGATTCAGCTTCATTTTCAGATCGCGCTCACGTAAAGCGGTAGTGGGACGGATGAAGGTACGGTGGATGTAGCGGTTCTTCATCAGACCCATTTCGAAGGGAATGCCGGTGGCTTGGGAATAGCCAAGGGCTGCTGGGATACCGGAATCGGGTACCGGTACAATGACATCGGCTTTCAGCGGAAACTCTTTAGCCATTTGCTTACCGAAGTTTTTACGTACCACATCGACACGCTTGCCGAGCAGTAGGCTATCGGGGCGGGCAAAATATACGAACTCAAAGATGTCGAGCTTAGGATTACCGCGCACAATCTGACTTGAAGTTAGTCCGGTTTGGTCCATCACTACTAGTTCACCCGGTTCAACATCGCGCAGGAACTTGGCCCCAATGGTATCAAACGCGCAGGTCTCCGAGGCAGCCGCGTAGCCGGCCTCATCTTCCAATACGCCGATAGATAGGGGGCGAATGCCGCAACGGTCACGAAAAGCCACCAGTTGGGTGGTGCTCATGGCAACACAAGAAAAGACGCCGGTGAACAAGGGATAGGCCTTGGCCACGGCGTCCGGCAGCTCGAAGCCGTCCTGCATGTAGCAGGCAATGGCGGCGGCCATCATACCGGAGTCATTTAGGTTGCTGGTATCGACGTCGCGCTTCTGGAGGAAAGCCAGCAGCGCCGCGCAATCGGGGATATTACCATTGTGGGCAAAGCCGAAGCCGAACTCGTGGTTAACGTGCGGCTGGGTGTGGCAATCGTCGGTGCCGCCAGAGGTAGAATAGCGGTTATGGCCAATGGCGATGTGTCCCGGTAGCTGCTCTAAATCTTCTTCGTGATAAGCGTTAGCCACTAACCCTGGAGCGGCGTGGCGATGAAAAGCATGTCCGTCGGTGCTGGCGATACCGGAACTTTCCTGGCCTCGATGTTGTAGTGCCCACAGGCCATAAAATGACAAACGAGCCGCTTCGAGGCCCGTTTGCGTGTTTGTAGCCGGCTTGCCAATAACGCCAAAAACTGCGCATTTTTCCGTCAATTGGTCGGTGATTGACGAAATAGGCATTGAAGGCAGGCTATCCTTTCTGACCGTGGTCTGATTATTTGAAAAAAAGTAAAAAATGCCGGGTACGGCGTTTACCTTTTGGTATCTATATTTATCGTAAGCATTTACGACGGCTGATGCAAGCCTAAAAATTCACAGCGGGAACACCTTAATTCTGCCGGCTAACAGCATCGACCACGTGTTGTAGAATCAACGCAGTCGTGATCGGCCCGACACCGCCCGGTACTGGTGTGAGATTGGCATGTTCCGCGACTCGGGGGTCAACATCGCCAACTAATTCGCCGATATCGTTGACATTAGTACCGACATCTATAACCACAGCTTCTGATTTGATCCACGACGGTTCGATCAAGTTGGGCTTACCGACTGCGGCCACCACAATATCGGCTTGTTTGGTAAGTTCGACTAGATTTGCTGACTTAGAGTGGCAGATAGTGACCGTGGCATCGGCTTGTAGTAGCAGTTGGGCCACAGGCCTGCCGACAATGCGACTGCGACCAATAACTACAGCGTGTTTACCGGCAATTTCGATATTGTGCTTTTGCAGCAGCACCATAACAGCTTCGGCGGTGGCCGGTGCAAATGCAGGCAAGCCAAAAGTTAAATTACCCGCACTCAGCGGATTGGCACCGTCAATATCTTTCTGCAAAGGGATAAGCGGCAGCAATGCATCGATATCGACGCCAGTCGGCAGAGGTGTTTGCAGAATAATACCGTGCACCGTCGGATCTTCGGCTTCAGTTTGCAAGCTGGCGGCCAGCTCGGCAGTCGTAGCGGTCGGTGAAAGCGTGCGCAAACGAGTCTCGATATAGCAAGTTTTGGCGGTTTTACGGATGGAATCGACGTACCATTGGCTGCCCGGGTCATCAGTAGCGGTGATGATGCTGAGCAGCGGCATAATGCCGTCATGCCGATATTGCCCAGCTTGTTTGCTGACCTTGGCCCGAATATCGGCGGCTATGGCCTTACCATCGAGAAGGGGCATATCAGGCAGTTATCCTTTGTTGCGTTTTAGCGATGATATCGGCGGCTTTCAGGATGGCCTTTTCGGCTTCGGTCATGCTGTCCTCCAGGGCTGCTTTGATCTGTGAATCGCTGATGAGCTTAGCGTTGATGAGAATATTCACGTTGGCTGATTCTAAAGCGGCTCGGGCGGCAGCAGCGGCTACGGCAACATCGGAAATAACGTTAGGATTGCCGGCTTGCACGAGTTCGCTCGCGAGTTCCAAGACTTTAATCGCGCAGTCCGCAGCAGCTTGAGGCGGTTTGGCGGCACCTGCAAGAGCGACCTGAATGGCTTTTGCACGCTGTTGTTTTTGTTCATCAGAATCTTTCGGCAGGCTATAAGCTGTCCCGACAGCCGCAAAAGCCTCGGCATCAGCCGTGATCAACTCAAGAGCCTGGCGACGTAAAACATCGGCTTCATCATGGATAGCCTGCATCCGGTCTGAGACTTTAGACCACTTCGGGCCAGTCGTGTAAATACTCACCATGCCCACCAGAGCGGCTGCCGTAGCAGCAAATAGCGCAGCCGCACCGCCACCACCCGGTGTGGGCTGTTTGGCAGCCAGCTGCTCCAACCAATCTGAAAGCTTAACATCTTGCATGTCCAAATTGTAGCACTTTTGCGGCTACAATCAGCTCATAGTAAATCTCACCACACAATTTAGTAGTCGCAAACGCCGCCGGTTCGGTACAATAGAGCTATCAGGAGGGTAGCAGCTGATGGCCGGCGACACGCAAGGGCAGAGCCGTATTCAGAGTTCCGTTAATCAGGTTGATCTTGAAGCACGCCTGCAAACCTCAATTACTGCTCACTCGAAAATTTCCGGTGTCATAGCCGACGTTTTATCCCAAAGTTTTGGCAGTACCGAAGTAGCAGTACGCGATCGTTTGCAGGCAGCGATTGCTAAATTGCCAGAAATGCACGCTAGCGGTTGGTATAGCCCGCCCCCGGCTGGTATTGGTGTATTATTTGCCGGACCTGATAATCGTGAGCGCTCGCGGTTTTCCAGCTTGCGACTTGAGGAAAATTGGCCGAAAGCTGACTATATATTTGAGAGAGAAACCGTTGGCATAGTCTATGTGTCTCCAGTTGATAGGGCTAGCGGCGCAATTGCCGACTTTGGCCTAACGATTTATTGTGGCACAGATCAGAAAATTCAAGCTCACTTACGGCGCTGTTTGGAGGCGACTGAAACTATCGCCGAACAGGTAACTGTTGGCATGCAATTTCGTGAGGTCTATGATCTCGGTGAAAGATTACTTAAGCAGCAGGGCCTGCACAATGACTTAATGGTCACGATTAACGATCCTTTGCGCGGCGCCGATTACGGTCACACTTGGCCGTGGAGCTATCAATTGCCGACCGAAGCTGAGCAGGCGATTATTGACCGGGGCGACCTAGCTGCAGCCAGCGAGCTAATTACGCATAGCCGTGTCTATCTAAATGCTGCCGAAGAGTTCAAAATTCCGGAGACGATTGCCTTTTCCATTGAGCCACACATCGGTAGCTCGGAAGATCCTGACCTGCCGGCCGGCTATTTCTATGCCTTGGTAGTGTTCCGCGCTGGTGAGCGCAGCATTTTTACTAATATTAATCCCATTCTGGATGCCCTGGATATAACGTACATGAGGAGTCGCTTTTAATGGCCCAAAAACTTTCCTATCATCAATCCGTAAATTATGCCCAAGCTGATCCTGCCAAGATTATGGCCCAGCAAGAGGGTCTGGCTACAAGCGGTAACATGCCGTTTGGTTTCCAAGAAGTTGCCGGTACTCGAGGTGAATCAGCGTATGTATTCCAGATGGGTAAAGAATACGGAGCCTTAGTACAGGAAGGGCTGGGTTCCAAGAGCCTAATCGCCCAAGCGGTATACCAACAGACCGGAAAATCGCATTTTGCAGCGGTCGCTCAGGACACAGTGGGCTGCATTATTAATGACCTGATCAGCGTAGGCGCTACGCCGGTAGTACTTAATGCCTATTGGTCAGCCGGCTCATACGAATGGTTGACAGATAGCGTATTAACTGCCGATTTTATCAAAGGTTGGCGGACGGCTTGCGATACTGCGCGGGTAGTATGGGGTGGTGGCGAAACACAGTCATTGAAAGGAATTGTGCTGCCGGAAGCTTTGGAGTTTGCCGGTTCTGCTTTTGGTGTCATCAAAGACCAGCGCCGCTTGATTCAGGATAAAAATTTAGTCGCTGGTGATGCCATAGTCTTGATCGAATCAAGTGGCGTGCATGCCAATGGCATCAGTCTGACTAGAGAGCTAGCCGAAAAATTGTCGGAGGGTTATCAGACTAAGTTGTCCGATGGCCGCACCTACGGCGAAGTCTTGCTAACGCCGTCCCATCTATATGCAAAGTTACTCGAAGCCGTGTTTACGGCCGACGTAGCGGTGCATTATCTGGCTCACATCACTGGCCATGGTTGGCGAAAAATCATGCGTGGTACGCCTAAATTCACGTATCGACTTACTAATATCCCTAAACCAGCCGAGATTTTTGACTTTATTGCTGAGCATTCTGGCAACAGTGAAGCTGAAATGTACGGGAACTTCAATATGGGAGCCGGCTACGCGCTGTATGTGCCGGCGGAGCAGGCGGAGCAAGTGGTGAGTATTGCTGCCGAGCAGGGGTTGCAGGCTTGGGTGGCCGGCAAGGTCGAGGAAGGGCCAAAGCAAGTGATTATTGAGCCGAAGAACATCATTTTTAGCGGTGAGAGCTTGGAGGTGCGGGCTTGATAACTTTAACCGGCGGCAATGCCTTATCACCTTTTCGGAAGGAAAAATTGCTGGCTAAATTAGATAAGGACGGACCAATTACAAATGTCCAAGCGCATTACGTCTACTTTATTGATGAAAATACCAAATTAAACAGTACCGAAACTGAGGATTTGCATAAGCTGCTTGGAGACGTGCAGAAAGTTACGTTGCCTCAGAAAAGTGAGTTATTCTTGGTTGTACCGCGACCAGGCACGATTTCGCCATGGTCTTCCAAAGCCACGGATATCGCGCATAATGCTGGCTTGGGTGATGTGAAGCGAATTGAACGCGGTATTGCTTATTATATTGAGGCTGAGAAATTTGATCGTAATGCCATTGCGCCATTGTTGCACGATCGCATGACTGAGACTGTACTATCTTCTTTGGATGAGGCTAAGCTGCTGTTTGATGAATCGGCGCCTAAACCAATGGCTACGGTCAGCTTGCAGCAAGGCAAAGAAGCATTGTTCAAGGCCAACATCAAGCTAGGATTAGCTCTGGCTGACGATGAAATTGATTATCTATTTGCCGCCTACAGCGAGTTACAGCGCGATCCGACTGATGTGGAGCTGATGATGTTCGCCCAAGTGAATAGCGAGCACTGCCGGCACAAAATTTTTAATGCCGACTGGACCATCGATGGCAAACGACAGCCGAAAAGCCTGTTCAAAATGATTCGCAACACCTACGAGCAGGGCGGGGAGCATGTTTTGTCGGCTTATTCCGATAATGCCGCTGTATTGCAAGGTCCGGAGGGCGGCCGCTTCTTTCCTGATGCAAAAGACGGCATTTACAGAACTCACCAGGAAGCCATTCACTCGGTCATAAAGGTAGAAACTCACAACCATCCGACAGCCATTGCGCCGGCACCAGGTGCGGCCACCGGTTCCGGTGGTGAGATCCGTGACGAAGGTGCTACTGGGCGGGGCGGCAAGCCGAAAATGGGACTGGCCGGCTACAATGTTTCTAATTTGCGCTTGCCGGCGTTGCCACTGCCTTGGGAGCAGCCATACGGTAAGCCGGACCGGATTGCTTCGGCACTGGATATTATGCTGGAAGCACCGATTGGTGCCGCCGGCTACGTCAATGAATATGGTCGGCCAAACTTAACAGGTTATTTCCGGACGTTTGAGCAGGCTGTAGCCGGTGACGTGCGCGGCTATCATAAGTCAATTATGATTGCCGGGGGTCTGGGCAATATCCGTAATATACATGTCGCCAAAAATCGCTTGCCAGTTGGCGCAGCCATCATAGTGTTAGGTGGTCCAGCTATGTTGATTGGCTTGGGTGGCGGGGCGGCTTCTAGCGTGCAGGCCGGCACTAGCCACGAAGATTTAGATTTTGCTTCGGTGCAGCGCGGCAATGGCGAAATGGAGCGGCGCGCGCAGCAGGTGATCGATGCTTGCTGGGCGATGGGGGCCGATAATCCAATTATTTCAATTCACGATGTCGGCGCCGGCGGACTGTCTAATGCCTTGCCGGAACTAGTGCACGACTCTGGGCGTGGAGCACACTTTGAACTGCGCAAAGTCCCCAGCGCTGAACCTGGGCTGTCTCCGAGAGAAATCTGGTGCAACGAGGCTCAGGAGCGCTACGTTTTGGGTATTAATGCCGAGGATGTGACTTTATTCCAACGGCTCTGCGAGCGCGAGCGCTGTCCGTTCGCGATTGTCGGTGAAACTACCGATGATGACCAATTAATTTTGCACGATGAGTTATTCGATAACAATCCGGTTGACCTGCCCATGCCGGTGCTGTTTGGTAAGCCACCGAAGATGTCGCGATCGTTTTCGCGGGCAGCGTTTGCTCAGGAGCCCTTGAAGTTAGAGAACGTTGCTATCCAAGAAGCTGCCGAGCGGGTGCTGCAATTGCCGGCCGTGGGCAGCAAGAAATTTTTGATTACCATTGGTGATCGCACCGTTGGCGGGTTGGTAGTGCGCGATCAAATGGTTGGGCCATGGCAGGTGCCAGTGTCCGATGTGGCTGTTACAGCGGTGAGTTTTGATAGCCAACACGGCGAAGCTATGACTATGGGCGAGCGGCCCACGCTAGCTCTGATCAATCCGGCGGCTTCCGGCCGCATGGCAATCGGCGAGACCATCACCAACATAGTAGCGGCCGACGTTCGCAGGCTGAATGACATCAAATTATCAGCCAACTGGATGGCCGCTGCCGGCTATAAACAGGAAGACCAGGCGCTCTATCAAACTGTCCAGGCAGTCGGTGAAGAATTTTGCCCGGCGCTCGGGCTCACCATCCCGGTCGGCAAAGATTCACTGAGCATGCGAACCGTCTGGCAAGACGGTGACCAAGACAAAAGCGTTACCGGACCGATGTCAGTTGTTATTACCGGCTTCAGCCCGGTTGGAGATACTGGTCAAACGCTCACGCCACAGTTAAATAGGGCAGAAGACAGCGTGCTGATTTTAATCGATCTGGGGCAAGGCAAAAACCGGCTCGGCGGCTCGGCGCTGGCCCAAGTGTATAACCAAATAGGCGATGAAGCTCCAGATGTGGAAGCTAAACATGTTAAGCAATTTTTCAAAGTTGTGACGCAGCTCAAACAGGATAATAAGCTTTTGGCCTATCATGATCGATCCGATGGCGGCCTGTTCACTACACTCTGTGAAATGACTTTTGCCAGCCGTGCCGGACTGGATATTCAACTGGATGAGCTGGGTGATTCCGCACTAGCAAATCTCTTTAGCGAGGAATTAGGGGCAGTCGTGCAGGTGAAGGCTACTGACGGTCAGGCCGTGCTCGATGCATTACAAAAAGCGCTTGGCAATTGTGCTCATGTAATCGGCAAACCTAACTCTTCGCAGCGACTGGTATTTAGTTACCAAGGTAGCGTTGTGTACGAAACTACCCGTGCCGAAGCCGAAGCCTTGTGGGATAACACCAGCTTCCAGATGCAACAGCTGCGCGATAATCCGATTTGTGCTGAAGAAGAGCGTTCGGTTTTACTGGATGACGCCGATCCCGGTTTATCGCCGCAGCTTACTTTCACCCCTATATCCGGAGTCTATAAAAAACGACCAAAAGTCGCTATTTTTCGTGATGAAGGCGTAAACGGACAAGTGGAAATGGCGGCTGCGTTTGATCGAGCCGGCTTTACAGCGGTGGATGTGCACGTCCAGGATCTGGCAAACTCTACAGTTGATCTGAAAGATTTTGTGGGCTTAGCCGTTTGCGGCGGGTTTGCATACGGTGATGTCTTTGGTGCCGGCGAGGGCACGGCTAAAACCATTCTGTTTCATCCAGAGTTACGCACTCAGCTGACTGATTTCTTTGCCAGGCCGGATACGTTCAGCCTGGGCAGTTGCAACGGCTGCCAGATATTAGCCGCTATGAAAGAATTAATTCCGGGTGCCGAGAATTGGCCACAATTCCTCAAGAACACCTCCGAGCAGTTCGAAGCTCGCATATCACTGACACGTGTTAATGAATCGCCCTCGATATTTTTCAAAGCTATGGCCGGTTCTTACTTGCCGATAGCTGTCGCTCACGGTGAAGGTCGGGCCGTTTTTGCGAGCGAGGCTGAGCGGCAACAGGCCCTAAGAGACAATTTGGTGGCGTTGCAGTACGTGGACAATTATCATAAGGTCACCGAAAAATATCCGGCCAATCCCAACGGCTCGGCGCAAGGCATTACCGCTTTGACCACATCAGACGGCCGTGCCACTATTCTGATGCCACACCCAGAGCGCACGTTTCTGACGCGCCAACTTTCCTGGCATCCTGCAGGGTGGGATGAAGAATCGCCGTGGATGCAATTTTTCCGCAATGCCCGCGATTGGGTCGGCTAATCTTTGACCGACAAACGCGCCCGGCCAAGCATAGTTTTTAAAGCGCCGTGTTTGACCGAAACCGGATAACGCTGTTTAACAACAATTTTGTCATACATATTGGGCAGCCTGGTGGCATGGTACTTCCGGCGCAAGTTGTCATACCATTTCTTGTCATAGATACCCCAGAATTCTTGCTCGCTATAGTACGAATGAGCATAAAACCACTTTTTACCGCCTAATTTGCGCACCGTGGTCTCAATAGCCCGGGTAGCACTGACGAATTCATCATAATCTGGCATAACCGGTCCCCACACTCCAATATTAATGATTAATGGTGTGTCGAGGTTGTTGCTCTGTAAGGGTGAACTGGTGGTGACTTTGAGCGGACACAGCCATAAGGGATAAATACCGGTGGTAGTATCCACAAATTTCATAAAATCGACGGCCCGTGACAAAGGGAGTGCCAAGTCTTGCACAATATGCTGCTGAGACACGGCACTAGCCTGTAAAGCCTGGTACATTTTACGGGTATGCATGAGTGAGTCCAGCAGCCAGCGCGTGAAAGTATTAAACGGCGTATGCAAGCGCTGAAAAGCATGACGTCCCATCCAAAAAGCTCCCCGGTCGTAGCGAAATAAATAATCAATTACCGGCACGCTCTCCTGGTGCGGGGTAGTAATAAATTTTTGGGCGTGCAAATAAAACCAGGGGTCATGGCGCCTGGTAAAGGTAGCAATTTGGCCGGAGGGCGTATCACTTAAGGTACCGGTGATAATCACGCCGCTGGTGGCGCTAAACATAATGCCGTCAATATAATCTATTCGCGAGTCGGCAGTAGTGTCTTGCAGTACTTTAACGGCCTGCATAAAACTGCTAACCGGCCGGTAATCTAAATTAACATATGGTTTGGCGGGAATCAGCTGTATTTCGGCGGCTGTAATAATGCCCAGTGACCCGTAAGAGCCGGCAGTACCGTAAAATAAATCGGCATGTTCCTGGGGCGATACCCGTATCACCTCGCCACTGCCCAATATCATTTCGTACCAATTGCAGATTTCGTTAAAGCAACCCCAGCGGTATGAGCTGCTTTCGCCGGCACCGCCTTGAATGCCGCCACCTACCGTGATGCCCGGAAATTCCATAACCACCGGCGGAAGCAAGCCATGTTTCAAAGTCTGTTCCACCAGCTGATCCATCGGCACATTCGTTTCTACGATAGCCGTGCGTTTAGCTTTGTTGACACGAACAACTCGGTTTAAGGAGCTAACATCGACCATTTTCTGGCGATCAAATGACAGAATGCGCGTACTATTAGTGCTGCCATGAAACACATGAAACGGCTGCTTACGCTCGTAAAAGCCTCGTACTTGCTCAGAAATATCCGCAACAATTTGATGGTGTATTTGATCCATAGCTTTCTATGATAGCAAATGGAATAACTATCACTTAAATTAATCTTAATGCGGGCCGTTGAGCTTAACGGCGGCGGGCTCCGGAATTAGTTAAAATTGTACGGTAAATCGACAGAAGTGGTGTAGGTGCTGTCGGACACCGTGGCGCGAATAACAACTTGACCAGTGCCCAGGCCATTGTCGTAAACAACCACATGTTTGTCTAAGTTATAGTAGGTGCTGCCCATATCTTCAATAGCGGCAATACTCATAGGTACGCCATTGGAATTTATGACTGTTGCCGATACGTTCACATTACTTAAGGCGCCGCCTAGCGGACGGATTTCGAAGGGAACCATAAAAGTAGTGGCTGTTTCGGTACTATGATCGGCCGGCAGGGCGACAAGGGTAAAAGTCGGCCCCTGAGTGACAGTGAGCGTGAATTGTTTGGATACAGAGGCACCACGAGGGATATAGCCTATCACGTTATATGTATAGGTGCCAGGATGGTCAGAGACTGAGGCGCCAAAGCTGAAGTTGTGGCTAACTTCCAAACCAGCGCCATTGGTCGTGCCGCTAGCGACTAACGGGCTGGCAACGCCACCACCGGAGACTATCCAGGCCAGTGGCTTTCCCGTGAGTGACGTAGCAGTAAAGGTCGGAGTTTGGCCACCGGTGGCGATAGTGGCGCTGGAAGCGCTGAGGCTGATAGCGAGTGCAGTGTTAGTATCGCTTGCCTGCGAGCTGCTAGCGGAGGGGGTAGAGCTAGTATTTGTGACTGACGCTGGAGCTGAGTTGGCTGTATTTGCAGGTGGCGTCGAACTTGGTTTTGTAGCTGCCGGAGTTTTGTCCTGGGTATTGGCAGCGTTTTGAATTAATTTTGGAGCGTGGTGATTTGCCAGTAGCAGGCCACCGACAATTACTACTGCTAAGAGGCCAAAGGCGAACCACGATAAAGGTGCTCGTCTGGCCAGCTTAATAGTAATCTTTTGCCAGGTAGCCCATGTATGCTGCAAAAGTAATTTCATTTTAATAATTATATAACTTTATACTAATATATGCAACAAACTTATATAAAAAGTTAAGTTTATGTTAATAATTCAGCCAAACGATCACTATCGATGGCGGCTTTTAATTCGCGGGCCATCCGCCGGCCGGTACTGATGGATTCGCCATACATGTAATCGGTGTAAGGGGTAAACATGATACCTGGGCTGCCAGGGATGCGCATGCTGACGTCAAAGACTTTAAATTCTTCTTTTGGCGGCCCGGCCGTGAAGGCGCCTTGTAGGGCAAATGGGCCGATAATACCCGGCTGATAATGCTTTTGGGTGGCGGCCACGAAGCCTTCGCCAGCGTCATAGGCTTGTCCTAGCAGCGATTCCTTCATGGTGACGGTTTGATGGCCGTTTTCGATGTATTTTGGCTGGGCATACTTAAGCACTTCCATCTGTTCTGGGGCGGTCAGCCGCAGGAGCCCATCAAGATTAGTTTGGCGCCGGGTATCGGTGCCTAGTAATTCCAATTCTTTGGTAAGCGGCGAGTAGAAAAAGTTCAGATTAATTTGCGGACCGAGGATAAATTCTTCAATTACCGCAGCTTTCAAACCTTCGGCGGTAATTTCGCCGGCCGCCAGTTTTTGCTGACTGGTTGCCTGGTAGCTGTCGTAACTGTTGGCTAAGAAGAAAGCGCGCTCATAGCCGCGATCGGCCTCGTTGGTTTTGACAATTACCAGGCGGTCAATATCCTCGGGCTTGGCGAATTGTTGCGGCACGTTCACGCCGCCTTCTTTCAGTAAAAAGTACTGATTTTTTTCCTCATCGCGCTCTTCTTTGCGCACCAAGGTACGGGTGCCAAAAATCGGTACCCGAAAGTTGTTTTCAACTTCATTAAAATCACAGTAAACCCAGAAATAACGGCTGTGCACGAAGACGGCATTTAGCTCACGCAATTGTTGCTGGACCTCTGGCTTAACGACATCGGCGAAGTTATCGACTACGATCACATGGTCGACACAGCCTTGTCCGTTATCACGGGTTTTGTAGTACTGCTCGTAGACTTTTTCGCGACCTTTTTGGGCTACCACTACTGTGCCCAAACCCTCGGCTTTGGCACCACGGCAGACGTCCAGGGCACTGTGACCACCCAATGATGCTACCCGGACATTTTGCCGATCGTAATCCTTGATAATGTCGGCGACATCGGCGAGCGTGATCATTGGCTGAAAATCCTTTCTAGTTTATCTTGCTCAATCGCTAGTTTGATTTCGCGCGCAATGCGGCGGCCGGTGCTCATCGGCTCGTTATAGCGCAAGTCGGTGTACGGTGAACCATTTATATATGGGTTAGTGCCGGCTACAATCCGGGCGGAAATTTCAAAAACATAAAATTCCAGCTCTGGCGTAATGACTGTTTCCAGACAAAACGGCCCGAACAGCCCGACGCCGTCAATTTTCTTGGAAGCTTCCACAACGGCTTCACCCATGGCAAATATTTGCCCTAATAATGATTCGCGGACTACTAACGGTGTATTGCCAACGATGGTGTAGCTGGTTTCGATGCTCAAATCCACTTGATCTTTGGCGGCGACCCGGCCAACGGAGTCGACATTACTTTCGTAGCGCTTATCAAAGCCCATCAGTTCCAGTTCGCCGGTTAGTGATGATTGGAAAAAGTGCATGTAAATGGGGTTACCGACGATGTACTGCTGAATCATGTAGCGTTTGCCGGGGTGGTCGATAATTTTTTTCTTAAACTCACTGGGCGAATGCGCTAAGAAATAGCCTTTGCCACCGCCGGCGCCGTCGAACTTGATAATCACCGGACCGTCGATTTCTTCAGGGTCGTTATAAATGCGCGGTAGTGTCAGCCCGGCATCCAGCAGCCATTGTCGCTGTTTTTGACGATCAGCCTCCAGCGGCAAGACATCTTTATTGCCGTAATAGTGCGTCTGGAGAGCCCTGATTTTTGGAAAATCCAGCGCTAGTGCCAGAGAGGCGTGGGGAATAAGTATGGCGCCTTTTTTGGCTAGATCAGCATCAATTTTTGGCAAATCGCTGAAACTTTTCAGCTCGATCAGTTCATCGGCTAGCTTGAAAGATTGGTAAGTGCGGACATGCTTGGGTTCGGCGATGGCGATAGTCTGAAAACCTTCGTCGCGGGCACCTTTGAGAATTTGCAGCGAGGAGTGGCTGGCAAGTGTGGCTATCTTGAAATCAGCTTGCTGCGGCATTGTTACTACCCTCCGACTACTGCAATATTCTTTTTAGTATACACGTCCGCAAACCGCTGCGTTGGTCTAAAGATTACAACACTATTCCCACTCGGTGGTACCAGGCGGTTTGCTGGTCAAATCTATGGCCACCCGCGCAATACCCGGTACTTCGGTAAGGATTTTATTAATGATTTCCTGTAAAGCGACTTCTGGAAAGTCCTCACCGACTCGTCCTGGCACACCAGTCATAAAATCAGGCGTTTTAAAGGGGCGTAAAGCAATTGCCCGGCCGTCCTTTTGACCAAAATTGACCGGAAAAGAGATGACAGGCAGCTGGTTGAAGTTACCAAATAAATCGTAGGCATGCAGCACTTCGCCGACAATAGCATCAGCCTGGCGCAACTGCTCTAGAACAGGTTTTGTCAGGTGGGTGGGAGTAATTTGCAAATTTTGACGGTCGATAGGTTCACCAAAAATGTAGCAGACACGATTGGTGGCATGGTTATGGTTGGGGATGCTGGCGGCCAACTGATATAACTCATCCCACTTCGCCGGTCCGGTCAGCCCGGTCAGATATTTATAGCTGCGGCCATCACCTTGAACACCAACTGTTTGTACCGGCAGTAAAGTGGCTTGAAAATTCGGACTCGTGTGCTGCACAAAATCATCCAATTGCTGCTGCAGCTGTTCATGATTATCTAAGCGATATGGCTGTTCGGCACATAGAACGCGAATGGCTAAGCCGGGACCAGGGAAGGGGTGACGCTCAATCAAGCTGTCCGGCAGGCCGAGCCGCCGCCCGAGAGCCCGAACCTGGTCTTTATATAGTTCCTGCAAAGGCTCGACCACCCGGTTCAGCTGGCGCAGCTTGCGGACTTCCTCGGTGTCATTATGATGGGTTTTGATGGTGTCGGCCTTACTGCTAGCTAGTACTGAGCCGCTTTCAATCAAATCCGGCCGCAGCGAACCCTGTGCCAGCACACTATCCTCGGCCAGATTATAGTCCCGTAAAATTTTATCGCGCACCGCTATGAAGGTATCGCCGATAATCTTGCGTTTGGTCTGCGGATCAATCATTTGGTTCAAGGGCAGCGTTTGTTGGCCGCCAATGATAGTTGTGGCAGTAGCGAACATATCGGCCATATCGAGCAGCACTACATCAATGCCGGCAGCCTTGAGGGCGCTGATGACTTGTTCGCTTTCGCCTTGGCGCATAAAGCCGGTATCGATATGAAAAGCATGAATTTGCAGTTTGGGTATGGCTTTGCCGATTAGCGCCGCCAGTACGGCCGAATCCACGCCACCACTTACAAACACCACCACATCGCGGGTACCGACCGCCGATTTGATGTGTTCCAGTACCTCTGTTTCCAGGTCGTCAATAGTGTAATCGGGCGTCAAACCGGCAATGTTGAACAGAAAATTGCGAAAGATGTCGACGCCACGCACGGTCTGGAAGACTTCCGGATGGAATTGCACGCCGTAATGTTTACGGGCCGGATTTTCAATAGCCGAAATCAGAGAACCACTGCGGCCGCTCACAACGTACCCTTCCGGCACAGTCTGGACGCTGTCGCCGTGTGTCATCAGCACGCGTTGAGTACCGTTAAAACCTTCGAACAGAGCTGAATCTTCAATAAATACAGTGTCCATTGGTCCGTCTTCGCGTATATCACCAGGACCCACACTACCCCCTAATAATTTTGCCATCAGTTGTAGGCCGTAGCAGATGCCTAAGATGGGCTTGTCGAGGCTAAATAAATCTGGATCACAGAGATAAGCGTCAGCATCTTCGACACTTTTTGGACCGCCGGAGATGATGATTGCCGCGTACTTTTTCAGTTTTCCTATCGGCGTATCAAGCGGTAATAACTCAGTTCGCAAACCCAGCTCGCGGACATTGCGGTCAATCAAGCCGCCGAACTGCGAGCCAGCGTCCAAAATGGCTATTTTCTGCTCTTTCTTTGACTGCCTACGCTCCTCTGTCACTATGCCCCCTTACTTGCTAGTTATTGTTACGTAGCGACAACATTTTCGCAAGGCATATTAGGGGTAAGCGAGTGTGATGTAATAAAATCGTCTCTTTTAGTGACCCAGTCGACAATAACCACGCTGTGTCGCAAATGATTCAAACTTAAGAATCAGCGTCTAGTAAACTAAATTCGCCATAACCTCATCAGTAATCGCTGTAGTCTGAACAGGCTCTATTATCTGATCGCCTGCCTGTGCTAATAAAATATCTATAGGTAAGCCGCCATCGAGCAGTAAGGGCTGTTCATGTGCTTCGGGCCATG
>Ga0157372_10003449_pt1 | contig 17061 bp, 19 predicted proteins | sample C55metaG_FD_115307 | JGI IMG/M metagenome (GOLD analysis project Ga0157372, IMG submission 115307) | Corn rhizosphere microbial communities from Kellogg Biological Station, Michigan, USA - C5-5 metaG | ecosystem: Host-associated > Plants > Roots > Rhizosphere > Soil | place: USA: Michigan... | reverse complement strand
TTTCACGCCATAGCAGACCCCACGCGCAGGAGCATTCTTATTTTGCTGGCTTCCCAGGCGATGACGCCCAATGCCATCGCCGAACACTTCAAAACAACCCGCCAGGCCGTATCGCAACATATACGGGTCCTCACCGAATGTGACGCCATCCATCAGCGGCGCACCGGCCGGGAGATCTACTATCACTTCAATCCAACAAAAATGAAAGAGGTGGATCAATGGCTGGAGCGGATACGCCAACAGTTTGAGCAAAGCTTCAGCCAATTGGACGATCTATTGCCCGATCTATAAAATTAACCAACATGAAACAAGCCATTATGAAGCACGAAGCCGAAATCACCAAGGACCTGTCCGGAAAAAAGATCGTCGTCACCCGCGCGTTCGATGCGCCGCTGGAGAAGATCTGGCGGGCCTTCACCCAGCGGGAGATACTGGACAAATGGTGGGCGCCAAAACCCTGGGGGATCGAGACGAGGACCCTCGACTTTAAGCCCGGAGGCATTTGGCATTTTTTCATGTTCGACCAGGCCGGCACACGTTATTGGTGGCGGGTGGACTATCTGACGATCGACCTGCAGCGCGCCATTACTACCACCGGCGGGCCCAGCGATGAAAATGCCAATTTTACGGGGGGTCTTCCTTCTATGCAGAGACTTACTGAATTCGCGGCCGGCCCGAGGGGTACTGTGGTCAGCATAACTATCCAATTCGAGAACGAAAGTGATCTTGAAAAGATGGCCGGATCGGGAATGCTCGAAGGTACCGCGGCGGTGTTCAACAACCTCGAAGAGCTGCTCGAGGCCAATGCCGTCTGATGGGCTCCTGCCAAATTGCCTTTTTGATAAACATTCTATTATGAAACGACTGCTTCTTTGCATCGGCCTGTACCTGCCCGTGGCGGGTCTTGCCCAGCCGGCCTCTTCGCCGCTCCGCCCGTTTATTGCATTTGACGACCCGGTGATCGCGCTGACGCATTGTACGCTCGCCGACGTCATTGCGATGAAGGAGGTGCCGGACCAGACCGTCATTATCCGCGGCGGGGTCATCACCGCTATCGGCGCCTCAGCCGGCACGGCGGTACCGAAGGGAGCCCGGGTGGTGGATTGCACGGGAAAATCGCTGCTGCCCGGCCTGGTACTGATGCATGAACACATGTATTACCCGGCATATAGCATGGACCCCCTCTATATCCATTTCAAGCAGCTGCCCGTCACGTTCCCCAAGTTGTACCTGGCCTGCGGGGCGACGACGGTGCGGACCGCGGGAAGCATCGAACCCTTTTCCGATCTGGCGCTGAAGCGGGATATCGATGGGGGAAGGATCGCCGGTCCCTCGATGGATATCACGGCGCCCTATATGGAAAACAAAGGAGGTTTTGCGCCGCAGATACATGAACTCAGCGGACCGGAAGAGGCGAAGGCGTTTGTCAACTTCTGGGCGAACGAAGGTTTCACGTCGTTCAAGGCGTATATGATGCTCGACAAACCAACCCTTAAGGCGGCCATCGATGCCGCACATGCCCGCGGGCTGAAAGTGACCGGCCATCTTTGTGCCGTCACCTACCGCGAGGCCGCCGGGCTCGGGATCGACCAGTTAGAGCATGGCTTTTTCGCCGCTACCGACTTCGTCCCGGGAAAAAAGGAGAACCAATGTCCGGCCGTCGCGGACGCGCTGGCAACGGTCAGCACCGATTCGCCGGCCGTGAAGCAGCTCATCGCCTACCTGATCAGCCATAAGGTCATCGTCACCTCGACACTGGCCGTTTTTCAATCGTTTATGCCCGGCGATACGCTTTACCGGCCGGAGGTATTGGAGGCGATGGCGCCGGATACGCGCGAGATGTTCCTGAAATTCTATACCAAGATGAGGAGTCCGGGTGGTGAAGGGCAGATGGAAAAGGAAATGCGGATGGAAAAGCAATTTTCCGATGCGGGCGGGCTGTTGACGGCGGGCACGGACCCGACCGGCAACGGCGGCGTGTTGGCGGGCTATGGCAGCCAGACGGCCATCGAGCTGCTGGTAAAAGCCGGTTTCACCCCTCTTCAGGCGATCCGGATCGCGACGTATAATGGAGCGAAGGCGCTGGGGATGGAAAACACGATCGGGTCGGTACAGGTAGGAAAACGAGCGGACCTGGTTGTCGTGGACGGGGATATTTTCAGGGATATCACGACTATCCGCCGGGTTCAGTGGGTGTTCAAGAAAGGGATCGCTTTTGATTCGAAGAAGCTTTTCGACAGCGTGAAGGGGCAGGTGGGGAAATTCTGATAGCCGTGAGCCATTTGCTGACCTTTAGTGGTAGCCGTAACATACTGCATTAATGTTCATTCCGGCGCCGACCGAAGCAAATAAAATGAGGTCACCTCTTTTCAGTTCGCATCCGGGGAAGGCCGACTTCCTAACGAGGTCGAATAAGGTTGGGATCGTGGCGACTGAACTGTTGCCTAACCACTGGATGCACATCGGCATGACATTTTCAGGCGGTTCGTCAATACCATACAGGCCATAGAAAGCTTTTACTATCGCTTCGTCCATTTTTTCATTTGCCTGGTGAATAAATATGGCCTTAAGGCTTTCAATAGGACGACCAGACTTGTCCAGGCAGTCTTTCATTGCCGCCGGTACGTGGCGTAATGCGTATTCGTATACCTTACGGCCTTTCATTTTCAGATACCGGGCATGTGGAAACTTTTTGGGATGCAGGGAATTCCCGATGTATATATAATCTGTTTCCTCTCCGCAATCGGATCGAACATTCATCGACAACAGGCCCAGGGGCTGGTCGTTCATTTCTTCATAACTGAGCACGATAGCCCCCGCCCCATCTGAAAAGATCATACTATCGCGATCGTTGGGATCGAGGACGCGGGAAAGGGTATCGGCGCCGATGATCAACGCCGTTCTCGCCATTCCAGCCTTGAAGAAAGCGTCCGCATGTATCATACCCTGTAGCCAGCCGGGACAGCCAAATACCAGATCATAGGGAACACAGGAGGGATTGGATATCCCCAATTGCCTTTTTACTCTGGAAGCAAGGGATGGGACGAGTTCGGGAGATGCCGAATCGTGTTTCATGTCGCCGAAGTTATGCGCGACAATGATCTGGTCAACTGATTCCTTATCGATGCCGCTGTCAGAAATGGCCTTCTCCGCTGCTTTTGCGGCCAGGTGCGATGCTGATAGTTCGACGGTGGCATAGCGCCGTTCGAAAATACCGGTGATCTTCGCGAATTTTTCTATGACCCTGGCGGATGTGTTTTCGTCCGGCGCGCCATTTGGGGAATAAAATTCGTGAGACAGGAAATTGCTGTTACGGATTATATTTTCAGGGATACAGGCGCCAGAACCGGTGATAATTGAACGATGCATAGTTAGTATTTCGAGTCAGGGCACCTTGGTAACGCCAACGGCGTTCCAGCCTTTCGGTCCCCTTTCGACGGTGAAATTAACCCGATCACCTTCCTCGGGGCGATAAGTAGCCTGATTGATATGAAAGAAAACCTTTTCGCCATTGTCCTGAAGGATAAAGCCGAAGCCCTTGCTCCCGTCAAAATAGTCGATCTTGCCTTCCTTCAGCGGATCCTCCGATGTGTCTCTTTTTGGCACGCCGATGTCGATATCTTCCGCATTCACCGGTTTTCTCTTTTCAGGATCGGGTGGAGTAGAGGTAATGTTGCCGTTCTCGTCGACATAGGCCAGCATCTCGTCCAATGGCTTCCCTTTGGACTGGTTGGCCCGACGTTCTTCCATTTTCTCGCGCTTTTCGCGTTTTTCTTTTTGACGCTGCTTTTCCTTTTCCCGCTTACCGGATGTTCCTTTGGATCTCGCCATAGATTTCATTATGATTGACCAGTGGTCCACTACCACCGGCTGTTCCTGTTTCCGCCGCCGCTATTTCCGCGGGAGGGTCTTTCTTCCCTGGGCCGGGCCTCGACCACTTTAATATTGCGCCCCTCGACCGTAGCATCGTTCAGCTCCGCCATCGCCTTCTTTGCGGCCGCCTCGTCCTTCATCTCGACGAAACCAAACCCGCGGGACTGTCCGGTGGCCTTGTCAGTGATGATCCTGGCGGAAGTGACTTCACCGTAGGGCGTAAAAAATTCCCTCAGGTCGTCATCCTGAACATTGAAACCAAGGTTGGAAACATACAAATTCATGCAGTAATTATTAAAAATGATAAGAAAATTGCAAGTATAAGAATGGAAAGGTACCCCTTAATTTTGGCATTATAGCCAATATTTTGGTAATTATCGGTTTACGGTGAAGATGACCTTTATATGGGTTCCGTTCTTTGCTTCGATGCTGAAGGTACCGCCCAGATCGTCCGTGAGGCCCTGCAATAGCTCCATCCCCATCGTGGCCCCGATCCCGGACTCGAAATCAGTGGGGAGGCCGCGGCCATTGTCGGCGACGCTCATCAGGATCTGGGTATCAGAAATATGCGAAAGGGAGATGGAGATCTGTCCCTCCGAAGAATCCGAAAAGGCATATTTGATGGAATTGGTGATCGCCTCGTTGAGGATGAGGCCCAATGTAATAGCCGAGGCGTGATTTAGTGCGATGTGTTCAATCTGCAGCGAGAAGGTGATATTTCCCCGGATCCCATAGCTCTCCCGGAGATATTCTACCAGCTCGTAGATGTATTCGGGCATGTGAATGGTGGACAGGGTGTCGGACTGGTATAGCTTCTGGTGAATGATCGACATGGAATGGATCCGGTGCTGGCTTTCCTTTATGGCAGACAATGCATCCTTGCTTTTCAGGTAGCTCGACTGGATCTCGAGCAGGCTGGCCACGGTGTGGAAGTTGTTCTTCACCCGGTGATGGATCTCTTTGACGAGCCATTCTTTGTCCCTGACCAACTGCTCCAGCGCAAGGTTCTTTTCGTTGATCTCCCTGTTCGTCTTCAGCTTGTTCCGGTATTGAAAATAGACCAGCCCGGTAATGATCACCATGGCCAGAATGCCGGCGAGGGTGACCTCTTTTGTGATCTCCGACTGACGCAGGGTGGCCTGCTGCGCCTTGTCCTTCTGCTCCAGCAGCTGGATATCCTTGTTTTTCGCCTCCGTCTCGTATTGAATCTGCAGTTCGGTATATTGATTGATCCTTTGAAGGTTGAACATGCTGTCGTCCACCAATCCTGCCAATTTATACTCGCGCATCGCGCTGCGATGATCGCCTTCGCTGGAATCGATCCTGGATTGCAACAGATGGATCCGGCCTGCATGAAAGATATTTGTCGGGTCCGTATATACCTTTGCCCTTTTAAAGTATTTTTTTACCCAATCGGGGCGGCCCAGGTCCATGTAGAAGGTGGCCAGGTCCATATTGGCGGTAAATAGCTTATCGTCCTCCTCCTTATCGTGCCGGATGGAATCCATCAGGGGAAGCATGATCGCATAATATTTCGCGGCAGAGTCGTTTTGATCCAGCCGGTGATACGTATATCCCAGGAAATAAGCGATATGAAATCTGTTGTCCGCCGAAACGGGCGGATAATTACGGATCGTTGATAAAACCGCGTCAAGCGCCTGTTGCGGATGGCCAAATTTCGAAAGATTCAGGCATACCCCGCTCAATTGATGATACCAAAGCCTTTTCTCCTTGTTTTCCGGTTCCTGACGGAGGGCTTTGAGCAGCCATTCCAACGCCTTGGGGTAGTTATCGAACCGGGCATAGATATTCGCCATTCCTCCATAGATAAAATTCGAAAAGGCAAGGTCATGGTTTGCCTCCATTGTGGCGATGGCCGCCCTGAGATCCGCAAATGCACTCGCATAGTCTCCCGCCGTATAGTCTAAATAGGCGAGAACGTCATAATTGTAGTGAAGGTGTCTAAAGCCGATCCGCTTCTCCAACTCCGTCACCTGAAGCAATTGCTTCTTTACGGTATCGAATTTCCTGAATAGGAAGTCTATTTCATAGACGCGGGTCATCATCTCGATCTCCCCTACCGTGTCGCGCAACTGCCGGGACAGTTGGAGGGCCTCGTGAAGATCGCTTTCTTTATCTGCATCCTTGAAGCCGGCGTAGGCGCCGCGGTTTGCCAATGCCCTGAACAACAGGGCCCGATCATTCGTCTTCCGGGCAAGGTCCACGGCTTCGGTGAAACATCGTTTGCTGTTTGGGGCGTCGTTGCTTTGCAGGTAGTATCTGCCAAGGGCTGCCAGCACTGCGTGCCGGTAGTAGGTGTCTTTTGCCGCTTCCGCTTCCCGCCGGGCCGTTTGTAAATAGCCTAAGGCGCTGTCGAGGTCTTTTTTTTCGGCGCCCGACCTGAACAAGAAACTGCTGCCTTTTTGCAGCAACTGTTTTATGTTGCCGGCGGGGCCCTTTGCATAGTCCTCGTCGTAATAGAGTGAATAGGGCAGGTGTTCCCCTTCGCTGACCATAATGGCGGCGCTGTCCATGTCCAGTTGGCCCTGCATGCTGAAGAATAAAAAAGAAGTGGTCAGTTTCAGCTGGAGGCGTTGAAGTGGAATCCCCTGTCCAATTGAGGGTACGGCTGCCGCCATGTGCATTATGAAAGCGATCAAAAGCGGATAGTTTGCCTTCATTGTGGCCTCCTTAACTAAAATTGACCCTCCGCTCTATTCCCAACTTCTTCATTCTTGAATTCAGGGTGCTGACATTGATATCGAGAATTTCGGCCGCACCGCCCTTTCCCGACACCTTCCAATTACAGCTTTCCAAGACGGCCAGGATGTGGTCCCGCTCGTTCTCGATCATCGTCTTAAACCCGTCTTTACCGCCTGCTGGGGACGCGAGTCCTTTTGGGATCTCGATGGACTCGATGACGGCCGTCTTTGCCACCACGAAATTGCGCTGGATGGTATTTTCCAATTCGCGGATATTTCCCGGCCATTGATATTGCATCAATGTATCCAGCGCTTCCCGGGAAAGTACCGGGGTCGGTCTTTCCTGCCCGTTGCCGTACTTTCTCAGGAAATAATTGGCCAATAGCGGGATGTCCTCTTTTCTTTCCCGGAGCGCCGGCAGAGTCAATGGGAAGACGTTCAGCCGGTAGTACAGGTCGATGCGAAACCGGCCGGCCGCGACTTCCTCCTCCAGATCTTTATTGGTGGCGGCCAAAATCCGGACATTGATCGTTTTGGGTTTTCCGCCGATGGGTTCGATCTCCCGTTCCTGCAGGACGCGAAGGAATTTTACCTGCAATTCGAGGGGTAGCTCGCCGACCTCATCGAGGAAGATGGTGCCTCCATCTGCCAGCTCAAATTTTCCTTCCCGCTTTGCGGTGGCCCCTGTAAAGGCACCTTTTTCATGACCGAACAGGTCGGACTCGATCAGATTGGCCGGGAGTGTGCCGCAGTTGACGACGACAAAGGGCCTATGGCGCCGCGCAGAGAGTTTATGGATGGCCTGGGCGATGACCTCTTTTCCCGTACCGCTTTCACCCAGTATCAGCACCGAGGTATCCTGCGGGCCGACCATTTGAGCCTGCTCCAGTGCGGCCATAAATTTTTGGCTCTTGCCGACCATGTTGCCGAATTCCGGAGCCAGGGTAACCGGTCCCGGCTTTTGGGGGGCGTCGCCCCCGGTTCTCTTTGGAAACCGCTGGTCGTGGAGATACAAGGCGACGTCCAGCATGATCAGGACATCCTTTGCGCGAAACGGTTTCACCATAAAGCCATAGGGCTTTGTGGGCTTTGCCTGTTCCAGTATCTGCCGGTTCGAATTCGCTGACAGGTAGACGAAAGCCAGGTTTCTTTCGCTTAATATGCGACCCAGATCGATACCCGTGCCTTCGCCCTGGAGAAAGATATCCACCAATACCAGGTCGGGCTTTTCCTGTTCGATGACGGACAATGCGGCATTGACCGAGCGCGCGATGGAGCAAACCGCATATCCCGCGCTGGTGAGGATGATATTGAGGCTTTTTGCTTCAATAAATTGATCTTCTACTATGAGAATTTTCGCTTTCACTTCAACGTGAGTTTGTGTTGGGTTTCATTTCATGGTAATCGCCATTAAAAATACAACACATTCTTTGCCAAACCATAAAACATTCCTACCCAAATCTTTAGTGACGAAATCATTTCAATAATTGTTGCTATATCGACAATTGTCCGTTGCATTTAAAAACTAAAATGCTGCAAACGAATCATCTAAAAAACCGGCATACCGGTTGCAACCGTCCTTCACACACTAAAAAAAAAATTATGAAGATCGTAGTCATTGGAAGATCCGGGTTTATCGGAACGAAAGTAGTCGCACAGCTCAGGAATCGCGGTCGCGAGGTCATTGCCGGTTCGCCGAATACCGGCATCAATAGTATTACCGGAGAGGGATTGGCGGAGGCGGGCCAAATGAAAAATGCCTAACGGCAAAGGGCCTGCTGTGATGGCTGGTCTATTTAATTACTCTTCAACTTTACATATCATGCACTTTACTTTCCTGCATCCTTTTAAGCTTAAAATGACCGAGGAACAACCGATGACGGTGATCCATGAGATCCCGGATGCTTCCTGCGAAGGGGGCGAATTCCTTGATGACGCCATCCGGATGGACGATGTGCCATTTGTTCGTTCGGAAGATTGCGTTGCCGCCGGCAGCCCTTCCGGCCTGCTGTAGACGAATCCATTTGCTAACACACAAACACACATTGTATGAAACACTATCTGAATGCCACTGTAGTGGCTATCCTGGCGCTCGTGCTGGACTTTTCCCCTGCGAGATCACAGGCGCCGACAAAAGGAGTAAAAAATATCGTATTGGTGCATGGCGCTTTTGCCGACGGTTCCAGCTGGGCGAGGGTCATTCCTTTGCTGCAGGCAAGGGGGTATCATGTCATCGCCGTACAAAATCCGCTGACTTCGTTGGAAGACGATGTGGCGGCTACGAAGCGGGCGATAGCCTCAATGGATGGACCTGTTTTGCTGGCCGCGCATTCCTATGGAGGGGTGGTGATCACCGAGGCCGGGAATGATCCTAAAGTTGTCGGGCTGCTTTATGTCGACGCGTTGATCCCCGATGACGGGCAATCGGCGGCCGATGTCATCAAACCCTATCCGCCTTCGCCGGGTAATAAAGAGTTCCAGCAGGACGCTGCGGGATTTCTCAGTCTGTCCTTCAAAGGGATCAATCTGTACTTTGCGCAGGACCTGAGTCCTGAAGACCGGAAAGTGCTTTATGCCACGCAAATTCCCTGGGCGGCCAAGGGCACGGTCACCAGGATCGGCAAGGCGGCCTGGAAGCATAAGCCTTCGTGGTGTATCATTGGCTTGAATGATGAAACGGTGCCCTCGCCACTGACCAGGGCCGAGGCGAAGATGATCCATGCGAGGACGCTCGAGCTGCGGTCCAGCCATGTTCCGATGCTGTCTCAACCGAATAAGGTGGCGGCCTTTATTGCCGGTGCGGCGCAGAAGTTGTGATGTTGGGGTCGATAGAGGTACTCCAGGGGTGATCGCTTTGCGCGTTTACCGGGTTTTTCCGAACAGTTTCTGCCAATGCGTTTCATACGGATCGCCTTTGGTCCATTGGGGTTGCGAAGGATCATTTGCAATGTATTGCGCGGAAAGGATGTAGGCGCGGATGAATTTGACGACATAGGCAAGGTCCATATTGCCGACCTCGTCGCTTCTTTTATGATAGTGTTTTTCTATCTCATTATCCCAGCTTTTTATACCCAGGCTGTAGGTTGGCGCGGGGATGCCCACTTTGGCCAGGGCATAGTTGTCGCTGCGGGCAAAAAGTTCGAGGAAGAGGGGCTCGGCCAGGACCACCAACCCATATTCCTTGCAGGCCATCTGAACGAGGGTATCGGCGCTGGTGCGGCCCAGACCAAAAAGACTTATTGCGTGTGTGGTGTTATACCCGGCATTGTCCACATTCAAATTAAAAACGGTGTGATCCAGCGGGATCAGCGGATGTTGTGCATATCGGGATCCTGGTTCTGGGCGACGGAAGGCAAACATGCGGTGAGGAGCAGGGGTAGCAGGAAAGGGAGTTTCATTGGGTGAAAATAATGGATTACGCGGTGCAAAAGAAAAATTTGCGCAACCGAAACGTTGCACTTATATTTGCAACCGAACGGTTTCCCAATTTCACAACTAAACGCCTTGAAAAATGAACAGCAGCTTGCTTTTTGATTTCGCCGTCGATAAGACAACCAACCTGGTATCCATCACCAGAGAGTTTGCGGCCGGCCTTCCGCTGGTATGGGATGCTTTTACCAAACCGGAGATGCTGGACCAATGGTGGGCGCCCAAACCTTTGCTATCGCGGACCAAGGTCATGAACTTCGTCGTTGGCGGACGGAGATTTTATGCCATGGTAAGTGCCGAAGGGAAAGAGCTTGGCTGGTCGGTCCAGGCGTACACTTCCATTACCCCAACTTCCAATTTTAAATTTGTGTCTTCCTTCAGCGATGCTGATGAAAATATCAATGACCAGATAGGCGCCTCGAAATGGGATCTGAGCTTCAGCGAACATAACGGGACGACCACGGTATCCATCAAAATACAGCTTAGTTCGCTCGCCGACCTGGAGCAGAAACTTCAGATGGGTTTCAAGGAAGGTATTACCGTGACCTTGGACTACCTGGATACGTTGTTGACCGAATATCGGGCGGTGCGATGATCAACTTCGACCGAATGGTGTTCGTATCCGGACAGGTTTGCCTTTTTGCAAATTCACAATTATCTGAGAATTAGCTGCTTGGCCGGTTGGCATTTTCTTCGCTCGCCTGCTGATATGTTCAAGCACTATTTCGTCGCGGCCTGGCGCAACCTGGCCCGGCATAAATTATATTCTGCGATCAATATCCTTGGGCTTGCCACGGGGATGGCCGCCTGTATCGTGATCGCGCTGTTCGTGTATTACGAACAGAGTTTCGACAGCATGCATCATAAAACTATCTACCGGCTCAACACTATTGCCAAATTCAACGGCACGGCGAGCGCGGAGAAGAGCGCGATAACCGGCTTCCCGATGGGGCCTACGCTGAAGGATGAATTCCCCGAGGTGCTGAACTATAGCCGCATCGATGTGAACCATGAATACGAGATGACCTATGGGGAGAAACGCGTGTTCTTCCCGCAGACCTACTTCGTGGACACCTCTTTCTTGCAGTTGTTCGATTTCCCACTGTTGGAAGGGGACCGGCAAACGGCACTGCAGAAGCCGAACAGCATCGTCCTGACGCAATCGGCGTCCAGGACGTTGTTTGGCGCCGGGGATGCTCTCGGCAAGACCGTCGCGCATTTTGGAACGGATACCTTGCTTTTTACGGTGACGGGCATCCTGAAAGACGTGCCCGCCAACTCCCAATTCCAATTCGATGCGCTGCAGTCTTTCAACACCGTTTATAAACCGGGCTGGATGGACCGGGGGGACCATAGCGTCTATACCTACCTGGAGTTCGCGCCCAATACCAACATGGCCGCACTGGAAAAGAAGTTCCCCGCCTACCTGAAAAAGCACCGGATCGGGGACCAACACGTACAATATGACCTCTTCCTCCTCCCGCTGAAGGATGTCCATGCCAATGCGACCGATATCCTCTATGACGATGCCAATTCCCAGAAATTCGACAAGCGCTATACCCATCTCTTCCTGGGCGTCGGTCTGTTGGTGCTGCTCATCGCCTCCATCAATTTTGTCAACCTGGCCACTGCCCAATCTGCGGAAAGGGGCAAAGAGGTGGGCATCCGGAAAGTGAGCGGCGCTATGCGGTCGCAACTGGGTATCCAGTACGTTGGCGAGACTGTCTTGTTCTCCCTGATCGCGCTGATCCTTGCTCTCGGGTTGGTGGGCCTTGTGCTGCCCTGTATCGACAAACTGAGTGGGCGGAGCCTGAGCCCGCTTTTTGGGCTGCATCCGGGGCTGCTGGCGGCGGTGTTCGCCGGGACGATCGTGCTGGGGGTGCTATCGGGGTTGTACCCTGCCTTCTACCTGTCCGCCTTCCAGCCGGTGAAGGTTTTGAAAGGCGGAGGGGACACGGGTAAGACCAGGGGCCGATTTCGGAGTATATTGGTGGTGGTGCAGTTCACCAGCGCCATCTTCCTGGTCATCGCCACCGTTCTCGTTTACCGCCAGCTGAATTTTATGGAGAAGCAAAACCCCGGGTTCGACCGCGACCAGATCGTCACCATCCCACTACATGGGATCACTGCCGGCAAGTATGCCTTACTGAAAGAGGAGTTGTCCGGCAATCCGCTGGTGACGGGGGTCACGGGGGCGCAGGACCATTTGGGCGGTCCCTTGTCCACCATGGGGTTTGGGTTCTGGCCGGGCAATGCCCCGATGCGCGTGCTGTTCACTCCCGGCATCTTTGTGGACCCCGACTATCTTAGCGTTTACAAGATCCCGTTGGTGGCGGGCCGGAACTTCTCCAGGGATCGAGCCGCCTTTAATAAGGAATTTATCATCAACGAAATGCTGGCGAAGCAACTGCTCAAGGATCAGCCCCGAACGCCGTTGTCGTGGCTGATCGGCAAACATCTGGGGGATGATACCTTGTGCAACATCGTCGGCATTGCCAAAGACTTCAATTTTAATTCCCTCCATTATGCCATCGAACCCCTGTTCCTGCTTGACCAGGGTGCGCGAAGTTTCAACAGGATGTCGGTGAAGATCAACGGGCGTCAGGCGAGGCAGGCGATGGCTTTCATCCAGGCCAGCTGGAGAAAGGTCTTACCGGAATATCCATTCAGCTACCAATTCCTGGACGATGCCTTCAAGGAATTGTACCGGACGGACACGCAGATGTCCCAAATGGTAGCGATGATGGCCGGTCTGGCGATAGTTATCTCCTGCCTGGGGCTATTTGGCCTGGCCGCCTTTTCTGCTTCGAAGCGGACCAAAGAGATCGGCATCCGCAAGATCCTTGGGGCTACCGTGGAGGATGTGGTTTTTCTGCTTACGAAGCATTTTATCGGGCTGGTGGGGATCGCCAACCTGATCGCCTGGCCGTTGGCCTGGTGGGCACTGCATCGATGGATCCAGGATTATGCCTACCGGGTTGCCATCAGCTGGTGGGTGTTTGTGCTGGCCGGTGTGGCGGCGATGCTGATCGCGCTGGGGACGGTTAGTTTTCTGGCGATCAGGGCGGCGAGGAGCAACCCGGTCGAGAGTCTGAGGACCGAGTGATGGGCCTATGCCGGCAGATATTTCTCGAGGATCTTCCCATTTTGGTAGGAGGTGGAACTTGCCAGGCGCAGGACCTTCTGCTCGTTGAAGATCGTCTTGCCGCGTCCGATGGCCACCGGATTCCTGAAGATGTAATATTCATCGACGAGGTTCAGGCTGATCAGCGAGCTGGCAAAATTGGCGCCGCCGTAGACCATAATATCCTTGCCGGGTTGCTTTTTCAGGGCCTGCACGACTGTGGCGAGGTCACCGTGTTCCACCTTCAGGTTCCTGCCGGTGAAGCTCTTTTGCGTCTTGCTGAAGACGATCTTCGGCAAGTTCACCATCAACTGCGCCAGGGGTTGTTCCGGGCTATCGGGCTGGTTATCGACGACGTTTTCCCAGTGGGAGGCAAATCCCGGAAGCATATTGCGTCCCAGCAGAATGGTGTCGCATTCCGCGGCCAGGTCGATGACCTTTTGGAACATGACCTCGTCGCGATTGGCGTTGGTCTCCCGATTACCGTTGATCCATATCCAGTCGATCTGGCCATCGGGCCCGGCTACAAAACCGTCAATGGTCATTTGTACCTGTAATCTTAGTTTTCGCATATAAATTGTTTTTTGGTGTGATCGAATCATTTTCTTTCACAAATATCGACAGGCTGTGGCTGATTTTGCGGGTGGTATCGCGACAGAACAGGAGGTGAATTGCGCAAAGGCCGGACCGGAGCTTCCCAAAAAATTTTGTTTTCCATTATTTCCAACTTTCTCGCGTTTTACCACTCTTATTAACGGGTTTTTCGTAAACTTCCTGCTTGCAGCCTCCATCCAACATACAGGAATTGACCGTATTCAGGGCCGGACAGGGCGACCGCGGCGCCCAGGCTGATCTCTACCGGTATTACGGCAACGCCATGTATAATATCTGCATTCGGATGACAGGTAACGCAACCGATGCCCAGGACCTGCTACAGGATGCCTTTATAGATGCATTCCGGCACCTGGGGCAATTAAAGCAGCCTGGAGCCTTTGCCGGGTGGATGCGGCGGATCGTGATCAATAAATGTATCCAGCACAGTAAAAACAATATCCGGTGGACCAGCCTGGATGAGGATGGAGTGGCCCCCACTGGGGAATCCGAACCGGCATGGTGGCTGAACGTCCCGTTTCAATTGGTACAGGAAGAAATAAAGAACCTTCCCGATGGGTGCAGAGAAATATTCGTCCTGTACGCGCTGGAAGACTTCGGACATAAGGACATAGCCAGGAACCTGGACATCTCCGAAAGCACGAGCAAAAGCCAGTACCAGCGCGCCAGGAAATTACTGAGGGAAAGGATAATCCAAAAAACGCGTCTCAATGGATAAGCTGAAAGAATATTTACTTCGGCACAAGACGGACCTGGATGTAGAGTCCCCGGCCGGCGAAACCTGGGAAAATATCGTCTCGAAAATGCCGGATGGATCGTCCCGAACCGGATCCTGGAGACGGGTGGTGCTGTATGCTGCAGCGGCCTGCGTGATCGGTTTGGCAGGGGCTGGGGTATGGCTGGCCGTCGGGTATAAAAAGCCCGCCGCCGATGTGGCTAAGCATACCGATATGGCTAAACATGATGGCGGAGCCGTCATAAGGGAGCCCATGCCGGAAAAAGAAAAGGTCGATAGTACGATCACGATGGGTGAAAAGATAAAACCGGCGCGGCGTAGAGCCAGGTCACAAAAGCCGGTGGCGATACCCGATGAGATCGACCGGAGCTACTCCAGTCTCATCGATCACCAGCTCAGGAAGCTGCGGGCCATCCCTTTATATGCGGAGAACAGCCAATATTTTTCCTTTTATATCGAGCAATTCAAACAAATGGACCGGGACGAGCGGCAAGTGAGGAATGATATAAAGGTGTATGGCCTGACGAGCGAACTGCTGGAGCAATTGATCAATGTATATCAACAAAAGCTCACCCTGTTGAAAAACCTGCAGACGGAAGTGAATAAAATGAACAATAAGGTCAGGGAGAGGCGATCCCCAACGGAAAAGACCGAAGTGCATTACCTGAACATTTAAAAATTTCTATGGCGAAAAATAGTATCATCCTGAAAGCCTGCCTGCTGCTGTGCCTGGGAAGCGGCGGATTGCGGGCCCAGGATCGCAAAATAATAGAAGTTGCGGACGAACTACCCTGTAGTGCGGCTCCGAGCGTGTTTATTGGCAATATCGTCCGCAGGGTCACGGTCCGGACGACCCATGAAAATAAGGTGAGACTGGTGACGACCGTGGCCTATGAGGGCAATTGCCAACTTGACAACGAAGACTGGTTGAAAAAGCTGGAATTGAAGGTGAGTGAAAATACGGGGTATATACACGTGAAGTGCGGAAACATGGAGCCGATGAGTGACTGGGACGCCGCATCTTTTCCGTCCCCCAAGACCTTTTCCACGCCGTCCGGCCGGCCCCATCGTACGCCTGATCTGCCTCAAAGGCAGACACTTAAGGATCTGACCCCCAGTGGTACCGTCGTATTCGACTCCGATGGCAGGTGGCTTTATAAAAAAGGCAATATCCGGCGCGACATTATCCTTTATGTTCCCATGGGTTCCAGGCTGGACATAGATTCGAGGTATTCCGAGGTCATCCTCGACAGCAATATAACGGAGGTGAACGCCCGCATCACGAGCGGGGGTCTGACGATGAAAGATGCGGGGAGGCTTGTGTTGAATAGTTCATACGGAAGCGTATATGCCTCCAATATCGGTCATGCGGAAATAACAATAAACCATGGGTGGTTTCATGCGAGGGACATTTCGACGCTCGAGATGAACTCGAAGGTCTCAACGGTAGAGTTAGGTGTTATCCGGGAGATAAAAATAACCAGTAATGACGATCAGTATGAAATAGATGAGGCGGGGGTGATCAGCGGCGGGAAGAATTACGGATCCCTAAGGATCATTGACCTGAAAAATTCGCTGGATCTTGTGGGCGTCAATGCCGATATCAAGGTCCATAATATAGATCCGGGTGTTGCCATCGTAAAGATCGATGATAGATATGCGGATCTCCGGCTGCCGGTCAATAATTTAAAGAACTATACGGTGAATTTCGAAGGAAAGGGCAGCAATTTATATACGCCCTTCGAAAGGGTTCATGCGACGGATAGCTCGTTCAAGGTTACCGCAGGAAATGGAAAGAAGAATTCCTTCCTGTTAAAATGCAGCAACTGCACGCTTGATATGAAATAATTCCTCAATTATCATACTAAAACTATGCTTATGAAAAGGCAGAGCTCTTTTCTATGGGTGATCTTTGTCACCCTGGCAGCCTTCCCGTGCTGCAGCCCGTCCTTCCAAACCAATCAGGCGCTGACGGCATCCGCCCTGGTAAGAGTAGAATGTCAGAATGCTTCGGTGCAGCAGCAGGTGCTGGAGATGCTTCGGGCCGCCAGGGGCAAGGACATCGCCGTTGTGGACGACGGGGCTTGTGTAACGGCATCGTTCAGTCCGATGGATACCCCGCCCGAAAGTCTTGCGCGGATCGTACAGAATCTGAACAACGTGGCCGGCGTGACGCGTGTCGAGGTCGTGGAGAACCCGCGGCCAATACGGCAAAATTTCTAGTCGTTACCCTTGCGGGCATTGGGTTTATCCCTGTAAATTAAGTTATATTTATAGGGCACTAAACCCTTCAACAATGATCAGGAATCTCTTTCTATTGCGGGTGGCGATATTCGTGGGACTGGTTGTCCCGTTGGATGGAAGCGTAAGGGCTCAGGGGACGCGGCTGCTCCGGCAACCGACGCTGAGCGCTTCGCTTGTCGCCTTTGTCTATGGCGGCGATATCTGGGTCGCCGATAAGAATGGCGGCGAGGCCCGCCGGATCACGAGTACGGCGGCGACGGAAAGCGATCCGCATTTTTCACCCGATGGAAAATCCATCGCCTTTACTTCCAACCGCAGCGGTACTACAGCTGTCTATGTTG
>Ga0157372_10003447_pt1 | contig 17063 bp, 17 predicted proteins | sample C55metaG_FD_115307 | JGI IMG/M metagenome (GOLD analysis project Ga0157372, IMG submission 115307) | Corn rhizosphere microbial communities from Kellogg Biological Station, Michigan, USA - C5-5 metaG | ecosystem: Host-associated > Plants > Roots > Rhizosphere > Soil | place: USA: Michigan... | reverse complement strand
CGAACGACAATTTCGCTGAGGGTGACAGAGTTTGGCAGTTTAATTCAGCATTCCGCGTACGGCGATAGCCGATGGATGGGGATCACGACTGCTCGCGTGGTTTTCCGAAGCAGAGGACGTAGCCGTTATTGTCTATTACTTCGAAGGCTCGAAGGCCGTCCTCGGTATCTGCGAGCGGCTTGTGCATGGGAACGGACCGGCTGACGTACTCTTTGTAGAGCGAGTCGGGGTCGGGGGTGTAGATGTAGGCGTCCCAGCGCGCCCACTCGTGGCGCGAATGATTGGGCTGAGGATGAATCTCAGGCGCAATCGCCTTGAAACTCACCATAACGCCGTCACGCCGGACGAACGCCCAGAAATCCCCGCCGTCGCCATTGCCTCCGCCCTTGTGCTCAATTTTAAAGCCGAGCTTTGACTGGTAGAAGTCCAGGCTCGCCTGAAGATTATCGACGATAAAGCACGGAACGATACTGTGGAGCGTGGCCACGAGCAGATAATATCAGGCGGATCGCTCACTATTCGCGGTGTCGAACAGTGAAGGCGTCGGCATAAGTCTCTGCCTGTTAAAATCAATGTTCACGCCCTCACCATGGATTCCCAACGTATCCGGAATTTTGCGATCATCGCGCACATTGATCATGGCAAGTCTACCCTGGCCGACCGGCTGCTGGAGCTGACGGGATCGCTGACGGCGCGCGAGATGCAGGCCCAAGTGCTGGATTCGATGGATTTGGAGCGGGAGCGTGGCATCACCATTAAGGCGCATGCGGTGAGGATGATGTATCCGGCGCGCGATGGAGAAATTTACCAGCTCAATTTGATCGATACGCCTGGGCATGTGGATTTTTCTTATGAAGTTTCGCGGTCGCTGGCCGCGTGCGAAGGGGCGTTGCTGGTGGTCGATGCATCGCAAGGCGTTGAAGCTCAGACGCTGGCGAATTCTTACCTGGCGATTAACCACGGACTGGAAATCATTCCTGTCATCAACAAGATTGACTTGCCCAGCGCCGATGTTGCGCGCACCAAGGAAATGATCGAAGGCGCAGTTGGCTTGGACGCCTCCGACGCGCTGCTGATCAGCGCCAAGACCGGCGAGGGTGTGCCCGATGTGCTCGAGGCCATTGTCAAACGCATTCATGCACCCAAGGGTAACCCTGATCACGCGTTGCGGGCATTGCTGTTCGATTCATGGTTCGATCCGTATCGGGGCGTAATCGTGCTGGTGCGCGTTTTTGAAGGCACGCTCCGCAAAGGACAGAAAGTTCGCTTCTGGTGGAACAATCGCGTGTTCGATGTGGAAGCACTCGGCGTACTCACGCCCAAGCCCGTCGAAATTGGAGAGTTGCAAGCTGGAGAAGTTGGCTTCATGATCGCCAATATCAAGAATGTAGCCGACACCAAAATCGGCGACACCATTGTTGACGACGCCAATCCCGCAATTGAGCCGCTGCCGGGCTTTGAAGACATCAAGCCGATGGTCTTTGCGGGACTTTACACAGTGGACGCGCATGAACACACGCAATTGCGCGAGGCGCTTGAAAAACTTCGCCTGAATGATTCGTCTTTCTTCTTCGAACCCGAAAGTTCGGTGGCACTAGGATTCGGATTCCGCTGCGGTTTTCTCGGTCTGCTGCACATGGAGATCATCCAGGAGCGGCTGGAGCGCGAATTTAATCTTGAGCTAATCACTACCGCTCCGGGCGTGCGCTATCAGATTACAAAGACCGACGGCGAGAAGATTGAAGTCGATAATCCGTCGCGCTGGCCTGATCCCAGCGAAATCGACAAAATCGACGAGCCGGTCATCCTCGCAACGATTCTGACCAACGAAGAATATGTCGGTGGCATTCTAGCGCTGGTGGAAGAAAAACGCGGCAAGCAGAAAAGCTTTGAATACGTCAGCTCGACTCGGGTCATGCTGCAATACGAACTGCCGCTGAATGAAATCGTGCTCGATTTCTATGATCGCCTGAAATCAGTTTCGCGCGGATACGCCTCGCTGGATTATCACCTCGCCGGACACTGGGAATCGCCGATGGTGAAGCTCGACATTCTGGTGGCGGGTGATCCTGTCGACGCACTTTCGATCATTGTTCATCGCGATTTTGCCTACGAGCGCGGGAAAGCCCTGGTTTCAAAGATGCGCGAATTGATTCCGCGACAGATGTTTGAAGTTCCCATTCAAGCCTCCATCGGCGCAAAAATCATCGCTCGCGAAACCGTCCACGCCATTCGCAAGAATGTGCTGGCTAAGTGCTACGGCGGCGACATTACCCGCAAACGCAAGCTCCTCGAAAAGCAGAAGGAAGGTAAGAAGCGCATGAAACGTATCGGGCGGGTGGACATCCCGCAAGAGGCCTTCCTGGCAGTGTTGAAGGTGGGCGAGGGGGGCTGAAGCATGCCTGGGGCCGGGATGTTGATCGCCAGTCGTAAGGCCTGAACGGCTTGATTTACGAGTGCGCCGCGATTTGATATGTGATGCGGACAAAAAGCAGGTCCCTTGGCTACGCCGGGGATGACAGGGCGGAGTGGCAGACACGACCTTTGCTTCGCCAGGACAGCCGAGGGCAGCTGCCGCCTATGGTCTTCCGATCCACAGGATTGATCGCTATAAATCCAGGCAACCGTTTCGTTGGTATGACCATGGTACAATGACCATAGTTGCGAAAAAAAATAGCCCTATGAAAACCATCCCGGCAGGTACATTCAAGGCCAACTGTCTCGCCATCATGGACGAGGTTAGTGCGAAGCGCGAGACCGTGGTGATCACGAAACATGGAACTCCGGTTGCAAAACTGGTGCCACTCGACACCCAAGCTGACGAGATTTTCGGTTTCTTCAGCGGCAAGGGATATGTGACCGGAGATGTAGTCTCTCCCGCATTCACCGCTAAAGAGTGGGGCAGGCTTCGCTGAGGAGATTCAGTTGGTTCTGGTCGATACTCATGTAGTGATTTGGCTGGCGCTCGAGCCGGAACGGATTTCCAAAAAAGCCCGAACAGCAATTGAAGAAACTCGACGACGAGGCGACGGGCTTGCGATTTCCGATATGACTTTGCTCGAGATCTCGATGATTACGAACAAGAATCGCATCACATTGAACTCCACTCTAGAGAGCTTCCTATCTGAAGTAGAGTCAAGATTTATCGTGTTGCCGATCAGCGCCCGTATATGTGTCCGCGCTTTGGGGCTTCCGGCAAATTTCCCCAACGACCCCGCTGATCGCATCATTGCGGCAACCGCACTGGTCGAAGGAATTTTGCTGGTCACAGCCGACGCCGAAATTCAAAGATCCAAGGCATTGCGCACGCTGTGGTAAACAGCCCTTCCGTCAGACGACCCTGCACTGCAGGAAGAATTGGCATACACTTTCTTCCGCGAGTTGCGTAAGCCGCAACAGTAACCTTTTCTGACTTTCAGCCGGAGATCCAAGCCATGCGAAGCTTCCCTCGTCACTTCTCGCCAATCGCTCTTCTTGTCATCAGCGTCCTCATGTGTGCGCTTCCCGCTGACAGTGCGGAAATGCCTCGCCTCGTCAAAAAAGATGGCCGCTATGCTCTGATGGTTGACGGCCAGCCGTTCCTGATTCTGGGAGCGCAGATCAACAACTCCAGCGCATGGCCGGCGGTATTGCCTGAGGTCTGGCCGGCGATTGAAGCCATTCACGCTAATACGGTCGAAGCGCCGGTTTATTGGGAACAACTTGAACCTCAGCCTGGACGATTCGATTTTTCTGTTGTCGACGAACTGGTGAAACAGGCACGCTCGCATCGGGTGTATCTCGTCCTGCTCTGGTTCGGAACATGGAAGAACGGAAGGATGCACTACGTTCCCGAGTGGATCAAGACTGACTCGGCGCAATATCCGCGGGTGATGAACGATCGCGGTGAGCCGTTAGACGTGCTTTCTCCTCACTCCGACGCGAACCTTGAGGCTGACAAAAAAGCCTTCGCCGCGCTGATGCAGCATTTGAAGCAAATCGACGGCGAGCAACACACCGTGCTGATGGTCCAGGTGGAGAACGAATCGGGATCGCTCGGCAGCGTGCGTGATTTTTCGCCCGCGGCGGAAAAACTGTTTCAATCACAGGTTCCTGGCGATCTGGTGCAAGCTCTGCACCGGCATCCCGGAAACTGGAAAGAAGTTTTTGGCGCCGATGCGGATGAGACATTCTCGGCTTATGCCGTGGCCCATTACATCAATCAGGTTGCCGTTGCCGGCAAAGCTGAGTACCCGCTGCCGTTGTACGTGAATAACTGGCTGAAGTACCGGCCGGATGCAATACCCGGCGTCAACTATCCCAGCGGCGGCCCCACTTATAACATGCTCGATGTGTGGAAGGCTGCGGCGCCGGCGATTGACATGATCGGACCCGACATTTACACCGACGATTCTCATGCGTATCGCGAGACGCTGAGCCAGTATCATCGCGCTGATAATCCCACCTGGGTGCCGGAAACAGGGATGGACGAGTCATTCGGCAAACTTTTCTTCTATGCGCTGGGCGAGGGCGCAATCGGATTTTCGCCGTTCGGAATTGATTACACCGGGTGGACCATCACCGATGAAAAGGCTCCGGCGAATCACGCCGAAAATTATGCGCTGATCGGCCCTATGGATCGCGAGATCGCGCGTTTGAATTTTGAAGGGAAACTAAAAACGGCGGTGGAAGAAGAAGGCGCGGCGGAGACTGCTCTCGACTTCGGTAAGTGGCAGGCGACAGTTGCTTTCGGGTTTCCGCAATACGATGGCGGACCAAAAGCGCCGGGAACAAAAGACCATCATGGCCGCGCGCTGGTTGCGCAGCTTTCACCGGACGAGTTTCTTATCACCGGCATTGATTCACGAATTAAATTTCAGCTGGGGTCAAAAGATAACGGGCGGGTTCAAATTTTGCGCGCCGAAGAAGGACGCTACGAGAATGGCAGCTGGAAATTCACTCGCTTGCTGAATGGCGACGAGACCGACTTCGGGTTGAACTTCACCCATCAGGGCAAAGTCGTGCGGGTGAAGCTGGGGACTTATTGAATGAAGGGGCTTTCCGGCCACACCTCTAGCGCTGCAAAGCGAAGAGAGCCGGGGCAGGCAATGGCAAAAGCTGCAAGCTAGTGTCTCGCCACAATCCGCCGGCTCATGGGAATTCGATTGATTGGGCGCATGAAGCGTTGCGTGTGTGACACTCGAAAATGAGAAGTTGGTTTGTTACTGTCTCACGGGAACACATTTTGACACTAGTCGAGTACACTTGCCTCCGAATTTTCAAAGAGCAAGAACCTCAATCTTTTGAATGCAATCCGGGGATCTTATTCCACAGACTTTAGAACATGCCCTTTTGTGATCTGATTTGCACATGGTTTTAAGGTATTCGTCGGATTGTTGACGTACAGGAACATTTGTACGTTTACGCAGGAGCTCCTTCCTAATCTTGAAATAAGCAAAGAGCCTGACTTCGCGGTCGGTTGCTCGGATTCGTGTGCGTTGGGGAGGATTGATGAAGCTTCTTGCGTTAGTTCTTCTTATTCTGCTTGGGAGCGCGATCTGGACGCCGAATTTTTTTCTGAGACAGCCGGCGATGGCTTCCATCTCAGCAAAAGATGCTGACTTTTCTATCGTCCTTTTTCCCGACACCCAATACTACAACTCAAGAAATGCCTATGTGTTCAAAGATCAGGCCAATTGGGTGGTTGCGAACAAGGCAGCTCTGAACATAAAAATGGTGATCGGGCTGGGAGACATTATCGATGGCGGCGGTTATCCCATCGACAGCGATGGTAATGTGATCGCCAGCTGTGGGACGGCGCCGTCGTCTTCGTGGCAAACTCAATGGCAGCAGGCGCAAGCCGCGGTAAAAATTCTCACCAGTCATGGAATTTATTTTCAGCCTACGATTGGAAACCATGACTATGATTGCGAAGGCGATCGGCCAGAGCCAAGGGGGACGAGCAATTATTTTCACTACTTCGGACCATCGCTGATCAATCCAACGGCTTACATCCTGGATTCGTCAGGAAAACGCACCCCTAATTTTTATAAAAAGATGAAAATCGGCTCGACTACCTACATGATTTTGTCGCTCGAGTTGTTCCCAAGGAGCTCAATCGTGGCGGCGGCGAATAAATTGATCTCAAATTTTCCCGGACCGGTTATCGTCGCCACCCATGCGTATCTCTCGAATGATGGTACAGGCCCTACCTTCAGCTCAACCTTTCAGCCGGGAACTGCGTACCCTCTCTGTTCCGGATTTCCGAGTAGTATCTACGGGTGCTTACCAGATTCATTTAACTCTTACAAATCCGTCGGCGGCATGGATGGGATTGCGTTGTGGTACCGGTTGATTGGAGCTCATCCGAATATATTCATGGCGGTAAGCGGACACGTGCGTAATCCCAACCCGGGGAATTATCCAAATGTTCCAAACTACAATGGCGTGGGATATGTGAACTGCAGCGTACAATCCTGGACTACTCTTTGCTCGAATCCCTCTCGGCCCATCCAAATCCTTTCTGATTTCCAGGGGCAGGGAAACAACGGTTTTTTTGGCTATGGATATCTTCGGATCCTCACGGTGAGTCCTGCGAAAAAAACTGTGACTGTCTTTACCTATTCGCCGTCGATCGCGGCCCGTCCCGGAAACTTTCCCAGAGGAATACCAGCATTTAAGACGGATGCTCATAATCAATTCACGCTAAAATTTCCCCACACCTTCGGCGGCCCCGACACTGAGATCACTCACATCATTAGCCCGCTGGATGGCAGCCATGTTCCTCTGAGATTTGGAATTTCAGCCAGGGCTTCCGGGCCAGACGGCGCCAGTCACATGCAAATTTATGTCGATGGAATAAAACAGGCTGATTACCTCAATGCGAACGCCTTGCCGGCCGGCGCGACCGCCAAGCTTTCGGGCCCGGGCGTTCACCGGGTGGCAGTACAAACCTACGACAACCCAAAAGGAACCTGGGTGAAATCCGTCATTTATGTTTCCAACCCATAGCTGGATATCCTGCGTTTAATTAAATCCACTGCAAGTAAACCGGCCAGGATCACGTCGAACACCAGACAGAAACCCGGCCACCAACGCGGCACTCCTGGATTCTCAAACAGTAAGGGATGGACGATGTCAAAGACACCATGGCCAGCCAGCGCAACGGCTAATAACCAAAGATTCTTCTTGTAACCAAGAATCGCAACCAGCAAAAATCCGCTGGCGACGACTATCTCGATCACGAGTACCCGCGTAGAACCTCCCATCACGGCAAACAATACGTAATACGCAGCGATCACGATGAGCACAGTGGGATAAAACGCATGCTCCCGATCAAGGCCGATAAAAATGGCAAGGGCAGCCACAGCCAGAGACAGGAACAATCCAATCAGATATTCCATTTTGCAGACCTCATTGCACTTAGAATTCAGGCGCAGAGCATTCTGGCCGCCGCTGTATACTACCTCGTCAGCCGGTCGAGGGTTGGCCCAACTTAGGTAGGTCTGCACGCCACGAAGCCCGCACGCCGTTTGCCGCAAGCTTTCTGCGTCTGATACAACTCAGGCTTGACCGCGGCCAACTTTAATCCCCACAATGCTGCGCTGCTGTTTTTTGCCGGCCTGCTCGGAGGCGCGTTAAATGCTGTCGCCGGCGGCGGAAGCTTTATCTCTTTTCCAACTTTGCTGTTCACCGGCGTCCCCGCCGTTCCAGCGAACGCCACCAACACCGTTGCGCTATGGACCGGACTGACCTTCAGCGGCGGAGCCTTCCGTCATCACCTCAAAGTGCGGCGGCGCGTGCTGTGGTCGCTGGTCAGCGCAAGTATGGCTGGCGGAGTGGTGGGCGCGCTTTTGCTATTGCGCACCCCCGGAGAGACATTTCTAAAAATCCTGCCCTGGCTGATGTTGTTTGCGGTACTGCTTTTTGTCTTTGGCCCCAAACTCTCGCGCAATGTGCGCGTAGTGCAGAATCCCAGCGGCAAGGCGATTCTGGCAGCCTCTTGTTTTCAGCTGTTGGTGGCGGTTTACGGCGGCTACTTTGGCGGAGGCATGGGCTTCGTGATCCTCGCGATGCTGACCGCCTTCGGCATGGCCGACATTCACGAGATGAACGCTTTCAAGACCGTGCTGAGCGGCGCCACCAACGGTATTGCAGTAATTATTTTTATCGTGCGGCATGCAGTGTACTGGCCGCAGGCGCTGGTGATGATCCTCGGCGCAGCCATGGGTGGTTACTTCGGAGCGCGTTTTTCGCTGCGCCTGCCGCGAGTCTGGGTGCGTTGGTTTGTGATTGCGGTTGGGGCGGGCATGGCCACGTACTTTTTTGTCCGCGCCTACTGAGTGACGAACAGATCATTGAAGAGGCGCCGAGACGTGTTCGTGCACCACCAGCCACTTTCCATTTTGCTGCTCAAATACCACCGTCCAGCGAAAAGTTCCGGTATCTACTTTGCCGTCTTTGTGCGTCATCTCATCCTTCACGGTGGCACTTCCCCAAACATATTTCCCGGCTGGATGCAGCTCGGCATCGTCATTCACGGTGAACTTCGCGCTTTTGAAGCCGGCCAGCACCTGGCGCACGCCTTTCTGATACTCATCCCAGCTGGAGTACTTCAAAGGGGCAATATCAAAAAACGTGTGTGGCCCAGACGCATAAAACTTTGCGACATTATCAGGATTGAGCGTTGCCCAGCCATCCCAGATCTTTTGCAGATGGGCTTTGTCAGGCTGGCTGGCTCTCACGGCCGGGTTTTTCGCAGATACTACCGACGGAGCGAGGCAGGCGATGCATACCGTCAAGGCAAGCAGAAAGCTTTTCATTTCTCTCTCCTAAGGGCGAGGAATTCTGGCATGCGGCGAGCAAAATGGCAATAAGAGTGTCACCCGTCTCGCTGAGGGGATGGAAGAAGGGTCTGAATTGGATTAGTGAGTGCGGTTTCGGACTGACGAATAATGCATGCCGCTCACTCCCTCCTACTTACGCCGCTGCTAGCGCAAAGGCCTCGCAAGGTCCCTCTTGGACGCGCTTGATGCGCGTCCATTCGGGATGACAATGCGAAGTGATTCGCGGGCTTGACTTGAAAACAAACCGGTTCCCGAGACTAGTATCGATCGTTGCGACGAAAGCAGCGCTGGTAGGCTGCGCGATAGGCTTCGGTGTAACGTTCGCGATACTCGTGGAGGCTGCCAAATTCCCGGCGATAGCCGTGGTCGGCATCGTCGAAACGGCCGCGGGGGTTGGGATTGAAGGGCTTGCGGCTCCATAGGTCTTGCCGGGCGACCGATGCGCCATCACGAGCCCCAAACTCACGCGCTTCGTGCATGCCATAACGAAAGTTGTGGCGCTCATAATCGTAGCGATTATCGTCGCGGTCGTAAGAATAGTTCTGGTAACGGTAATCGTCATTATCGTAATAGCGACCGTCCTGAGCAGCAGCAATTCCCGCTGTCCCGGCCAGCACGGTCGCGATCATGGCTAACGTCTTAAAACTGGTTTGCATATTTCCTCCTGTGGGCGTCCGGGCCAGAGGGTCGCCATTTCGCCGCCCAATTGCGGCCCTCCATGAAAACCCGCGTCATAGCTGCAAGTTTCGCGACTGAAGATTTTTCAGTTAGACTTTCCGGTTCTCACTTCAGAGTTTTACTTCAGGAACACACAATGGCAATCGAGCGAGTAGGAGTGATCGGCGCAGGCACCATGGGTAATGGCATCGCGCATGTGTTTGCGCGCAGCGGCTATCAGGTGATGTTGTGCGATGTCGAACAGAAACTTTTGGATCGCGGCACCTCGACGATCACTAAAAATCTCGATCGCGAGCTGGCGAAAAACAAGATTACCGAGGCGCAAAAATCTGAGGCGCTGAAACGAATCGAAGGAACAGTCGATTGCAACCGACTGAGCGCATGCGATCTCATCGTCGAAGCTGCTTCCGAAAAGCTGGAGATTAAGTCAGAACTGTTTCGCGACCTCGACCGTATTTGCCGTCCTGAGGTAATTCTGGCTTCGAACACGTCCTCGATTTCAATCACCAAGCTGGCGGCAGTCACCAAGCGACCGCAAAAAGTTATCGGCATGCACTTCTTCAATCCGGTTCCGGTGATGAAGCTGGTTGAAATCGTACGCGGCCTGGCAACTTCGGACGATACTTTTCAGACTGTGCGCGAGTTGGCGGTAAAGCTCGAGAAAACGCCGGTCGAGGTCAACGACGCGCCGGGCTTCGTTTCGAATCGCGTGCTGATGCCAATGCTGAACGAAGCTATGTACACGGTGATGGAAGGAGTGGCCACCCCTGAGGCTGTCGACGAGGTTTTCAAGCTGGGGATGAACCATCCTATGGGGCCGCTGACCCTGGCCGATTTCATTGGGCTTGATGTCTGCCTCGACATCATGCGGGTGCTACACAACGGCCTGGGTGATCCTAAATACCGTCCGTGCCCGCTGCTGGTGAAGATGGTCGACGCCGGCTGGCTGGGCAAAAAATCCGGCCGTGGATTTTATGAATATTAGCCACGGATTTCTCGGATCCACACGGATAAACCAATTCTTAACAAATCAGAAGTTGTTCTGCTTGGACAGCCGAGGGCGGCTGTCCCCACATTGTCTGATTGATTCACGCACTTTGGATTCGAGGGTGCCCTACGAGCATCGCAGTCCCGTATTAATCCGTGAGATCAGTGGCCCGATCCTAAATTTCCACTCGAAGGTAGCGGCTAACCAGGAAGTTACTCCCGTTTCCACAGTAGATGAATGTATGCTGCGAGCATGAGTGTTTCGGTTTCGGTGCTGGCCAGCGGCAGCCGGGGAAATAGCGCGCTGGTCGAAAGCTCGTGCGCCTGCATTCTGGTTGACGCGGGAATTTCTTGCCGCGAGACCTTCAAGCGCCTGAAATCGATCGGACGCAATCCGCGGGAAATTTCTGCGATTCTCATTACCCACGAACACTCTGACCATGTGTACGGGCTGGCGGTGCTGGCCAAAAAACTCGACGTGCCGGTCTTCATGACCGGGGCCACGCACCAAGCCTGGGCGCGGGCCTCGCGCGACGAAGCTGGCGAGTTGCCGAAGATGGCAAAGTTGGAGCTTTTTTCATCTGGCAGATCATTTCAGATTGGCGACATTACCGTCACGCCATTTACCATTCCGCACGATGCGGCTGATCCTGTAGGATTCACCTTCCGCACCGAAGGCACAAAGATCGGGATCGCCACCGATCTCGGCTACATGCCGCCTAGTGTGCGCGATCACTTGCGCGGCTGCGATGTGCTGATGATCGAATCAAATCATGACCTTGAGATGCTGCGGGTAGGGCCGTATCCCTGGTCGGTAAAGCAACGGGTTATGAGCCGGGTTGGCCACCTGTCAAACGAGTCGCTGGCCCAATTTTTTGCGGAATACTATGATGGAGGCGCATCATACATAGTATTGGCGCACCTCTCCGAGCAGAATAACCATCCGGAGATAGCGTTAAAGGCAGCGGAGAACGCACTGGGCCCGCAGATGACTCTGATCCGCAACCGGGTGATGCTGGCTGATCAGAATGCGCCTACGGAGAGAATTCAGCTTTAGGGACAGCGTAGGACAGTCAAGGGCGGCTGTCCACACATTGGCGAGTTTATGAATGATTGCGTTGACCCGGTGATTGGAAAGATCCTGGCGGGCTGGCGGTATGACATTTCGGGTATTGCGCCCGAAATGCGTGGCGACTACGAAGCCCATTTTACCGAGTGTGCACACTGCCGCTCGCACCAGCAAATTCATCGCGCCATTGATGTGGGATTGATCGTATTAGCGTCGGTTTCTGCGGGAGTTTTTCTACTGGCTTTTGGAGTGATTCATCACTTCGCTCCCCGGCACACTTTGATTCTTGAACTAGTGGCCCTCGGCGGCTTTGCGCTGTCTGCATTGATCTGGCTGATTGTGGCGGTTGCTACTCCGGCGCCCGCAACCGTAGTTGATGTCGCTCGCGTGGGGGCGCGGCGCGTCCATGACCGGTTGCCGGCGGAAATCCGGCAACGCATTGGCGAAGACCTGCGGGTCAAGCTGACCGGCTCGTAGTATCCCCATCATGTCGATAACCGATCCCAAAGAATTAGCTGGCTTGCGCGCCGCCGGCGCCGTAGTGCGCCGCATGCTGGATGTCATGCGGGCAGCCGTGCGGATTGGTGTAACTACTGCCGAACTGGACGAAGTCGGCGCGAAAGTTATGCGCGAGCATGGGGCGCAGTCAGCTCCGCAGATGGTTTACAAGTTTCCCGGCGTGAACTGCATCAGCGTTAACGATGAAGCGGTGCACGGTATTCCGGGTAATCGCGCGCTGGTCGATGGAGACATAGTCAAGCTTGATGTGACGATCGAAAAAGATGGATTCATGGCCGACGCGGCTGAAAGCGTCGCCGTGGGTGCGGTCGCAGGAACGGTGCAAGAGTTGATTGAATGCGCCGAACGCGCATTTAGAAAGTCCATGCTGGTGGCGCGGGCGGGATTTCGCGTGAATGAAATAGGACGGATCGTCGAGCGCGAAGTCAGGCGGTGCGGATTCTCAGTGATTCGTGATCTAGGTGGGCACGGTATTGGCCGCACCATTCATGAATCGCCGCGGGTGCCAAATTATCCCGATCCAGATGCGCGGGAGATTTTAACTGAAGGACTGGTCATCACCATCGAACCGATTATCGCCGCCGGCTCGGGAAGGTCATTTCTCGCCGACGACGGATGGACGGTGCGGACGACCGACCGGCGGCCGTCCGCACACTACGAGCACACTTTGGTGATCACCAAAGGCGAGCCCATCCTGCTGACTGCGGTGTGAATTACCTAACGTGGCAGGTTGCGAGACCGCGCTTTTCCAGATACTGCTGGTGATAATCTTCCGCTTCGTAGAAGGTGACTGCGGGAACGATCTGAGTGACAATCGGACGAGCGAAACGGCCTGACTTTTCCAACTTTTCTTTCGAGGCGCGTGCCGCCTGTTCCTGCTCCGGCGAATGGTAGAAGATCGCTGAACGATATTGCGAACCGTGGTCCGGACCTTGCCGGTTTAGTTGCGTCGGGTCATGGTTCTCCCAGAAAACCTGCAGCAGGTCTTCATATTTAACTTTCGCCGGATCGTATTCGACTTCGACGGCTTCGGCATGGCCGGTGCGGTCGCTGCACACATCTTTGTAGGTAGGGTTTTTCAGCTCGCCGCCGGTATAGCCGACGCGGGTTGCGCTTACTCCGTCAATCTGGCGGAAGGTGGCTTCGACGCCCCAAAAACATCCTGCGGCAAATGTAGCTTTGGCCATGGGTTTCTCCAATCTGATTAGCTGTTTATTCGATGCGCGACGTCGGCAAAAGTGACAGCTAGACTGTCATGCCGCCGATGAGTTCAGCAAGGCGATCAATCTCGTGGTGTTCGCACCAGGCGCGGAGTTCGCCGACTATTTTCTCGGTCGCGCGCGGGTCCCAGTAATTGGCGGTGCCCACTTGAACCGCAGTCGCGCCCGCCAGCATGAACTCGATTACATCTTCCGCGGTTGAAATCCCGCCCATGCCAATCACCGGAATCTGCACCGACTTAGACGCCTCGTAAACCATGCGCACCGCAATCGGCTTGATTGCCGGGCCTGATAATCCCGCAGTGACGTTCGCGATGCGTGGCTTGCGAGTCTTCACGTCAATCGACATGGCGACGAATGTATTAACCAGCGAAACCGCGTCGGCGCCGGCTTCCTGCGCGACATAGGCCATTTGGCCGATGCTAGTCACGTTGGGGGACAGCTTGACGATCAGCGGACGCTGCGAAAAATGTTTTGCGGTGGCGACCACTTCGTCGAGACTGCGCGGGTCGCTGCCGAACTGAATGCCGCCGTGCTGGGTATTGGGACATGAGACGTTCAGCTCATAAGCGGCGATGCCTTCGCCTTCATTGAGGATCTGAATCGCGTGCTCGTAGTCCTCGCGGGTGTATCCGAAGACATTGGCAATGACAACGGCATCTTTGATCGCACGCAGCTTGGGAAGCTTCTCCTCGATGAAGGCGCGGGCGCCGATGTTCTGCAGTCCAATAGCATTCAGCATTCCAGCGGCGGTTTCATACAAACGCGGCGGCGGATTGCCAATCATTGGTTCGCGCGAAAGTCCCTTCACTACGAACCCGCCGAGCTTGTCGAGATGCACGACGTCTTCAAATTCGACGCCATAAGCAAAAGTGCCGCTGGCAGCGATGATGGGATTCTTCAGCTCGATTCCGGCAAAGCTGACTCGCAGGTCGGGAGTCATGCGGCGGAACTCGCGTGCGATGTTGAAATCATGGCTGCGAGATTAGTTTACACGCGAGAGAAAAACTAAATTGGGTCGAGTGCCGCTGCACTCTTAAACTTTGTCATCCAGAACCTCCGGTCCGAAGGAACGCGGTTCGGAACCGTCGGATTGACTTCTCCCCCTCCAGCAATTACATTCATCCTGCTTTAGAAGAGGTTCGCGCGTCCTCCTCGCCTAGAGGAGGATTGGGAAGCGGGTGCAAATCCCGCGCTGCCGCGCAACTGTAAGCGAGGACATGGCACCGGGCCACTGGAATTTTTCTGGGAAGGCCCGAGGCAAAAGTTGAGTGAGTGACAAATCGGCGGGCTTGACGCCGCCCCAGTTAGTCACAATCTCTTACTCGCGAGCCAGGAGACCGGCGCGAACTGACAACACTTAAACCCTTTCGCGATTAAAGGAGGAGTGATGCGGTCTTGCTGCCGGCTTTTTGCCGTACTTTTTCTGTCTCTCTCTGCTCTGGCTTCCGAGATAACCGTTAGAGTTGTCGATCCTCAATCTGCCGCCGTTCCGGGCGCTCAAGTCGAGATCTACACTGAAAACTCAACTCGTCCGGCCGCGGTTCAAACTACCTCCGCGCAAGGCACAGCTGAATTTCGCAATGTCACTAGCGGGGGCACGCGAGTGCACGTTCTCGCGCCTGGATTTGCCGAGCAATGGCGGTCCCTCGAGTCGGATGAAGCCAAGCAAAATTCAGCTGTTACCATTACGCTTCACCTCGCTGCGGCAACCGAAACCGTGGTCGTCAGCGGAACCCGGACTCCAGTACCGGATGACGAATCAGGCGCATCGATTGACACTCTCAGCGCCGCGCTACTTGAAACTATGCGACCGGTTGCGTCCAATGATGCGCTGCGCTTTTTGCCGGGCGCAATTGTCGGCACCGCAGGACAGCGGGGCGGATTGGGATCGCTTTTTGTGGATGGCGGTGAGTCGCGCTACAACAAAGTGATCGTCGATGGCGTGGCCATCAATGATCCCGGCGGCACTTTTGATTTCGGCACCTTGCCGCTGTTTGAAGCCGACCGGATGGAGTTTCTCCGCGGCGCGCAGAGTACGCTCTACGGATCGGACGCCATGACCAGCGTAGTGCAGGTCTGGAGCCGCACCGGGACCAGCCCCGTTCCCGAACTACGCTTCGGTGCCGACGCCGGAAATTACGGCACGGAAAATGGCTATGCGTCGCTGGCAGGGGCGAATGGCCGATTCGATTACAACCTCTTCGGAAACCAGTTCAATACCACTGGTTCCGGGCCCAATGACGATTACTCGAACTCGCTCGAAGGCGCGAATCTCGGGGCAAAACTTAGCAACTCGGCCTCGCTGCGCCTGCGCATGCGGCACGACAATAGTGTGAGCGGAGTGCAGAATGAATGGGATTTTAATGGCAATAAGCTGCTAGCCCCCGACCTTGACCAGCGCGCGCGCCAGAATAATTTCCTGGGAAGCCTGGAAGTGAATATTTCCGGGCCCTCACGCTTGCAGCAGCATATTCAAGGCTTCGACTACAACCTGCATCGCACTAACGAGGACGGGATCGACCAGGGAAACCGGCTTACACCGTTTGGCGATCAGGACTTTCAGTTTCACAATCTCAACGATTACAACCGCGCTGGCTTGAACTATCAGGCCACATACGCCGAGCGCAGTTGGGCGCTGAGTACTGCCGGCTACGAGTTCGAAGATGAAAATGGTGTGACCGGCAACCTGCCATTTCCCAGCCACGGCCTGCGTCGAAACCACGATGTTTTCGGAGAGCAGCTATTCACCTTCGAACGCTTGTCGTTTATTGCCGGTGGACGATTTGTCCACAATGAGAGCTTTGGAAATAAATTTGTGCCTCGTCTCTCGTTGAATGTGTTGGCGCTAAAAGGTGGCCAATGGTTTTCGGGAACGCGGCTGCTGTTCGCATATGCCACCGGAATCGAAGAACCGACTTTCACTGAGTCATTTGGAAATGGTGGCGGCTTCCCCACCGTGCCCAACCCTTTTCTGAAACCAGAAGAAACGCGATCTTTCCGTGCCGGATTCGAGCAGCAGTTGCGCAGTAGGTATTCGCTCTCGGCGACTTACTTCAACAACCTGTTCCGCAATCAGATCGATTTCAATTTCGATCCCTGCTTCTGCAAAGGGCAATACGTGAACATCAACGAATCGCTGGCCCATGGCGCGGAAGTGCAATTTCAGGCGAGACCGCTCTCCCGAATATCCGTGAACGCGGCTTACACTTACACCTCGACACAAATACTGAAAGAGCCGCTGGCGTTCGATCCGATTCTCTCAGCTGGCCAGCCGCTACTGCGCAGGCCGAAGCATTCGGCAACTGTGATAGCTAGTTACATTGCCGGTCGCTGGGGCGCCAACTTGTCAGGGAGTTTTGTCGGGCGCAGGGCTGACTCGGACTTCTTCGGTTACGGCTTCGACCACACACCGGGATATGTGCTGGTAAATGCGGGCGGATGGTACAACGTAACCTCGCGAATCACACCTTACATCAACGTTGAAAATCTGCTCAATCGATCGTACGAAGAGGTAATCGGATATCCAATGCTGGGGATTAATTTTCGAACGGGGATACGATTTCGGATTGGCGGAGAATAGCTCGATCCCGCAGCGAACGGGTCTTCGATTTGCCGGATTCCAGCTGGCACGAGCTGTTCCCGTTGCCGTTCGATGAGTGTACCGGCATGGACGCCGCTGAATTAACGCCCAAATATTTTTTGCGCGCGGCAACTAATTTTTCCAGTTCCTCGCCATCGAGCAACTGCTGGCGCCCCAGAATG
>Ga0157372_10003441_pt1 | contig 17071 bp, 11 predicted proteins | sample C55metaG_FD_115307 | JGI IMG/M metagenome (GOLD analysis project Ga0157372, IMG submission 115307) | Corn rhizosphere microbial communities from Kellogg Biological Station, Michigan, USA - C5-5 metaG | ecosystem: Host-associated > Plants > Roots > Rhizosphere > Soil | place: USA: Michigan... | reverse complement strand
TGGTACAGTCGATGTGTCGCATTGGAGATTGCCAGATAGAGTAGAAAGATTGAGTGCGAGCAACCATGGAGTCGGAACTTTAATCGTCCGTCAATAGCGCAGAAAAGTTCCCGTGGTCACATCCATTATTGAAGGTCAGGTCACTCCCACGTACTACTATCGGGTTTCTGCGGCAACGGATCTTCCATATTGGAGATCCACCGCGGCATGTGTCAGAGTCGCGTAGCACGTTTCGGTGATCTTATAGTCGGAAGATCTTGCTAGGGCAAGTTAGATTCGATTGCCATCCCAGAGGCAGTGGGTGCCCATGTCCGGTGATTTATGTCACATGGAAAGCCTCCAATATCATGTAACTTAACCCAAATTAGGGAGTGCAAGCACTTGCTCAGGTTTAGCTATCATATGGTGAGCCTGAATTGAAAAAATCATAGATTTATCCAAAAAGTTGGCATATAGCAGTTGCTTATCTCCGAAATTTATGTATCCTCGAAATAGTTCCTTAAAATGGTTGCCTAGTAAGACCCGGTAGAGATCATTTAGAAGAAGCGAACGATGCTAAATGCACATCACTTCTTCACCGCCGTAAGTTCTGCTGTGTGGGCCCGAGAAATAGAAGTAGTGAGAGCGTGTGGGCAATCTGCCTTCATTAACTTTCTAACTCATGGGAGTGGTCAAACTCCCGCTTAAATACAACGCAATTTTGCCAGGACAAGGCTTCGCCTTGCCTTCGGCACTGCGCCATGGCACCGTCGCGTCACTCGGAAGAAATGCGGAAGCTATGGATCTGATTTATGCCTTGGGAAATTTGGCCTGCTGCACTGCAGCGACCAGAAAAAATTCATACGCACGAAATGAGAGATTATGAATCGACCCAGGCAATTTTGTTTCGCTATTGTCCTGTTTGCCCTCTGCACCTTGTCAGCGTGGGCCCAAACGAACGTCATCTACCCTGTTAATGGCGCTATTGTTGGGTCGCAGTTTAGTCTTTACGCCACCGCCGATTCGTGTTCCGGCCAATGGGTGGCCTCAATGGGCTTCTCCCTTGATAGCGGTGGCGATATCACCTACGCCTATACTCCTTGGCTTTACTACACCCCCGTGAACATTGGCCCGGGTGCGCACATAGTTCACGTGAAGACTTGGGGCAACCAAGGCGCTGTCTGCGTCACCGATGTGGCCATCTCGGCATCTGGGGGCGGCTCAACTACCGCCGCCGCTTCCAGCTTCGTGCCTGCAGGTGGAAGCGGGCCGTACGTTCCGCCAAACGCCGCGGTTATCAGCAACATTCAGGCCCTTGGCGACTGGGTCTCCTTTCACGATTCTGGAACCTATGGCTCCTCCAGCGGCGCCACGTCGATGACTGGTTCTCCGTCCATTAGCGGCAACGCCCTCCAGCTATATACCACCTACACGTACTATGGCGGCCAACGTTACTATGCTTGGTTTGGTGATGACACCTATGCCAAAAATTTCGTGTACGACGGATGGGTCTACTTCAATAATTCCTCCGGCTCGATTGCGAATATTGAGCTGGATATGAATCAGGTGATGCCGAATGGGCTAACCGTGATTTTTGGTATGCAATGCGATGGCTGGACCGGGACCTGGGATTTCAGCCAAAATGTAGGCACCCCAACCGCGCCTATCGATCGGTGGATAAACTCCAGCGCGCCCTGCAATGTTCGCAACTGGGCTCAGTACACCTGGCACCATGTCCAATTTAGCTATTCGCGCGACGATTACGGCAACGTCAACTATCAATCAGTGTGGCTCGATGGAAAACAAGAGGGGATCAACGTCACAGTGCCCTCCGCATACGCTCTCGGCTGGGCACCCGCGCTTCTCACCAACTTTCAGGTAGATAGTGTCGTTTCCGGCTGGTCTTCCAGCACTGTCTACCTAGATAACCTCAGCGTTTCGCGCTGGTAAAACCGACACCAGCATCACTGCAGTGTCCTATTTCCTAGGGCGATTGAACGAACTGATTGCAAGCGAAGTTTGGCTCTCTGGGTCAACCTACATTGGGCGCCAGGCAAAAACCTGGCGCCCAATCTATTTCGAAGATGAGCTGAGCGTCCCGCGTCCCTATAAATTTCAATACGCCCACCACGGCGTCGCTGGCGCTCCGGAAGGTGCGGTCTGGCCGGCAATGGAGAAATATACGTTCTTCCCGTAAAAGAACGGCAATCCCCATACAAATCCAGAGCCAAAGGCATTGCTTCCAGCCAGGGTCGGTAGAACGGCATCAGATGCGGTTTGTGAACTGGCGAGGAGCTGTTCGCCATTCCCCACGGTGAAGTTGGCCGCCTTGGACTTGCCGTTCTGTCCCACGATGGTCGCCGAAACATCCTGCGCGTTTGAGGGGCAATAGAGCGATGACAGATCACCTGCTGAAGTTGATGTTGGGCAGGTGGGGAAATTCGGGATATTGGGAAAATAAATGCCGTTAGAACCACTATCGATCACGCTGTACGGACCGGCGCAAGTATTTGGGTCGGTGATGCCGAGATTCTGATTTGCGAACTGCGTCGTGAAGGCATCGCAGGCCATCGTAATCACGGTAGAGCTCGACGTGAGCTGATTGTTCGATTCCGTACCGATGCCGAAAACCAAATAGCCGCTCAAGTTAACCATGGGTTTCGACGCAGATGGAAGCTCCACAATGAAACCGTTGTTGTCCTTTGGAAAGAGTGCTACGGGATTCGTAACTTGATTCGCTTTGGCGATAAAGGCAGGAGTGCAATCGGTGCCGCTGCAAGTGTAGTAAGCGGGAGACGGCGGGGTGGGGAGACCATCTGCGGCATCGCATGTGCTCTGGTTGTCAAAAACGCAATCAGTCGGTTCGAAGCCAATGCCGAGAATTCCATTCGCTCCGAGAGCAATGGCCGTGTTCAGGTTGATGCTGCCGCCGTTAGAGCAACTGGATGGAACACCATCCGTAGCAGTGCTGATAACGTGGATCGGGACCTTGGCGGCAGTTTCGCCACCTAGGATTACATCGGCTCGTTGTACCGAGCCCCAAATGTACGTACCGTCGCCAAAGGCGACACAGTCGTACGCTGGCGAACCGTTCGAAGCGTTCACGACGGGCAGTTTTAAAGAGGACACGTCTTTGTCGAATACGCGCAGTCCGGTCGCACCGGTCTCCACGAGCAGACCGCCGATGGTCACGCAATTGGAGGTGCTGCCAGGTGCGCAAACCTTCGCGGTCGCAAATGGGACATTCTGGTAGATTCCGCCACCCGGCTGACCAACCTCTGGGCCACCGTTGACATCGATTCGGATTACGTTGGCTCCGCTCGGCGCGCCGCTTGGAGAAGAACCGGTGCTTTTGAAGCTGGCTGAGCCACAACCCACCGCAAATCCGGAACCTATCAGTAACATCGATAGAACTACTATTCGCACAGAAGACTCCTTCTGATCGACATTGATTGTCTAGTTATTGGATCTGGCTGACTATCATTGCCTGGGGAAGCATGTTGGGGATGTAGGCACGGCCGGCGTAGGCTCCCACGTGGCCGCTGGTTTGCACTACCAGTCCGGGTAGCTGGAGATTGAGCGGCTGATGTCCGTACACTCTTCCTTGTGCCTGGTTCAACTCCGCCTGGGCCTTTAAAGCCGCGACGTACTGCTGAAAGTAGGTTCCAAGGATCTGCTCCATTGAAGGAGGAAACTGGCCATGCCAGCTGACCGCAAAAACTTTTCCTTCCGACGAGACATATTCATTTACGACAATGCCCTGCGGTGCACTGATCTGATGAACGACGAATGCATCATGCTGCATCACCTGGACACGGGCATTCATGTGCGCACGGTCGGTATCCACGGAGTTGAAGGTGCCGCCAAGTGAGGCAGATGCCGGTGGCGAAAAGCCAAGCAGCAGCGTAGCCGCCGCTCCCACATGGAGCCATTTGATGAAGTTTCGTGCCAGTGCTTTGGCGCTGAGCGAGCAGCGCGGTTTTGCTTCCCGGAGAACAGAGGGAACCTGTTCTTCGCCAGTGAGCTGAGACAAGCGGCGCAATGGCCGATGCGACTCCGGTAGTGTCATAACAACTTAGATGTAAGTCATAGAAATTGGTGCACTGCATGAAACGTAAGTTGAAGCTCAACAGACGGCAGCCCGAACGAGCCAGTGCGGCTTGAGGGTCGGCCCTGATGCCGCAGGAAAACTGCCCGGATCGGTGCCAAACGGTGCGAGGCGCGCCGGTTTTGCCAGGCGTGGCTGATGCTAAGGCTCTTCATGAAAATGCTTTGCTCTTTGTGATTTCCGGTTCTGTGGAGAAGCTCGTGGATGTGCTGATCTCAGCATTTTCCCAACAGGCTAGCGCTTTGGACAGCAAGGAAAGACAGGCAGCGGTCGGACCGAATCACTGGAATGGGAACGCACCAGGACGGCAGTGACGGCCAATTTATAATTTTCCTGTGATTCACTGCCCTAAGCGGTTTGTGAGCGGTTCCGATCAAATCAATCGCCCCATTTCCAACTCGCGGCGGCGCATCGGTGTCATCACCACCTCGCGCGCCGATTACAGCCATCTTTATTGGCCCCTTCGTGAGCTTGCCGGACGCCCGGAAATCGACTTGGGCATCTTTGTTCTCGGCCCACATCTTTCGCCCGAGTTCGGGGGAACGATTCAGGAAATCGAGAATGACGGCTTCCATATTCAGGCGCGGATCGAGTGCCTGCTCAGCTCCGATACGGATACGGGCATGGCCAAAACCATCGGAGTTGCTATCCTCGGCCTTGCGGACGCTTTCAGCGCATGGCGTCCCGACTTGCTGCTGTTGATCGCGGACCGTTATGAGATGCTTGCGCCTGCCGCAGCTGCGGTTGCGTTGCGTATTCCAATCGCCCATATTGAAGGCGGTGAAATCAGCCAGGGTGCAATCGATGATCAAGTGCGCCATGCTCTGACGAAGCTGGCGCACATTCATTTCACTTCAACGGAGAATGCGCGTCGCCGGGTTATCGCCATGGGTGAGGAACCATGGCGGGTGCATCGCACCGGAGCACCTTCGCTTGATCATATGCGCCGATCAATCCTGCTGGACCGTTCAGCGCTTGAGGCGCGACTGGATATTGCCCTCGTGCAGCCCACTCTCGTTGCGGCTTGGCATCCGGTTACCATTCTCCGCGATACCAACGCCGAGGCCGACGCCTTCTTCGATGTATTGGCTCAGCTTCCCGGGCAACTTCTCCTCGTGTATCCCAACGCGGACTCCGGCAGTTACGCGCTCATAGAGCGTGGAAGGGCGCTTGCCGTCACTCGGCCTCAGACGCATGTCTTCGTTAACCTTGCTGCTCCCATCTATTTCAGTCTGCTTGCTCATGCTGATGCTCTGCTTGGCAATTCTTCCAGCGGCATCATGGAAGCAGCTTCCTTCTCCTTGCCGGTGGTCAATGTGGGCATGCGGCAGCAAGGTCGTGAGTACGGCAACAACGTGCTCCATGCGCCTGCCGAAAAAGCAGCTATCCGTACCGCGATCGATCTCGCACTAAGTTCTCAATTCCGCGGCAGCCTTGCCGGCATGACGAATATTTACGGGGACGGAACTGCGGCTGCAACCATTGCAGATGTGCTTGCGCATGTTCCGCTCGATGGTCTGCTCGTTAAGCAACCAGCGCCTCTTATGGAGTCGATTGAACTGGAGTCGGAGTGCCAATAAAGACCCGAATACCGCTTTCCGCGCCTGACATAACTGAGGCGGAAATCGATGCCGTGACGACAGTTCTCCGCAGGAATCAGCTCAGTCTCGGAAGCGAACTCGCGGCATTTGAATCGGAACTGGCCGCGTATCACTCCGTGGCCGATGCAGTAGTCGTGAGCTCTGGCACCGCTGGTCTCCATCTTGCCCTTCTGGCGTTGGGAGTAAGCGCTGGGCACGAGGTCATTGTTCCGTCATTCGCCTTTGTGGCCGTTGCCAACACGGTGCTTCAGGTGGGCGCAACTCCGATCTTCGCCGATATCGAGCCGGTCACACTCAATCTGGATCCCGCTGCCGTTGAGCAGGCCATCAGTTCGCGAACGCGGGCCATTGTCGTTGTACACACCTTCGGGGTTCCCGCCGCGATGGATGCGCTTCGAGTTATTGCCCAGCGCTACGACCTCGCACTGATCGAAGATGCCTGCGAAGCCATCGGCGCGCAATTTGGCGATGCGCAAACAGCAGGTTGCGTGGGCAGCTTCGGAGATCTGGCGATACTTGGCTTCTATCCCAACAAGCAGCTAACTACCGGTGAAGGTGGCGCCATCCTCAGCTCCAGTGCCAACCTTTCAGCGCGCCTGCGCAGCCTGAGGAATCAGGGCCGCCAAACCAACGGCGATTGGCTTGATCACTCCGAGCCAGGTTTCAACTACCGGCTTTCAGAATTGGCTTGTGCTCTCGGGCGAGTTCAACTTGCGCGGCTCGCCGATATCCTTCAGCTTCGCAATGCCGCAGCACAACGCTACGATAATCTCCTGAGTGAGATTCACGGACTCGAACGCCCGCGGTTCATACTGCCCCTTCGAAAGATCAGTTGGTTCGTCTATGTTGTCCGAATGCCGATTGGCCTCGATCGCGATGGTATACGTGCCGCTCTGGCTAGTCGCGGCATCGAGACGGGCCGCTATTTTCCGCCCATTCATCTACAGCCAGCTTGTCGCACGGCCAACAGCACTGTCGCGCTTCTGCCCGTTACAGAATCAATCGCGCCGCGGATGCTAGCTCTTCCATTCTTTAATCGCATCACTGCTACTCAGCAGCAAGAGGTGGCGGAAGTCCTGGGTGACGCAATACTCTCTCTGCGAATTAATTCGGAAGCGGGCGCAAGAAGCGTCTAAAGACATCTCAGGCTCAGTCTTGTCAGAGTTCGGCCAAAGCCAGTAGCATTCGGGATTGCTCCGCATGGAACCATGTTCCGGACTTAACTCACCAGATCGCGGTTGGCATTGGAGGTTGAGCGACCAACGAATGGAGAATTGAAATGACTGCAATCACCCGCCGCGATCTAATCACGTTTTACCCACTCGGGCAGGTAGATCGACCAAGTGTTTTTCCAACTGCCAAACCACAGGAAGACCAGATGCAGATTATGCGCCCGCGCATCGCGGATTATTCCGTCCACGAGTGTGTAATCGACCTTGCCCTCAGAGAGTTCAAGCAGGGCCCAGGAAACGGGCACGAGCACTGTATTGAGGTGCTCCGATTGAAGGAGGGGCCACACGCCCTTCATGGATTCGAGACTGGAAGAAGAATTGTTGTAGACCTCTCCCCCGAGCACCAGGCACGGTTTTCCATTCACAACCAGTTGCTGGATGTGTCCCCGTTTTTCTAGGTGAGGAGGTCTATTTTCGGAATTCGGTTGAGCACCAAGCAAAACAGTACTTCCTGCGATAACCACCAGCGCCAAGGTAAGCTTTCCGATCTTCATCTCAATATTTCTCCCCTCAGGCATTTGGACCTGACTTCGCGCTGCAGTTGCAGGCGGCCATTATCTTCACCATGTTTGCCGCCGAACCTACTATATAGAAGTTGACTTGCCGTTCTACAAACGCGACCTGGGCTGGCGCGCTGTCGAGCGGCACCGCGATGGGGAACAAGCGTAATTGTCGCCCACTAACGCTTCCCGGACTGCGTCGGTTACACTGACGCTGCCTGCATCCCACGGGCTCGTTAATGCAGCGTGCAGTACTGGTTTGCCATCCGAGGAACTGCTGCGAGCTTTCACAGAAAACGCCAGTTGTTCGCCCCATCGGATCGGCCGCACCACTCCGGTTCAGCTTCAGAATCGAGATGAAAAGAAAAGAGAGGTTCGCATTTTGATTTCACGTAAGTTGTTCAGGCAGGCACTTGCATTATTCGCAACAGCGATACTGCTGGGCATTCCATCGGTACGGGGGCAAGTCTCGTCGAAGCCGTGGATGGATAAGAGCTTGCCTCCCGGGGAGCGGGCCGATCTGGTGCTGAAGCAGATGACTCTCGATGAGAAGGTTGAACTCCTGCACGGTAATGGAATGGCGGGTTCTGCAAACTGGCAGATGCCGCTCACGCATCTGGCAAATGGCGGCGCTGGTTACGTTGCTGGAGTTTCGCGGCTGGGAATTCCGCCAATCATTATGTCCGATGCTGCCTATGGCGTGCGGGCCAGCGGTGCAAACGGTCGCTACTCAACAGCGCTGCCGTCGGATGTTGCTCTCGCATCCAGTTGGGACACTGATCTCGCTTGCGATTACGGTGCACTCATTGGCCGTGAGTTGAGGGCTCAGGGCTACAACATGACGCTTGGTGGCGGAGTGAATCTGACCCGCGATCCGAGAAACGGAAGAACGTTCGAATACGCAGGCGAAGACCCGCTGCTTGCCGGCACAATGGTCGGCAACCTGATGAAATGCGAACAGGGGCAGCATGTGATCGGCGATGTCAAGCATTACGCATTGAATGATCAGGAAACGGGAAGAAACATCGTAAACGCCATCATCTCCAAGCGCGCATTCCATGAGAGCGACCTGCTGGCCTTTCAGATTGCGATCAAGATCGCTGATCCTGGTGCTGTGATGTGTTCCTATAACCGCATTAATGGAGACTACGCGTGCGAGAACAGCTACACCCTGCATGACACCCTGAAGCAGGAGTGGGGTTTCAAAGGCTTCGTCCTTTCAGATTGGGGCGGCACGCATAGCACGGAGGCGGCGATTTCAGCGGGACTCGATCAGGAACAGCCGATGGCAGAGTACTTCGGCCTTAAGCTGAAACAGGCCGTCGAAGCAGGCAAGGTCTCAATGGCGCAGATCGATGACAGTGCACGTCGCGTTCTCTATGCGGAATTTCTTTCCGGCGTTGTAGACCATCCCATTGTAAAGAGTGTTGTCGACGTGCAGGGCGGCTTCGAGGTAGCCCAACGCGTGGAGGAGAAGAGCATTGTTTTGCTGAAGAATCAAAATGCCATTCTGCCGTTGAATCGCGCCACCGTGCACAAGATCGCCGTGATTGGGGGACATGCCGACGTTGGGATGATTTCCGGCGGTGGATCAGCGCAAGTGGATCCTCCGGGAGGAAATGCGATTTTGCCGCCAGGGCAGGGCGCCACTCGCTGGCAAGAGCACATCTGGTTCCCAACATCCCCATTGAAAGCGATCCGTGCGGCAATGCCGCAATCGCAAGTTGAGTACGATGCAGGTAAGGATCTCTCAGCCGCTGCAAAAGTGGCGAAGAGTGCAGACGTGGCGATTGTGTTTGCCTATCAATGGGAATCGGAGGGGATGGATCTGCCCAATCTTTCACTTCCGGATCAGCAGGATCAACTCATTACTCGCATCGCTGAAGCCAACCCGCATACCATTGTTGTTTTAGAAACGGGAACAGCGGTGAAGATGCCGTGGCTCGATAGGGTGCAAGGTGTCGTCGAAGCATGGTACCCGGGCAGCAGCGGTCACAAGGCCCTTGCAAACGTGCTGACCGGAGAAGTAAATCCATCGGCAAAACTCCCAATGACTTTCCCCGCAAATGAAGCGGACCTGCCTCGTCCCACGATTGCTCCACTACCGCCGAGAGACAAAGGGCAGGGAACTGGAGCGGTTAACGGCTATACTCATGTTGCGTCAAAATATTCCGTCACCTATTCTGAGGACGCGAAGGTTGGATATAAGTGGTATCGCTCTGAAAAAAAGCCCGTTCTGTTTCCCTTTGGGTTCGGCCTCTCTTATACGACTTACTCATATTCCGGGCTGATGGTTGACAGAGAAAAAGGGCAGCCTCGTGTGAGCTTCTCGGTCAGGAACACAGGCAAGCGACCCGGAACTGAAATCGCCCAGGTGTATGTCGCATTGCCGGAAGCGGCAGAAGAGAATTTCCGCCGTTTAGTTGGTTGGGAGCGAGTTGATCTCAAGCCAGGCGAATCAAAGACGATCAGCGTTGCGGTTGATCCGCAGATGCTCTCGATTTACGACGAACAGAAAAGCGGGTGGACACTGCTTCCCGGGAGCTACCGAATCTTTGCAGGTCCCTCCGAGGCCGATACTCCGCTGGAGGGAACGCTTCTTCAGCAGTGATTTCAGTAGAAGCGCCTTTTTTGTCCTTGATTGATCTAGGCGGAGGCCCCGCATAGATCAATCAAGGCGTAAATGGAAGCGGTGCAACTCCGTGGCGATAAGGCGCGTACCAGTTGTGCTTATTCGACCACTTTGTCTGATATTTTCCTTGCGGCCCGGTCGGCAAACTATCTTGCGTACGAATCACCCACATAGCTAATTCCGCCATCAGCTTCGACTGAATGGAAGCGAATTCGGACTTGCCAAACAAGTTCTTCAACTCGCAGGGATCGGAACGCAGATTGTAAAGTTGACCGTAACCCATCATGTCGTAGATCAGTTTCCAATCATCCATACGAACCATTTTTTGGTTTCCGCTCATCGTTACCTTGTTCAACTCATCCCAGCCATTCTCAATCGGCATACGACCAGCGCTGTACGGCACGTGATCGCTTTCCTCGTAGTACAAGCCACCGACGCCGACTCCCGAATACGCACTCCGAAACTCCTCGCTGGGGAAGCTCTCGCCCTGCAAAAGCGGCCACAAGCTCCGTCCCTGTACTCCGTGCGGAATCTCTGCGCCGATCGCTTCACACACCGTCGGCATCAGGTCGGCCATTGAGGTGAACATCTTTTGGACATCCGAGGAGGGCTTGACGCCATAGCCGAACCATATCTGGGGCGTATGCGTTAGATCCTCGTAAAGGCCGAAGCCTTTTCGCGCCAGGCCATAGTCCATCACGTAATCACCGTGATCAGTGGTAAACACAAACACAGTACTCTTTGTGAGGCCCCGATCATCGAGATGCTTCATCAAACGAGCGATCTGGTCGTCTACCATTCGCAGCGCGCCCAAATAATTCGACTTGTATCTCCGCCATACCTTTTCGGTATCGAATGCATCCTGTTGCGAGGCGTATTCCCAGCGGGCGCGTGGTCCCATGCCCGCCAATGCCTCTGGTCCTGCACAACGGTCGGGGACACTTTCAGGAGGAAACATATTCCAATATGGCGCCGGAACCTGCTCCGGGTCGTGCGGTTCCGGAAAACTAACCTCCAGGAGAAACGGCCTGTCTGAGCCGTCGACGAACTCTATAGCATCCGAAACAATGCGGTACGGAAGCTGGGTTGTCAGCGGAAACGGAGCCGGTTCCAAGGCCACGTTGTAGTGGAGATTGCTGAGCCATTTATCAAATTCGGCGACCTCTTTAGGTGCATCCGGCGCGATATAGCCCCCACCATGGGAATATTCGCGCCAAAAGTCCAGCCTTTCCTTCTTCAGATAGCTGTGATTCTTGCCGGCGAGTCCGGTGCGATAGCCTCGCTTGCTGGCCACTTGAAAAATGTCTTCGCCAAAGAATGCATCGTCCGGCTGCAGATTCATTCGAACGTGGGTCGCCTCGGGCCATCGTCCAGTCAGCATGGAAGTACGTGACGGGACGCAGAGCGGAGACGTGCAATAGTTGCGTTCGAACCCCACGCCGCTTCGTTGCAGCCGATCCAGCGTCGGCATGGTATCGAGTGGGAACCCGGTGGCTTTGCTCATGCCGTAATGGATCTGGTCGCACATAATCAGCATGATGTTCGGCTTTTCGACAGTGCTCTCTTGCTGCGCAACGGCAACCTGGGTTGAGGCGGTAGCGGCGGTCATGGCACTCAGCTTCAAGAACTCTCGTCTTTCCATGTCTTCAACCCTCCGGAGTTACTCTTCCATTTCGATCATTCAGTGCTCGCAAACTGGTGGTACTTCCTGGAACCGATGTCATAAATGGCTTTGAGAAAGGGCACGACTTTAGTCGTGCAGAAGAAGACCGCAAGAACACCGGGCTCTAGCCTCTGAGGGATCGCCTGTTCCGAGCCACCACAGTTTATGACACGGCTCCTAATCGAGTTGATTCTCTTTGCGCAGATACGGCATGACTCCCGGTACTGTTGGCGCGATACCCTGCACAGGCCACGGTTCTGCGCCGACCATTTTGGCCCAATCCTTGTATGCGGCCGCCATTTGTCGAACTCGATCCAGGTTTTGGTCTGCAAGGTCGTGGAGTTCGGTGCGATCAGCATCCATGTCATAGAGTTGCCAATAGTCAGGAAAAGCCGAAACCAATTTCCATTTCCCCATGCGTACGGCCGCGTTTCCTTCATGCTCCCAAAAGTAGTTGCGCTCAGCGCGCGCCTTGCCTGAGAAGACTGGCACCAGCGTAGTACCTACGGTCGGTAGCACCGTATGGCCAGCATGTTGTTTCGGATAGTTTGTTTGCGCCAAATCGAGAAGAGTCGCCATCACATCTGTCTCGTGCCCAATTTGATGAGTGATGGCATTCCTGCCCAGCTTGATTCCTGCAGGCCAATGAGCGATGAAGGGGGTTGAGATACCTCCCTCTTGCGTGTAGTGCTTATACATCCTGAACGGAGTGTTGGTAACGTTGCCCCATGGTATACCGATGCTCTGGTACGTATCGGGACCTCCGGGAGATATATCGGGAGTATTACCGGGATGGACCAAACGCCCGTCCGCGGTCTCATGTGGCATGAAGATTGGCGAGCGCCCCAATGGACCGGTGTCGGCAAGTTCCTCAAGATTTCCGCCATTGTCTGACATAAACAGGATCAACGTATTCTCGAAAGCACCCTTCTCCTTGAGTTTGGAAATGATCTTTCCCACGTTCTGATCCAGGCACTCGATTTGCGCGGCGTAAACCGCCATCCGGCGAATTTCCCATTCTTTGTCTGCCGCCAATTGCCACGGTGGAACACGGATGTCGCGTTCTGAAATCTGCCACTTTGCCGGGAGAAGACCCGCTTCGATTTGGCGACGATGACGATCAGCACGAATCTGATCCCAACCGAAAGAAAACCGCTCCGTATATTTTTTTACGACATTCTCGGGGGCCTGCAGCGGCCAATGTGGCGCTGTGAATGCGGAGTAAAGGAAGAAAGGCTTCTGTTCTCCTGCGCGGGTGAATTCGTCGATGTACTGGACCGCGTGATCTCCGATTGCATCGGTGTAATAAAAATCCTTGCCGGCATGGACCCGCTCATTTCCATCCGTAAGAGTTGCCGGATCGTAGTAACTGCAGGCGCCGGCGATGGTTCCGAAAAACCGATCGAAACCTCTCTGCATGGGCCAGTTATGCTTCGATTCAATCAATGGCGGAGTGAGATGCCACTTGCCGGCCATCGCGGTACGGTAGCCTCCGGTGCGGAGTGCTTCTGCAATCGTCACGCAATTCTCGCTCAGGTCGCCTTTGTAAGCCGGATAGGTGGATTCACCGTAGTTGTCTGCCATGAGCGCGAAACCGACTTGATGCGAGTAGAGACCGGTGAGCAGCGATGCTCGCGATGGGCAGCAGCGTGGATTGTTATAGAAGCTTGAGAACCGCAGGCCGCCTTCCGCCAAAGAGTTGAGATTCGGCGTTTCGACTTCAGATCCATAGCACCCGATATCCGAGAATCCCATATCGTCGGCAAGGATAAAGATGATGTTCGGTCTTGAATGCGAGTCACTGGACTGCGCGGCCGCTGGAATCGATGAAGTGCCCAGCCCAGTCAGCACCGCTCCGGCTGAGGCCATACCGCCCTGCTGAAGAAACTCCCGCCTGCTTTTCACGACCTCTCCAGTCTGCCCTGAGCCGTTTGAATCGCTATTATCAATAGCGCATGTGTTGGACTTGTATTCCAATCTGCTATCTATTGAAGCACGTCAAGGGGCGAAGTTTCGCAGGTCCGGGAGGCCCAGCCATTTCCGGGGGGAATTACATCCTGAGAATTGTGCAATTCCGTCCAGCGCTCTTGGCCTCGTAGAGAGCCGAATCCGCCAGGTTGAGGATCTCCGACTCCGCACAACCGCAAGTGGGAGCCACGGTTGCGCCAACGCTGATAGTAACCGAGATCTCTGCATCACCCACGCGGATCGGACGAGATGCGACAAAATCCCGAATCCGCTCCGCGCCGGCTCGAGTTTCCTCATAATTGCAGTCCGGGAGAATGATAAGAAACTCTTCTCCTCCATAACGTCCGCTCATATCGTAGCTGCGTGTGGCTTGGCTGATCCGTTGCGCAACCTCTTTCAGGACTTCATCGCCTGCAAGGTGCCCCAATCTGTCGTTGACGTTTTTGAAGTGATCGACATCGACCATCAGAACGCCTACAGAGCTATGAAAGCGAACAGCACGGTCAATTTCCTTGGACAAGAGCTCGAGCAGTGCGGCGCGACTCCAGAGACCCGTGAGCGTGTCATGGTTCGCTTGGTATTGCAGTTTTTCCTGTGCGTCGAGAAGATCGCGCTGCAGCAAGAGCACGTCTGCCAGCGACTCGCTTTTTTCGCGGTGCGAGGCTTCGGCCTGGATACGCAGGGTTTCCGCTTCCTGCAGTTGCGCTCGGATCAAACTCGTCTGACGGCGAACCAGGCGGCGGAGGACGATGTTCCAAACAAGGACAACACCAATGACGGCTAGCAGCAATGCAGCAATGAAGAGTGCATTGCGAGAAGTCCACCACGAGGGCCGAGTCATCACAGTGATGCCGGAACGAGACTGCAGAAGAACCTGCAGCGCTTTCGGTGTCTTGCTGGGCGTGACTTCGATCAGGCAGATTCCGGTCACGCGAAGGCGGCTTCCTGGCTGAAGGTTGTCGAAGTTTCCTGGAGCATCGGCGGGAATGGAAGCGGAGAAGGTCACGCCTCTCTCGGTGAGGAGAAGAGTTTCTTCTGTCGCGGTACGTGACTTGTAGAGTAAGAGTCCGTTGACCTGGATAGGCTCGGCATCATGGTCGCCCACGAGTGCGTCGGCTGCTGTCAGGGCAATCGGAGGAGGTGGCTGTGCAGTGCCTTCCTTGCGACTAATCGCGTCGCTAAGCACCGCAGTATCGGCGCCCATGGAAGGGAATCCGACTACGTCAAGCACATCGCCCACTTTCACGCGCGCGGGACGATCGGTATACACAAAGATGCCGTGCTCGGAATCCATGAGCGAAAACCGGCTTTCAAACGAAGACGTAACTACGCCATGGATCCGGACCCGGTGCCCGGGCGCAAAAAGCGATCGGCGCATAACTCCGGCGATTTTTGTGACAGGCAGGGAGAACGGGGCATTGGGCGGGGGTTCAAGTATCTCCATGCCGGATAGATCGGTTGTGTAGACATGCACGCCGATGAGTTGGAGCCTCTGGTTGAAGCGGGCACCAACGGCGGCACTAAGACGGACCCGGGCATCGATGAGCCGACTGGGGTCGACGGTTCCGGAGGCACCCGTGACCACGTCCACGAGATCGGGACCGGATGAGAGGGTGACAATGAGGTTGGAACTGCCAAATCCTGGCTCACCGGCGTAGGCAATTATTTCCGATGGTCTGCGGACAGACCTGATAACGCCCTCGAGCGAAATCCAGCGCGAGTCCCAGGCGCCGGAGAGAATGCGATCGAAGCTAACAAGAGGAGCCTTGGGTAGTACCGAATGGCGCAAAACCCGAAATCGCGGATGCAGGAGAACGGCATTAACCTTACCGGGGCCGCTCACCGCATCCACTGAGACAAGATCCCCGGCCTGAAGTTGCGGTGCAGACTGGCCGCGGAAATCGACAAAGATGCCGTCGGTCGAATCCATGATAAAGAGGCAGCTTATGCTTGGGTCGTAATAGGTGACCTGAGCTCTATTCAGGTGGACAGGATAACCGCGGGTGGCCTCGGAAGCGGGCAGTATGTGAGCCTGACGAACCGTTTGGAGAACGGGGAGAGCGCGAAGTTGCAATGGGAGCAACGTAAAGACAAGAGGAAGAGCCCAAGAGACACGGTTCAGCACGGCCCAAAAAGCGGCGACATATTCGCAAGATTCATCGGGATCAGTATTGCCAACTGACTCCTTCATCCACATCCGCCCATTCGCGCGCAATCGCGCGTATCTTCTACGAGCGGTATCGGCCAGTGGAGGCGAAAAGTTTAGGTGCTGCATTGCCACGATGGCGTATCTTAACAGCGTTGGACCCGTGTCGTCGTGCGCAGATGTCACACACCCCTGATTTCCGCTGTGGAGCAATCAAGTCTGGGCGGAAGAGGCGAGTATTGGAACGCCTTCCGCAGTGATAAGGCTTGGCTTTGACATCGCGTATCCGCTTTGGTTTACTTGCATTGCATCCCCGGGGGCACGTTCCAACGCAATATGCCGGTTCGAACCCGGCCAGGCAGACAGGACAAGCATGAAAACGAGAATCAATTTTGCATTTGTGGTGGCAATCGCGCTAACGATGTCTGGCGCGACATTGATGATGGCGCAACAGTCCGGGGCGGGCTCCAACGCCGCTCCCTCCAGACCAAAAGGTCCATGTGATGTCTATACTGCTGCGGGTGATCCTTGCGTGGCGGCGCACAGTACGACCCGTGCTCTGTACGCCTCTTACAACGGCCCGCTTTATCAAGTCCTGCGGCAGTCAGACGGAAAGACGCTGGACATCGGCGTTGTCCAGCCCAGCGCTTCAGATGGTGGCGGATACGCCAACGCAGCCGCACAGGACGCATTTTGTGCGAACACCCACTGCTGGATTTCTATCGTTTACGATCAATCTCCCAAACACAATGATCTTACGCAGGCACCTCGTGGCGGATTTAGCGGGCCGGCCATGGGCGGATTTAACAACCTGCCGGTAGCCGACATGGCGCCGATTTCAGTAATGGGCCACAAGGTGTACGGCGTCTTCATCGCGCCCGGCATGGGCATTCGCAATGACGATCCGAAGGGCACCGCGGTTGATGATCAGGCTGAAGGGCAGTACTGGGTGATCAACGGCCATCATTACAACAATGGTTGCTGCTACGACTACGGCAATGCGGAAATCGACAGCCGAGACGACGATAACGGCACGATGGAAACCACCTATTACGGCAACACAACGCCGTGGTTTCACGGCCCCGGCAATGGTCCTTGGATCATGACGGACCAGGAGAACAACCTGGTAGGTTGCGTGAACACGGATGGGACCAAGGGATGCCCGAATATTCCGACTATCGAATGGCGGTTTGTGACTGCCATGGCGAAGGGCGAGCCGCATCATTGGACTTCAATGGGCGG
>Ga0157372_10003440_pt1 | contig 17075 bp, 18 predicted proteins | sample C55metaG_FD_115307 | JGI IMG/M metagenome (GOLD analysis project Ga0157372, IMG submission 115307) | Corn rhizosphere microbial communities from Kellogg Biological Station, Michigan, USA - C5-5 metaG | ecosystem: Host-associated > Plants > Roots > Rhizosphere > Soil | place: USA: Michigan... | reverse complement strand
CGTGCCGAACCGGCCCGGCTGATCGTGAATCTGGATCCCGCAATGCCGAGGTTGATGCCATGGCCGACGCCCCTCAGGGCGAGCGACACAGGACCCTTGGTCAGCACCTGCACCGTGCCCGACTTGACGGCGCCGACGTCGGCGGAGGCCGCCGCGTAGTCGCCCAGCACATCGCTGATCCGGGAAACATCCGTGAACTTGCCATGGCCATCGGTGATGCGCCATTTGCCCGCAGTGAGGCCGCCGCCGCGGATGCGGACATGCACCGGCATCGATCGGCCATTGGCGCAGGTAACCCTGCCGCTGCCGTCGGCGTGCTTGTAGATGGCCGACCAGCCTTGCAGCGAGAACGTCAACTTGCAATCGAGGTCGGACCGCGCGGCCGAGGACGTGCCCGGGACCGCCAGGCTCGCCGCGGCGAGCAGCGCTGCGCCCATCAAGACGGCCAGTTTGCGTTCATGAAATCGCTGGATGGAACAAAGCCTCTCCATGTCGCCTTTCCTCCTTGTCGTGGGGACAGGGAGAGTTTGACCAGATGCAGATGAACGACGCCGATATTTCTTGTCCGCGCGCTGAATGCGCGAAATCGCTAGTCAGGCGCCGGCAACCAGCGCCCGCAACGGCGACGGCTGAATGCTCAGGCGGGCTGCTTCCGCGACAGCTTGTCGATCAGCTTCACGACGATCGTGCCGCCTGGCAGCACCATCCCGGCGAAATCGGCGCCGAGATCGAACAGCGTGTCGCGGTTGCCGAGCCTGCGTACCGCGCCGCCGAGCATCGTGCCTTCCTTGTTCACGCGGCCCGACAATCCATCGATCTCGATCACGCCGGTCTTGTCCTTCCAGGTGAACTGGAATGCGTACACTGGCCGGTAGAACAGCGTCAGCGACGCGATGTCGAGTTCGTCGCTGGTGATCGCGTCCGCCTCGACTGGCGCGGACAGCCGTGACTTCACCTGTTGCAGCACCGAGGCCGCCGTCACGGTCGGCACGATGAAGCACGGCTCGCTGCTGTCGGCAATGTCCTGGAAGGGATAACGTCCCGCGTAGTCGATCAGCGTCTTTTCCGGAGTGTCATGGCCCAGCGCGTCGACGTAATGCACGAGCGAAGTGGTGCTCTCGCATTCCTCGATCGCCGGCAGTTGAAGCTCGCGGTGCGCGTCGATCGGGAACTTGCGGTCGAACAGCTCCACCGTCGCGACGTGAGGGTGCTCGATCTTGACGCGGTATACGTGTTTGCGGGTGTAGGAAGTGCGTCGCGCGGCCTTGGCCATCCAGAACGGCTCGTAGCGCTTCTCGGTGTTGGCCAGCGCGACTTCGCCCTCCTTGGGCCGGTCCCACAGTTTCATGCGCGCGAACATTCCGAAGGCACCGAGCTTTTCATGCTCGGCCTGCGCACGCGCCGACGTGTCGTTGTAGACATCCTGGAAGACGCAGATCTTCTCGTCCATGTCCCCTCCGCGTGGCGCCCGCGCGCCCTTTGCCCTGTGCGCATCATGCGCGCCCGGTTCGGCGGTTTCAATGGGGCACGGACCGACGATCGCCGGCAGGCCGCGACCAACAGCAAGAGTCGACGCCAGGCGTCGGTTCGCTCCTACTTCGGCAGCGGCTTGAACTTGGCCGGGTCGTAACCGCCGACCTCGAACTTCAGGGTTTCCTTGCCGTGCTCCCTGGTCGTGACGTCCATCTCGATGACCTTGGCTTTCTTCAGCATCGCGATGAAGCGCTTGTCGTCCTGGATGAACATCGCCGGCTCGCCGGTCTTTGGCAGGTAGGCCTTCCACGTTTCGCGCTTGCCGTCGACGTGCATCACGATCCGGCACGTACCCTTGCACACGAATCCCTTGCTGCCGTCCGGCGCGAACAGATAGACGCTCTGGCCCCACTTCACGTGCCGGCGCAGTACCAGCCTCGCGCTCTCACTGCGGGGCTTGCCGGTCGCATAGATGCTTGCCGTGTGTTGAAGCCCGTCCACGTCGGCGGTCTGGTAGTACCACAGGTTCGCGAGGCGGTCCTGTTCGGACTTGGCCTTGGCGCGGGCTGCCACCTGCGGGAGGGTCTTCTGCACTTCGGCCGCCGCCGAGGTGCCAGGATACTTCTGGACGATTTCCTGGCCGAGTGGCGCAGCCAGGTCGTCATTGTGTTCGTCCAGCATCTGCTGGTAGAGCTTGAATTCCTTCTGCGCCGCGGCGTCATTCGCCTCCGCCTGTGCCGAGGCCGGAGGCGTCGCGGGCGGCGCCGGCGACTGCGAGCAGGCCGCGATCAGCCCCACGGCCAATGCGACGATCAACAGCCGGGGCTGACGGAACGGAGAACGGCGGGTCAGCATGTCCATGCCCGCAGTGTACCCGCTCGCCGGACCGCGCGATTCGCACCGGCCGCCAAGCGGCCCCCGTTCGAGCGCATCAACCGTCACTCGCCTCGGCGAACACGGTCCTGGCGCCTTGCCTTTCGAACGTGGCGTTGACCGTGCGGCCGATGGCGCGCGTCCGGTGAACCGTGCCCGCCGGCACGACCAGGTACTGCCACTCGCTGAGTTCCACGGTCTCGCCATCGGCCAGGTCGATTTGCAGCCGGCCCGCCACCACCAGGAAAAGTTCGTCCGAGTCCGGATGATGGTGCCAGCGATACTCGCCTTCGAACACCGCCAGTCGCAGGCAATCTTCATTGACGTTCGACAGCACGTCATTTCGATACGATTCGCGGATGGTCGCCTGATGGGCACGCAAGTCCACGACTTCCATGGCGGGGTAACGGGCCTTCTGTGCCGAGTACGCCTCTGGGGACGGGAAGCGCGGCTTCACTTGTTACCCCGCGGGTTGATGCCGAACAACCGTGCGCCTTTTTCGGTCCGCGGCCGGTGACGACTTCCGGGCTTGAAGAAAAGATAGGTGCCGGCGCCGAAACGCCGTTCCCCTTCGATGATTTCGCCTTCGACGACGTAAACCTCCTCGCCGGTGTCGTGTTCATCGACCACCGGCCAGATGCTGCCGGGCGCCATGTCCACCACCCACACCCGCAGATCGCCGGTGCTCGGCAGGTCGCGACGGGAGCAACCCGGGCCGACGACTACCGGGTCCACATCGTTCACGCGAACTACTTCGAACGCATCCTCAAGCGGTGACGGCCGTTTTTCGTCCATATCGATGACTCCTCAGCAACCGCCGCGTGCACGCTGCGGCGCGCGCCATGCGGACGTCGACCCAGGTTGCGTTCGCCTGCCACGGCCCTTCCGTTGCCCGAGCAGCATGCCGCCCAGGATCAATATGCCCCCGACGAGCATCTCGATCGTCAACGGCTCACCCAGTGCCAACCAGGCCCAAAGGACGCCGAAGACCGGCACCAGATAAGTCACCGTGGTCGCACGGGGTGCGCCGATCCGCTGTATCAGCCGGTAATAGAACGCGTACGCGATGCCGGTGCAGACCACCCCAAGCGCAACCAGGCTGAACCATGCCTGCGCAGGCACAGGCGCGCCGGGCCACCGCCACACCGCGAACGGGACCAGCAGCCGGGCACCCCATGCCAATGTCGCCGCGGCGACCGCGGCGGGCGGCAGTTCCGCAAAGTGGCGCTTCACGAGGTTCGCCGAGACGCCGTAGAGGAATGCCGCTGCGGTTCCGGCCGCGACCGCCGGCGCGAGTCCCGTGCCGCCCACGTCGCCGGCACCCAGTACTACGACACCGACGAGGCCGATCGCCAGCCCCGTCAGGCGACGTCCTCCGATGCGCTCGCCGAACCATGCGAACGCCGCCAGCGCCGCGAACGGCACGGCCATGCTGTTGACGATCGCGCTCACACCGGCAGGCGCGCGCTCCGCGCTCCAGGCGAACAACAGGAAAGGCAGCAAGGTGTTGACCAGTCCGATCGCCGCGATCTTGAACCATCCAACCGCTGCGAGCTGCCGGCGCGCCCGCCACAGGAACGGCGACAGCACCAGGGCCCCCAGTGCGAGGCGCACGTCCCCAGCGGGACCGGTCCGAACTTCGGTGCGGCGATCCTCAGGAACAGGAACGATCCGCCCCAGATCGCTGCCAGCAACAGCAGCTCTACCGGGGTACGCCAGTCGCGTGAGGCGGCGGCCGCCGCGCCCACGCGGAGCCTGCGGCGAGGTGTTCCCGTACCGACGGACGGCTCCTCACGCGCAAGCCCGCGCAAGGTCTCCGGATCTGCGATGTGGCCGCCCAGGAACAACATTCCGCCCGAGAGTTTTGCCAATTCCCTCAACATGGGACATCTCCTTACCAATACAGACGGGGGCGCCAATTCCGGTGGGGGCTGTTTCCGGCGCGTCCGGGATTTCCGTGTCGTGGGTCGCCGAACCGCGAAGACCCGTCCTCGCACGCCTTCCCGCCCGGGATGGGCAGGTCATCCACGTTGCGAATCGGGGCTTGCGCGCCGCCCAGATGCCTTATCAATTCCTTCAACATGTGCGATCTCCGTCGTGTTGCAGGTAGGCTGCGTGAGCCGCAAGAATAGGCAGCCGCCGCTTTCCCCGGTAGCGACGATTTTTCAAGCGAGCGTTGAGGAATTTCGAACATGAGCCGCAGTCCGCTGAATACGCTGCATACCTTCGTGGTGGCCGCGCGTGCGCAGAACCTGACCCGTGCGGCGGAACGCCTGCACCTCACGGTGAGCGCGTTGAGCCATCAGATCCGGCTGCTGGAAGAGCGCGTCGATTGCACGCTGTTCGTGCGCGGCCCGCGGGGTCTGAAGCTGACGGCCGTCGGCCAGCGACTGCTCGACAACGTCGCGCCGCACCTGGAGGCGATCGAGGAAGCGCTGAAGCCGCTGTGCGCGCGTGGCGACAACGCGCTCTCGCTGTCGGCGATGCCGTCGATGACCTCGAGCTGGCTGCTGCCGCGATTTCCGCGCTTCGTCTCGCTACATCCCGAAGTCGAACTGAACCTCGATTCCTCGATCGAATTGGTGGATTTCGCCGATGGGCGGCACGATGCCGCGCTGCGCTACGGCTTCGGACAGTGGCCGGGTCTCGTGGTCGAACCGCTGTTCGAGGAATGGCTGACGCCTGTGGCGAGTCCCTCGCTGCTGGCCGGCCGCAGGCCGCCGCGCCGCGAGGAACTCGGCGAATGGCCGCTGCTGTGTCCCGAAGATCCATGGCCGGAATGGTTCACGTTGCACGGCGGCACGCCGCCGAAGCGCTACGCCGCCTCGTTCAGCGATTCCGAGTCGCGCCAGCGCGCGGCAGTCGAAGGCATCGGTGTGGCGCTCGGACGCACGACCATGGTGCGGCCCCTGATCGAGGCCGGGCAATTGGTCGCGCTGTTTCCCGAATGGATGAAAGCCGAGCGCGCGCACTACCTCGTGTATCCTGAGCGTTCGCGCAAGCACGCGGGTTTCATGGCCTTCCGCGAATGGTTGCTGGACGAAGCCGAACGATTTCGGGCTGGGCCAGCCACCGGCTTCGCATCATCGCGTCCCCGCGCACGGAGCACACGCGCCCCGGGTCGCCGCAAACGGGCGTCGTGACGCTCGCCGGCACGTTATGTGCCGGCGCAGGGGCCGCGCCCCATCAGGCGGTCATAAGTGGAGACGTGCGCATCGCGCTTGTGGCCATCGCGAACCGCGGCGCCTGCGGAGTGGATGCGCCGGCACGCTTCGGCGCGCGGAATCCTCACGCCGTGCACCGGCACCCGGCTCCATGCATTCCGCCGTTTGCCTGGATGCGAAGCCCTGAATGCTTCCGCGTAACGTGTACGCACCACGCCGTCGCCGAGCACCGAGCCGGGGCAGCGTGTGTGGCGGTAGAACACCTCGCCGTCCGCCGCCCGGCATTCCCAGGAGGTCGGCGCGGCCTTCCGATGCACGCGCACGCGTCGGTGCCGGGCGAGGGAGCGTCTCGACGACGACCGCGGCCGGCGCGATGGGCGATTTCGCGGCGCAGCGGGATCGATCAGCGGCAATCCTGCCAAGCTGATTTTCATCTGTCGCGCATGCGTCGCGCAGGGTGTGTCCCGGAACGCGATCCTGCCGTTCGTGGCGACGCACTTGTAGATCGAAGCGGCATGCGCATCACAGACGACCCACAGCAATGCGGCGACGGCGCACAAGAACCACCGCCGGTGCCGTACTGAACGGCGACGACTTTGCATTGGATTCCCCATGGCTGCTTCCCTGATGGTCGTGGAAACATGCTCGACCGCATGCGGTCATCGCGCCAGCGGGCGCCATCGCCGCAACATGTAGGGAAATGCCGATGCGATTCTCCCTCGCCGCGGTTGCAACACGTGGCGGGTGGGCGTACAAGAGAATGCAAGGGCCAGATGAAGGCGGGAACTGCGTGGCGAAGCATCGGGCACATTCGCCGGTGCCTTGTTCTCGGCGGATTCGCCAATGCCCTCAGGAATCGACGGCGCCGCGGCAGCAGTGGAGTTCTTTCAGATCCCGCAGCCACACGGTGACGAAAAGCGCCAAGACGGATAGAGGAGAAGATCATGAGACTTCATAGGTCGTTTCTCGCAGCGATCCTTTCGAGTGCCGTCATTTCCACCCTGGCGTTGCCCGGGATTGCCCAGACCGGCGTGGCCGGCACGCGAGGCAAGGTGGTCACCGCGCCCGATTACAGTTCGGGTGCAGCCGCAACCGGATTGTCGAACAACCAATTCAATACGCCCGAGTCGGATGGCCGGCCCGGCGAAAAGTTCTACAAGCAAGGCATGGCGGCGTACCACCAGGTGACATCGAACACGCGATTTACATGCTGAAGCTTGCGGCGTATTGGGCCTACGCACCCGCCGCCTACAATTTGGGCGTCATGTACTTCCAAGGGGAAGGCGGCGTCCCGGTCGATCGGCCTTTGGGAACTGCGTGGATGTTCATAGCCGCGGAGCGCGGTGCGTCGGACTATGTGAACGCGCGCCACATGCTGGTCACCAAGTTGGACTACGCCGAGCGCACCAAAGCTCTGGAGCTGCTGAAGCAACTGCAGCCGAGGTACGGCGAGAAGTCGGCGATGCGGCGGGCCAGGGCGCAGTGGGCTTATGCAAGGACCGAAAAGACGGGAACGCGGGTCGGTGGCGCCGTGGGCGAACTGCACGTCGGCGCCAGCGACAAACCCGGCTTCCTGGGCGGCAACCACCTGGCAACCGGCAAGGCCGCGTTCCTGCGTGCCGGCTGGGGCTACATGCCCGCTGGGTCCATCGACGGTTCCGTGGCCTACCGGCAATTCGAGGAGAGCGAGAATCCGTACGATCCGGTCTTCCTCAAGGATCGCGCCGGTACCGCGACCGTGGGACCGCTGGAGCAGGTCGACAAGACCCATTCGGCCGGGCGATCGAACGAGGCCGGGTCCGTGCAGCGGCCGGCGTCGTCGTCCCATCCGCCGCGCAGTGTCTGAGCCCATCGAAAACGACGCTAGCGAGCAACCCTCGAGCCAGCGCTGATCGCCGGCCCGAGGGCTGCTGCGAGGTCTGCATCAGTCGTGCTGGGATGCGACCACGCTGCCGTCATCGGGGTCGACCAGCAGATCGACGTCCTCGCCCTGGGGGCTCTTCGCGTCGGCGCTCCACAGGCCGTCGTCGAATTCCACGTCGTGCACGTTCTGGTAACCCGCTGCAGTCAGCTTGGCCTTGATTTCATCCTGGTTGAGGCGCGACGGTGCATCGGCCTGGTAGACCTTGCCGGTGGTGGGGCCGATCCGGATGCGCACCCAGTTGTCGTTGCCGCCACGTGCCTTGGCCATCCAGACGCCGTTCTTGAACTCGAGTCCTTTCACTTCCTTGTAGCCCGCGTTGCCGATGTCGGTCTTGATCTGGTCTTCGGTCAGCGCGTTCGAGCTGGTCTCGACGGTCGTGGTGGTCGTGGTGGTTTGCGTCGCCTGCACCGGCGGGGTCTGCGCGCAGGCCATGCCGCCCGCACACAGCAGCGAAGCGGCTAGCGCCGCGGAAAGCATGCGTTTGTCCATGGTCGTGTTCCTCCGTTAAAAATTTACGGAAAGCTTGGGCGTGCCGGGATCAACGGGCGGTGAATCCGCGCCATCCCCGTCAGGGATCGTTCATTTGCCGGCGGCCTGCTAGGCTGCGCATTCCCCGGATGTAGCGAATGACCCAGCGCGTCTCCATCACGTTTCATCACCCCGTCGCCTTCTGGGTCGGTTGCCTCGCCGTCGCGGCCGGTGTGTGCCTGCACCTGCCGATGTACGTGATGGCGGCGCCGATGCACTTCCACCTCGCCGGCATGGCCATGGATCCGGAGATGATCCTGGGCATGATCCTGATACCGGGAGGCGTGCTGCTGGCGGCTTATGGGTTGCTGCCGCGCCTCGCGCAGGTGCGATTGACGACCCGGCATGGCGAACACCGTCGTTTCCACCTTGCCGATGGCGTTCCGCTCAATTACCAGCACTGGCGACTGGTGGTGGTGCTCGCGATCGCACTCACCATCGATGTCATGAAACCGGCCTCGATCGCCTTCGTGATGCCCGGGATGGCGCGCGAATACGGCATCGGCATGGATCGCGCGGGGTATCTCGCATTGTCGGCGCTGATCGGCACCGCGGCCGGATCCGTGGTGTGGGGCCGCCTTGCCGATATTTTCGGGCGGCGTGCGGCGATCCTGCTTTCGGCACTGATGTTCATGGGCACCGCGATCTGCGGAACGATGCCCTCGTTCCGCTGGAACCTCGTGATGTGCTTCATGATGGGCGCGGCCGCCGGCGGCATGCTGCCGATCGCATTCACGCTGATGGCGGAAACCGTGCCGGCGCGGCACCGTGGCTGGCTGCTCGTGGCGCTCGGCGGCATCGGTACCTCGGCCGGCTACCTCGCCGCGTCGGGCGCGGCGACCTTGCTGGAACCCGAGTTCAGTTGGCGCGCACTGTGGCTGCTGAACCTTCCCACCGGCGCCTTGATCGTATTGCTCAACCGTTACATCCCGGAATCGCCGCGGTTCCTCGCCACTGCCGGATTGCACGAACAGGCGCGCGCGATCCTCGCCCGTTTCGCGGGCAATGCGGGAAAGCTGGTGCAGGACCGCCCTGGCACGGTCGCGCCCGCTGGACCGGCTCAACAGCCCCGGGCCGGCGCGCGCGAACTGCTGCGCGGACGCCACGCACGCATCACGCAGGCCCTCATGGTCTGTGGCCTTTCGTGGGGGCTCGTCAATTTCGGCTTCGTGCTGTGGCTGCCCGCCAACCTGCAGCGACTGGGGCTGGACGCGCGTGCGGCAAGTGCGCTGATGGCGCAGTCGGCGCTGCTTGCGATCCCCGGGACCGCGCTGGTGGTCTGGCTGTACCAGCGCTGGAGCAGCTTCCGTTCGCTGGCCCTGTTCATCGCGTTGACCGTGCTCGCGCTCCTGGCATTCGCGGCCATCGGCGTCGCCGGCATCCGCAGCGACGCGATGACGATCGCGGCGACCGTCGCGTTGCTCGTCTCGATCAGCGGCGTGATTGCGACGATGATTCCGTATGCCGCCGAAATCTACCCGGTGCACCTGCGCGGGACCGGATCGGGACTGGTTGCCGCCGGCTCCAAGGCCGGGGGCATCCTCGGTGCGCTGCTGGGCGTTTCGGGGTTGTTCGACAGTTTCCTGTGGTCGGCGCTCGTGATCGCGGTCCCGATGACGGTCTCGGGCGTGATGCTCTGGCGCGGCGGAGTCGAAACCAGCGGGTACGAGCTCGAAGCGATCCAGCGGACACTTGAATGCGATCATCCCTGATCGCTGCATCGTTGCAATCCAGATCTTCCGGGCCGCTGCGGCTCGATGGAGACCAGAACGGCCTTCCAGGGCCTGACTTTCCACAACAGCCGCTCTGCGTGGAATTTCGTCCAAGAACGTGCTGAGCATCGTGGCCAGAGACAGGGCGGAACCCGCGAAGCGGTTTCCGCCGAAGCGGCTTCAATGCGTGCCGGACGCGCCAGCGGGCACGTGCCGCGCCATCGCCAGGCCCTGGAGTACGTGCAGTGCCTCCGAGAGCGCGTAGTCCTGGATCGCGAGTTTGCCGGCGTCGGGATGGGCGGCCGCGGCTTTCGATCCGGAAAGGTGGTTCGGCAAGTCGCCCTCGTGCTCGTCGTCGATGATCGACGCGTCCTGGTCGCCCTCGACGGTGACATTGCCCAGCACGATGTCCGGGGTGATGCCGGCGACCTGGATCGAGGTGCCGTCCGGGGTGTAGTAGCGGGCCGTCGTCAGCTTCAATGCATCGCCATTGCCGAGCGGCAGGATCGTCTGCACCGAGCCCTTGCCGAAGGTGCGCTGTCCCATCACCAGCGCCCGGTGGTTGTCCTTGAGCGCGCCGGTGACGATTTCCGCCGCCGAAGCGGTGCCGTTGTCGACCAGCACCACCATCGGCGCACCGTTCAGGAGGTCGCCCGGCGTCGCGCTGAATTTCAGGTCAGCCTGCGAAAGGCGTCCGCGGGTGCTGACGATCAGACCGCCGTCGAGGTAATCGTCGGCCACGCCCACCGCACTGGTCACGAGGCCGCCAGGGTTGGAGCGCAGGTCGAGGATCGCGCCGCGCAACGGACCGTGGTCCTTCTGCAGCTTTTCCAGCTTGCCCGTCAGTTCGTCCGCGGTGTCTTCCTGGAATTCGCTGATGCGGATGTAGGCGAAGCCGGGCGCCAGCATGCGCGCTTGCACGCTCGCCACCTGGATCCGTTGTCGCACCAGCGGAATCGTGACCGGCTTGCCGCCCCCGGGGTGCAGGATCGACAGCGTGATCTTCGAGCCGATCGGGCCGCGCAGTTTCTTCACCGCCGCGTCGATCGCGTCGGGTTGTACCGGCGTGCCGTTGATCGCAACGATGACATCGCCCGGCCGGATCCCCGCAGTCTTGGCCGGACCGCCATCCAGCGGCGCGACGATCACGAGCTGGTGCTTGACCTGGGCGACCTCGATCCCGAGGCCGGAATAAACGCCCGAGGTGTCCTCGGTCAGGTCCTTGAGCTCGCTCGTGTCGAGGAATTCACTGTGCGGATCGAGGCCCGCTAGCATCCCGCGGATCGCGGAATCCATTAGTTTCTCGTTGCCGACCGGTGCGACATAGGCCTGCTTGATCAGCTCGAAGGCGCGCGTGAACGTCTGGATTTCGGCGAGACTCGGGACATCGGCGCCGGCGCTCGATGCGCCCGCCGGCGCCGCGGCGGTGGAACCGGCCACCGGTTCCGCCGTGCTGGAGGCGGCGGCGGGTGCGGCAGGATGCGCCGGTCGTGGCGGCGGCGCTGCCAGCGCGCTGCCCGCGCACGCCGACAGCAGGCAACCCAGCAAAGCTTCGGTCATTCGTCTCATCGGTCGTTCCGCATCATAGGCAACCCGGGGTCTGTCAATGCCATGCCACGCTTCGGGCCGGGGTCATTTGCCCTTGGCTGCGTCATCGCTCGCCCATGTATCGACATATCCGTCCTGGATCTTCCTTGCCTGCGGGCAAATGGCCAAGCCTGCCCCGGACCCGATCCGAGCGCGGCCAAGTGGCACAACGTCAACAGACCCTCGATATCAGGACCGCGCACAGGGCGGTCGGTTCATTGTAGGCGCTTCGCCCCGCTTCAGCGCTTCGCCGCGAACCAGCCCTCGGGGTCCACCGGCTTGCCGTCTTGGCGCAGTCCGAACCAGGCGCCGCCCTGCTCGGGGTCGCGGCCGACGGTCGCGACCGGCTGGCCGGGCTTCACCCAGTCCCCGACCGACACCAGCGACGCTTCGTTGCCTCCGTACAGGCTCATCCAGCCGTCGCCGTGGTCAATGATCACCAGCATCCCGTACCCGCGCATGAAGTCGGCCCACGCGACCCGCCCGTAGGCGACGGCGCGTACCTCCGCACCCGGACGGGCCGCGATCACGATGCCGTTCGCGAGGACCCCCGTACCCTCGCGCGGCTTGCCGGCGACTGGCCATGCGAGCTTTCCGCGCAGCTTCGCGAACGCGATGTTGTCGCCCAATTGCGCGGGAATGTCCGCGAATACGTTCTGGAGCTGCTTGAGCAGGCGGTCCAGCGCGGCGGCATCCCTTTTCAGCGCGGCGAGCCGGTCGTGCTGCTGCGCGAGTTGCGCTTCGGCTTCGGCGAGCAGCTTCTTTTGCGCATCGCGTTGCTGCTCGAGCTCGGCGGTTCGTGCCGTGCGCTCCTCGCGTTGCTGTTGCAACGCCTGCGATTCCCTTTCGATCGAGGCGCGGACCTGGTCGAGCTGCGCGACTTCGCCGAGCAGCGTGCGGATCTTTGCGAGCCGGTCCTCCTGGAAATAGCGCGAGTAGGCGAGTGCGCGTTCGACCCTCGCGATATCGCCATCGCCCAGCAGCAGCGAGAAGTCGGTGCCGCGATCGAGGGTGTAGGCCGCGCGCAGCAATTCCGCCAGTGCCGCGCGTTGCCCCGCAAGGCTGGTCTCGAGTTGTTCGCGTCGTTGTTGCAGGTCGGCCAGGAATGCGGATTTCGCTGCGATCGCCGCGTCGGTTTCGCGCACGGCCCGGGCGGCCTCGTTGAGCTGCGCGGCCTGTGCGGACAACTGTGCATTGATCGTGACGCGCTTCGCCGCGGTCGCGTGTTGCGCATCGGCAATCTTCGCGATTTCCGCACGCACCGTCGCGAGTTGCGCGCGGGTCGCCGCTTCCGAAGCGGGTCGCCCTGCTGCGGAACCCGCGGCCGGCGGCGCCGCATGCACGATGGGAGAACCGGTCGCCAGTGCGCACAGCAGGATCATGGAGATGCGTGGTCGGAAGCCGAACGTGGGGAGTCGCATGCGCCGCGATTATCGCTGCATCCGCCGCGCTCCGTTAGGCTCGACGGATGTGCGTGCTTGCCTTCGCCTGGAATGTCCACCCACGCTGGCGACTACTGCTGATCGGCAACCGGGACGAATTGCACGCGCGGCCGTCCGCACCGTTGGCGCGCTGGCCGGACGAATCCCGCTTGCTCGCAGGACGCGATCTCGAAGCCGGCGGGACCTGGATGGGCGTGCGCGAACCGGCGCGCGCCGCGGTGGTGACGAATGTGCGCGACCCGGGCAACCCGCACGACGGGGTGTCACGCGGCCTGCTGGTGACGGACTTCCTGCGCGCCGAGGATGGTGCCGCTGGCCACGCCGGCCGGGTGGCGGCGGAGGCGAATCGCTACCGGCCGTTCAACCTGTTGTTGTTCGATACCGTCGGTGCGCACTTCGTGTCCAATACGCCGACCGTGCGCCAATACACCATCGAGGTGGGCGTACACGGCCTGTCGAACGGCGACCTGGATGCGCCATGGCCGAAGGTGGGCCGCGCCGTCGCGGCGTTGCGTGCGTGGCTCTCGGCCGGCACGGAGGATCTCGCGACGCTGTTCGGTGCCTTCGCCGACGACGAAGTTGCGCCGGACGACGCGCTGCCCGACACCGGCGTAGGCCTCGACCTCGAGCGACAGTTGTCGCCGGTGTTCGTGCGCGGTGCCCGTTACGGCACCCGCGCGACCACTGCGATCGCCCTCGACAAGGACGGCGGTGGCTGCATCATCGAACGGCGCTTCGGTCCGGGCGGCGCACCTCAGGGAGAGACGTCGCTGCGCTTCGGCGTTGGATGAACCCGCCCAAAAACCACTACAAGCCCGGGAGGAGGTCTATTGCGTGCTTGCCGGCGCAGGCGGCGAAGCGGCGGATCCAGGTTGCGCGGATCGGCCGCGCAGCGCGGGCGCCTTGCCGAGCAGCAATGCCCGGATCGTGCGCAACCTGGATTTCAGCTCGCGCTCGTGGTCCGGGCCGACGCGGATCATCAACTTCTGGCCGACCGACAGCGCTTCCCAGGTCGGGTCTTCGAAGGCGTAATGCCCGTCGGCCCGTTTCACCAGCGTCGGCGGCCGCTGCACGTTCGGCGCGGCCAGCATGTTGTCGATCGCCTGGATCAGTCGATCGTTGAAGTAGCCGTTCGGATAGCCGAGTTCGCGGTAGGCCTGCTGGAACAGCGGATACCAATGGACGTACCAGGTGACCAGCGTGCGAGGGTCGACCTGCTCGACGATCTTCATGTAGGCGTCGTAGCGTTTGTAGTTCCCGGCGGCGATGACCGGTTGCTTGCCGCTCCTGTCGATCGCGAAGTCACCGGCGGGCGTTTTCAGCGGCAGGATGCTCGCGCCGATCGTATGGCGGGGAAGTGCATCGACCGTGGCGACGACATGCGGGACGAGCCCCGGCGCGACCAGCAGTTTCGCCAGGCCCTCCGCGCCCGGAATGCCAGCCAGCGCCCGGGCGACTGCGTTGTCGCTGGCATCCAGCGGCGGCAGCGGCGCGGTCGCGGCCGGGGCGGGGCCGGTCTGCGCCTCGCTGATCGGGTGCTGGACCGGTGGCGGCGCGGTGCTGGCGGGTGCCGGCGCGGATGGGGCCGGGCCATGGCGCGAGAAATCCACGCCCGGTAGGCGCGTGAAGTACCACCAGGCGGCGAACGCGACAACGATGATCACGATGATCGCGCCGATGATCTTGGAGGCTGCGGAATTGTGCTGGGCCACGCCGTCCCCTTCGGTTGACTGTTGTCTCGTTGGATGCGCGGGAACCTGAATGGTTCCGCAGGGCCGCGTCAGGCGAAGGGATTCACCCGATCGGCCGCTGATGCAACAGGAAGGCCAACTTGGCCCGGCCTGCAACGCCAGCCATGACCGTTATCGCCGGCATGGCCGCAGGATACACCGGGCCCATTGTGCGATCACGGATGCGCGTCCCGAAATCGGAGACGTCACCTGCCGTCGCAGCTAGCTGGGTGATTCCGGATTTTGTGCCGGAGGGAAGGCAACGTGCCGTGCGTCAGCAATGTTGGGCTTCGCCCGAACGGGAGCCGGGCTCAGCCCAACCTGCATTCGCTTGTGGCGCGCTCAGCGGTCGCCCAGGTAATCCTTCTTGCCGATCTGGGTGCCGGCCACGCGCAGGATGTCGTAGGCGGTGGCGCAGTGGAAGAACAGGTTGGGCAAGGCGTATTCCGTGAGATAGGCGAGGCCTGCGAAGTCCACGTCGCCGTGGCGGGTCTTCATCACCACCTTGCGCTCTTCGCTTCCGGCGATCTGTTCGGGCTTGAAGGACTTTATGTAATCGATGGTGCGCGCGATGCGGTCGAATGCTTCGGCGAGGGTGGTTTCGGTATCGGGGAACGATTGCGGCTCGGCTCCGGCAAGCCGGGCCGCGCCGCGCGCCGCGGTGTCGCAGGCGATCTGGATCTGCTTGACGAGTGGCAGCATGTCGAAGATCAGCCGTTGCTGCAGCAGGTTGTTGGGATCCACGCCCTTGTCCTTCGCGTGCGCCTCGCCCTTCTTCAGGACATTGGAGAGGTTCGTCAGCGCGCGGACGAATACGGGAACGGATGCCTGGTACATCGAGATGGTCATTGGTCGAACTCCACTGGAAGTGACGGTTATGTGCAAACGGTTCGAACGACGTTCTGTTCGAAGCGGCTGTGGTGAAAAGTCAGGGCAGGTGCCCGTTCCGGTGTTGCTGAAGCGAGAAGATTGCAGCCGTACCGGCTTTATTTGCGCAGCGATCACGGACGTTCGCGCACATCAGGGCGGACCGCCCAGGATCCGGCCGGGCAGCGTGAACAGTCCGCGCAGCACATCGAATACGCCATCCACCGCGATGCCGACCAGTTTGAATGGCAGCAGGAGCAGCCATACCAGCGGATACAGGATCAGCGCCAGCAGCGCGAGCGGCCAGCAGAAGATCAGAAGCAGCAGCCACAGCAGGAAGCCGACCATCGTGGATCCTCCGGCACAAGCCGCAAAAGCGACCAGATGGGGCCGCGCCCCGTGGAAGCCAAGGTCACTGGGTCCCGGGTTGCGCGGCCGCGACCGGCGCCGGCATATCGCGCGTCGCGTAGGCCGTCAAGATCAACGCGCCGACCACCAGCGCCGCGGCGAGTGCAAAGGCCACGCCGGAGAAGTCCTGCACCGGCGCGTGCTTGCTGATGAACAGTCCGAACAGGTTGGCGAACAACAAAGGCCCGAAGATGCCGGCGAAGCTGCGCAGGCTGGACAACGCACCCTGGAGGCGCCCCTGTTCGGCCGGATCGACCATGTGTGTCATCACCGACTGCGCGGGCGGGCTGGCCAGGCCGCCCAGGCACAGGAATGGAATGCCGATCCAGAACAGCCACGCCGCCGGCGCGAAGCCGAAGATCGCATAACCAACGATCGCGAAAGCCAAACCGCCGACCATCAGCCGCCGGTTGCCGAGCTTCGGCGCCAGCGGTCGCACCAGGCCGCCCTGGACGATCGCCGTGCAGAGCCCGACCAGTCCGAGGGCAAGACCGACGGTCTTGGTGTCCCAGCCGAAGCGGTAGTCGGTGTACAGCACGAAGGTCGCGTTGAGCGAATACTGCGCGAGCGCCAGCAGGAAGAACACCGCAGCGAGCGCGAACACCTGCGGGTAGCGCTTCAGCAACAGCAGCGAGCCGAGCGGATTCGCATGCTTCCAAGCGAGACGCGGAGTACGGCGTTCGCGCGGCAGCGATTCGGGCAACACGAACAGTCCGTAGCAGAAATTGGCGAGCGACAGGCAGGCGGCCACCCAGAACGGCAAACGGATCCAGATGTGGCCGAGGAACCCGCCGACCGCGGGTCCTATGATGAAGCCGAGCCCGAACGCCGCACCCAGCAGTCCGAACGCCGCGGCGCGCTTTTCGTGCGGGGTGATGTCGGCGATGTAGGCGTTGGCGGTGGTGAAACTGGCCGCGCAGATGCCGGAGATCGCGCGGCCGATGAACAGCAGCCACAACATCGGGGCGAGCGCCATCACGATGAAGTCCACACCGAGGCCGCAGCAGGAAATAAGGATCACCGCGCGCCGGCCGAAGCGGTCCGATAGCGCGCCCTGGATCGGCGAGAACAGGAACTGCATCAGCATGAACGCGGTGCCGAAGCCGCTGGCCCATACCGCCGCGCGCGCAATGCTTCCGCCGACCAGTTCCACGATCAGGTGCGGCAGCACCGGGATGATGATCCCGAAGCTCAGCATGTCGATCAGCACCGTGACGAAGATGAAGACCACCGCGGCGCGGCGACGCGGGTGCCCGGGGTGCTGGGGTTCTGTCATCGAACGTGCCGCGCGAAACAAAAGGTCGATTTTAGCGGCAACACGAGCCTGGCTCCATTCGAAGCGGTCGTTGGGAAAACAGTCAGAGGGG
>Ga0157372_10003439_pt1 | contig 17082 bp, 11 predicted proteins | sample C55metaG_FD_115307 | JGI IMG/M metagenome (GOLD analysis project Ga0157372, IMG submission 115307) | Corn rhizosphere microbial communities from Kellogg Biological Station, Michigan, USA - C5-5 metaG | ecosystem: Host-associated > Plants > Roots > Rhizosphere > Soil | place: USA: Michigan... | reverse complement strand
TATCCCGATCTGCTAGGTTGACGCCATGCTACTCGAAGAACTCGGACTGGTAGGAAACTGTCAGTTTTCGGCGCTGATCGCAAACACCGGTTCGGTCGTCTGGTGCTGCCTGCCGAGATTCGACTCCGAGCCGCTGTTCGGCAGTCTGCTCGATCCGGAAGGTGGCGCATTTACCGTGGCGCCGGCCGACGGACGCAGCGGCCGGCAGAGCTACGTCGAGAACAGCAATGTGCTGGTCACGGAATTCGAAGCGGCCGATGGCCGCTTCCGGATCCTGGATTTTGCGCCACGTTTCAACCAGCGCGAGCGCATGTTCCGCCCGACCCAGCTGGTGCGCATCGTCGAGCCGATCGAAGGCACGCCTCGGGTCCGCGTGCGCTTCCAGCCGCGACTGGGATGGTCGAAGGCGGTTCCGCAGCTGTTGCAGGGATCGAACCACGTTCGCGCCGAAGGCTTCGCGGCGCCGCTGCGTCTGACCTCGGACATCGCTCCGACCTATCTCAACGGACAAACCTTCACGCTCACCGAGCGCCGCCATCTGGTCCTGTCCTGGGGGCCGCCGCTCGAGGACGCGATCGCGCCGATCTGCGACCGGTTCCTGAGGCAGACCGTGCTGTACTGGCAACGCTGGGTCAAGCATTGCAACATTCCGTCCGCCTATCAGCAGGCCGTGATCCGCTCGGCGCTGGCGCTGAAGCTGCATTGTTTCGAGGACACCGGCGCGATCGTTGCGGCGATGACCACGTCGATTCCCGAAGCCCCCGGCAGCGGCCGCACCTGGGACTACCGCTACTGCTGGCTGCGCGACGCCTATTACGTGCTCGAGGCGCTGCGCCTGCTCGGGCATTTCGAGGAACGCGAGCAGTTCATCCAGTACCTGATCAACATCGCGGCGAACTCGCCCGACCTCGACCTGCGCCCGCTCTATCGCATCGACGGCGGCAGCGACCTGACGGAACAGGTACTGGAAAACTGGAGCGGCTACGGCGGCGACGGGCCCGTGCGGATCGGCAACGCCGCGGCGCTGCACCAGCAGCACGACGTGTTCGGCGAGATGGCGCTCGCGCTGACGCCGATCTACATGGACGACCGCTTCTCGCTCGAGCGCTCGCCGGCCACGCTCGATCTGATCGAACGGCTCGCGCGCAAGGCGATCAGCGTTGCCGGGACGCCGGATGCCGGCATCTGGGAAGTGCGCAAGGCCTGGGAACCACAGACGTTCTCCAGCCTGATGTGCTGGGCTGCGGCCGATCGCATGGCACGCATCGCCGACCGCCATCGCCCGGCGTGCGCCGCGGAATTCCGCACCGCCGCCGAGCACATCCGCGAACAGATCATCGCGCAGGCCTGGCATGCGCAGTCCGGGGGATTTGCCTCCACCTATGGCGGCCTCGACATGGATGCGGCGTTGCTGCAGATGCCGGTGCTGCGCTTTCTGCCCAGCAGCGATCCGCGCATGGGCTCGAGCGTCGACGCGATCGAACGCGCGCTGTCGCTGGACGGATGGATGTTCCGCTATCGCAACGACGACGGGCTCGGCAAACCGGAGGTCGCATTCGTCATCTGCTCGTTCTGGCTGGTCGAGGCGCTGGCCGCGACCGGGCGTCTGGAGGCGGCCAGAGCGCTGATGCAACGCATGCAGGGCGCGTTGACGCCGCTGGGCCTGATTGCCGAGGACTACGCGACATCGACCGGCCGCATGTGGGGCAATTTTCCGCAGGCGTATTCGCACGTCGGGCTGATCCATGCCGCGTTTGCCGCATCGCCGCGCTGGCGCGACGTGCTGTGAGCGCGCCGACGCTCGGCGCGGCCGGTCGGTCAACGCCGCACGTCGAAGCGCCGCTCGCCGAGGAAGTCGGTCACCTCGCCGGCTGAGTGCCTGAGGAAATCGCCCGGGACGGAATGCTTCAGGCAGCCGGCGGCGAGACCGAAGTCGAGGCTGTCCTGGTCGCTCATGTTCGTGAACAGTCCGTGCAGCACGCCGGCCGCAAATGCGTCGCCGGCACCGATGCGATCGACGATCGAAGCGACCTGCTGCGCGGGTGACGTCACCGTCCCGGCGCGCGTGGCCATTACCGCCGACAGTTCGTGATGATCGACGCTGTGTTGCACGCGGCGCGTGGAAACGATGCGCTGCAGATGCGCGAACGCGTCGAATGCGGCGGCCGCGGCCGCGGCGAATGCTTGCTCCGGCGAAGCCGACGCGAATTCCCGCCCGAGCACGATCGCGATGTCGCGCTGATCGGCGAACACGATGTCGGCGCAGGCAAACAACTCGTGCAGGATCGGACCGGGGCTCGGGTTCCATGCCTGCCACAGCTTGCTGCGATAGTTGCCGTCGAAGACAACCGACATGCCGCGGGCGCGCGCCGCGCGCACGGCGGCAGCGGCCGCGGCGGCGGCATTGGCGCCGACCGCTGGCGTCACGCCCGACACATGCAGCACGTCGGCGCCGTCGAGCAGCGCCGTCCAGTCGTAATCCTGCGGAGACGCGAGCGCAAACGCGGAATCCGCCCGGTCGTACAGCACCTGGCTGGGCCGATGGACCGCGCCGGTTTCGAGAAAGTAGAGGCCCATGCGGCCTGCTCCAGTAACGACGCGACTCACGTCGACGCCATGCCGGCGCACTTCGCCGACGGCGGCGGTGCCGAGCGCATTGTCCGCCACGGTACCGACCAGTGCGGCCGGATGACCAAAGTGCGCAAGCGCAACGGCGACGTTCGCCTCGGCGCCGCCGACTTGCACTTCCAGGCGCGGTGACTGCAGCAGGCGTTCGCGTCCAGGGGCTGCCAGGCGCAGCAGCAACTCGCCGAAACAGACAAATCGTGTCGCGCTCATCGTAGCCTCACCCGGTTTCTTCTTCGTTTGCCAACCCGATCACACAGGCCGTTTTCGGCGCGCCCGCAGCTTGTCCGGACGGCCTGTCGCGCCCCGCGCAGACTAGCGCATTCGACCGCTTGATGTTGCACCGCGGTGTTTGCTAGGCTACTTTATGTCACCGGTGTCAATATTCCAAAGACAAAAATGCTACCGGTGTCATTTCGGGACCGGCGTGCCTAGCGCCGGACACAAGAAAACGGGAGGAGACCTCGGTGAACACACCAACCCGCACACGGGTCGCGCGGCGCCAATTGAGCAGCGCCATCCTTGTCGCTCTATGCAGCCTGTCGCCGCTGGCCGGCGCGCAGACTGCGCCCGACGGAGCGGCGCCTGACCAGACCACGACCGGCACCGCGACCGCGGCGACCGCCAGCGCCAAGGCCGACGAAAAAGAAACGCAAAGCATGTCCGAGATTTCGGTGACCGGCTATGCACAAAGCGTCGAGAAGGCGATAGAGATCAAACGCGACACCGTCGGCCAGGTCGATGCGATCATGGCCGAGGACATCGGCAAGTTCCCCGATCAGAACCTGGCCGAATCGCTGCAGCGCATTCCCGGCGTCGAGATCGTGCGCGAAGGCGGCGAGGGCCGCCAGATTTCCGTCCGCGGACTGTCGCCGGAGTTCGTGCGCATCCGCCTGAACGGCATGGAAGCGCTTTCAACGACCGGCGCGAACGACAACTCCGGCGGCAACAACCGTGGGCGCAGTTTCGATTTCAACGTCTTCGCTTCCGAACTGTTCAATAAGATCGTCGTGCGCAAGACCGACCAGGCCGACACCGGCGAAGGCTCGCTCGGCGCGACCGTCGATTTCACTACGCCCAGGCCGTTCGACTTCAACCGCTTCGTCTCGGCTGCCGACGTCCAGGGCGGATACAACGAATACGCGAGCAAGAGCAATTACAAGTACTCGTATCTCGTTGGCACGGTATTCGACGAGGGGCGTATGGGAATCATGGCCTCGTTTGCGTACAGCCACCGCAATATCCTCGAGCAGGGTTCGGGCACGGTGCGCTGGGACAACGGCCCTTCGAGCGGCGGCTTCGACAAGACTTCGCCGTTCGCCGACGCGCTTCTGGCCAGCACGTTCATTCCGCGCATTCCGCGCTATCAGGCCTACACGTACGAAAAAGACCGTCTCGGCATGACCGGTTCGTACCAGTGGCAGATCACCGACCGCACCCTGCTCACGGTCGATGGCCTTTATGCCGACTACAGTGGCTCGCGCTCCGAATCGGACCTCGAGGCGATTTCTTTCAGCCGCACCGGCGCCGGCAAGCCGCAGACGATCGTGAAATCCGGCTACGTCGATCCGGCCACCGGAAACCTGCTCTACGGCCAGTTCGACAATGTCGACATGCGCGTGGAACAGCGCGACGACGAACTGGAAACGCAGTTCAGCCAGTTGAGCGCGAAGCTCGACCACCAGTTCACCGAGAACTTCAAGATGAGCCTGTTCGCGGGCCATTCGCGCTCGGACTTCGCCAATCCGGTGCAGACGACCATCACGCTCGATCACCCGAACGCGAAAAACTATTCCTACGACTACCGCGGCGACGACCGCAATCCGGTCATCGACTACGGCTTCGACGTGACCGACCCGAGCCAGTGGCAGTTTGCCAATGGACTGTCGGAGATCCGGCTGCGTCCGAACACGACCGCGAACACGTTCACGACGCAGCGCATCGACCTGAGTTACGCGTTCACCGACCACATCACGCTCAGCGGCGGCCTCGACTACAAGGCCTACAAATTCGACACCACCGAGCAGCGGCGTACGTCGGAAACCAGCGTGCCAAACCTTCCGCCGGGAACGACGCTGGCGAACCTGACCGACCTGGTCAACTTCAAGGACCTCGGAGCCGGGGGCAGCACGCCGACGAGCTGGGTCGTGCCGGACATCGACGCATTCAACAAGGTGTTCAACATCTACAGCGATAGCGGCGCATTCGCCGTGGATCCGTCGTCACCGAGCGCCAACGCCAACAACCGCTACGTGAAGGAAAACGATACCGGCGCTTACCTGCAACTGGATTTCAACGCGATGATCTTCGGCCTGCCGCTGCGCGGCAACGTCGGCGATCGCTACGTCAAGACGGCGCAGACTTCGTTCGGCCTGGCGGCGGTCAACGGCAAGCTGGTTCCGACTACGGTCGAGCGTCCCGATTACGGCAACAACCTGCCGTCGATGAACCTCGCGTTGTCGCTCCAGGACGACCTGATCCTGCGCTTCGGTGCGGCCAAGGTCATGTCGCGCCCCGCCCTTGGAAATCTGACGCCCGGTGTCACCGTCAGCGTGGCCGGATCCAGCCGCACCGTCACCAGCGGCAATCCGCTGCTCGATCCGTACAAGGCCGATACGCTCGATACGGCACTGGAATGGTATTTCGGAGAGCGTTCGCTGCTGTCCGGCGCGCTGTTCTACAAGGACATCAAATCGTACGTGCAGCAGCTGAGGTATACGCAGGCGTTCAAGGACTCCGGTTTGCCGCCGAGCCTGCTCGACGGAACCGGCGCGTCGCCGGAAGACGATTTCAACTTCAGCGTGCCGCTCAATTCCCCGGCCGGCAAGCTCAAGGGATATGAAGTCAACTACCAGCAGGGCTTCACCTTCCTGCCGGGGTTCTGGAGCTACTTCGGCACGCAGCTCAACTACACCCACGTTCAATCCAACCTCGACTATCTGAACACGTCGGGCGCGGTCCTGATAACTGCCCCGCTGGTCGGCCTGTCGCCGAACAGCTACAACGCGACGTTGTACTGGGACAACACGGTGTTCTCCGCGCGCGTCTCGCTGGCGCATCGTGACGGTTACCTGACCACGATACCGGGGCGCAACAACAACGACCTGGAGGGCACGAAGGGCACGACGAACGTCGACATGTCGGCATCGTGGAACTTCAACCCGAACATGTCGTTTTCCTTCTCGGCAATCAACCTGACCAACGAGGCCAACGATCAGTACGTCGGTTCGGTCGGCGACCGTTCGGTGGTCTATACCAAGACCGGGCGCGAGTACTACCTCGGTTTCCACGTGAAGTTCTGATGAAATCCTGATTCGCTTCTCCAACGGCACCACGGCGGAGCAGATTGCTCCGCCGTCTTTTTTTGACTGCATCGCAGAGGCGGCCGTGCCGAAGAAGCAAATAATGTCCACGACCGCCGATGATCACCTTGCGCCGATGACGATCAGTCGCCGCGACTTTCTCCGGACCGGTTGCCTTGCCATCGCAGGCTGCGCGGTGACTCGACCGACGTACCGGTTCGACGCGGTCGTCTCGCTCGCGGCCCATGACGCCGCAGCCGGCACGCCGGTGTTCTCGTCGCTCGGCGCCGCGCTCGCAGCGGCACCGATGACGAGCGCGCGACCGTGGCGCATCCGCATCACCGCAGGTCGCTGGCACGAGAAAACGGTGATCGACAAGCCGTCCATCCATCTGATCGGCGACGACCGCAGAGCCAGTATCCTGAGTTTCGACGCCGCCGCGGGCCAGCACCGGCCCGATGGCGAAGCATGGGGTACGGCCGGCTGCGCCAGTCTGATTGTCAGTGCGCCCGACTTCGCAGCGAGCAACCTGACGATCGAGAACACGTTTGACTACGTTGGCGAGATCACTCGGCCGGTGCCGACCTTGCCGCCGGTCGGCGGCAACGGCGCGCAAGGCGTGGCGCTGATGCTCACCGGCAACGCCGACCGCAGCCGCATCGACCAGGTCGACATCCATGGTCATCAGGACACGCTGTGCGTCGACGCCGGCCGCAGCCGCTTCAGCGATTGCACGATCAGCGGCAGCGTCGACTTCATCTTCGGCGCGGGGCAATGCCTGATCGAACGCTGCGTGGCACTTTCGCGCTTCCGGCCCGGCAAGGAGCGCCAAGGCTACGTCGTCGCGCCGAGCACCTCGCGCGACAAAGAATTCGGCATCGTGCTGCGCGACTGCCGCCTGACTCGCGAGCCGCAGGTGCCCGCCAGCAGCGTCGCACTCGGCCGGCCCTGGCGTCATGCGCGCAAGTTTACCGACGGCAATTACGGCGATCCGGACATCTCGAGCCAGGCGGCCTTCATCGACTGCTGGATGGACGGGCACATCGATGCGCACGGCTGGGACGAGATGCGCTATCCGTCGCGCGACGGCACGCGCGTCGCGTACGATCCGCTCGACGCGCGCCTGTTCGAATACGGCAGCCGCGGACCGGGCGCGCGCGCCAGTTCGGCGCGGCGCGTGCTCAGCGCAGACCAGGCACGTCGGTACACGGCGGCAAACATCCTCGCCGGCTGGAACGGCTTCTGACAATGGTCGCGCAAATCCATTCTGCTGAGCGCATCAAATCGGTTCGTCCTGCACCGCACGAACGATCTTTCGGAACCGCACCCAAAACTGCCGTCATTCCCGCGAAAGCGGGAATCCATTTTGATCCTGGCGCAATCGCCACTACCAAGCAGAGCAACATGGATTCCCGCTTCCGCGGGAATGACGACACTCTCTGATTGCGCGCGATACTCTGAAAGCGTCAAATGCCCGTGGCATCTCCGGGGAATGGTTTGCCGGTCCAGCTTTCCTCGCCAGCCATCTTCAAACGCGGCGAAAGCACATGGATTAGTCCAAGCGCAATCCAGTAAGCCGACCCGGCAACGACGAACACCGGCAGATAACCGGCATGACTGTCGAGCACGAAACCCGTGTACTTCGACATCGCCATGCCCGCGCCCGCGCCGCACAACCCGCCGAGTCCGGCAACGGCGCCGACCGATCGGCGCGGCATCAGGTCCCCGGGCAGCGTCAGCAGGGTTGCCGAGAAACCCTGGTGTGCCGCCGCCGCGACGCCGACAATCAGTACGCTGAGCCACAGCGCATCGACGCTCGCCGCGAACACAACCGGGGTCGCACAGGCCGCGCACAGCGCGAGCACGCTCTTGCGCGCGGTGTTGACGCTCGCGCCGCGCTTGAGCAGATGGGATGACAGCCAGCCGCCGGCGATGCTGCCGAAATCGGACATCAGATAAATCGCCGCAAGCGGCCAACCGATCGTCTGCAGGTCGAGGTGATGACGCTTGGCAAGAAAATCCGGCAACCACACCAGATACATGCCGAACACGGGATCGCTGAACGCCTTGCCGCACGCATAGGCCCAACTCTGCCGGCGCGCCATGACGCTGCGCCATGACGGTCGTGCCGAAATCGGAGCCGGCGCGCTCGCGCGATCCTGGTCGATCCATGCCAGTTCGCCTGCGTTGACGAGCCAATGCAGCCGCGGCGCGCGGTAGAGAGCCAGCCACACCGGCAGCCACAAGAGTCCGATGAGACCGGTTATAACGAACACCAGCTGCCAGCCCCACGCCAGTGCGATCGCCGGGATCGCCAGCGGCGTGAGGATTGCGCCGACGTTGGAGCCGGAATTGAACAGGCCGGTCGCGAAACTGCGTTCGCGTTGTGGAAACCACTCGACGATCGCCTTCACCGCCGCCGGAAACGCACCACTTTCGCCGGCGCCAAGCGCGCCGCGCGCGAGCATGAACTGCCCGACGCGACTGGCCGCGCCGATCGTGATCTGCGCGAGCGACCAGAGCAGGAACGACAGTGCAAGTCCCGCGCGCGCGCCGATCCGGTCGACGATGCGTCCCCACAGCAGGTAGCACAGCGCATAGGCCGCCTGGAAGCCGATATGGATGTTGGCAAAGTCGCTGTTGCTCCAGCCCAGTTCGTCGCTCATCGGGCCCTTGAGCAGGCCGATCGTCTGGCGGTCGACGTAGGACAGGACGATCGCAGCAAACAGCAACGCGACAATGACCCAGCGGAAGCGGGTTGGTCGCGCCTGTTGTGCACCGGGTTCAATCATTGCGGTTCGCGCCGCCGCAAACCCGCACACCTGCTGACTCGTTGTGCGTGCATCAGTGTCGTGCTGCGCGCGGCTGCATCGTCGCCAGATCCCACTCGGCCTCGACAAAGGCATGGCGGGTCGCTGGCGCAACGGGCGGATAGCCACCGACGTCGCCTTCGCTGTCGATGATGCGGCCGCCGCCGGAACGCACCTCGTCGATCAGGCGGCGATCGACGGCATCCCGATCCCATGGCCGCGCGCCGGCATGCGCGAGGACGGCCTCGCTGACGGCAGACGCGGCGAGCGCTTCGGTGTCCGCCGGCAAGGCAACGGACTTGTCGATGGCGATGATCCTGCCGGTCGCGTTGCGGTAGCGGCCGAACATCGGCAACGGCTGGCCGTCACGCCCGGTTGCGATATTGTCGGCCTGGTACAGCTCGACATCACCTTCTCCGCCGAGCATGAAAAAAGCAATGGCGCGATCGGTCGACGCCCCACCCTTCAGCACGTTGCCGACCAGCGCGAGCCGGCCGGTCTGGTACGGGTGACTGCCCCATTCGCTCGCCCAGAGGTTGTAATGGACCGCGCGCTTGCCCGGATCGTAGATCAGGTTGTTGACGAAGGCGCCGCGCGCGCCGCCCTTGAACAGCGCGTTGCGCTGGCCGTTGTGCGCGTACAGGTTGCCGGCGATGACGATGCCGGTCACGTTGTCGTGCACGAGCGTGCCCTTGGAGTGCTCGCCGGATTTGCCGTGCGTGGAATTGCCCAGTCCTTCGGCGATGATGTTGTTGCTGTAGGTGATGTCGTGCGAGGTTGACGCGCGCCACTGGTCCGGCGTCGCGCCGGAAAAGCGCTTGCCGGACGCCGACAGGTTCTCGTCGGTCGCCCAGGCGAACGAGCAGTGATCGACGACGATATTGGCCGCGCCGTCAAAGGTCGACAGCCCATCGCGCTCCCAGCCGGAATGCTTGGCGAAGCCGGCTTCGCCGGTGCGCACGCGCAGATGCTCGACGATGACGTCGTGCGTGTGGACGTCGATGCCGCCGCGGATCAGCGTGATGCCGGGCGGCGGCGCGGTCTGTCCGGCAATCGTGACGTACGGATGCTTCAGGTCGAGCGCGTGGCCGGCCAGATCGATCACGCCGCCGACCTCGAACACGATGACCCGAGGCACATCGAGCTCGATCGCCGACTTCAGCGAACCTTCGCCGTCGACATCGAGCGTCGTGACGCGAACGATGCGCCCGCCGCGGCCGCCCGGCGTCGCCGCACCAATCCGGAAATCGACCCTGGAAATCGACGCCACTTCGCCGGCCGCCGCGTCATGGTGTCGATCGGCGGCCGTGGTCGCGCAACCGCAGAGCAGGGCAAGTCCGCCGAGCACGAGGCTTCCGGAAACGCTTCTTTTGAACGCGGATTGGCGCGAATTGACACGGATGTTCGCGGATAAAGCGACAACGGCTATTGAGTGAGCGCCCTGCCGTCTCACGGTCCGCACCGATCTTTTCGCTCTATCCGCGGCATTCCGTGAAAATCCGCGCCAATCCGCGTTCAAAATGCTTCTGATCTCCGTTTCAATGCGGGCGCACGCGCGCCGGCAACGGCTTCTTCGATGTCATCGTGTCGAGGTCCCAGTCCGCCGGATTGAACGGCTGGTGCGCCTCCTTGACCTGCGGATAGCCGTTGACGTCCTTCTGGCTGTCGATGATGCGGCCGCGGCCTTCGATCGTATCGGCGACGATGCGTGCATCGTCGTGATCGCGGTCCCACGGCCGCGCGCCGACGTCGTCGATGACGGCGTCCTGCACCTGCACTGCGGTCAGCACCTTGACGCCTTCGGGCAGCGCCGGCGGTGCTTTCGCTTCGATGATCTTTACCGGCGCGGTCGTGTAGCGGCCGATCATCGGCAACGGATTGCCGATCTTGTCGACCGCGATGTTGTCGTGCGCATACAGTTCGATATCGCCCGATCCGCCGATCTCGAACAGGGCGATGTCCTTGACCGTCGACGGGCCGGCGCGCAGCACGTTGCCGATCAACGCGAGGCTGCCGGTCTGGCGTTCATGCTCGCCCCACTCCTCGGCAATCAGGTTGTAGTGCACCGCGCGCTGGCCCGGGTCGTAGATCAGGTTGTTGATCACCATGCCGCGCACGCCGCCCTTGAACAGCGGGCTGCGCTCGTAGTTGTGCGCATACAGGTTGCCGACGATGAGGATATCGGCGACGTTGTCGTGGATCAGCGATCCCTTCGAGTGCTCGCCCTTCGGATGCGTCGCGTTGGACAGGCCTTCGGCAATGATGTTGTTGCTGAACGTGATGCGGTGGCTGACGTTGCTGCGCCACTCGTCCGCCGTGTTGCCGACGAAGCGCTTGCCCGATGCGGACAGGTTTTCGTCGAGCGCCCACTCGAGCGAGCAATGGTCCACGATCACGTCGGCAGCCGCGCCGACCGTGCCCATCGCGTCGGTTTCCCAGCTGAACCGCGGCTGGTCCGCGTCGCCGACCCGGACGCGGATATGACGGATGACCACGTCGTGGGCGCGGATGTCCATGCCGCCACGAATCAGCGTGACCCCGGGCGACGGCGCGGTCTGGCCTGCGATCGTCAGGAAGGGTTCCTTGATCTCGATGTCTTCGCGGCCGAGATCGATCGCCCCGGCGACTTCGAATACGACCGTGCGCGCACCCTGGGTCTCTACCGCTTCGCGCAACGAACCCGGGCCCGAGGCGTTGAGATTGCTCACGCGGATGAGCTTTCCGCCGCGGCCGCCAGGGGTATGCGCCGCCCAGCCTTGCGCGCCGGGAAACGCCAGCGCCGGCGCGGCGTGCGCAGCAGGCGCAACGCCGGCCAGCACGATCCCGGCGACCAGCAAGGCGCGGCGCAGTGGCGCCCTCGAATCCGAAATCCTCATCGACCTTCCTCCCGGCGCGGCTACGACGGCAGCGCAATTATCGCAAATGGCGGCATGCGGAATCCGGTGGATTTGTATACTCAGGCCCCGGAGCGGCAAGATTTTGTCCATCCACAGTTGAAAATGACACCGGTTTCCTTTATACAGCAATTGACCGCAAATTTGGAATGGGCGGCATGCGGCAATGCAGCGGAGCAGCAGGATCAGAGCATGGGCGGAACCGACAAATCGATTGGCGAAACCGAGGGCGTGGACGCGATCGCGCGGCAGTTCGTGCAGGCGCGCCGCAGCGGGCTCGCGCTTGGCGAGTTTCCCGGAGCGATCCCGCCGACGCTGGATGCTGGCTATCGCAGCCAGGACGCGGCGATCCGCACCTGGCCGGACCTGATCGCGGGCTGGAAAGTCGGCTATATCGCGCCCGAACTGCGCGAGGCCGAGGGCGATGAGCGCCTGGTCGGTCCGATCTTTGCCGGCCAGCTGCAGCTCGCCGAACCGGGCATGAGCGTGGACTTTCCGGTCTTCGCCGGGGGCTTTGCCGCCGTCGAGGCCGAACTCGTGTTCCGCCTCGGCGCCGATGCGCCCGCCGGCAAGATCGATTGGACACTCGATGAAGCCGTGTCGATCATCAGGGATCTGCATATCGGCATCGAGACCGCCGGAAGCCCGCTGGCTGCGATCAACGAACTCGGGCCGCGCGTCGTCGTCAGCGATTTCGGCAACAATGCCGGGATGCTGCTCGGACCGAAGATTCCCGACTGGCGCAGTGCGCGCGCGCCTCTGCTCGATTGCATCAGTTTCATCGACGGCCGCCAGGTCGGAACCGGCGTCGTCGAAACGCTCGCCAGCGGCCCACTGGTCGCACTGGCGTTCGCGCTATCGCGTTGCGCGCGCAACGGCCAGCCGTTGCGCGCCGGTCATCTGGTCACGACCGGCGCGGTAACCGGCATCCACGACATCGTTGCCGGCCAGTCGGCACGCGTCGATTTCGGCAGCTACGGCAGCTTGTCCTGCCGCGCGGTCGATGCGCGCGCGTACTCGCGCGGCGTACCGGCGTGAGCCTGACACGCCGCGCCTTTCTGGGCGGCGGCGCCGCGTTGTGCATTTCCACGATCGCGCGCGGACAGGTTGCCGCGCGCACCCTGACCGCAACCGACGTGCATGTCAGCGCCTACCCGACGGTGCAGGCGCTGCGCTGGATCGGCGAGACACTGGCGCAGGAAACCGGCGGCCGCATCGGACTGCGCGTCTATCACTCGGGCCAGCTTGGACGCGAAGGCGACGCGATCAACATGGTGCGCTTCGGCGCGATCGACATCACGCGCGTCAACATGGCGGTGCTCAACAATCCGTTTCCCCTGACGCAGATCCTGTCGCTGCCCTACGTGTTCGAGGACGAAGCGCACATGCGCCGTGCGCTCGATGGCGCGCCGGGACAGGAAATCGCCCGCGGCTTCGAACGCCGCGAGCTCGTCTGTCTGGCCTATTACGACTCGGGCATGCGCCACCTGTACAACACGCGCCACGCCGTGACCGCGCCGCGTGACCTGCACGGCCTGAAGATCCGCGTCCCGCCGTCGGACATTTTCATGCAGCTGCTGCGCCGCTTCGAGGCCAACGCGACGCCATTGCCTTACGGCGAAGTGTTCTCCGCGCTGCAGACGCACCTGATCGACGGCGCCGAGATCAACTGGCAGACATTCCACACGACGCGCCAGTTTGAAGTGGCGAAATTCATCGCGCGCACGGGCCATTCGTTCTCGCCCGAAGCGCTGCTGATGTCGCGACGCACGCTCGACGCGCTGTCGGCAACCGACCGCGCCCTGCTCCTCGACATCGCCCGGCGCTCGGTGCCGTACATGCGTGGACTGTGGGACAAGGCCGAAGCCGCTTCGCGCGAGTATGTGCTCGCCAAGGGCGTGCGCGAGAGCGAGGTCGACATCGGCGCGTTCCGTGCCGCCGCCGCGCCGCTGCTGACGGCGTACCGGCGCGATCCGCAGCTCGACGCCCTGTACACCGGCATACGGAACCTGGCCTGACCCGATGCAAGGTTCGCAGCCACGCACGCGCGACATGAGAACAGCATGACCGCAACCGACACCGACAAGCGCCCGCTCGCGCGACTCGCGCGCGCCGCAACCATGCTCGCGGGTGCCGCCCTGCTCGGCATGGCCGCCACCGAAGCCTGGCAGGTTTTTGCGCGCTACGTGCTCAACGATTCGCCCGGCTGGACCGAGCCGGTCGCGCTGCTGCTGCTCAACACGGCCATGAGCCTGGGTGCCGCGGCCGGCGTGCGCTCGTGGTCGCACTTCGGTTTCTTCATCCTCGTGCACAACGTGCCGCCGGCACTTCAGCGTGTCCTGCAGGCCTTTGCCTGCCTCATCGTCGCGGCGGTCGGCGCTGCGCTCGCCGGGTGGGGCGCACAATTGCTGCTCGACGGCATCGCAATCCCGGCTGCCGGCACGGTGTTGCCGGAAAGCGCCGTATTCCTGCCGATGGCGCTCGGCGGCGCGCTGATGTTCGTGTTCGCGATCGAGCGGCTGTTCGCGCCGGCGCCGGAAGCGGCGGCCGAGGCCTGACCGTGGCGACCGCGATCCTGTTCGGAGTGTTCGCGCTGCTGCTGGTCGTCGGCGTGCCGGTCGCGTTTTCGCTGGTCTGCGCGTCACTGGCGACTTTCCTGTTTCTCGGACTGCCACCAATCGTGGTGGTGCAACAGGTGGCATCCGGCGCCGGCGCGAGCTCGCTGATCGCGATACCGCTTTTCATCTTCGCGGGCGAAATCATGCTGCGCGGCGGCATCTCCGAGCGACTGATATCCCTCGCCTCCTCGCTCGTCGGCCACCTGCGCGGCGGCCTCGGCCAGGTCAGCGTGCTGTCGTCGCTGTTTTTCGGCGGCGTGTCCGGATCGGCGCTCGCCGATGTGTCCGCGATCGGCGGCGCGATGATCCCGCAGATGGTCGCGCGCGGTTTCGATCGCGATTTCGCCGTCAACGTGACGATGACCGCCGCACTGGTCGCCCTGCTCGTGCCGCCGTCGCACAATCTCATCCTGTATTCGGCGTCGGCCGGAGGCGGCATATCGATCTCCGACCTGTTCGCGGCCGGCATCGTGCCGGCGCTGCTGCTGACGGCGACGCTGATGCTGGTCGGCTGGCTGATCGCGAAGCGGCGCGGCTACGCGATCGAGCCATTCCCCGGGTTTCGCGTCGTCGGCCGGTGCTTCGTCACGGCGCTGCCGGGCCTGCTGCTCGTCGCACTGATCTTCGTCGGTATCCGCGCCGGCATCTTCACCGCGGTCGAGAGCGCGTCGATGGCCGTGTGCTACGCGCTCGTCGTCACGCGCCTGATCTACCGGCAGCTGTCCTGGCGCGACTTCATGCGGACCATGGCCCATGCCGCGCGCACGACCGGCATGATCCTGTTCGTGATCGCATCGGCCGGCTGCTTCGGCTGGCTGCTCGCCTACCTGCAGGTTCCGTCCGCCGCGGTCGACGCGCTCACGCAGATCACGCACGACAAGAACCTGTTGCTCCTGCTGATGGTGTTTGCCCTGCTCGTCATCGGCACGTTCATGGACCTGGCGCCGATGATCATCATCTGCACGCCGATCTTCCTGCCGGTGGCCAAGGCGATCGGCGTCGATCCGGTGCACTTCGGCGTGATCCTGATCCTGAAAGGCGGCATCGGGCTGATCACCCCACCGCTGGGTTCGGTCCTGTTCGTCGGCACCGCGATCGGCAAGATTCCGATCACCGAATGCCTGCGCACGATCTGGCCGTTCTACATCGCCGCGTTCGCGGTGCTGATGCTGGTCACGTTCGTGCCGGTGCTGTCGCTGTGGCTGCCGGCGCTGCTGCGTTGACTCGCTCCGGAGCAGTGCAAACGCTTTTTTTGGCGCGGATTACGCGGATGTACGCGGAATGCCGCGGATAGAGCGGAAGATTCAATTGGGTCGTGGCCCGGACCGCCGCTCCGCTCGCTCGCTCACTTGTCCTTTTTGCTCTATCCGCGAACATCCGCATGAACCCGCGTAATCCGCGTTCAAACAAGGACGCCGGTCTTCGCAACTACGCTAGGCAAGCGCTGCGTAAGCGTCGCGCAGGGCGGTGACGAAGCGCGCGTCGCGCGACAGGTCGGCGCCGAACACCGCGGCGAGCGCGACGAAGCGGGCGACGTCGTGCGCCGCGTCGCCATTGCAGCCCGCGGCGGCATCGAACAGCGGTTCGGCGAGCGGATCGACCAGCGTGCGGCCGTCGCGCTGCGCGCGGCGCACGAAATGGAACCAGGCAGCGACCGGCCGGCACAGCCGATCGAGCGGACGCCGGGCCGCGAGCGCATCGCGAATCGTGCCGAGAATCCGGAAAGGCAGCTTCTGCGAGCCATCCCAGGCGATCTGCGCGAGCGCATGCTGCATGGCCGGGTTGCGAAAGCGCTCCAACACGGCATCGATGTAACTGCCGACATCGAAACCGGGCGGCGGCGCAACCGCTGGCTGGATGTCCTCGCGCATCATGCGTTCGACGAACGTCGCCAGCGCCGGGTCGCGCATTGCATCGGCAACCGTGGCGTGTCCGGCCAGCAGTCCGACATAAGCCAGCGTCGAGTGCGCGCCATTGAGCAGGCGCAGCTTCGCGCGCTCGAACGCGCCGACATCGGCGCTGATCGTCACGCCAAGCGCGGCCCAGTCCGGCACGTCGTTGCAAAAGCGGTCCTCGATGACCCACTGGGCAAACGCTTCGCGCTGCACCGGCCAGCGATCGACGCAGCCCAGCGCCAGCGCGACGCGCTGCTTCAGCGCGGCGTCGCTGGCCGGCACGATGCTGTCGACCATCGTGCGCGGAAACACCGCTTCGCTTTCGATCCAGCGCGCAAGCTGCGGATCGCGCGCATGCGCAAGTGCGATGACGGCGCGCCCGAGCTTGCCGCCATTGTCGCTGAGATTGTCGCAGCTGATCGTCGTGAACGGCGCGAGTCCGGCCGCGCGCCGGCGGCGCAGGCCTTCGGCGAGGTATCCGATTGCACTGACCGGCTGCGACGGCGTGGCCAGGTCGTTCACGATGTCGGGATGATTCAAGGCGAGCGCGCCGTCGGCGCCGAGGCAGTAGCCCTTTTCGGTGATCGTCAGAGTGACGATGTGCGTGGTTGGCGCGGCAAGGCGCGCGAACACGCGTTCGCGGTCCGCGGCCGCGACCAGCCTTTCGCGCAGGCTGCCGATGACACGGTGGCGGATCGACTCGTCGAGCACGGCCACGGTGTACAGTCCGTCCTGCGGCTCGAGGGCATCGCGCAGTGCGGTGCTCTTCAATGATACCGCGCTGATGCCCCAGCGCGGATCGCGCGCGAGCGCGTCGTCGAAATACAAGGCCTGATGCGCTCGGTGAAATGCGCCGGGCCCGAGATGCACGACGCCGATGCCGACCCGAGCGAGATCGTAACGCGGCCGTTCGATGCCGGGCGGCAGCTGCGCGAGCG
>Ga0157372_10003438_pt1 | contig 17085 bp, 19 predicted proteins | sample C55metaG_FD_115307 | JGI IMG/M metagenome (GOLD analysis project Ga0157372, IMG submission 115307) | Corn rhizosphere microbial communities from Kellogg Biological Station, Michigan, USA - C5-5 metaG | ecosystem: Host-associated > Plants > Roots > Rhizosphere > Soil | place: USA: Michigan... | reverse complement strand
TGCTGGATGTCGGCGGGCATCGGATCGAGCGCCACGCCCTGCGCCGACGTGAACAGCTCGGTGTGCTGGCTGACATAGGCGATGTCGGCGCGCCGCGTCAGCGCCCAGTAGCCAGGCTCCTCCATCGGGAACATCGAAGGAAAAGGCCGGTGCCAGGTCAGTCCGCTACTCACGCGGAGCTGGGCGAACGTCTCGTCGCGCGTTGCGAATGACCGACTCCAGAAGTCGTGGGAGGTGATATCCATCGGACTGTACTCACGCACCTGCACCGGTGCCGCTGTCACAGAATCAGCGTGACACTTCGACGAAAATTTGTAAAGCTATGGCGATGAAGGAAGCGTTAGCCGTAGCCGACCACTCGACGCGGGAGCGGATACTGGCCGCCACCGCCGAGGTGCTCGGCCGCAACGGCATGACGAAGCTGAGCCTGTCCGAGGTCGCGCTGCAGGCGGGCGTGTCGCGGCCGACGCTGTACCGCTGGTTCGCATCGAAGAGGGAGTTGCTCGATGCGTTCGTCATTTGGGAGCGGCAGTTCTACGAACGCGCTGTTGCACGGGCGACAGCGGGCCTTCCAGATGACGAAAGGCTCGACGCGGCGCTGCAAGTCATCGTCGAGTATCAGCAGTCGTATCCCGGCCTGCGCATGATCGACATCGAACCCGCGCAGGTCATCAAGCGGCTGTCGCAGGTCATTCCGCTGATGCGGGCAAGGCTGGAGCGCCTCGCGACGGGGCCTGACCCCGCCATCGCCGTGGAGACCGCCGTCCGCGTGGCGATTTCGCACTATCTTGTGCGCAGCGACGATGACGACGACTTCCTGAATCAGCTTCGGCACGCCGCGCGCGTGAAGCACTTCGCGCCAGGAGGCACGTCATGACGATTCCGGCGCGCGTTGAGGACCTCACTCCCGAATGGTTCAGCGAGATCCTGGACAGCCCGGTCGGGGGCGTGGAAATCCTCGACGCCCATTCCGGCACCACAGGGCGCGCCCGCGTAAGGCTCACCGCGTCGTCGGACGTGCCCGACACGCTGTTCGTGAAACTGCAGCCGTTCGTCGAACAACAACGAAAGTTCCTGCGGCAGATCGGCCTCGGGGTGGCGGAGGCCCGCCTGTACGCCGCCGTGGGCAATGAGCTTCCGGTGCGAGCGCCCCGTGTGTGGCACGCCGACTCTGACGCGGCCGAGGGCGCATTCGTGATGGTGCTAGAAGATCTCGACGCCTCGGGGTGCCGCTTCCTGCGCCACTCGGACGACGACATCCTCGACGTCGCCGACTCGCTGATGGAGGAACTGGCGACGCTGCACGCCGCGTATCGGCACCGCGATCTATCGTGGCTGCGCACCCCGTCGGGCATGCGGCGCAAACCCGACGATCCCGAAACCGCCGTCCGCCGAGCGTAATTCATCGTCTCGGCGCTGGATCAGTTCGCCGCGGACATGCCGCCGGTCTTCCGTCGGCTCGGCGAACTGTACGGGGCCCGTTCGCTCGATATCATCGCGTTGTTCAACGAGGGTGATCGCACGCTGATCCACGGCGACACCCACAGTGGAAACCTGTTCGTCGATTCAGGCCGCACCGGCTTCTACGACTGGGCCGTCGCGGGGCGCGGGCCGGGCGTGCGCGACGTCGCGTACTTCCTGTGCAATTCGCTTCCGGTCGAAACCCGTCGCGCTGAGGAGAAATCGTTACTCGCGCAATACCGTTCGGGCCTGGCGCGGCACGGCGTGACGCTCGAGGAGCACACCGTCCACGAGCAGTACCGGTTGTTCTCGGTGTACTCGTGGATCGCCGCAGCCTCGACGGCGGCGATGGGCTCGCAATGGCAACCGATCGACGTGTCCCTGGCGGCGATGACGACTACGACGCTGGCCATCGAGGACCTCGACGCCGTCGGACTGCTCGAGGAGCGGCTCGGGGCTGCCTAGTGCGCCGCCTGCAGGGCGCGGATGCGTTCGTCACGGGGCATGACAGGCCCGTCCTCCAGTTTCTCGGAGATCCCGAGATCGGCCAACCCCACCTGCGTGAGCAGCGAAATGCCGTGCGCGTTGAGGAGGAAACGCTGATCGTCGGTGACTCCGTCGTCGAACAGCATGGATCCGATCAGGCAGATCACCGCCATCTTGAACGCGTTGAGCCCCCGATACCACTCGCGATTGCGTGTACTGATGCCAGCGACTTCCTCGTAGCGCGCGAGGAAGTCATCGATCGTCGGCGCGGACGGGTGACTGGTGATGCCCACCGGCTGCATCCAAAGCAGCTCCATCCAGCCGATGTCGGTGAGCGGATCACCGACGGTCGTCATCTCCCAGTCGAACACGGCACTGACCTCATCACCGACGAACGCGAAGTTGCCGGGTTTGGCGTCGCCGTGAACGAGCGTCACCGTCGGACAGGGTTGAGGTTTGGTTGCCCGAAGCTCCTCCAGCAGTCGCTCGAGCGCAGGCAGCGATCCGCGCTGGACTCGGTGCATTTCGCCAGACCAGTGGTCGAGCTCGCGGTCGAGATGGGTGGCTTCTTCGGTGAGGGAGTCGAGGCCCGTTGCGGAAAGGTCGACGGTGTGGATCGCCGCCAGCTGGTCGGCCATGCTCAGGCACATGCGCCGGATGCGCTCAGGTGTCGCATCCTGCGGAGCCGCCATCTCGTACACCTCCCCGGCCACGCGCTCCATGACGAAGAACGGCCGTCCGAGGACGTCGCCGGACCCTTCGAGCCACAGCGCACGCGGTGCCCGCACCGAAGTGTCGTCCAGCGCCCGTAGAATGCCGAACTGCGCTCTCAGGTCGTACGGCTCGAGCAGCGCAGGCGGGCGGGGACGCAAGCGCAGCACGACATCTCGCCGCTCGCCACCCGTCACGATAGTGAGCACCATCATCTCCGCGGAGTGTCCGAATTCGACGCGATCGAGCCCCTCGATCCGAACGTCGTGATTTGGCAGCTGCGTACGCAGCCAGGCCGTCAGCTTGTCATGCGATTCGCTCATGTGTAGGAGACCTTGTAGTCGGATTCTTCGGTCAGACCGAGCTCGGGCCATACACCGCCGATCAGGCTTTCCATGATCCCGTAGCCGACGGCGTCGCTGTCGCGGACACGTATCGGCGTGTCCCGGAATTGCCCCAGCTTGGGGAGGTTTTCGTCGCTCCAGCAGTCCGCGATGTACTCACCGTCGACGTGCAGCGCGCCCTTCCACGACCCGTGCTTGTGGCCCTCCCATGCGCCGTAGCCGCCCGTCTTGAGAAAGAAGCCGGAGTCGCCGAGTGTTTCCACCTCGATGACACGTTCCTCACCGGACTCCATCGTGATCAGCAGTTCGCCGCCCGTCACGAAGCGAGTGCGGGTGTCGTAGCTGATGCGCGGGCGCACACTGCGGACGGGCGTCTGGGTGCCGTTCGCGTCGTTGATGTAGGCCGAGCTGTACTCCCAGGCTCCCTCGACCATGAAAATGGCCGTCTCGTAATACGTTCCGTCCGGACGCCGGAAGAACGCAGGCGACCATTTCATGCCGCCGCGGATGCCCTTCGGGAGCTCAGGCGATGGGATGAGGTCGGTGAGTGGCACACCGATCGCCTGCCGAACTCCCCAGGAGTGGTCGCGGAAGCCGAACCACTCGTCGGGGTTGACGTCAAAGGTTTCGCCGTGGACCGTCACTGTTCCTGATGCCCAACCACCTTGGTGGTAGCGGATGACGTCGACGTCGATCCTGCCCGTGCGGCGGTTTCGGACCAGGTTGCGCTCCTCGAAGAACGGCGGCGTCACGGCGGACAACACGATGTCGAACGAGATCGGCTGGACGTCATTGGGCTCGAGCCGGAACCGGATCTGTTTGAGCGGTTCGACGATTTCGAGATGGATAGGCCCGATCGCGGATTCCTCAGGCGCAGAGGCCAACTCACGGCTGCCCCGCACTGTCCATTGCTCCTTGCCTCGGGATACGCCACCGAAGCCGTCGATGATCCCTCGGTTCTGGTACTTCCCGAGGCCGAAGTCCACCTGCAGTGACCCGTCGGTCTTGGCTATCGACGCCCAGATCTTTTCCGTCCACGCCATGTCGGTCTGCGACAGCGTCGCGAAGGTGTCGACGATCTGGTGGGTCAGACCCTCGTCAGCGCCGAGCAGTGGGCCGATGTCTTTCATCGCCATTCGTCGTCAACTCCTCGCTGAACATGTGCTTGCGCCAAGTGGTTTGGTCGGTGTGAAGACAACCGGCATTGAGTCGAGTCCGCTGACGAGGTTCGCAGGCCGCAACGGGTGCATCGTCGGTGGCCAGCCGAAGATCGGGCGTTGACGAGTTTGCGCCGCCGACGTCGGGATCGTCCATGTCGATCATCTGCGGTATCGGCGGCACATGATTGGGACGGATGCCGCCGGCGCTGGAAAACAGCTCGGGATTGCGCTCGGCAGCGAGCACCGCGCGATACGAGGCTGCGCCGGCCAGGCCGTTGCGGTCGCGAAACACGGGCTGGTGGGTGCGCATCCACTGGTAGGCGGTGTGAGAGTGGCCTGCGTAGAAGGTGCCATCGGTCAAATCGACGTCCGGGCGAGCGACCGCCTCCAACTCCACCGTCACCCGCACCGCGTGACAGTATTGCCTTAATCTGTAAAGGTCGCGTTTCGGAGTTCGGCGAGAATCTCCTCGGTGTGTTGGCCGAGTCGCGGCGCGGCCGAGCGCGGCTCCCACGGCGTGCCGTGGAAATCGGCAGGCGTCGCCACCATGGGTCCGCCAGCGTCTCCGTCCGGCACATACACCACGCCTCCCGCCGCGTGGAATTGCTCGTCGGCCACGACGTCCTCGATGGAGTTGATCGGCGCCCAGAAGAAATCCGACTCTGTCGCAAAGACTTTCGCCCATTCGTCCAGCGGTTTGGCCACGAAGATCGCGTCAAGATCACCGATGAGTTCGGTCGCGTTGGCGGCGCGCGACCGTCCTGTGGCGAACCGCTCATCGCTGAGCCATTCGGGCCGTTCGACGGCGCGGCACAGCGCAGGCCAATGACGATCGCCCTGCAGGCCGACGATCCAGAACCGCCGCCCGTCGCCTGCCGTGTAGTTGTTCATGCACGGGTTGCCCATGGTCTCGCGCTGGCCGATCGCGATGGAATGCCCCGTCATCAGGAAGGTGTTGAGGTCGAAGCTGACGGTGTACGCACCCTGCCGGTACAGCGAGGTGCTGACCAACTGCCCGTTCCCCGTACGGCCTCGCGCTACCAGGGCCGCACAAACCGCCCCGGCCAACGTCATTCCCGCCATGTGATCGCCCATGCCACCGCGCTGAAACGGCGGCGTGTCGCCCGGCCGGGTCAGCAGGTGCGCCAGGCCGGCCCGTGCCCAGAACGCCGCGACGTCGAAGGCAGCGCGGCCGGCGTCGGGCCCGCTCTCGCCGTACCCAGTGATCAGGCCGTACACCAGCCGGGGATTGCGTGTCGCCACCGTCTCGAAGTCCAAACCTGTGCGCTTCAGGGCTCCTGGGCGGATGTTGGTCAGGAAAACGTCTGCGCCGTCAAGTAATTCGTATGTCGTGGCGCGACCGCCGTTGGTCGCCAGGTCGAGCACGATGCTGCGCTTGCCGCGGTTGTCCATCTCGAATGGCGGGCTGAGGCCGTCCTCGATGCCGAGCATCCTGCCGAACATGCGCGCGGGATCGCCGTCAGCCGGCTCGATCTTGATGACGTCGGCGCCCCAGTCGGCGAGTATTCCGCCGGCCGCCGGACCGGCTACCCAGACGCCGAGTTCGACGACCTTGATGCCCTCCAGCGGTCCGGCCATCATCACCCCTTCCGGGAGCCACTTTACAATTCGCGCCAGTTTTGTAAACATGGCGGGATGAATCGGGTTCCGCCGATCGTCGGCCTGGCGTCGCATCTGGGCCGCGGTGTACAACGTATCGCCACCGACGCGGTCGTCGGCCGCGTTCGATCACTGCCTCGCACCGTCGGCGATCTCGACGCCAAGGCGCTCTCGCAGATCATGGGGCGCAAAGTGACGTCGGTGTCGATGATCGGCGGGGACGCGGGCACGTCGTCGCGAGCACGGCTCGCGCTCACCGGCGACGGCGTACCCGATTCGGTCTTCGTCAAGATGCCCGCCGAAACCGTTGCCACCCGGCTGATGGGCGAACTGGGCCGTCTCGCTGCAACCGAGACCCGGTTTTACACCGAGCTTTCGCCGGAACTGAAAGGCCTGCCCACGGCCTACGGGTCAGCGGTCGACCCACTGACCGGCCGCTTCGTGCTCGTGCTGGAGGATCTGGCGGTCGACGACTGCGAGTTCCCCGACACCTTGCATCCGTTGAGCAAGGACCAGGCCGCCTCGATCGTCGAGCTGCTCGCCCGTCTGCACGCCGCATTCTGGGCCCGCGTGCCCGGCTGGCTGTACACCGCGTCGGCCGACAGCACCTCGCTGCTCGTCGGTCTCCTGCTCAAGACGTCCGCCCGGCGCCTCGCCGAACGCACCGACATCCCCGTCGACAACGGCCGCTTCATCGACGAGAACTACCGCGCGGTGGCGCGGCTCATCGACACGCCACCGCACACGGTCATGCACGGCGACGCACACCCCGGCAACGTCTACTTCCGAAACGGTGAGGCGGGGCTGCTCGACTGGCAGGCCGTGCGGCGCGGCCACCCCAGCCGCGAACTGGCGTACACGCTGATCACGAGCATGACCACCGCGGATCGCCAGGTCTGCGAGCGCGAACTGCTCGACGAGTACCGCCGGGTGTTGGCAGGCGCGGGTGGTCCCGAACTCGACCGCGACGAGCTGTGGCGCCGCTACCGACAAGGCGCGCTCTACGCGTATGTCGCGGCGCTGATCACCGCAGGCATGGGCGGTATGCAGGCGGCGGACATTGCGATGGAGGGCATTCGCCGCGGTGTCGCCGCACTAGAAGACCTCGACACGGTCTCGTTGCTGGCGAAGTCACTGTGATCGACCATCTAGGATCATTTGGAGCAAAGGATTGGGGTCGGGGGACGTGAACGAACCGCTACACGACACATACGGAGGCGTTGAGGACACCTCGACGAGGCACCGGATCCTCGTCGCGACCGCGGAAGTGCTCGCTCGCAGCGGCCAGACGAAGCTGAGCCTCTCGGAGGTGGCGCTGCAGGCCGGTGTCTCCCGGCCCACGCTGTACCGGTGGTTCGCCTCCAAGGGTGAACTGCTCGACGCGTTCGGCGTCTTCGAACACGAGATGTTCGACACCGGCATGAGCCGGGCGACGTCCGGCCTGCGAGGGACGGAGAAACTCGACGCCGCGCTGCGGTTCATCGTGCAGTACCAGCAGTCGTACTCCGGGGTGCGGGTGGTCGACATCGAGCCCGAGGTGGTCATCGCCCAACTGGGCAGAGTCATGCCGGTGATGCGGGCGCGCCTGCAGAAGCTGATGCCAGGGCCGCACGGGGCGGTCAGGGCCGCGACGGCGATCCGGGTCGCGATCTCGCACTACATCGTGCGCAGCGACGATGGCGACCAATTCCTCGCGCAGCTTCGCCATGCCGCCGGGATCAAGCCGAACGGGTGACACTTCGCTAATAGTTTGTAAAGCTGTCTCCCATGACGGGAGTGCAGACTGAATCCGGCGTGCTCGCCGGTGACGAGCGGATGCTCATTGACGGCGAATTGCAGATCACAAGCAGCAAAGCGACATTCGACGTCGTCCATCCGGCAACCGAGCAGGTGGCAGGTCAGGCGACTGATGGAACGGTCGAGGACATGGCGCGCGCGGTCGGGGCGGCACGCCGGGCCTTCGACGAGACCGACTGGTCGCGCGATCTGGAGTTCCGCTACCACTGCCTGGCCCAGCTGCACGACGCGTTGGAACGCAACAAGGAGCGGCTGCGGCGCGTCCTCATCACCGAGGTCGGCTGTCCCGTCACGGTGACGGGCAGCCAGATCGAGAGCCCGATCGAGGAGGTCAAGCACTGGGCCGAGCACGGACGGGCCTTCGAGTACCTCGTCGACAACGGGGTGCACGAGACGCCGCTGGGCCCGGCCAGGCGCAAGATCCACTACGAGCCGGTCGGTGTCGTCGGCGCGATCACGCCGTGGAACGTGCCGCTGTACCTCAACATCGCGGAGACGGTGCCCGCGCTGATGGCGGGCAACACCGTCGTACTCAAGCCCGCGCAGCTCACGCCGTGGTCGGGCAGCGAGTACGGCCGAATCGTCGCGGAGGAGACCGATATCCCGGCGGGGGTGTTCAACGTTGTGGTGGCAGGCGCGAACGAGGTGGGCGCCGCGCTGTCGGCCGACCCGCGGGTGGACATGATCACGTTCACCGGCTCGACGGCGACCGGCAGGGCGATCCTGGCGGCCGGCGCTCCGACGGTGAAGAAGACGCTGCTGGAGCTGGGTGGGAAATCGGCGCACATCGTGCTCGACGACGCGGACTTCAATTCGGCGCTGCCGTTGGCGGCGATGATGGCGTGCGTGATGTCCGGGCAGAGCTGCATCCTGCCCAGCCGGATCCTGTTGCCGCGCAGCCGCTATGAGGAGGGACTGGCCATCCTGAAGGGGGCCATGGAGAACTTCCCGGTCGGCGACCCGTGGACTCCTGGCAACATGCAGGGGCCGCAGATCAGCGAGACGCAGCGGCAGAAGGTGCTCGGGCTGATCAAGAGCGGTCTCGACTCGGGCGCGCGGTTGATGACGGGCGGCGGCATCCCTGAGAACCTGCCGACGGGTTACTACGTGCAGCCGACGCTGTTGGCCGACGTTGATCCCGACTCGCAGGTCGCGCAGGAGGAGATCTTCGGCCCGGTGCTGACCGTGACGCCGTACGACAGCAACGACGATGCTGTTTCGATCGCGAACAACACGATCTACGGGCTGTCCGGTGAGGTCAGCAGCGCCGACGTGGATAGGGCGTTCGAGGTGGCCAAGCGGATGCGCACGGGCAATGTGACGATCAACGGCAAGAGCCACTTCGGGATCGGCAGCCCGTTCGGCGGCACCAAGCAGAGCGGGCTCGGCTATCGGAACGGCGAGGAGGGCTATAAGGAATACCTCGAGGCCAAGACGATCGGCATGCCGGACACGGCGGCGCCGTGAATCAGCCGGAGTGATGGACGAGGTCGCGATCGCCGCCCTGTTGTACCGGTATGCCAGGGCGGTCGACACCAAGGACTGGGAGTTGTATCGCTCGGTGTTCACCGACGACGCGCACATCGACTACTCGTCGGCGGGCGCTGTCGTGGGTGGCCGCGATGAGGTCGTCGACTGGTTCGCGGCGAACTTCGGGGTGATCCCGTGGAGCATGCACTACATCACGAACATCGAAAGCGACGTCGACGGCGATACCGCGAAGGTGCGGGCGATGTTCTACAACCCGATGCAGTTGCCGGGGATGGCGGAGATGAGCTATTGCGGCGGCTACTACCACCACGAACTGGTGCGAACACCCGACGGGTGGCGAAGCCGTCATCTCCGCGAGGAGAACGTGTGGTTCGTCAACGCGCCGGCGGGCGCTCCGCAAGGGCATATGTGAATTTGCCCGCGTAGCGAGCGACAACCCCTGACATGTCAGACGCGCCTGCCACGGTTCGGCCATGGAAACCAGGCACCAACTGAAGGGCATCGAGCTCCGCTACGCGCTCACGATGTACCTCTTGCAACACGGCCCAACGACCGTCGACGAGCTCATCAAGTCGCTGGAGTGGCAGGGCTTTGAGATCGGCGGGCGGCCCTCGAAACACGTGTCGGACGCGCTGCGCTGGGAGCGACGGCGTGGCAGAGTCCGTCGACTTGCGCGAGGCCTCTACGGCCCGGGGTTCGTGCCACGCGGGACCGAGTACCGGATCTACAACCGTGTGATGGCCCTGCGTGTCTCGGCGAAACCCTTGTGGTTCAGGGGAACCCGGCTGTAGGTCCGTTTGTCGCTCGCTACGCGGGCAATTTCATCTATGCCCCTGGGGCCCCGCGCCGTCCCGCGGTCAGCCCATCGGCCGCCAATTGCCCACAGGCCGCGGCGATTTCGCGGCCACGGGTATCACGCACAGTGCAGGACACTCCCCGCTCCCGAACCCGCCGCACGAACTCGCGCTCGGCTGCCTTCGGGCTGGCGTCCCATTCGCTGCCCGGCGTCGGGTTCAACGGGATCACGTTGACATGCGCCAGCGGTCCCAGCGCGCCGTGCAACCGCTTGCCCAAAAGGTCTGCCCGCCACGGCTGGTCGTTGATGTCGCGGATCAACGCATACTCGATCGACACCCGTCGCCCGGTCACGTCGGCGTAGTACCGCGCCGCGTCGAGCGCTTCGGAGACCTTCCACCGGTTGTTGACCGGGACGAGCGTGTCGCGCAGTTCGTCGTCAGGCGCGTGCAGCGACAGCGCCAGCGTGACACCGAGTCGTTCGTCGGCGAGCTTGCGGATCGCGGGCGCCAGCCCCACCGTCGACACGGTCACCGACCGCGCCGAGATCCCGAAGCCGTGCGGCGGCGCCGCGGTGATGCGACGCACCGCCGCCAACACCCGGTTGTAGTTGGCCAGCGGTTCGCCCATGCCCATGAACACGATGTTCGACAGGCGGCCACCGCGCGCCGAGCCGGCGATCCCATCTCCGTCGCGGTCCCGTAACTCGACGGCGGCAGCCCGCACCTGTTCGAGGATCTCCGCCGTCGACAGATTGCGGGTCAGCCCGCCCTGCCCCGTCGCGCAGAACGGGCACGCCATGCCGCAACCCGCCTGCGAGGAGATGCAGACCGTGTTGCGCTGCGGATAGCGCATCAGCACCGACTCGAAAGTGGTGCCGTCGATCGCCCGCCACAGCATCTTTCGCGTCTCGCCGGCGTCACACTCGATCTCGCGCACCGCGTCGAGCAGGCGCGGGAACAACGCGTCGGCCACCTGGTCGCGCACGGCGGCGGGCAGATCGGTCATCTGATGCGGATCCGCGATCAGCCTGCCGTAGTACTGGTTGGCCAGCTGTTTACCCCGAAATGCCGGAAGTCCCAGGTCGGCGACGGCGGCGGCGCGGCCCGCTTCGTCGAGGTCGGCGAGGTGCCGCGGCGGCATGGCGCGTCGCGGAGCGTCGAAAATCAGGGGCAAGGACGTGGGCATGATGTCTCGTCAGTATCTCATCCCGGGATGGCCGAAATTGATTGGCGACGACAGGCGTTGGTCGCAACTATGGGAACCGTGGCCATGCCCCCGATGCCGTTGCGCACCGCGTCCAATCTGACGTTCTTCTACGCGCTCGGGTATCCCATTGGGGCGCTTGCTGTTTCAGCGATGTCGCCGATGGCGGTACTGGTTTTCCGGTTCGGGCTGGCAGGTGCGATCCTCTTCGCCTGGGCATTGATCACGCGTGTGACCTGGCCCACTGGCCGCACCCTCGCCCACGTCCTCGTCACCGGCTTGCTCACCCAGGCGTTGCAGTTCATCTGCCTGTACCTGGCGCTCCTGCACGGGGCGCCCGCCGTGCTGGGTGCCGTGATCATCTCGATGAATCCCGTCGTCACCGCCTTGTTGGCGACGGCGTTCCTCGACGAGCGCCTGACCTGGACACGGGTCGGCGCACTGGTACTCGGTGTCGTCGCGGTGCTGGCCGCGTGCGCAGGCCGGCTGATCACCATCGGCGGGGTCGACACCGTCGTCCTGCTCCTGCTCGTCGCGTTGCTCAGCCTCGCCGCGGGCGGCGTCTACCAGCAACGGTTCTGCTCCGGCGTCGACTTCCGCGCGACCGCCGCACTACAGAACGCCGTAGCTCTGCTGCCGGTGGCCGTGCTGGCCATGGTCATGCCGTTCACCGTGCACGACCCGTGGAAGGCGGCGGGCGCCGTCGCGGCCGTCGTGCTACTCAACGCCACCATGTGCATGACGCTCTACGTGCGGGCAATCAACAACTTCGGCGCCGCCGCGGTCGCGATGCTGTTCGCGGTCATCCCCGCGGTCGCGGGACTGCTGTCGTGGCTGATGTTGGGGCAACGACCTGATGTCGGGATTGCGCTCGGCCTCGTCGTCGGCGCGGCAGCCTGCTGGCTGAACGCGCGAGTGTCACGCCAGCAGCGTCAGCGTTCAGTCACATCGCCGACGGCGTCCATCATGCGGCCAAGCTCAACCGCGACGTCGGGCCCTGCCGGCTGATAGACGAGTTCCGTCACCCCGCCTGCTCCATACTCGGCGACCCGATCACGCAACTGTGTCGCGGTCCCGGTGAACGTGAACTGCGGCAACAGATCGGCCGCCAACGCAACAGCCTCCTCATCGACCGCGGTCAGCCGCACCAGGTGGCCCTCGTGGGTGACGAGGTGACGCTCCGCGGCCGGAATGGCCTGGATGGCGTCCACCCATTGGCGCCCGCCCGGTAGACCGAGCACGGCGTCGGCGCCGCCGCGTTCATACAAGGCGTGGAACACCACGGCCAGACCGTGCCCCGCTCTGTTCATGACATCGCGGCTGTGCACGTCTTCTCCGTCGTCGAGGACGGTGCCGAATTGGAGAAGGGAGTAAGGCCGCCCCGCCGCGGCCGGATTCGGAACCCCGGCCGCGAAGACTCCATCGCCGACCCGTTCGGCGACCGCAGTCCCCTTCGGGCCGTCGGCCCCGATCAGCACTTCGACGTCGACGGGCCGGTCGGCCAAAAAGCCATCAGTGTGCAACATACGGATCGCAGCGCCGTCCCACTGGACGGTCTCGCCTCTCAGCAGCGCCCGCAGCGCCGTCACATACTCCTCGACGAAGGCCCATCGCAGCGGCCGCTTTCCCAAGGTGTACCGCCCGGTGAAGCCCGATCCGATGGCCACCGCCACCCGGCCAGGGGCGATAGCGGCAAGTCCGGCGATGGCTGCTGCATTGGTCATCGGATGACGCAGGCTCGGCACGAGCACTCCGGGCCCGAGACCGATCGTGGAAGTGCGCTGCGCGGCCAGCGCCAGCGCCATCCATACGTCCGACGTGATCGCGGGCGAGTCGTACAGCCAGGCCCGTCGGTAACCAAGACGCTCGGCCTCCACAACGAGTTCCGGGGAATCGACGTTCGTAACCAGGGCGCACGAGAGCTGCATGCGCGAGAACTTACCCGGCCGATCAGGCCAGCAGCGTCAGCACGATCCAGCCCGCGACGGCCGAGGGCAGCATCGCATCGATCCGGTCCATCATGCCCCCGTGACCGGGGAGCAGCGTGCCCATGTCCTTGATCCCGAGGTCGCGTTTGACCTGCGACTCGACCAGATCTCCCAGCACGCCGGTGATCACCAGCATCAGCCCCAGCGGGAGGCCGACCCAGGCCGGCTTGTCGAGAAGGAACGCCACCGAAAGCACGGCCGCCGTGATGCCGAACAGCAGCGAGCCGCCCAGCCCCTCCCACGACTTCTTCGGGCTGATGGCAGGCGCCATCAGGTGCTTGCCGAACAACACTCCGGCGACGTAGCCGCCGATATCGGCGAAGACGACGGTCACGATCACGGTGAACGTCCGGGCACCACCGTGGTCCTGGAAGAGCAACAGCGCAGTGAAACTGGCGAAGAACGGCACCCAGGTCGCGAGCAGCACCGTGGCGGAGATATCGCGCAGATAGTTCACCGGCTGCTCGCGAAGCCCCTGCCCGACCAGGCGCCAGACCATGCACACCACGATCGTTCCCGCATATGCACCCGCCAGCCCGGCCGGACCATACGGCCATGTCAGCCAGATCATGGCCTGCCCGCCGATCAGCAGCGGAATCAAAGGAAGTGCGTATCCGGCCTCGCGCAGTCGGCGGGCGACCTCGTGAGTGGCGATCGGCATCGCCACCGCCAACACCGGCAGCCACCACCGAGGGGCGAACAGCAGGATGCCGATCGCCATCGCTCCCAGCAGCACGCCGACGGCGATCGCGGCCGGCAGATTGCGGCCGGCACGGGACACCTTCTTGGGCGGCTCGGTCGGGCCGGCGTCAGTGTCTGCCACGGGAGTCGCTTGCTGATCGGCCACTAGACCTCCAGCAGCTCGCCTTCTTTGTGCTTGACCAACTCGTCGATCTGATTCGTGTAGGTGTGCGTGGTCTTGTCGAGGTCTTTCTCGGCGCGCGCGACCTCGTCCTCGCCTGCTTCGCCGTCCTTCTTGATGCGGTGCAACTCCTCCATCGCCCTGCGGCGGATGTTGCGCACCGAGACCCGCGCGTCTTCGCCCTTGGATTTGGCCTGCTTGACCAGATCGCGGCGGCGCTCCTCGGTCAGCTGCGGAATGGAGATGCGGATGACGTTCCCGTCATTGGTGGGATTCACCCCGAGGTCGGAGTTGCGGATCGCGTCCTCGATGCTCTTGAGCTGGTTGGCCTCATATGGCTTGATCACGACCAGCCGGGCCTCCGGCACGTTGATGCTGGACAGCTGGGTGATCGGGGTAGACGACCCGTAATAGTCGACGGTGATGCGAGTGAACATGCCGGGATTGGCGCGGCCAGTGCGGATCGACGACAGGTCGTCGCGCGCCACCGACACCGCCTTTTCCATTTTCTCTTCGGCGTCGAAGAGGGTTTCGTCGATCACGGTCGCTGCTCCTTTTCGCTCCTCGCGTGCGCGACCTACCGTCGCTCTCGCTCGCCTGGCCTTCTCCTGTCAGGAGGTGACCAGTGTTCCGATCTTCTCACCTGCCACCGCCCGCGCGATATTGCCGTCGGTGAGCAGGTTGAACACCAGGATCGGCATACCGTTGTCCATGCACAGGCTGAACGCGGTGGCGTCGGCGACCTTCAGCCCCCGGTCGATCACCTCACGGTGGCTGATCGCGGTGAGCAACTCGGCCTCGGGGTTCTCACGCGGGTCGGCGGTGAAAACACCGTCGACAGCCTTGGCCATCAGCACCACTTCGGCGCCGATCTCGAGCGCACGCTGGGCGGCGGTGGTGTCGGTCGAGAAGTAGGGCAGCCCCATGCCTGCTCCGAAAATCACCACACGGCCCTTCTCCAGGTGACGCACGGCGCGCAACGGGATGTAGGGTTCTGCGACCTGCCCCATCGTGATCGCGGTCTGCACCCGCGTCGCGATGCCTTCCCTCTCCAGGAAGTCTTGCAGCGCAAGGCTGTTCATCACGGTGCCGAGCATGCCCATGTAGTCGCTGCGGGTACGTTCCATGCCGCGCTGCTGCAGCTGAGCGCCACGGAAGAAGTTGCCGCCGCCGATGACCACGGCGACTTGCACGCCGCTGCGGACGACTTCGGCGATCTGCCGTGCCACCTGGTGCACGACGTCGGGGTCCAGGCCGACTTCGCCGCCGCCGAACATCTCGCCGCCGAGCTTGAGCAGCACGCGGGAGTACATCGGCCGGATCGGCGGTGGTTCGACGCCGTTGGTGCTGAGCTCTGGCTCCGCCATCCGACTCCTTCGGGGTCCTCGCAAGAGATCGCCCCTAATCCTGCCCCATAGCGGCTCCGAAAGCCGCCATGGGGTAGGCGCGTCGCGGGTTAGCTCTCGGACAGGTGTGCGGTCAGCAGAAAGGCTGGGACGGACTTGCGACCATTGGGTTCGTCGCGGACGTCGCCGAATGGCATCGGCTGCCCCTCGAGGTCGATGTTGTCCGGCAGGTTGGCGTGGATGCGGGCCGGCCGGATCTCGTCGATCGTCCAGTACTTGGACACCACCTCGCGCAGTTCGTCTTCGGTGACGGGGTTCGCCGGGCCATTCGGCAGTCCGGCGCGGTCGAACACGAGCACGTAGTACGACGCCCCAGGCGCGGCTGCGCGCGCGACCGACTGCTGGTAGCCCTCGCGGGCTTGGACGGGGATCGAGTGGAAGAGAGTGGAATCGACGATGGTGTTGAACCGGCCGTCGTATCCGCCGAATGCGCTGATGTCGGCGACCTCGAAGCTGGCGTTGGTCAGACCCCGCTTGACGGCTTCGGCCGTGGCGAGCTCGATGGCGGTCGGCGAAAGGTCGAGGCCGACGGTGGTGAAGCCACGCTCCGCGAGGTAAAGGTCGACAGCCGCCTCGCCGCACCCGACGTCGAGGACGTCGCCGCGGAACTTGCCCTGCTCGATGAGCGCGGCGATCTCCGGCTGCGGTTCACCGATACTCCATGGCGGCTTGGTTCCGAGTCCAAGCTCCGGGGCCTCGCCCTTGTACGCGTTTTCGAACAAATCTTGTGATGGCGATGGTGTTGTGGTCATATACCCGGTATATCAATCTAGTTGATATGTGTCAATATACTTGATATGAGTGAGTCGTTTGAGGACCAGCCGCTCGGCTACCTGTTGAGCCGGGTGATGTTTGCGCTGAAATCCGACGTCAGTGCGGCCGTCCTCGATCCGCTGGAAGTGGCTTTCCCCGAATACCTGTGCATGCGCGTGCTGTCGAAATACCCGGGACAGACCAACGCCGACCTGGCCCGCGCACTGAGCGTCTCGCCGCAGGCGATGAACATGGTGCTGCGCGGGCTCGAGGAGCGCGGGCTCGTCACGCGGCCTGCCAGCGTGGCGTCCGGGCGGTCGCTGCCCGCTCAACTGACCCGCGAAGGGGCGGACTTGCTGAAGCGCACCGACGCCGGGGTGCGGGCCGCTGAGAACCGGTTGATGGTCAACATGACCGACGAGGAGCGCGATCAGTTCAAGCGAACACTCGCCGCCCTGGGGTCGGATCCGATCTAGCGATAGGACAGCCGCAATGGCCGACAGCCTGATCTACGTCTCCCGCCTGTTGACCGATCGCGCCATGGCGCATCTGAAGTCGCTCGGCGTCGAAGTGCGGGTCGGCGACGAAGACCCGCCGAGCCGTGCCGAACTGGAAGAGAGCATCGCCGGCGCAGGCGCCGCCGTCGTCACGCTGACCGAACGGGTGGATGCCGCGCTGCTTGCAGCTGCCGGAGACCAATTGAAGGTCGTCGCCAATGTGGCTGTCGGCTACGACAATATCGACCTGGATGCCGCCGAGGCCGCCGGTGTGACAGTCACCAACACCCCCGGCGTTCTCGACCGCGCCACCGCGGATCACACCTTCGCCCTCATCCTCGCCGCCACTCGCCGAGTGGCTGAGGGCGACCGCTTCCTACGGTCCCGCGAGCCCTGGGTCTGGGGACCGCGGATGCTGGTCGGGCTCGACGTCAGCGCCGGGGCGACCCTGGGCATTCTGGGCTACGGGCGAATTGGCCGCGCCGTCGCGAAACGCGCCCAGGCGTTC
>Ga0157372_10003434_pt1 | contig 17088 bp, 9 predicted proteins | sample C55metaG_FD_115307 | JGI IMG/M metagenome (GOLD analysis project Ga0157372, IMG submission 115307) | Corn rhizosphere microbial communities from Kellogg Biological Station, Michigan, USA - C5-5 metaG | ecosystem: Host-associated > Plants > Roots > Rhizosphere > Soil | place: USA: Michigan... | reverse complement strand
TCACCCTGGGCCACGGCGTGTCCCGGCGCTGCCGCGTGTCCAGGCGCTGCCGCGTGTCCAGGCGCGGCCGCGTATCCATGCGGGCCACCGTGGGCGTGCGCGACTGCGTGTCCGTGCGCCGGAGTTATCGAATGACCGTGCGGCGCACCGATTCCGTGAATCTCGTGCCCAGCGGTGTCGTGGCCGTGGTGAGCCCCGCCATGATGAGCGCCGCCGTGGTGCGCGCCACCGTGACTGCTCGCAAAGCCAAGGAAGGCCATGGCAGTCATGCCGGCCGCACCGAGAACAACGCAGAAGATGTAGAGGTCCATTTTATATTGGATGTTGCGAGAGATGCATCTGCGGCGCAATCTATGGGTCAATTGAGCCCGTAGAATGGCCTTCAACGACGCTCAGTCGCGCGGCCGGCGATCATGCCGCCCACACATTTCAGGTGCCGATTTGAAGTCACAACGCTGTACCTGCAACCCTCCCAGCGTTTCTCTGCTCTTCCTGTTGCTAGCGGCCGTCGTTTCATGTGGCGGTGGCACGAGCGGCCCAGGCGTCACAGCGGTCGCGGCGGTGACCGTTAGCGCACCACTGAAGAACATCGACGTCGGCCATACTACACAGCTCTCCGCGGTCGCGTATGACCAGACCGGTGCGCAGCTGGTCGGCGTAACATTTCAGTGGTCTTCTTCAGACAAAACGATCGCGACCGTGAGCAACGAAGGGGTCGTGACGGGTGTCGCTGTCGGGACAGCGAGAATTACGGCTGTAGCCGGAACGGTATCCGGGTTTGCTGACGTCACCGTCGGTCCAGTGATGACCACCCAGCTCATCGAAAAGCCTATAGCTCGCGGATGAAGCCGTGAGCGCTGAACTCTCGCGGAGAAAGACGCTCGTCTTTTCCGTGATAGCGGTTCTCTCGCCGCTCATCTTGCTGGCACTGCTCGAGGGCGGTCTACGCGCAGGGCACTACGGCGGAGAAACTCCCCTTTTCGAATCGCCGGAAAAGTTGCATGGCCTCTATTTGGTGCCGGGAAGGCGCGTCGGCGCACGATACTTTCCTCGGGCAAAATCGCCGCCCTCGCCGCCGTTCGACGCTTTTCTCGTGCGCAAGCCGGTCCACGGAATCCGCATTTTCGTCATGGGTGAATCGGCTGCGGCTGGTTTTCCGTACCCGGCGAACGGCGCCTTCTCGAACGTTTTGGCAGACGCGCTTCAGGATGTTCTGCCGAGTGATACGGTGGAGGTGGTCAACCTCGGCATCGCTGCGACGAACAGTTACACCATTGCCGACCTTGCAGCCGATGTAATTGCGCAGCGACCCGACGCGGTACTGATCTACGCCGGACATAACGAGTACTACGGCGCGCTCGGAGCGGGATCCACGGAGACACTCGGCGCGGTGCCCGCCTTCGTTCGCTTCTACCTCCGCATGCAGCGCTTCAGGACGTTTCTTTTGTTGCGAAATGTTGTCGGGATGGCGTTTGCTGCCGCGCGCGGGGAATCACCTTTCGCCACGCCTGATCCACATCCGAGCAGGATGGAAACCGTCGTGCGCGACCAGCGCATCACTCTCGGGGGCAATGTTTACGAGCGCGGCAAGCGACAGTTCGAGAGCAACCTGCTCGTTGCGCTCGGTGCGTTTCAACGCGCAGGTGTGCCGGTCTTCATCGGAAGCACGCCGAGCAACCTGCGAGACCAGAAGCCTTTCGCTTCCCTCGCATCGCCAGCGGACAGCTCCGCGGCGACCGTGTTCGATTCCGCCCGCGCCGCGCTATCGCGAGCCGACATCGAGCGAGCGCGGCCTCTGTTCGCACGCGCTCGTGATCTTGACGTAATACGTTTCCGCGCGCCCGGAGTGTTTCGGGAGATCATCAAGCGCGCCGCGGCAAAAACCGGCGCGCATTACGTCCCGTCCGAAGAAGCGTTCGACTCAGCCGCCCATTACGGAATACCCGGGCAGGATCTCTTCCTGGAACACGTCCACCCGAACGCGGGCGGATATCTTCTTCTCGGACGCACTTACTTCGAGGCATTGCAGCGCGCGGGATTTCTGAAAAGGGCAGATCTCAGGCGGCTCGGCAGTTGGGACGAATACGGGCGGAGGATGGATCTCACGGCGCTGGACAACCGGATCGTTTATCACACCGTCAAAACGATCACCACCCGGTGGCCATTTCTTCCAATGAACGCCCAACAGAATTATCGCGGGACGTACCAGCCCACGGATTTCACGGACAGCCTGGCCTTCGAGGTCTCGATGGGCACGCTGCAGTGGGCGCAGGCAAAGGTTGCGATGGCGCGACGATTCCAGGCTCAGGGCCAGGTCGAGAGCGCCCTTGCTGAGTACGGCGGACTTATCCGGAGAGAGCCGCATTCAGAAGCTGGTTATCGGCTGGCTGGCGCCGCCCTGCTCGACGCGAAGCAGCCGCAGCGCGCGCGTCCATTGCTGGAGAAATCGTACGCGATCGAGCCGACTCCATTTACAGCTTATGCGCTTGGCGTCCTCGCCAGACAATCGGGTGACGCGCAGCACGCGATCGCGCTTCTCGAGCAATCGTTGTCGCTCTCTCCAAATACGCCGGCGACATTGTACCAGCTCTCTATAACGTATGCAGTGGCGCATGACATGGGACAAGCGCGCGCCACCGCGGCGCGACTGGCAATGGTAAATCCACAGTATCCGGGCCTCGTGTCCCTCGCATCTGCGCTCGGCATGCGGCCCCAATGAGGAGCCGGCCGGATCCGGCGCGTGAATTCGCGTTTGTATTCGCTGTCCTCGCCGGTCTGATCGGGCTGGCACCGCTGATTCGCAGAGAAAGTCCACGTTTCACTGCGCTGGGCGTGACGATCGTTCTCCTCGTGATCGGACTATTCGCTCCGCGAATCGTCAGTGTGCCTGCCCGCGCGTGGCTGGCCCTGGCGGCGCTACTCAACCGCATAGTATCCGCGGCGGTCCTGACGATCATTTATCTGGTCGTGATAACGCCGACGGGGCTGTACAGACGCTTTTCCGGGAAGAACGCGCTCCAGCGCGGATTCGATCGCACGGCGTCGACGTATTGGACGGATCGCGAAGAGCCGAGCCCGCGCGCAGAGACGCTGTCCCGCCAATACTGATTTGCGCGGAATGAAAATCCTTGGCATTTCCGCGTTCTATCACGACAGCGCTGCCGCGCTGATCGAGGATGGGCGGATCATCGCCGCGGCGCAGGAAGAGCGCTTCAGCCGGCGACGGCATGACGCGCGATTTCCCTCCTCTGCCATCGCCTTCTGCCTGCAGTTTGCGAGAACGAAAGTCGAAGACGTCGACCTCGTTGTCTTTTACGAGAAACCGTATCTCAAGTTCGAGCGTTTGCTCGAGACGTACGTCGGTTTCGCTCCACGAGGTCTCGCATCCTTCGCGAAGGCGATGCCGCTCTGGGTGAACGAAAAGCTTTTTCTTCGCCGCTTCCTGGTGAAGGAGTTCAGTGAGCTGTCGGAGCAAAAGATCGACTGGGACAGCCGGCTCATGTTCTCGGAGCACCATTACAGCCACGCTGCAAGCGCTTTTTTCCCGTCGCCTTTCAGTGAGGCGGCGATTCTTACCGTCGACGGCGTGGGCGAATGGGCGACGACATCGCTGGCGCTCGGAAACGACACCCGCATAGAGATGTTGCGCGAGATTCGATTCCCCCATTCGCTGGGCCTTCTGTACAGCGCGTTCACCTACTATCTCGGCTTCAGAGTGAACTCGGGTGAGTACAAGGTGATGGGGCTCGCTCCGTACGGGAGCCCGATATACTGCGACAGGATCCTGGAGAAGCTTATCGATCTTAAGGCTGATGGATCGTTTCGCCTCGACATGTCCTACTTCGACTACGCGACCGGGTTGAGAATGACAAATGATGCCTTCGCGCAGCTCTTCGGAGGCCAGCCCCGGAGCCCGGCTGAGCCGCTTACTCAGCGCCACATGGACATCGCGGCATCTATCCAGTCCGTCCTCGATGAAGCGATGCTGCGCATTGCCCGCGATCTTGCCGCGCGTACCGGCAAGACCAAACTGTGCATGGCAGGGGGTGTCGCGCTCAATTGCGTCGCGAACGGAAAGCTATTGCGGGCGGGTATCTTCTCGGACATTTGGATCCAGCCCGCTGCGGGAGATGCGGGTGGCGCCGTCGGTGCTGCGCTTGGAGCGTACCATCTCGTGCGGTCGGATGCGCCGCGGCGAGTCGGGGGCAAGACAGAACCCGCGACGAATTTCGACGCTGTTGGTACCGGCAGCGCGGCACCCGCGAGCAGGAAGATGGACGGAATGTGCGGTTCGTTCCTCGGGCCTGAATTCGCGCAAAGCGAAATCGAAGCTCGACTCGCCGCGCTGGGTGCGTGCTTCAGCGTGCTGTCAGACGACGCTCTCATCTCAACAGCGGTCGACGCTCTGGAGCGGAAGGATGCGCTCGGGTGGTTTCAGGGGAAAATGGAGTTTGGCCCACGTGCGCTCGGCGCTCGGTCGATTCTTGCGGACCCGCGCGACGCCGAGATGCAGTCAAAGCTCAATCTCAAAATAAAATTCCGGGAATCGTTTCGTCCTTTTGCGCCCGCTGTGCTAAACGAATCGCTCACGGATTGGTTCGACCTGAATGTGGACAGCCCCTACATGCTTTTCGTTGCCGATGTCGCGGCGCGCCATCGGATTCACGCTCCAGGCGCTGCGGACAACGCACCAGCGCTCGAACGACTCAAGGGTCCTCGATCCGACATTCCGGCGGCGACGCACGTCGATGGCTCCGCGCGGATTCAAACCGTGCACCGGGAAACCAACCCACGGTTTCACGGCCTTCTTTCCGCGTTTGCCGCAAGAACCGGATGTCCGGTGTTGGTCAATACCAGCTTCAATGTCCGTGGTGAGCCGATAGTGTGCACCCCCGAAGATGCGTTCCGCTGCTTCATGGGAACGAATCTCGACGCTTTGGCAATCGGAAATTGCTTTCTCCGCAAAGCCGATCAGGACCATTCGTTGAGCCGTCAGTACGAAAAGAAATTCGAAGCTGACTGAACTCGATGGACTGACCGAGGTGGGTCTGGCGATATAGCTTGGACAGGCATGGGCATCCTTCGTACTGCGGGCGAGCTCTTCGAGTTCATGAGACACAGAAAGCGGCTGTGGCTGGTTCCGCTCGTCACGATACTTCTCGTTGTCGGCGGATTACTCGTGCTGGCAGAAGGGTCCGCGCTCGCACCCTTCATCTATTCGATTTTCTGAAACTCGCGGCGCCGAACGCGAAAGAAAAACGGGCGCGTCACTCGACGCGCCCGTTTCATTAAGAGTAATTCCCGCTTCGCGCGGTTAGCGAACCCGGTGCGAGGCCCGGGTCACTGCGCTGGGAACGTGCCTCCGTAAGTATAAAGCGCCTTGCGGAGAACCTGCAGCTCCTTCGCGGGAACCGGCATTTGGTGCGGTGTGAGGGGTTCGAGCCCGTCGATGCGACGCCGGTTGAAGAATACCGCGTCGCCAAGCCCAATCAGCTCGATATCCTGCTCGTACTGCAGCTTCGCTAGCAAACCGGCGACTCCATCCGCTGCCGTTGCCGGCGGCAATCCGCCACGTACGACTCTGGTGTTGTTGATCAAATTCGCGGCGGTGGTGAGGCTTCCCCCGCTCCTTATCAAACCTTCGGCCCACAGCAGATCGTTCTCGGCCGCCGTTATGACCGGGTCACGCCCGAATGCGCCGCCCGTTCCGGCCGGATCACTGAAGGAAGCATAGTCATACCGAATATGCGTGATGTTGCTCTGGTGGTACATTCCGCGCGCTGGTCGGAAAATATTGAAGCCGCTCCAGGCGAAGTCGGTTCCGGCATTGGCGGTCTTGGGGATGGTGCCCCAGCCGGCCGTGTCTGCGGCCGTCCCATACGATCCATCACCCAGACGCTTGTCGGGCGAGTTCGGCGGGGGGTTACCATCGGGGTCTGGCCACGGATCCTTCTGCGTCACCGGGTCCAGCATGTGAGCGATGCGCGTATGGACTCGCTCCGTCGTAAGATCCTCGCTCCAATCCTTCAGGTCGTCAAAGAATAGAGTCCCGCCATCGCCTGTGAATTGGAAATCGAATCCGCCGCCGGTACTGATACCAGCCGAGGCCAGTGTGGCGACCTTGGCCCAGTCCGCTGTGCCATTCTCGATACCGTTCCGAGGGTAGTAGGCAATAAGGCGCGCCGCATACGTGCGGGCGAGCCTCGCGATCTGAGTATTGTCGTAGGCTGTCCCGTTTGTCCAATTCGCGGGAGTGCTGAACACGTTGGCGGCAGCGAGCGCGGCGGCCTCTTCGAGCTTCGCCACCGCCGTGTCACGAACGGCGAGGCGATGCGAAAACTTCAGAGACGACAGATCGCTGTTCTCATCTACGACGAAAGCCGAGTCGTAATTGAGCGAAAGCTCACCCATGGTCATCCCTTGCATCAGGACGCCCACGGTCTCGATCATCTTGGTGGTTGCAGTGTCGGTTATGATGACGTTGTTCTTCCGAACTGCAGTCAGAACATCGTTAGCGGAGGAGAGCGCCGAATAATAGCCGTACCAGTAGTGCTCGACGGCAGTCCGCTCGGCGTCCGCTGGATCATTTCTCCAATACGTGCGCGCCAGACATCCAATGCAATTCGGTCCGTCACTGGAGATCAAGCTCGCAGAATAGAGCCGCATGTAATAATTGTTCCACGAGGCGGTGTAGCGGTCCGCCATCGTCGTGAGCGGACCGGCGCCATCCATACCCTGGTGAGTGTTAAACCAGGTTCGGAACGTCCCGCCGGCAATCGCCTGGACGCCGCCCGGATCGGAAAGCGCTCGCCGGGCGTCCGGCTCGTTTGGATTCGGGACATCGAGGTTCCCGCAAGCGGAGAATGACACAACCGCTGCAACCGCCCAGATCTCCCGGCGCCGCAGAAGTTTGCTGATCAAAGTGATAGTCCTCTTCATTTGGGTCTCCCGGTTAGAAGGCGAGCTCGACGAGGCCCGTGAAGGTGCGGAAGTTCGGATATGAGAAGGAATCGAACCGGAACGAGTAAGGATCGCCGGACGAGCCAGCGACCTCAGGGTCATAGCCGGAGTACTTCGTATGCGTCCACAAGTTGCGACCAACTATCCCTACCTTGACCCCGCTCGCGCCGAGCATGTGGAGTCTCGAGACAGCGCCCGCTGGGAAGGTGTAATTGACAGCCAACTCCTTTAGCCTGACATAGGTGCCGTTCTCGACGAAGAAGTCGATTGCGTTGATGCCGTTGTAGAAGAAGTTGTAGTAACTCTGTGGCTTCCGCTCGATGGCGGGCTTGGACCGCTGATCGTAGATACGATCGCGGTTCTCGAAGAAGGGCCACTGGCGCGTGCCGTTGTAAATGCTGCCTCCCTTCACCCAGTTGACGAGCCCGGTGATGCTGAAGCCGCCAATGGTCATCTGGGGGGCGAAGCCCATGTTGAAATCGGGATTCACATCTCCGATCTGGACCTTTGTTTCACCCTTCGAGTTGACGTAGAGAATCGGTGTCTCCTGGACGGTGCGCCACGTACTCCGCCGGACCACATACCCTTCCTCGTTGACGACGACAGAGTCGGAGCTCCACTCCTGACCCACTCCCGAAAGGGCTTTCTTCGCTGGATCTTCGTACAGCTGCGCCAGCGTGCGAACGGTGCGATTGCCGTACATGACGCCGAACGTCTGGCCCGGCCCGATGCGGAAAACCTGCGTCTCCGTTCCGGCGGGACCAGTGAGGAAGGTCGGCACGTTCAGCTCGGTGATGTGCTGGCGCGTGCGGTCGGCGGTGATGTTGAGGTGAAATGTAAAGTTCGGACGCGAGGCCAGCAGTCCGCCGAGAGCGGCCTCCTGTGTCCGGCCCTTCAAGGTGCCAGCGTTCTGCCACTGGTTCTGGTACCCGGTAGCAGCCGAGAGCGGGACAAGAAGGATCTGATCCCGGGTTGTCTTGTCCGAATTGGTGTACTCGAAGCGAAAGCGTCCAAGGAAATCGAGGTTCAGGCCGTACTCGGTCTCCGTCGAGTGAGCGGGCTGCAAGAGCCTGTTGCCAAGGTTCTGCTTGGAGGGGGAGCCACCCACGATTGCGAATGTTTCGTATTGTGCATTGAAGACGGGACGAAGGCCAGCGGTGCCCTTCGAGGCGCGCAAACGAAGCTCGTCGACGCCGGGCAGATGGAGATTCTCCGAAACTCTCCACGCGGCCGAATACCGGTAATAATTCTTGCTGCGGGCCGCTGCACCGAAGAGAGAGGACTCGTCTCGCCGGATGAGGCCGTCGAGAATGTACGCGCCCTTGAAGTCGAAGGTCGAAACCAGAAAGGTTCCCCTCGTGCGGATAGGCTCTGTGCTGGAACTCGGGACCAGGCTGCTGTTGTCGACCGCCGTGAATTCCGGTGTCTTGGTCACCGTCAGCTTGTTTGCCGTGAGCTGAAAACTCGTCAGATACTGATCCTCGTACGAGTAGCTGGCGCGAGTAGTGTTGGTCAGCTCGCCGAGCGTCCGGATGCTGGTAAGGTTCGCGCCGGCGTTGTAGCTGCGGCCGTGGTTGTCGTGCTGAAACAGGCTGCCGTCGGTCGGAACGCCAAGGGGATCGAGAAATCCGAAAGGCGTGAGCGATTTGTACGAGTTCGATTCCTCGTCGTAATTGAAGTTGCCGTCAGCCGTCAGCCAATCGAACAGTCGGTAACGTGCTCTTCCGGTGCCGGTGAAGCGGGTGCGGTCGGTCTTGTTTTGTATGTTGGCGAGCGAATAAAGCGGGTTCGACGCGTTCGACACCCGGTCGGGGATCTGCGCGCGATATGGTGAACCATCGTCGTTCTTTGCGAACAGGTTCACATCGGGTTCGACGAAGGTAAGCGCGAAGAAAGGCGAACCCGGACCCTGCGTCGTCTGGTCGTTGTTCGACTTGGCGTAGAATGCACCGAAGGACCCATCGAGCCGATCATTGAAGACCTGGTCCATGTTCACGCGGAAGTTCTGCCGATTGTAGCCCTTGATACCGAACAGAATTCCATCGGTTTTCGTGTTCTGGAACGATGCGTTGTAGTTCGTCGTACCCTTTCGCTGTCCGACGGAGACATAGTCGGTGAGGAAGTTGCCTGGGTGGAGCGCTTCCTTTTGCGGGTTGTAGATGACTTTATACGGATTGTCCGCGATTCCATCCGGCTTTGGGATGCGGGCTCCTCCCGGAGTGCGAAGATAATCTCCCGTCGTCGGGTCAATTTCCCAGGCGTGGGCTTCTGCTCTCGGGATGAGCTTGGGAACTTCGGAACGGCCATACTCGTTGCGGGCTGTTACGACCAGTTCGCCCTCGGGGTCGCTGGCGCCGCGCTTGGTGAAAATCTGAATCACGCCGTTCGCCGCGTTCGATCCGTACAGCGAGGAAGCCGCGGCACCTTTCACGACCTCGATTCTTTCGATGTCTTCGGAGTTGATGTCGGCAAGCGTGAAGTTGCTGACGGTGCCGTCGATTATCACCAGCGGGTCCTGCGTGCCCGTTAGACTCGTTGCCGCGCGCAGCCGGATTGCTGGCGGCGCGCCTGGCTCACCCGAGGCATCGAGAACGGTCACGCCGGGAATCTTGCCCGCCAACCCTCCGAGCGCAGTGACCGACGGCGTTTCCTTGATTTGATCGGCCGACAATACTCCGACGGCGAATGGTATCTTCTTCGTCTCGGTCGCGCTGCCGGTTCCGGTGACGACGACCTCGTTCAGTTGCACCACATCCTTCGTCAGCGAAAAGCTCTGCTCCTGCGTGCCGGCCGTGAGCCTCACCACGTGCACCACCGGAGAATAGCCGATGTAACGGGCGGTGAGTTGAGCAGTCTGTCCCGTAACGCGATCAGCTGGCAACCGGATGGTGTAGCTGCCGTCCGGTGCTGTGTTCGCCCCGATGTGCATTTCGGTGAAGAACACTGACGCTCCGCCAACTGGCATGCCTCCTTCGCCAGTCACCTTGCCAGTAATCGTTGCGGTGGTTTGCGACAGCGCCGTGCCGGCGCCGGCTCCGAGAGCGTATATCGCTCCGGCAAGAATCAAAGGTCGTACGTAACTCGCTCTCCTCATGGTGGGTCCCCCCCAAAGGATGTCCGACTGCACGCGAGTCGAACGACGCGCATGCAGGGAAAAAAGCCAGTCATGAAACGGTGATTCTTTGATGCATCAAGAGAGAGTTCATCATCTGCTCTCAATGCCATCGACCACGAGCAAAGCCTCGACAGGACGGGTAGGCCGGGCGGGGGGTGTACTCGCGGTCGACACGAAAGTGAGAATTGCGTGGCCTGAGCGCAATACCCAGTTGCAAAATTGGTTGAGCCGGGATACCCGGTAGTTGACGTTTTCGGGTTTGGTGCTAGACTCAAATCATCCCCAATTGAAGGCGGGTCATGCGGCACCAGGTCACCTCACGCCGCCCCGGTTTTCTCTCCTTTTCTGCCTGCGCGTTGCTGGTGTTTGCACTCCTTCTCTTCAGGGTGCATCCCCTTCACGGCCAGGGCAGCGGTTCAATCAGCGGCACTACCGTTGATGCTCAGACCGGCGCGCCGATTGCCGGGGCGTCGATCACGATCCCCTTGCTCTCCCGGGCAGTCATCTCCGACCAGGGCGGGAATTTCCTTCATTCCCCCCTCGAGGCGGGATCATACGTCGTGCAGGTCCACGCGGTGGGCTACATACCTTCCGCCAAAGCGTTCGATCTCACGACCGGCCAATCGGTGAGACACGTCTTCCAGTTGACCACGGTCCCGCCCGTCTTGCCGGAGGTCGTCGTAAGCGGGAGGAGCGGGAGCGTAGTCGGGCACAGGTTCGAAGATTTCGATCGCCGGCGCGCCTCGAAACGCGGCCAGTTTCTGACGCGTGCAGAGATCGAGGCCCGGCACCCGGTAAACCTGTCCGACCTCCTTCAAACCATGCGCGGCATCCGAACCGAATGCGTCGGGTTCACATGCCTCGTAGAGACAGCGCGATCGGCGCACGGATGTCAGCCAGCCTATTTTGTGGATGGTCGGATGTCGACGACGTTCGGCCCAAGCACCCCCGTCCGTGACATCGAGGGAATCGAAGTTTACCTCGGTCCGTCGGAGACTCCAGCTGAGTATCTTGGGCCCGATTCGGGCTGCGGTGTCATCGGAATCTGGACAAAGGCATCGCCGTAACGCAGCCGAATTGGCGCGCTCATAGCGGACCGCGAATGCGGACGTTCCGATCGCTTCCCCGAACAATCGTATTGGTTTCCTTTCCCCCCGGCCACCGAACCCAGACCGCGTCAGGGACACCATCCAATCCCATGACCTGCACAGGCGAATTCATCGACCAGTAGCCCGACCCCGCCTGTACCTCACGTGCTGGTCCGTACCGATTGCCAGCATAACGAATCCGGATCCGCGCTCCGATGGCAGCAGGATTCCCAGGCCGCCCAACCAGCTGCACGATCAAACCCCGCTTGGCGCGGAGATTCTCGTACAGCTTGGTCTCGGCGCCATTCTGAGAGATAGCAAGATCGAGCCGGCCATCGCGGTTGAAGTCCGCAAACGCGGCTCCGCGCTGATCCCCGAAAACCGCGATCCCTGAGGCACGGGCTGAGAGTGGCGCCAGTCCTCCCTTTCCGTCTCCCAGCATCAGCAATCCGAGGCCGGCGTCGTATCGCGGCGTTCCAATCTCAGTCGGGAAAAAATTCTGGGAAAGGAAAACGTCTTCCTTCCCATCCCCGTTGAAGTCGGCGATGCCCGCGTAAAACGCCGGGGCAAGTTGAGCTGTTGCGGGAAGCGGCGACGCGGCAAAATGGGATCCATGGTTCATGAAGACGAAATGATCGAGACTGCTTGCCTCGAGTCGCCCCGCGGTTTCCAACGGCGGTCCCACCACCTTGTCGAGCGTCGCCGTGGAGTATTCAGCGAATGTGCGGACCCTCTGCCGGACATAAGGAAGCGCAACGCTCAACCGTGAGAGTGTCTCCAGCGGAGCCACGCCACCGATTTCGTCGTCGCGCTGCGCCTCGAGCACATCGAGCGAAGCGTTGTTATCGAAATTCCCATAGTAGGCGAACAGCGGATTCGCCCTGTTCACGTGGTACTTGGTGTTGCGGCCCCAGCTGGTCGCGATGATGTCGAGCCGTCCATCACCGTTCAGATCGCCGGTCGCGATGCCGTTCCAGCGGCTTGATATCTGGCGGAAGCCATATGGTGCCGGAGCCTCGACGAAGCGTCCGCCACGGTTTAGAAAGACGCGCAGGTAACCCCATTCCGGGGCGAGCAGCAAGTCCGGTTGACCGTCCCCGTCGATGTCCGAAAAGAGAGCAGCGGAAATCATCCCAATGTTATTGAGGATATGCTGGTTCACCGTGTCGAGCACGAATCGCCCGCCATCGAAGCGATACAAGTGGGAAGACACCGGGATCGGGTATGCGCCGGGCAGAACGCGTCCGCCTACAAAAAGATCCAGATAGCCGTCACCATCGTAATCGGCCGCGGCAAGGGGACCGATGCTGGCCGTGTCGCCGGGAATCATTGTTGTCACAGCGCTGGGCGCGTTCCGATTCAGCGCTATCGAGACATTGAGACCGATGACAGATGGCAGCGCCAACGCCTCCTCCGGGGTGGCCGCTTCGTAACTCGACTGACCGATCAGGAGCTCACCCTTGCCTCCGACACTTGGGACGACAAGAACCGTCGTTTGATCGGCGGGCGCGGCGGTTCCTTGAAAGTCGCCTCTCACGAATCGACCACCATTGTTCTCGAAGACCGCAAGTCGGCCGCCCCTGCCAGAGGCGATGATGAGGTCGTCCGTCCCGTCGCCATTGACGTCATACCAGGTGACCCCTGGCCCGAGCTGACTCAGCTTATTCGCGAGGAGTGGCTGACGCGCGAAATCATCATAGGGAGTTTCGACGTGCTTGTGATGCAGCAAGCTCGACACGTCGACGAAAAGCGGGGGGACCGAGTCGGCACCGGGAGTCTCCGCCGATGAAGGTATGATGTGTGGACGAGCGACATGGGATTCAGCGATCGGGGTTCGACGTGGCGGCTCACCGATTTCGTACTCCCGGTTTGTGCGTACACCAGCGAGAACCGTCGTTTGGCCATAACGCCAGAGAATCCTTATCGTGAGCGTGTCGGCTCTCCCGGCCGCAAATGAGTAAAGCGGATCGGAGCTCGACAAATAAAGTCCGCCGACGGTGACTTCCTTCTGCTGCAGAGGAAGCTTGCCCGCAATCACCTGAATTTTCGAGCCGACCGATTCGGTGTTCGGAGGCGATCCGCGAAGTCGCACGGCCACTCTCGCCGCGCTCGCGTCATTTCGAAATATCCCCGGCGATTCATTCAGCCGGTTCGTGACTACATCCAGATCGCCGTCGCCATCGAGATCCGCCAAGGCCATGCCGTGCGTGATCGCAAGCTTCGATTCGAAGCCCCACTTGGCTCCGACTTCGGTGAAAGTGAGATCGTGGTTGTTGCGCAAGGCGACGTTGTGCAGCGGAAGCCTTGGAAAAAGCTTGAACTCGTCGTGCCAGGCTCCCGCGGTGCCCAATGCCTTGATGCGCTCCCAGCTGTCGGAATCCATTACATCCCGGACATGCCCGGTGCCGATCAACAGGTCTTCGTAGCCGTCAAGATCAACATCCATAAAGACCGAAGACCACGACCAGTCAGATGCGTCGATGCCCGCCGCGCTTGCGATCTCGGCGTAGGTTCCGTCCCCGCGATTGAGGAACATCGTGTTCCGCTGCATCTGCGGACGGTCGTCGATCACACCGATCTGTTTTGGAAGAGGCGTGTGCGTAGGAGTCTGAGTCTTCCTCCGGCGGCTGTCGCGGCTCAGCATGTCAGCGACGAAGAAATCCACTTTGCCGTCACGGTCGATATCAGAGAAATCCATCGCCATCGACGAATTGCTGCTCGAGCGCAGCGTCAGGCGGGGCGCAAGTCGAAATGTGCCCTTGCCATCGTTCATCCAGAACTGGTCCGCATCCTCGAAGTCGTCGCAGACATAGAGATCGGGATATCCGTCGCCGTTGGCGTCGAAGAAGCGGGCAGTCAGTCCAAAACGATCGGGCTCTTCAGAGAGGGGCTTTCCGTCTTCGTCGAGGAATTTCCCCGAGGTGAAGGGAACCTGCGTGAAGCCCCCGTGACCGTCGTTGAGGTAAAACCAGTCGGGTTCGGCGCGCTGGGTTCTGACGACTGCGCCAAGATCCGGCCGCATCTGAACGCGATAATGCTCACGAAAGCGGGGGGCGACCTCGAAATGGTCGCCCACTTTCCGCACGACCTGGTCGAAGCCGCGTTCCTGCGGAGGAAAAATATCCTGCGCGTCCCTGGCCTTGTAATTCGCGATGTAGAGATCGAGGTCACCATCGCCGTCCACGTCGGCAAGCGTTGCGGTCGTGCTTCCACGGCGGGAGGCGAGTCCGGCCGCATCGGTGACTTCCGTGAAATGGCCACGTCCGTCGTTCAGAAACAGGCCGTTGGGGCCGCCGAGAGAAGTAACCAGGAGATCGAGATCCCCATCTCCATCGATGTCGACCAAGGTTGCACCAAGAGTGTTCCGACCCTTGAGCTCGAGACCACTTTCGCGAGTGATGTCCTTGAACTTCCAGTTGCCGAGATTCCTGTAGAGCGCGCTTGGCCCGCCGACCCTGGCGAGGAAGATGTCCACCAGTCCGTCGCCGTCGACATCTCCCACTGCCACGCCGGAGCCGAGAGCGAGATTGCGATTCTGAAGCACGGAGTCTTCCGGCACACTATCGACGAATCCAATGCCCAGGCTTTGCGCGTACAGCTCGTGGAATCCGACCCGATCGCCAGACGCTACCGGTAGCTCCCGCCAGCGGTAGGTGCCCTCGTCATGCCAGACAACCGGCGGAGTAACCGACTCATGCGCGCAACCGTACTGCATGCAGACAACGAAAAGCAGAGGGACCGCGACGCGCATTGAGGCGCAAGTCTATCGGTCGTGGAAATTGAGCGCAAGAAGAAACCGGGATCAGGTTAGTTAACCCAATCCCGGCTTCGTTTCTTTCAACTCACTCCATCCGGCGCGACTTATCGCGCCGACAGTTCGATCTAAATCTCTTCCGGCACCGCAACCGTTTCCGGAAGTGCGAAATCCGTCTCGGTATCGCTCGCCAGTATTTCGGCGATCGTCGGCTCGGGCGGAAGCTCCGGCGCTGGTGGTACCGGTGCTCCCTCGATCTCCACTTCCTGGTACCGGTACATACCTGTGCCGGCCGGGATGAGGTGACCGATGATGATGTTCTCCTTGAGTCCGAGCAGCTCGTCCCGAGCGCCGCGAATCGCGGCGTCGGTCAGAACACGCGTCGTCTCCTGGAAGCTCGCCGCGGAAATGAACGATTGCGTCGTGAGACTGGCCTTGGTGATACCGAGCAGCAACGGCTCCGAAACCGCCGGCGACTCCTTGTGCTTCTTGGCCTTGTCGTTCGCTTCCCTGAAGGTCTGCTTGTCGACGTGCTCGCCCTCGAGGAACTCCGTGTCTCCACTCTCGAGCACGCGCACCTTCTGGAGCATCTGTCTGACGATCACGCCAATGTGCTTGTCGTTGATCTTCACGCCCTGCAGTCGGTAAACCTCCTGCACTTCGTTGAGCAGATATTCCTGAACCGCGCGCGGTCCCTTGATGCGGAGAATGTCGTGCGGATTCACCGGACCTTCGGAGAGACGGTCGCCCGCTCTCACCCAGTCACCGGCGTGCACGCGAAGGTGCTTGCCGGCCGCGATCTCGTACAGCTGACCCGGCTCCTCCGTATCCACGGGAGTATCCTTGGGCACAACTCTGATCTCGCGCTTGCCGCGCTTGATGTCCCCGAACCTCACCTCACCATCGATCTCGGAGATCGTGGCGGGATCCTTCGGACGACGCGCTTCGAACAGCTCCGCGACGCGCGGCAGACCACCGGTGATATCGCGAGTCTTGTACGCTTCACGTGAAATCTTCGCGATGATCGTTCCGGCACTGATCTTCTTGCCATCTTCGACGGTTAGCTGAGCACCTACAGGGATAACGAAATCGCGCAGGCGCTTTTCCTTGCCGCCCTTGGCCTCCACGATCTCGATGTGCGGGTGCAGCTTCTTCTCCTTGTCTTCGATGACGACGGTCTGGCGGAGACCGGTGAGCTCGTCGAGCTCCTCGGACACCGACTCGCCCGGAATCAGGTCGACAAACCGCAGGGTTCCTTCGACGTCCGAGATGATCGGGTTCGTGTACGGATCCCACGAGAAGATGATCTGATCCTTCTTGACGTCGTCGCCGTTTTTCACCATCAGCGTCGCGCCGAGTGGCACCTGGAGGCGCGCGCCGACACTGGCGTTGCGCTCACCAGAGCTCTTGATCGTGAGCTCACCCTCGTACGACGTGACGATCTTGTTTCCTTCCGAGTTGGTGACCACGACCAACCGGTCCCCGAACTCGATCTTTCCAGCGACCTTCGACTTGCGCGCCGTCTGCTCGGCGATACGCGCCGCTGTTCCACCGATGTGGAAGGTACGCAACGTCAACTGGGTTCCTGGCTCGCCGATAGACTGAGCAGCGATGATTCCAACCGCTTCGCCCTTGTCGACCATTCCCATGGTCGCGAGGTTGCGGCCGTAGCACATCTGGCAGAGACCGCGCTTCGCCTCACAAGTGAGAACGCTGCGAATCTTCACCGTCTCGAGACCTGACTCCTCAATGCCGCGAGCCATGTCTTCGTCGATCAGCTGACCAGCCTCGACCAGCAGTGATCTCTGGCCGGACTCGTCGATTTCGTGAACATCGTAGATGTCTTCAGCGGCCACGGTGCCGACGATACGCTCGGCCAGCGGCTCGATGATGTCCTCGCCTTCCTTCAGCGCTCCGACTTCGAGGCCGAGGATGGTTCCGCAATCCTCTTCGGTGATCGTCACATCCTGCGCGACGTCGACGAGGCGGCGGGTGAGGTAACCGGCGTCCGCTGTTTTTAGAGCGGTGTCGGCCAGACCCTTGCGTGCACCATGGGTCGAGATGAAGTACTCGAGCACGGATAGACCTTCACGGAAGTTCGACTTGATCGGGCTTTCGATGATCTCGCCAATGCCACCGGTGAGCTTCTTTTGCGGCTTCGCCATCAGTCC
>Ga0157372_10003432_pt1 | contig 17099 bp, 22 predicted proteins | sample C55metaG_FD_115307 | JGI IMG/M metagenome (GOLD analysis project Ga0157372, IMG submission 115307) | Corn rhizosphere microbial communities from Kellogg Biological Station, Michigan, USA - C5-5 metaG | ecosystem: Host-associated > Plants > Roots > Rhizosphere > Soil | place: USA: Michigan... | reverse complement strand
TTCGTCGTTTACGACTCATCAGCACGGCTTGGTTTATCCGTGGTACGCGTCCGGGAGGGCGCCGCCGCTTGCCGCGGCAGCACCACTCCCTTCGTCTTCTTTTCCCATCTCAGCACGCCGGCACCATCTGGGGTCGCATGACCGCCTCGGTGACGCGTGCGTAGTACTTGGCGCCCGCCGCCTCGTCGAGAGCCTCGACCCTGGCGATGAAGTCGGTCACCGTCCACCGTCCGAGGCTGTCGAACTCGGCGCGGGCCAGGGTGGCCAGCTCCGAGCGGATCTGCTCCTCGCATGGCAGCGAACCGTCGCGGATGGCGATCTCCCACTCGATGGTCACCGCGCCGACCGGAGAGGTCATGACGATGATCGAGCGGAAACCGCCAGTCGCGTTGCCGGCTGTCATCCGAGCGGCGAGCGTCGTGCTCTCCGGTTCGATGGCGATCAGCAGGTCGTCGCCCGTCACTACGGTGTAGGCCTCCGCCTTCGAGAGAATGTCACTCGTCGAACTGCGGCGCCCGTAGAAGGTCACCGAGCCGTCGTCAACGATGCTGACCTCGAACGCGTCGGGGTGAATGGCGTAGGTGCCCGGCGGCAGAACCGCCTCCTGAACACCCTGCTGTCCGCCCTTGTTGACGAAGCGCTCGACGTCCGTGAAGTCGCCGAGGTCGGGGTAGTACGTCGCGATGCCGTTGGCCGGCCGGCCGATGTGCGCCGTCACCACACCCACGCAGTCATCGGGAACGACGACCACAGGAGCGAGTCGGATGCGCCGGCGGAACGTGAAGTAGGTGCCGGGCTGCAAGAGCCGCGGCTGGATGCCGGGCTTACCGGCGACCACAATCTGCGGGCGTCGCCCCAGCTCTTCTACGCCCACCTGGTTGTCGGTGAACGATACGAACGGAGGAGACTCAACGAACATGAGCGCCACCGCTATAACGACGGTGACGATGATGGGGAAAAGAACGTGGCCCATGCCCTTCCTCACATTTCTGCTGGAGTTGCTAAATGGACTAACGGTTCTATATTATACAATCTTAAATTGATTATGTAAACTCCTTGACGAAGCGTAAGCGGAAATGCAATCATTGTGTGGCTCAACGTGAGCCCAGTAGAGGGAGCGATCATGGCCGCGTACATGCTTGAAGCTACTCACTCGATCACCCGTAACCGCGCCCGAGAGACCCGCCGCCAGAGTGCCTACATCGAGATTCACTGCACGCTCACCGTGTGGAATCTCTTGCTCCAAACACTCATCGCCAGTATTTTGGCTGCGCCCCTTCGCAGCCGTTGCCTTCGCACAATCAGCCTTCACGACATCCGGTCCTACCGAGGCGCCATAGGAACTGCTGGCATGCGCCAGTGGACGTTTACGGTCCGCCTTTCGACGACCGACAAGAAGGCCAAACTTCGCAGGTGGGGACGACGCCGTTCCGCCGAAGACCTCGCCGTTCTACCCACCGCCCTGCTGCGGCAAGTAGAACGCGCAGTCAATGATGCCCTGTACAAGGTAACACGAAACCCTGAGGTGCTGACGCTGCGCCGCGCCACACTTCGAATGCTGCACTGAGGCTAAGCGGTGGCTCCACGCGGAGCCCCGCGCCTCTGCGCCCTCTACTGCAACCTCTGTTATAATACGGCCATGACTTTAGTGGTAATTGCCCACAATATTCGCAGCACCTATAATATTGGTGCTATTTTGCGCTCTTGTGATGGCTTTGGCGTCGAGAGGCTATATGCCAGCGGCTATACGCCCTACCCAACCATTCCTGCCGACACACGTCTGCCTCACCAACGCGACAAACTTACGCGTCAGATTGCCAAGACTTCCCTCGGCGCCGAACAAACGGTACCTGTTACATATAGCGAAGATGTACTGGCGACGCTGCACGAGCTCAAGGCACAAGGCTTTAGCATAGCAGCACTGGAACAATCCGATGCTTCAATCTCGCTTGCTAGCTACAAGCCTGCCGGTAAACTTGCGCTTCTGCTCGGCGAAGAAGTTCACGGCATTACGCCAGAACTACTCGCAGAGTGTGACGTAACGCTTGAGATCCCAATGGCTGGGCGCAAGGAATCTTTCAATGTCAGCGTGGCCACTGGCATTGCGTTATATGCTCTCACCACCGCCTAAAAAGCTCTAGCCAAAGTGCTTTTGCTAGGGCATACTATATGTATCCGTTATGGCAAAACAAAAACCCGTAACCAAAACGAGGGTTCATGCTAAGTCTGTCGAGCATAAGCAGACTCTGCGTGCGTTGCATCGCCGCCGTGCATGGTGGTTTACCGTCCTGACATCTGGTCTGGTGCTTATTCAGTTTGCCTACAACTTGCATAGCGATGGACAGCCACGCGTACTCGGCTACGCCACGAGCATGAACGCCGCCGTCCTCCTCAAGGACACAAACGACTACCGCAGTCGCTCTAACTTATCTACCCTGCATGAGAACGACGCTCTGGACCGTGCAGCCCAAGCTAAAGCCGACAATATGATTGCTCAGGATTATTGGAGCCACGTCTCTCCCGATGGCACCACGCCGTGGTATTACTTCCAAAAGGTCGGCTACAATTACTCGGTTGCCGGCGAAAACCTAGCATACGGCTTTGCAACACCAGACCAAGTCGTGACCGCCTGGATGAACAGCCAGGAGCACCGCGATAATGTCCTTGGTAATTACCAAGATGTCGGCTTTGGGTTCGCCAATGGCAATAATTACCAGCACGGCAAAAACACCGTTGTGGTGGCTATGTATGGATTGCCGAGCGACCAATCGCCAGCCGGCGTCGTTACGCATAGCTCTGCCCCAACCGCCACTACCAACGCTTCCAGTATCCAGCAGCACGTCAACGGTGCCACCAGCATCGTCAACGGCAATGCGCCATGGGCAACCTACGCCAGTATCGCGCTGCTGGGGGCAACCATTCTTGGCTTCCTCGTTACACATATGGAAACGCTCAAACTAGGCTGGCATAATGCCCGCAAGTACGCCATCGTACATCCAGCAGTCGATGCGGCCGTCTTGGTTGTCCTAGCCCTTGTGGTCGTGCAAGCGGCTGGCGGATTCATTCGATAAGTTCATTTCCGACAGGTTCAGGGCAGTTCTCGCCGCCCTGAACCTGTGCTCCGTTGGTCACACAGACGCGATCAGCTCTCGCAGGTGCGTCATAGCGACCGGCACGACGTCTTGGCCGATGCCGATGTAGCGAAGTTGCTCAGGCAGTTGCTGCCCCAGCCGGCGCCGGTCGATCACCAGGACCCGTCCCCGCAGGGCCGTGCCCTCGATCACGGGGACGCGCTGGGCCTTCATGGCCACTCGGGTGCCCGGCAGTGTCACGACCTTCAGTCCTTCTCGCCCGACAGCGCCACCCGGCAGATTGCCGCGCAGAGCGTCGGCATCGTTGTAGCCGGACGGTAACACCTCGCAGAGCAACTCGATCCGGTCGATCGGGAAGCGAACGGCCACCCCTTCCGGATAGAAGCTGGTGAACCTGCGGGGCTCGCCGGAGATGATCTCCAGACCCACCGAGAGATGCAACTCCAGCCGGCGCCTCAGCTCTTGCGGGAACGGCGGTCCCCAGGTGCGAATGACGGCAACCGAACCCCGGATAGTCTTCGACATGGTGCCTGACCTCCTCGGTCGTTTCGACAGAACGTTGCTATACTACGCTTTGATTTTTGGTCTGTCAACTCTTTGACGCTGACGCAAAAGGCCTCAATGTGAAAAATCTCATATCATCCTCGTAGCGAATTTCGTACAGTTAATGACAGGAAGGAGGAGCAAGGAGATGATGGACACAGGATACTACATATCAAATAACTATATATACGGACCCACCCATGGTGGGCAATTTTATATCAATGGCAACAGCATCCACGGACCGCGACATGACGGTCTTTTTTGGCTCGATCGCAACGGCTACATTTATGGACCGACTGGATCGGGACAATTCTGCGTGCAGAATGGGCGCATCCTAGGACCCACTAACGCATTGCCTTGGTTAGCATAAAACATAGCGTCAATTCAGCCGCTTCTTGAACCACATCACACAAACATTATTTCAAAGCAACGCACTCGCTGCCCAGCAACGACGCGATAGTTTGCTGTAGGTCGATCGAAGGATTGACCGTAAATGGCATGCGAATAGCAGACTTTTTAGCCTCTCCTAGAACCAGAATGACTTCGTTATCGCCCGGGAATTCATTGAACCGCTGCTTGAGCTGCGTAAGATGAATCTCATTGGTCGGGTCTTTAACGTGGACGTAGAGTTTAGGTGGTCCAATTTGTTTGGGCTTTGCCGCCTCTTCGACAGGGCGATAGATTACCTTTGCGCCATTTGCCGTGGCATTGGTCGCAACAATATTACTTTTGGCTTTTGGCGCTTTCGCCAACTTGCCAGTGGCCTTATAACTGGTTAACTCTTCTTCCGTGACCAGAATGACTTCATCGGCGATGAGCTTTACGTCGTCGGTAATTTTGCCATCACGGTCTTTAGCGCTGATCTTGCCCTTCACGCGCACTACGGCATCCTGCACCAATTGCTCGCCGATTTCCTCATACAGACTTGGGAAAACGATAATTTCCATCTCACCGCTCTTATCCTCCAGGCCAACGAAGGCCATTTTGGAACCGTTCTTGGTGTTGATTACACGGTTGGTCGTGATGACGCCGCCAAGGATTACCTGCTTGCCGTCCATTTCTTTCTTGATGTTGGTGGTGGCAACAGTTTGCTCGCGGAAGTAGACGTCGTAGCGGTCCAGAGGGTGTGCGCTGAGGTACAGACCCAGCAGGTCTCGTTCCCATTGCAGCTGCTCGCGCTCGGTGAACTTGGTCGGTGCGGGGTCCATCTTCATGACAGGTGCCATGCTCTCGGCTGCCTTGCCGCCAAATAGGTCAGTCTGGCCGCTGGCAGCGTCCTTCTGCAGTTTGGCGGCAAAAGCCAAGATATTATCGAGGTTGAATAGCAAGTCTGAGCGGTCACCAAACTCGTCGAAGGCGCCAGCTTTGATCAGCGCTTCCCAGCCCTTACGGTTGACCATACGAGTGCTGACGCGCTTAGCGAAGTCTTCGATGGACTTGTACTTGCCACCTTCCTCGCGCACACGAATGATCTCCTCTACGGCGCCAGCACCCAGGCCCTTCACAGCCACCAGACCAAAACGGATATCGTTGGTCTCTGGCACGACGGCAAACTCCTGGAATGACAGGTTGACGTCAGGTGACAAAACCTTCAGACCCATACGGCGAGTCTCGGTGATCTCGATCGCCAAGCGCTCGGTGTCGTCCTGGTCGCTGGTCATCAGCGCAGCCATAAAGGCAGCTGGGTAGTATGCCTTAAGGTAGGCAGTCCAATAGGCAATCAGTCCATAGCAAGCCGCGTGCGACTTGTTAAAACAGTACGCCGCAAAGTCTTCCAACTGCTTCCAAAACTTCTCCATCTGGTCTTCGCGCGCGCCGTTCTTCATGGCACCAGCAATAAAGTCGACTTTCATCTTCTGCATCACGTCGATCTTCTTCTTACCAATCGCCTTACGCAATGTGTCAGCCTGACCACCAGTGAAACCACACAACGTCTTGCTGATCTCCATCACCTGCTCCTGGTACACCAAGATGCCGTAGGTGTTTTCCAACGCGTCCTTCATCAGTGGATGCATGTAGGTGATTTCTTCACGTCCGTGTTTGCGGTTAATGAAACCGTCGATGAACTGCATCGGGCCTGGGCGATACAGGGCGACCATGGCGATGATGTCATCAAAGACTGTCGGCTTCAGTTCCTTGAGGTAACGCTTCATGCCCGCCGATTCCAGCTGGAATACGCCAGTGGTGTCACCACGCTGGAAGAGTTCGTAGGCTTTTTCGTCATCGAGTGGGATCTTGTCGAGGTCGATATCGGCGCCATATACCTTCTTCACGATGCGCAGTGTGTTCTTAAGGATGGTCAAGTTAGACAGACCCAAAAAGTCCATCTTCAACAGGCCAAGTGCTTCGATCTCGCCCATTGGATACTGCGTAGCAACAACACCCTTCTGCGCCATTTCCAACGGCACGAACTTCACGATGTCGTCCGGCGCAATCACCACACCACAAGCGTGCACACCATGGCTGCGAATGGTGCCTTCCAGAATCATGGCAAAGTCGATAACCTGCTTGCTGGTCGGATTGTTCTCATATTCTTTCTTGAGGTCCTGGTCTTCGACAATGCTCACTTTGAGCGGAATATGACGACCCTGGACTGGCGCAGGCACCAGCTTGGCCAAACGGTCAGCATCAGCGTATGGTACTTGCATCACACGAGCAACGTCGCGGATAGCGTTACGAGCGGCCATCTTACCAAACGTCGCGATGTTGGCTACACGCTCACTGCCATATTTCTGCACACAGTACTGCACCACTTCATCGCGGCGCGTATCCTGAATGTCGACGTCCACATCTGGCATCGAGATACGGTCAGGGTTCAGGAAACGCTCGAACAGCAGACCATACTTCAATGGGTCCAGATCGGTAATCTTCAGCGTATAGGCAATGATCGACCCGGCAGCCGAGCCACGGCCTGGTCCAAAGATAATTCCTTGGCCCTTGCCCCACTTAATAAAGTCCGAGACGATCAGCATGTAACCGTTAAAGCCCATCCCATCAATCACGCTAAGCTCATACTCAATGCGCTTATTGACCTCGTCAGAGAGCTTTGGCTTGATGTCCTCGATGCTCATTTCCCAGGATTCTTCTTCGGGCACGCCATTATAGCGCCAGAGAGCACCAGCATAGACGTTCTTATCCAAAAAGCTTTTTTCGGTTTCACCTTCTGGCACAGGGAACTTAGGGATGAGAATCTTGCCGAACTCCAGCTCGACGTTACAGCGGTCAGCAATGGCCTTAGTGTTGGTGATGACTTCTGGGTGTTCTTCGCCCCAGCGGCTAATTAAGTCTTTTGGATCAGTCACAAAGAGGTCGGTGCCCTTCAGGCTCATGCGGTCTTGGTCACTGAGGTACGCACCGGTACCCACACACAACAAAATTTCGTGTGCGTCCTGGTCCTCATGCTTGAGGTAATGCGCGTCGCAGGTTACGACAGGCTGAATATCGAGATCTTCACAGAGCTTGAAGAGCTTGGCATTAACTTTCTTCTGCTCGTCCCAGTGCGTGTGGTCCTGGACCTCAATGTAGTAGCGGTCGCCAAAGACCGACTTGTACCACTTGGCGACTTCGTATGCTTTCTCGTCATTGTCGTAACGGAAATTCTCGCCAACCTCACCGCCAATACAGCCAGAAAGGACAATCAGCCCTTCGTTATATTTTTCCAGAAGGTCATGGTCGATGCGCGGCTTGTAGTAATAGCCATTAAGGTTAGCCTCTGTGCTCAGGCTCATGAGGTTTTGGTAGCCCTGCATGTTCATCGCCAAGATAATAAGGTGGAAACGGGACTTGTCCTTCTGTGGATCTTTGTCGGTATGCTTGCGGGGCGCAACATAGGTCTCCATGCCAATAATAGGCTTGATGCCCTCAGCCTTACACGCGTTATAGAACTCAATGGTACCGCTCAGTGTTCCATGGTCGGTCATGGCGATAGCTTCCATGCCCATAGCTTTGACATGCTTAACCATGTCTGGCGCCTTTTGTAGGCCGTCCAGAACACTGTGGTGCGTATGATTGTGCAAATGCACGTAATCAGATGGTTTGAGCTGCGGGCTTCCGCTGGCCATGTTTGTTCTTAATCCCCAAATTTAGTCTATATATAAGTATAACGAAGCAAGCAAGGTTCCTTCAATACGTTATGGTTTGCGCGCCATTGACAGAGTACCAAATATAATGCTATAAGATACCTAGCAGGCACCAGCTCACAGAGAGGTTACCATGCAGGTTCCGGACCTGGGTTTTAGCAAGAGGCGCATCAACGGCGTCGTCTCGGAGGCCATTCTCCAAACGAGGCGACAGCGAGTTGGCACCACGTACCGTAAGTCGGTGCATTACGACGATACGGTGCTCGAATTAACCATTCGTTACCCGACCGGCACTGGCTTCCTGGCTGGCATAGGGAGCTGGACACTCACCTTCCGACAGGGCCGCACCGAAGTTTGGCGCGTACTGCACCGCAATGGTGCACCTGGCGGGCCTGAGATCTCAGGCACGTTGCCCCGAACGCTCGGTCCGAGCCTATGGGCTGACATTCTGGCGCTCGTGCCCAAAACCAAATAGCATGCCCGGGGCTTCGCGGCCCCGGCACGCTACACACCGAACTTATTTCGCCTTAGGCCTTGCTTCTATTGAATGCTGAATCGTCTGCGTAAAATGCCCAATAAATGGCAGCTCGCTGAAGAACGAGAGCAACCACAACAGCAGCGCAATCATCAGCGTACCGCCGATGACGCTGCCGAACCCGAACACAATGCCGCGCACAAAGTTCATCTTATAAACTTTAAAGCGGCTGCGATAATAATCGTCGAACAGGTCCTCGAGGAACCCGCGGGTTGCGGCTTGTGCTTGATCGTCCTTCAACTTCTGAACTGCCTTTTTAACGGACATTACTTCTTGCTACGAGACTTTGATTCTTCGTCTTCTTTGTCCCATGCTTCCTTTGCGCTCTCGGCGGCGCGGGTTGCACGAGTCTTGAGGTCGTCAGCTCGGTCCTTGGCGTCGTTGGCGGCTTCACGCGCACGGCCCTTCAGTTCTTCTGCCTTGTCGTTAGCCTTACCGCGGACTTCGTTAACCTTGGTTGTCGCTTTGTCCTGAACGTCATCCTTCTTGCGCTTGAGTTCAGCGCGAGTCTCTTTGCCGCTCTTTGGTGCGGTCAATAAACCTGCTACCACGCCAGCAACTGCGCCCAAAACCAATCCAAATCCAAACTTTGCTTTCTTTGACATATCTATCGCTCCTTTTGATTAATCTTTCTTATCCCGCTTGTTCTGACGATCCGTAAAACGCTGGATTTGATCCATGACAAAACGCGATACAACCGCAGGAGCGACAGCTTTTTGAACACTGCCAACAATATTCTCAAAGCTAGCTGCGACGCGTTCTGCCGTGCTGGTAACACGCTGAATTTGCCGAGCAACTCGTATAAGAACTACTACAAGTATGATTGCCAACACCAGAAAGATTGCCAGTGTCGTTGCCAAAATAGCGACTAGAATTTGCGATGCATCCATTGAAGTAATCCTTTTTTATTCTTGCCTTCAGTATATCACTGTTACGCTTTACTGCCACCCCGAGCGGCCTTGACGATGGCCAGCAAGATGATAGAGCCGATGACGGCGACTACCAGGCTCCAAACGTTAAAGCCGGTCATACCTGCACCGCCAAAAATCGAGACCACAAAGCCACCGATTAAACCACCAATTATACCAACAACGATGTTAGCCATAACGCCCATCGATTTGTCGGTGTCCATAATCATCGAGGCAATCCAGCCTGCGAGACCACCGATGACGATCCAACTGATAATCCCCATACATCCTCCTTTGCTATTAATGCATCCTATAATACTCCCTCCCGTCAGCTGAGGGATGTGAAAGATTTCGCTGAATACTTGCGCTAAACAATAAAAAATGTGATTATATTGCTACAGCTGCACCAACTAAGGAGGTTTTGGCAATGTCCCGAACAGCCCGAAGCAAGGAGCAGTTACTGGATCTTCTCCTCCTCGGCCTGACATGGCTGCACGAGGACTCCCCCGGCTTCTACGGCGGATGGCGGTACAACGGCATCTTCCAGACGATCCGTCTGGTCGGTGCGGTGAGCGAAGACCAGTTCAAGCACATCGCCGGCGGCAACGACGACGTGCTCAACCAGTTCCTCACGAGCAACGGTGCCTTCGCCTTCCCGCACTCGCAGCGGCCCATCGGTCGGCACGTGGCCGGCCAGCCGCTGCAAACGGCACTCCCCAGCCAGAGCACCTGCTCCAAGCTGGTGGCCGGGAGCGACAAGCTGCTCGTGATCCTGGTCAACCGCCCGCTGTTCGACCGGCAGGCGATGGTGACCCCGCGCGGCTTCCCGCTACTGGCGACCGAGCGCGGCCAGGAACACGCCCACCGGGTGGCCGCGCGGTACGAGCGCGAACTCCCGGCGGACAGCTTCCGCGCCCAGTGGAAGCTGCACAGCCGTGCGATGCGCGGCATGCACGCTGCCGCAAGGGGCAGCGACGGCTGACCAATCGGCCCCGAGCGTGGCCCGGCACCCGAGAGATCGGTGTCGGGCCCGCCGGGGCCGCGTCATTTAAGAAATAATTCTCAGGTTCTTCTGGACAAAAGCGGTATGATAGTACGTGAGATGAGGGATAAAAAGACACCTGACTACTACGAAGCTTTACGCATTAGCTCGACGGCCGATACGGCAGAGATCCGCCGCCAGTACCGCGTGCTGTCCAAGCAGTTTCACCCCGATATGGGCGGTTCGCACGAGGACATGGCCAAGATTAATGAAGCCTATGGGGTGTTATCTGACCCTTTCCGCCGCTCCATATATGATGCCGAGCAACGGCGAGCTCTGCATGTGCCACCGCGCACGCCAGCTCAACCAGTCTATACGCCACCTCGCCGCCAGCCAGCGGCACGTACCACACAATTTGCCACCAAACCAACCAAGCAAAAGCGCCGCACCAATTGGTGGGCTACGCTGGCATGGAGCTTTGCGGCGGCAGTCATTGTTATTGGTATTATGCTGCAGTTGCCGCTAGCCGAGGCCAAGGGCACGACAACGCCAACCGCCACATCGCAACCGCTAACTGTTAATTATCCGCCCGACAGTAATGCGAGCACCCAAGCACCCACGTCATACACCGCGCCTGACGGTACAACCTATGATATGCCAGCTGTTACCACTCCCACGACCAGCAACCCAACACAACAGCCGAGTACAACCTGCAGCGATAACGATTGTTACAGCTCAACGACGTGCTCCGACGACAGCTGCCCTAAACAGCAAACGCAGTCCAAGAAGAACTGCGTTACTAAAACCTACGGATTGTATAAACACACCGTCTGCAGCGCGCCGAGCGGCAGCAATACCTGCCAGAATGATACGCTCGGCACATACCGCTACACAACGTGCGACTAGTCGGCTTGCTTGAGCCGGTCTTCCAGGTAGGTTCGGAAGCCTGGGCCCAGCTTTGGGTCAACAAGTGCGTGGTCAACAATTGCCTGCAAGTAGCGAGCTTTGTCGCCGGCATCGTGCCATACACCCTCAATCACATGACCATACACTGGCGCGGTAGCAGCCAGCTTGCCAATTGAATCCCCCAGAACGATCTCACCGCCATGACCAGCCTCAGCTTGCTCCAGGAGCGGCCAGATGTCCGGCGTCAGCAGGAAGCTACCAACTGAAGCATACAGCGAAGGTGCTGCCTCTGGACCCGGTTTCTCCACAAAACCAGACAGCTTGAGCGTGCCATCTTCCTCCTCGCCATCCGGAATAGCAATACCCAGACGCTTGGTGTCCTCTGGCTTCACTTTTACCAGCGAGATGACGCTGCTCTCGGTCTTTTCGTAAGCCTCCAGCAGCTGCACAGGATATGGCACCTCACTACGGAAAAAGTCATCCGCAAAAATCACAAAGAATGGCTCATCGTCATCGATCAAGTGTTGGGCGTTAAGCACTGGACGGGCGTTGCCCTTCGGCGTACCCTTCTGGCGAATGTATACAAAGTTAGCCAAGTTACCAATGCGCTCTACCTGCTCAGCCAGCTCATCCTTGCCTTTGGCTCGAAGCTCGTTCTCGAGTGCCTCTGAACGGTCAAAGTGATCCTCAAGCGCGCGCTTCGTATAGCCAGTGACGATGATGACGGTCTCGACGCCGGCAGCCACCAAGTGCTCCACGATAATCTGGATGACGGGCTTGTCGACAATCGGCAGCATTTCCTTCGGCATAGCTTTGGTTTGCGGTAGGAACCGCGTACCTAGGCCGGCAGCGGCGATAATGGCTTTGGTTGGTTTTTTCATGAATACCCTCCTTGTTGTTTATGGTAATGTAATGCCCGGACGCGTATCAGCATACAGCTCTCGGATGCGCGCCGCAACTTCTGGCAAAGATGGATTGTATCCGTCATTTGCATCAACTTCGATTATTGGCACACCGAAGTCAAGCGGGTCAACTGTATCATTATAAATCTCTTTCAGGCGATCCATGTGGGATTCTACCCATTCAGCCGACCAGCCTTCACGTTGCTTCTCGCGTTGCACAAAGCGCTCATACTCATTGCGTGAACGCGTATGAACGTTAATGACAGTGGCGATCGGTATGAATCGCTCTTTGACGTCTTTCTCTGACAGACCGCGATACAGCGTGCCGTCCGTCACAAAGCTCACGCCCAACTTGCACATGCTCTCCAGAATACTAAAGTAAGCCTGCACGCCTTCGCCGCCACGGTTAATCTCACCGCCACGCGTCAGTTCCATACCGCGCAAGACGTCGTCCCGCGGAATATGGGGCAGGCGCAAATAATCAGCAATCGCTTTAGCCAGGGTTGTCTTACCAGACCCTGGAGCGCCGCTCAGGATAATCATCAATGGTTTACGTTGCATAAGGAAATCCTCCGTCCACGGAGTGTACGAAGATTAGCTGAGACGTTGCTTAATGAGCTGATTCACGAGCGCGGGATTGGCTTTGCCTTGCGACTTCTTCATCACCTGGCCAACCAAGAAGCCGATCACACGGTCATTGCCAGCCTTGACGTCGGCCACAGCTTTGGCGCTGGCCGGATCGCTGAGCACTTCGTCGACAATAGCTTCCAGTGCGGCTGAATCATTCTCCTGAATCCAGCCCTTTTCGTCGGCTACCGCCTTAGCGTCGGCGTCCGCTTTGCCACGAAGCTCCAATAGCAGTGCGTCGGCATTGTTAGAGCTAATCGAACCGTTCTTGAAGAGCTTTGCGACGGCGTCAAATTGCGCGACAGTTGGCAGCGCAGTTATCGTGTCCTCGCCCAGCCGGTTAACCAGGAAGTTCACGGTGAACTTAGCATCCTCTGCGGCTACGCCCAACACGGTGCGGACAAAGCCCAGACCGGTCAACGCATCGTTCATAAGCAGCGTTTCGGCGTCATCCTGGCGCACACCAGCATCAGCTAGTTTTGCACGCAGGGTCTGCGGCAATAAAGGCTCAACTTCAGCGCGAATCGCAGCGATGCGTTCGTCGGTCAGCTCGATTGGCGGCAAGTCGGCATCTGGGAAGTAACGGTAGTCCATAGCTTCTTCCTTGCTGCGCTGGCTGAAGGTCTTCTGGCGGTCATCGTTCCAGCCGCGAGTCTCCTGGATGATTTTTTCGCCCTTCTCCAGCAGCTCAACCTGGCGAGCGTATTCATATTCAGCAGCGCGTTCCACACTACGGATAGAGTTGAGGTTCTTGACCTCAGCGCGCTTGCCCAGTGTATCGCTGCCCTTTGGCGCTACCGAAATGTTGACGTCAAAGCGCATATTGCCGTGGTAGAGATCGCCCAGCGTCACGCCAGCCGACTTCATCAGCAAATAGAGCTCCTGAACATATGCCTTGGCTTCTTCAGCGCTGTGCATGTCGGCCTCAGAGACAATTTCGATCAGCGGTGTACCGGCGCGGTTAAGATCAACCAAGCTATAATCCGCACCACTTGGGTGGGTCAGTTTACCGGCGTCTTCCTCGATATGCGCACGTGTGATGCGAACTTTAAAGGTTGTGCCCTTCAGCGGCACATCAATAGCGCCCACGCCAACGGTTGGACGTTCCAGCTGCGTAATCTGATAACCCTTTGGCAGGTCGGGGTAGAAATAATGCTTGCGGTCAAAACTGCTTACCGTGGCGATCTCGGCGTTCAGCGCAACGCCAGCGCGAATAGCCAGATCAACAGCTTCACGGTTGAGGACTGGCAACGTGCCGGGCAAACCAAAGCAGATCGGGCTAACCGTCGTGTTTGGCGCCTTGTCGCGAGCGTCGTTATCGGCGCCACTAAACAGCTTGGTCTTGGTCTTCAGTTGGACATGGCATTCGATGCCGATGGTTGGTTCGTATTTGTCGAGTATTTCTTTGGTAATCATATCTAGAGTGCTCCCACGTTTTTGAGGCCTTGCTTGAAGCCACGGAGTGCTTGGTTGACCACGATGGCGTTCAGCTTCACGTCGGTCTCGTGAGCAATACGGTTGCGGATCTTGTGAGCGGCCCAGACTTTGTCGCCAGCGTGCGAACTCTTGAGGCGGTCACCCATGGTGTCACCGGAGAAACCGCGTTCTCTCAGCGCTTGGTCAAGCAACTTATCGGCTTGAATGATGGCCACTTGCCAACCAGCCTCGCCCATTTTCTGGACTTGTTCGATCTTGGTCCAGCGGTCGCGATAGAACTTAGCATCGAGTCCGCTACGACGGCGCGAGAATTGGCCGAGTCCCACCAACAAAACTAATCCTGCAACCACCACAACCGCCAAAAACAACATCAAAAGTGAATCCATTACTTCGTGCCCTCCAACTGCTTAGCGACCGCAAACAAGAGCGCGTCATCACGCTGCTTGCCAATCAGCTGCAATCCAACAGGCAAATCGTGCTCGCCCGTTCCTGACGGCACGCTGGTGGCAGGCAAACCAGCCAGGCTTGGCGCAACCGTCATGAGGTCGGCAAGATACATCTTGAGCGGATCGTCGGTGTTTTCGCCAAGCTTGAAGGCAGTCGTTGGAGCGACAGGACCAACCAACAGATCGTACTGCTCGAAGGCTTTGTTAAATTCATTAATCAAAATGGTGCGGGCGGTCTGTGCCTTACGGTAGTAGGCGTCGTAATAACCACTACTCAGAACGTAGGTACCGATGAGGATACGGCGCTTGTTTTCGGCATTAAAACCTTCGTCGCGGCTCAGGCCGTAAACTTCGTCCAAAGCTTTAGCCTGCTCTGCACTAAGGCCATACTTAACGCCGTCGTAGCGCGCCAGGTTAGAGCTTACCTCGGCCGGGATCACGATGTAATAAATAGCCAGCGAGAGGTCTAGCGATGGTAAGCTGACTTCCTCAACGTCGTGGCCCAGCTGACGCAAATCGTCAACGCGCTTCATGACCTGCTGACGGACGTCATCGGCCAAAGCCTTGCCCATGTATTCCTTTACCAAACCAATCTTCAGTTTTTTGCCGACAGGATTATCTGCAGGCAGGAAACTGGCGGGGCGATCCAGAAGTGTTGTGCTGTCGCGCTCGTCCTTGCCAGCCATGCAGTCAAAGACCAGCGCTGCGTCGTCGATGGTGCGAGCGAGTGTGCCAATAGTGTCGGTGGAGCTAGCCATAGCCACGACGCCATAGCGAGAGATCGAACCGTAGGTTGGTTTGTGGCCGATAATGCCGTTAAAGCTGGCTGGCTGGCGAGTCGAACCGCCGGTATCGGTACCGAGCGCAAATGGTACTGCGCCCAGGGCAACAGCAACCGCTGAGCCACCAGATGAACCGCCAGCGACGCGTTCTGTGTCGGCAGAGTTTTTGGTCGGGCCAAAGTCGCTGTTCTCGGTGCTGGCGCCGTGGCCAAAGGAATCTAAGTTAACCTTGGCAACCAAAATAGCGCCTTCAGCTTCGAGACGCTCAATAGCGGTTGACTGATAGGGCGCCATGAATGGGCGGAGAATGTTGCTGGCCGCAGTAGTGTGCGCGCCGAAAGCTAGGAAGTTGTCCTTGGCTACAAAGGGTATACCCGACAGACGGCCAGGCTTGCCAGGCTTAGTGCCGACTGCTCGGTCAGCGTCGATGGCCCGGGCGCGTTCCAGGGCGCGATCTTCCGTCAGTTCAATAACGATATTGTATTCGTCCTGGGATTGCTTGAGCGCTGTAAGTGCTTCCTTAACTAACTGCACCGCTGTTACGCGGCCAGCATCGAGGTCGGCTGCTAATTCTGCGATGGTCTTACTCATAATACTTTCGGTACTTTAATCTGGTTGTCTTGGACGTGAGGCGCGTTGCTCAGCAGCGCCTGTTGGTCGACACTGTAATCGATCAGCTCATCTTCACGGTCGACGTTAGTAAGGCCAGTCACCTGATAAGTTGGCTCGATACCTGTTGTATCGAGCTGATCCAGTTGCTGGGCATAACCAAGAATAGCGTTGAGCTCGCCTTGTAATTTGGCGGCTTCTTCGTCGGTGACAGCGATCTTCGAAAGCTGCGCTACGTAGCGAACGTCATCAATGGAAATGGTCGTTTTTGTCGTGTCGGTCATAACTTAACCCATAGTATAACAGAGGAAGCATAGTGCTGACCACTGTTTTTGCCTCAATTTATACTTAGTATTGCAAGTAGTCGTTGTAGCTGTCTGGAGGGACTTGGTAGGGTTGGGTCTGGATAGGACCGCTATTGTTGGGCTTGGTCTGGTGATTGAGCGTTAATGTTGTGACAAAGAGCGCAATTGCCATCACTACCGCCAACAGACTGACGACGCCCACAAACATTTTGCTGGTATCTTTACCCTTGGCAAACCACATCGAGTACCACGCAGCCATGCCAAAGACGGCGAATGCCAAAAGCGCTGGTAGGAATTGCTGGGTGTACATCTGGCCGATGTTAGCGCCACTGACACCGATGTTGGCCAGCGAGTTCAGGAAGATGCTGATCATGGTAACAAATGCGCCGACGGTCAACGCAGCCAAGATACCGAGCGCGGTATAGACCGGCAGCTTATAGCCGACACGCGTGTTGTAACCCGGGCGCTTGGCGTACTCGGCAGAGACGCGGCGTCGCAGGCAGTACATCAGTGGCGCCAAGACCACGAAGGCAGCTGTTAGCGTTACGGCAGCGCTGGTATCGACGTATCGCATGACCGGCTCAATGGTGTAGGCCAACGGAAGAATTGTGCCGCCCGAACTGCTTGAATTGCTATTCTGCCACAGCTGAATGGCAATCTCTGCGCCCATCAGGAGCAACACTGGCATCAGTACGACGAGCGCAAAATAACCTACGTGTTCCAGCGTTAGAAAACTTGTGCCATTCAATTGTCGCATCACATTCTTCTTGCGATCTTCGGTTGATGTTGTTGCGGCTTGTGCCATATCATCTGCTGCCATAACAATGTTCTCTTTTAATAAGTTCAGTATACACCTTATTTGCTCCGGGGCAGGCCTCCGATAAAACTGGAGGCCCGCCCACGGATTGCGCTGTCAGGCAGGCACAATGCGTGCGCGCTGCATGGT
>Ga0157372_10003429_pt1 | contig 17111 bp, 6 predicted proteins | sample C55metaG_FD_115307 | JGI IMG/M metagenome (GOLD analysis project Ga0157372, IMG submission 115307) | Corn rhizosphere microbial communities from Kellogg Biological Station, Michigan, USA - C5-5 metaG | ecosystem: Host-associated > Plants > Roots > Rhizosphere > Soil | place: USA: Michigan... | reverse complement strand
CGGCTCGACGCAAACCTCGAACACCCAGTTGGCCGGGCACATCATCGGCAACCCGAACCTGAAAAACAGCGGCTCGGCGCAAGCGATTCTCAACGAAGTCATCAGCGGCAACCCAAGCCAGTTGCGCGGTTACACCGAAGTGGCGGGGCAGTCGGCGCGGGTGATCGTGGCCAACCCCTACGGCATCACCTGCAACGGCTGCGGTTTCATCAATGCGCCACGGGTCACGTTGACCACCGGCAAACCGGTGCTGGACAACGGTCGCCTCGATCGCTTTCAGGTCGATCAAGGCTCGGTCGCCATCGAAGGCGCCGGGCTTAACGCAACCAATATCGACCGCTTCGAAATCATCACCCGCACCGCGAAGATCAACGCCGAGATCCAGGCGAAAAACCTGACCATCGTCGCCGGGCGTAACGACGTCAACGCTGAACATCTCAGCGCCACGGCCCGCGCCGATGATGGCAGCGCCAAGCCGCAACTGGCGATTGACTCTTCGGCGCTGGGCGGCATGTATGCCGGGGCGATCAAACTGGTCGGCACCGAGGCCGGGGTCGGCGTGAAGCTCGACGGTAAACTGATCGCCAGCGGTGGCGATATTCAGCTTGATGCCAATGGTCAATTGAGCCTGGTTGATACCTCGGCCACTGGCGCGGTCAACGTCAAGGCGGCCAGCCTTGATGCGCGCGGCCCAGTCTATGCCGGCACCGCGCTCAATGTGCAGACCCAAGGCAATCTGACCAACCGCCAGACCCTGGCTGCCCGCGACAGTATTGCCCTGAGTGCCGGTGGGCAATTGACCAACGGCGGTGTCATCGAAGCCGGGGTCAACGCCGACGGCGGGCGCAACGGCAACGGTGATCTGAACCTGAGTGCGCAGAACCTCGACAACACTGGCAAAAGCCTCATCGCCGGCCGCAATCTGACAGTCAGCACTGCGCAAACCCTGAGCAACCAGGGCGGCACCCTCAGCGGACAAACCACGGCGATCACGGCGGGCACGCTGGACAACCGCAATAGCGGACGCGTACTGAGCGGCGGCACGATGAGCCTGAATGCCGCTCAAGTGCTGAACAACAAAGGCGTGATCAACAGCCAGACCAGACTGACCGGCAACATCGGTCAATTGATCAACCGCAATGGCGAACTCAGCGGCCAGACCGACGCAGTGCTGACGGTCACTTCGTTGGATAACGTCGCCGGCGTGATGACCGCCGGGCAGTTGCTCGACATCACCGCCATCAGTGCGATCAACAACAGCAACGGCGGTCGGATCGGCGCCAGACAAGCGCTGACCCTGCGCGCACAGCAATTCGACAATAGCCAGCAAGGCCAGTTGACCAGTGAAGGCACGCTGACCACGCGCATCAGCGATCGCCTGGACAACCAGAACAAAGGCCTGATCCAGGCCAACGCAGCGATGGACGTGCAGGCCACGCGCCTGGATAACCGCGCCGGCAAAATTTCCAGCCTCAACACCCTGACGGTTACCAGCGCCAATACGGACAACCGCAGTGGCACGATTCGCGCTGATCAGGCGGCGAAACTGCTGATCAGTGAACTGGATAACGGCGACAAGGGCCGCGTTGAAAGCAAGACAACGCTGACGTTCGAGGGCAACACGCTGGACAACCGCAATGGCGGTCTGCTCACCTCGACCGGTTTGCTGAGGCTCAAGGCCAACAATGTCACCAACGATGGCGGACGGATTTCCGGCAAGGGCGATGTCGACGCCAACATCGACAGCCTGAACCAGCAGGGCGGTGAACTGGTTGCCGAAGGCAACCTGTTGCTGACCGGCAAGACGCTGCAGAACCATCAGGACGGTCTCGTCGGATCGCTCAAGACCCTGACGGTCAACGTCGACCAGATCGACAACCGCGGCGGCTCGCTCTCCAGCCAGCATGATCTGCACATCAACGGGTCGCGCCTGGACAACAGCGAGGGCGGCAAGGTGTTGTCCGACACCACGCTGGAGGCGAAAGTCGCGCAGATCATCAACGCCAGCAACGGCCTGATTTTCAGCAAGGGCGCGAGCACCCTGAGCGGCACCGGGTTGAGTAACGTCGCAGGGCGGATCGTCAGTCAGAACAGTCTGGGGCTGACCTTCGACGGCGCGATGGATAACCAGCAAGGCCTGATCAGCAGTGAAGGGCAAATGATCCTCAGCGCCGACAGCCTCGACAATCGCTTGGGCAAACTGTCGAGCCTTGAAGCTATGGCGCTGACCGCTACCGGCGCGGTACTGAGCCAGGGCGGCCTGATCGTCTCGCAGAAAGGCCTGACCTTCAAAAGTGGCAGCCTGGATAACAGCGCCAACGGCATCATCAGCGCCAAGGCCGATTCGACCCTGACCACCGGCGAGTTGAAAAACCGTCAGAGCGGCAGTATCGCCACCGATGGCACGCTGTTGTTGACCGCCGGGCACCTGGACAACTCCGGGGGCACCATCGGTAGCCAGCAGAAACTTCAGGCTTCACTGACCTCGCTGGAACAGGACGGCGGCGAGCTGTTCAGCAACGGCGACCTGACCCTGGACATGAACAACGGTCTGCTCGACAACCAGCGCGGCAACATCCATACGCCGGGCCAGTTGCTGCTGAAAAACCTCAAGGACGTCAACAACAGCGCCGGCGAAATCTCCGCCGCCAAGGCCTGGGCAGTCAACGCACAAAGCCTCAACAACGATGGCGGCAAATTGCTCAGCAATGAAAAGCTCAGCCTCACTATCGAGCGCGCCCTGAGCAACGTTAAAGGTATGATTGCCTCCGCCAGTCTCGACAGTCGCAGCGACAGTTTGAACAACACCAGCGGTGACATCCGTGTGCGCGGTGATGTCGATTTCAGCGTCACCGGCATGTTTGATAACCAGAACGGCGTGGTCATCGCCGACAACGGCCTGACGATCACCGCCGCCAATCTGGATAACCGTCAGGAAGGCCTCATCGGTTCAACAAAAGCGCTGAAGCTCAGCGTCGACCGTATCGACAACCGCAGCGGCGAACTGTCGAGCAAGGCCGATGTGAGCCTGATCGGCGCCTGGCTCGACAACAGCGACAGCGGTTACATGCTCGCCGGCGGCAATCTGGCGCTGACGGTTAATGACGTCATCAACCGCAACAAGGGGCTGCTGTCCGGTGACAGCGGCTTGACCCTGACGGGCAAGACCCTGGAAAACAGCGGACGTCTGACCAGCCAGAAAGATATCGCAATCAACCTCTCTGCGGGGCTGAACAACGGGCAGGGCAGTGTCGTCGGTGAAGGGGCTCTGGCGATCAACGCCGACAGCCTCGACAACAACGCCGGCACGGTCTCCAGCGCTAAAGCGCTGACCATCGACACCCGTGGCGCCGTCAGTAACCAGGGCGGCAAACTGCTGACCGACACCGACCTGACGCTCAACAGCAGCGCGCTGGATAATCAGCAACAAGGCGCGATCAGTGGCAAAGGCAAACTGAGCATCACCACCGGCGACCTCAACAACAGCCAGGCCAGCATTTACTCCGCCGATCAACTGCACATCACGGCCGGCCAGGTGACCAACACCGCCGGCAGTCTCGGCGCGGCCAATTCGCTGGTGGCCAATGTTCGTGGTCTCGATCAGCAGGGCGGCAGGCTGTTCAGCAGCAATGCTGATGTCAGCGTCGATCTGAACGGCGGCGCGTTGAACAACCAGGGCGGCGTCATCAGTGCACCGGGTCAGTTGTTGTTGAAGAATCTGGCTGACGTAAACAACCGTGGCGGCGAGATTTCCAGCGAGCAGGCTTTCGAACTGCTCGCCAAGTCATTGGATAACAGCGGCGGCCAACTGCTGAGCAATCAGAAACTCACCCTGCAGATCGACAACGCGCTGACCTCGATCAAAGGCAAGATCGCGGCGGCGGCGCTGCAGGTTCGCGCGGCGAGTCTGGATAACAGCGGCGAGGGTGTTTTGCTCAGTGACAGCGATATCGACGTCAAGGTCGATGGCCTGCTGAACAACCAGAACAAGGGCAGCATCAAGGCCGCGCAACAACTGACCCTCAACAGCACCGGCCTGAATAATCAGGGCGGCACGCTGGTGGGTGTTGCGGGCGTGGCGATCGATCTGGGCGCCACCGCACAGGATCTGAATAACCAGGACGGCCTGATCAGCAGCAAGGGTTTGCTGAGCATCGCCCACCTGCGTGACCTCAATAACCAGAACGGCGTGATCAACAGCAAAGGCGTGTTGAGCATCGATGCGCTGCGCAATCTGAATAACCAGAAGGGCGAGATTTCCAGCGTCAACAGCTTCAGTTTGAAAGGCAACAGCCTGGACAACCGTGGCGGCAACCTGATCAGCAACGATCAGCTGACCCTGACCGCTGCCGAGCTGAAAAACCAGGGTGGTCTGGTCTCCGGCTGGAACGGCGTGATTGTCACCGGCGGCACCCTCGACAACAGTCAGCAAGGCAGTGTTTCCAGTCTGCTCGGCAACACCAGCATCGACCTCAGTGGCGCGCTGACCAACCACAGCAACGGTGGCGTGGGCGCGAAGGGCGAGGTGAGCATCAAGGCCGCGAGCCTCGATAACAGCAACGGCACTCTCAGCAGTGGCGGCAAGCAGACGCTGACGCTGACCGGTGGCACGCTCAGTAATACTTCCGGCGGCTTGATCGAGAGCGGTGACACGCTGGATGTCCGCGCTGTAACGCTGGACAACAGCGGCGGCAGAATTACCGCGAAAAAAGCCCTGACCTTCACCGGCACGCAACTGAATAACAGCCATGGCAGCTTCGTTGGCGATGACAGCGTCAGCCTCGACCTGCTCGGCGCTCTGACCAACGTCAATGGCGCGTTGGGTAGCAACGGCCCACTGCTGATCAAACGCTCCGCCAGCGTCGACAACCGCGGCGGGCAACTGATTAGCCAGACCTTGCTGAACCTGCTCACCAGCGGTGATCTGAACAACAGCCAAAGCGGCACCGTGTCGGCCAACAGCCAACTGGATCTCACCGTTGGCGGCACTCTGCACAACGACACCGATGGCCTGATCTCCAGCCGCGATGCCGGGGTGCACCTCACCGCTGCGGCGCTGAACAACGCCAAGGGCGCTGTGCAAAGCATGACTGCACTGACCGTGAATGCGGGCAGCGGCGCCATCGACAACCAGGGCGGCAAGATCATCGCCCAGAACGGCGACCTGACCCTCACCGCCGCCAGCCTCGACAGCCGTGGCGGTGTGCTGTCGAGCCTCAAGGGTTTGCTGCAGACCCGCCTGACTGACGTGTTGCGCAACGGCCAGGGCGGCAAGATCGAAGGCAGCCGCCTCGATCTGCGCGCACTCGGTGGTATCTACAGCGACGGCGGGCGTATCGCCGCCAACAGCGGTGACATCCTGCTCGATGCCGGTGTCGGCACGCTCGACAACAGCGGCGGCGGGATCTACGCCCGGGGCAAGGTGAAAGCCACCGCCGGCTCGATGAGCAACAACGCCGGCCAGATCAGCGGCAATGGCATCGACCTGGGCGTCAACGGCAACCTCAGCAACCGCAGCGGCCTGATCGAAAGCGCTGGCACACTGACGATTCGCGCCGCCAACCTCGACAACCAGGGCGGCAAACTGCGCGCACTGGGCGCTGGCGGCAAAACCGATTTCCAGATCGGCAGCCTGTTCGACAACCGCAACGGTCTGGTGGAAACCGCCAACAACGACTTCAATCTCGCCACGCCGAGCCTGCTCAATGCCGGCGGCTCGATCACCCATGTCGGCGTCGGCGAATTCGGCATCTCGACCGCCAACGTCATGAACGCCGGCGGCTCGCTGGTGACCCTCGGCGGCCTGACGCTGAACGCGGACAGCTGGACCAACAGCAGTGTGATTCAGGCTGGGCGGTTGACCGTCAATGTCGGCAATTTTGTGCAGACTGCGAGCGGCCAGTTGCTTGCTTCCAATCAGTTGATTGGACGTGGCGGCAATTGGAACAATGACGGATTGATTGCCAGCAGTGGCAATTTCGATATCCAGTTGAGCGGCACTTATGGCGGCAACGGTCGGCTCAGCAGTGTAGGCAATCTTGGCCTCACCGCGTCCGGAATCGAACTGAGCAGCGCGGCCAGCATCACCGGTGCGACGACCGCCACGATCACCAGTCGCGGCAACCTGACTAACCTCGGGCGACTGACGTCGGCAGACAGCCTGACCGTCAATGCCGCAGCGCTGACCAACAACGGGACGCTGGGCAGCGCCGGCTATCTGCGCGTCAACACCGATTCACTGCTTAACCAGAACGGGCTGATTTTCAGTGGCGGCGACATGGCCTTGCGCGTCGGCACGCTGACCAACCGCTACGCCGACATCTATGGCATCGGCAACATCAGCATTGCCCGGGATGACAGCAACGGCTGGAGTTCGTCGATCAACAACGTTTCAGCGACCATTGAAAGCGTGGGTGATCTGAGTCTGGCGGCGGATCACATCGAGAACCGCAAGGATGTGTTCGAGGTCGCCGCAGGTGGAGGACTCGTTTCGGGAACAATTGGTGTTCGATGCACGACGTGTACCTCGTTCAGTGGCATCAATTTCGAGAGTCGCCTGCCCAGCCACCTGGTCTGGGAAGAAAAATACCATTCCACCATCGTCAAGGATTCGGCATCGGGCACATTGACCGCCGGGCGCAACCTGACAGGGAACGGTCGCGAATTCATTAATAACGCGTCGGTCGTCAGCGCCGGCCGGGATATGACATTCAACGTCCAGAACTTCACCAACCAAGGGGCCACTGTCGGGGATTACACCGTCACGCGCTGGATTGATGCACCCAAGGCCAGCAGAGGGTGGAACTTCTGGCAGGACGTGCTGAACTACAACGCCGCGAACGATCCGGATTACGATTCGGGGCAAACAGGTGTTGTGAACGGGAAGATCAGGATGGTTCCCAATATTCACACCTGGGACATGAATAACGTCGAATCGCTCACCCGAATAGGAGGGCGTCAAAGTGGTGGTGAGGCGATCAGATACCTTCTGTTCGGCTCGATCGCTATCGAGCACGACGGGAAATACAGTTACGCTCCGTCAAGTTATGGAACAGGCGTGCGCGCTGAAGCCCCGGCCATCATCAAGAACGCGGTCCCCTTCGACACGAAGATTACCGAAAGCAGCCCGACGGCCAATGCCAACGCAGTCGTTCAGGCCGGCGGCACCGTCTACATCAACGCGACCAACAAACTGGACAACGGCGTCGTTCGCAACGGTAACGCCGCTGCCGGCGGAGCGTCTCGCCTGGGCTCCACGCAACTGGCGGGTCAAGTCACCCCGACAGTCATCCGTATCAACGCCCAGCTTCCTCCAGACCTCGCCCAACAACAGGTCAACCCACTGGCTTTGCCGGGCTTCACCCTGCCGACCGGCGACAACGGTCTGTTCCGCCTCAGCCGCAAGGACGGCAGCGAGCGAGCGATCGTAGCCGGCAAGGACTGGACGATCGGCTCCATCACGGCCGCACCCTCGACACATGCGGGCGGCATGCCGGTCAGGCATGCAACAGACCTCCAGTTCGATAAAAATGATCCAGTCTCGGTGAAGAATCGTGAGCTGGCATTGGCCAGCCGTCCTTCGCTGAATCTCAATGACAAGACGGCTGTCATCAACGTCAATGCCGCTGCCGGTGACGGGCCGGTCGGTGTGCTGATGCCCGCTCGTGGCAACGTTTCTTTCGACGTTCCACGCGTGCAGGCCCTACCCGACACCAGCGTGCGCTCCAACCCGCACAAATATCTGATCGAAACCAACCCGGCGCTGACCAACCTCAAGCAGTTCATGAGCTCGGACTATCTGTTGGGCAAGCTCGGCTACGACCCCGACACCAGCGCCAAGCGCCTGGGCGACGGATTGTTTGAACAACGCATGGTGCAGCAGGCCGTGGTGGCCCGCACCGGCCAGCGCTTCATCGACGGACAGACCTCCGACGAAGGCATGTTCAAGTACCTGATGAACAACGCCATCGCCAGCAAGGATCAGCTCAACCTGTCGGTGGGCGTCACCCTGACCGCGCAACAAGTGGCGGCACTGACCCACGACATCGTCTGGCTCGAAGAGCACGAAGTGAACGGTGAGAAAGTGCTGGTGCCGGTGTTGTACCTGGCCCAGGCCAACAACCGCCTGGCGCCTAACGGTGCATTGATCCAGGGCGGTGACGTGACCCTGATCGCCGGTGGCGACCTGAATAACGCCGGTACGCTGCGAGCCTCCAACAACCTGTCGGCCGAAGCTGGTAACAACCTCACCAACACCGGCCTGATCGAAGCCGGTGAACGCCTGACCCTCAAGGCCGGCAACGACATCATCAACAAATCCGGCGGCATCATTTCCGGCAAGGACGTCAGCCTCACAGCCACCAACGGCAGCGTGATCAACCAGCGTGACGTGACCAGTGTCGATGTCAATCGCGGTGGCAACGTGTTCCACCGCGACTACCTGGACAACGCCGCGCGAATCGAAGCGGCCAATGATCTGACGATCAAGTCCGGCAAAGACATCAACAACATCGGCGGTGTGCTGAAAAGCGGTGGGGACATGACGCTCGATGCCGATCGCGATGTGAACATCACTTCGGTGCAGGATCGCAGCACCAATGCGCGAGGCGGCAGTTACCTCAATCAGACGATTACCCAGCATGGGGCTGAAGTGACATCAGGGCGCGATCTGTCGATCAGTGCCGATCGGGATGTGGCGGTTGTGGCCAGTCGGCTGGATGCCAAGCGGGATCTGAGCGTTGATTCAGGCCATGACATTGTCATCACCTCGGCTGCCGACGAGAGTGACTACGTCTCGCGCAGCAAGAAGCGCGCGAACGAAACCCACAGCATCACGCAACAGTCGTCGGTCTTGAACGCCGGACGCGATATCGCGCTGAACGCGGGTAACGATCTGGGCATCATCGCCAGCCGCATCAAGGCTACGGAAGATGTCAGCCTCGATGCGGCTCAGGACATCACCGTTGCCTCGGCCAAAGATGAAAGTTCTTCTTATTACTACAAGAAGAAAAAGGGCTCTTTCGGGCGCAGCAAAACCACCACGACAGAAAGTTATGAGAGCGAGAACGTCGCTTCCGTGATCGAGGCTGGACGTGACTTGACCGTCAACTCGTCCAAGGACGAAGACGGCGCCGTGAGTCTGGATGGCGGGCGCAATGTCACCATCATCGGTAGTCAATTGAACGCCGGCAAAGATCTCGTCGTCGGTGCGACCAACGATGTGGCTGTGCTTTCCGCTACAGAAGAATCCGGCTCTTACACCAAGAAAACCAAGACCGGTACATTCGGCTTGTCGAAAAGTGGCAGCAGCCATTTACAGACTGCTGTTACTCAAGTCGGTAGCCAGTTGAACGCCGGGCATGATGCCGTGGTCCTGGCAGGACGCGATGTTCATCTGAACGCCAGTGAAGTCAATGCTGACAATGATGCTGAACTGCATGCCGGTCTCGTGGACAAGGAGGGTGATATCACCCTGTCGTCTGCGGATGACCAGGCGTACAGCCGAGCCGAGGAATACAAGAAAAAACTGGGTATGTCGCTCAAGGACACCATTGGTGTCTTTGCCGGTACTCCGGGGCTGGGAGCCGATATTACCGTCGGTGCCTCGCACAATGGCGGACGTGAAGTCGTCAGTTCCAACAGCATTGGCAGCCAGGTCAATGCCGGGCACGATGCGATTCTCAATGCATCTCGCGACATCAACGTCATTGGCAGTGGAATCAGTGCCGATAACAGCGTTTCGCTCGATGCCGGCCGCGATGTCAACGTAGTCGCCTCGATCGATCAGCAGCGCAGCAATACTTGGGAGACGGACGAAAGCGTCGGGATCAAACAGACCATCGACAGCAATGCCTTCACCACGTTCGTTGGCAGCGAAACCCTTCAACATGGCGTCAACAGCAAGGGCTACACCGCGGCGGGCAGCTCCATCGATGCGGGGATGAACATCAATGTAAACGCCGGTCGCGACATCAACCAGCAAGGTTCCGATCTGACCGCCGAGAACAACATCCGGCTCAAGGCTGATCGCGACATCAACATCGATGCCAAGGAAGAGGCCAGCGAAGTCACCATCCGTGACAGCATCAAGCGCAACGGCATCACTGTGACCACCGCCTACAACATCGGCAACACCATGGATGGTCTCAAAGGCACTGGCAAAGGTGAAGATGGGGTCAGCAAGGGCTCAAGTGTTCTGAAGTCGGTTGATACGCTGGATCAATTCTTCAATGGACCGAAATTTGACGGACATATCGGCGGCTCGAGCGTCAGTTCCAGCCAGACTCAGACGTCGCTCACTCAACGTCCGTCGACATTGTCTGCCGGCAATGACGTCACGCTGGATGCTGGCAACAACGTCAACGTCAGCGGTAGCCAGTTCAATGCCGGCCGTGACATTAATGTCAAAGGCAAGGACATCACCTTTGATGTCGCGCACGGCTCGGAAAGCAGCGACGGGCATTCGACCCAGAGCAAAGGCGGCATCAAAGGGGGCACCACCGGCGGCTTCAAATTGGGCGTAGGTGTCAGCAATGCCGGCACTTTAGACAAATCGACGCAGGGCACCTCGACGGCCACTCAGTTGAACGCCGGTGGCAGCATCAACCTTGACGCGGAAAACGATCTGACCCTGATCGGCACCCGCGCCACCGCCGATCGGGATATCTCCCTCAAGGCCGGTAACGATCTGAATATTCTCTCGGCGCAAAACGCCTACGAGAGTTCGCACGATCGGCGTAGCTGGGGTGCGGAGGGCGGCATCATTGCCGGCCAGGACGGCTTCGGTGTTTATGGTTCGGCGAATGTGGGTATCGGCGATCTCAACCGTGAGGGCGTCAAGCAGCAAGAAGCCTATCTGTATGCCGGCAACAAACTAGGCTTCGAAAGCGGTCGCGATACCAATATCGCTGGCGCGACTTTGCGTGGCGACGAAGTCATCGGTGATGTCGGTCGCAACCTGACCGTGACCTCGGTACCCAACACCGGCAAGGTCGAAGGCAAGGAGTTCGATGCCAGCCTGACGGTTGCGGTCAGCTTCGGTGCAACGGTCAGCGGTTCTTTGGGTTATGGCGAAACCAACGGCAAAACCAACTGGGTCGACAACCAGACTGTTATCAGTGGCAAAAGCAAAGTCGACATCCGTACCGAAAAACATACGCAACTTGATGGCTCGGTGATCAGCGCCGACAACGGCAACCTGAAACTCGACACTGACACCCTCGGCTACCGCAACATCACGGGCAAGGATAACGAGCACGGGTATTACCTCAATGTCAGCGGCAGTTATGGCGGGGGCGGTGGCGCCCAAGCCGACAAGCCGAACAAGGGCATGGAAGGAGAAAGCAAAAACAGCTGGGCCGTGGAGGGCTACAAGTACGACAAGGATCGTCAGCAGACGCTGAATGCCACCGTGGGTGAAGGTCAGATTGTCGTGCGTAACGACAAGGTCACTGGTCAGGATTCCACGGCGGGTCTTAATCGTGATGTGAACAAGGCCTATGAGATCACCAAGGATGAGGAACATCGCACGACGTTGTATGCGAGCAGTTCCTCCATTGATGCCGTTAGCCATCCGTTAGAGACGCTGGACCGTTGGGGCGAAAGCGTTACCGACTTCAAAAAGAACATGCTCAACCAGGCTTTGGCCGGTGCCAGCTTTCTGCAAAATCTGAAACTGGCAATCAATGCTCAGCTAGTTGATATCCGTGAGGTGTCTCCTTCGCTTCGTAATGAGCTTGGTGATGAGCAGGCATTGGCCATCACAAAGAACTTTGTTCGACAGGGAAAAAATCCTTCGGATATGGATTCCCTTGACCCCGAAGTGCTTGCTGGACTCAAGCGATTTGCCGATCTGGCAGCCGACTACGATAAGGAAATGGCTAAGGAGGTTGATCAGGGCAACATCATCATGGAGCCCAAGAACGACGGTAGTGGGGGAACGAACGTCGTCTATCTCGATACGACCACAGTGAACGAAAAGGTCATTCCCATGGGGCAGGCGGCCCTTTCAGAGCTGGGTGACCTGCTCGTGGTGGCCAATTCATTGCCGGCTGATAAACGTGATCAGCTCAAAACCGTTGCCATTGCAGCTCAAGCTGTAATGGGACCCATGAAGTTCATGGTGAGCTTTACTGCAAACGCTCTGATTAATGCTGCAGCAGGTAAGGAAGTTGAAGAGTTAAAAGATGGCGCGGCGATTAAATTGGCAGCTTTCTTTACCGGTAAATCAGAGGAAAGCCTGAGGAAGAGCAACGAGCTTGCAAAGGGTGAGCATGAGAATGGCAACACCGTCAAGTATCCCCTGGAAGGTGATAACTATGTCGTTGCCTCGCGTTTTCTGATTGATGCGGCGTTAGGTGAGTTTAAGTCCTTGGGAGTCAAGGCGACCGGTCGGGTGCTTGAGGTCAGTAGAAAAACAGGTGGCAAAAACTCTGGTTCTGATCCAGCATCTCCTCCGACTCGACCCCAAGTAACGAAAATTGAAAAAATGGAGGACTTTTTCAATCAGCCAGGTTTTGGCGGCGAATTAGCCGACGCTACTAGAAAAACCTCAAAGAGATTTCAGGGTCAGACCGTTTATCAAGTGACCCAGAAAATTGCGCCAAATATTAAGAAAGGCGACCAGATTTATTTGGATAATCTTCATAAAGACCATTTGGAAGTGTTCGATAAATTTGGTGATGTGAAGTACGTCTTGAATTTGGATGGCTCAAAAAACAATGAGAAAACGGCTAAGGCCCTAGCCGATGGGAGAAAATTGAGATGAATGATTTTGAGTCGGTGAAAAAGTTGATCATCGAGCTGATAAAAGAAAAGACGGGTAGTTTTGATGGCAATAGTTTGGAGGCCGATTACAAACTGGACTGGGAGGCTGAGCTTTCCGAAAGATTGGGAAACGCTTTCTACAATATGTCCAGAGCGGCATCCGCCAAGGAAAGTGCAGACGATGTCATGTTGAAAGTTGCGCTGATGAATTCACGTGTGGACTTCATGGATCTGGCTAATTTTTTTCGCGATATTTATGACGATCTCGATGCGTTGGTAAAAAAACCTTTTTGGCCGGAAATTCCCAAAGGTTTTGATTACGAAAAAGTCTCGGATTAAGAGGCCGCTGGCTGGATCTCAGGCGTGGTGAGTCCCGCCTCGTAATGGGGACGGGCCACGTTTAGAAAGTACTGCGAAAACGTAGTCTGTCCCCGTTTTACACGCTAAAACGGTGGGGCCGACGACAATCAAGTTCGAGCGTGCAGATCCTGGCTCGATTCGTCCCGATTCCTTAAGTGTTACCTACTTGATAGATGGCAAGGCAAAAACCGTATATTTCAGAAACGAACCCCATCAAATTCCGGAGATTATTTAGTGGTTACTGAAGATATAAAAATTGTTCAGGAAATTTTCCAGTTGGTCGAAGCCGGAATAGTCAATGGCTATGATGCTTTTCGTTATGGCGTTGAACTGGGTGAAGGTTATATAGAGACTGAACTGGCAGTCGAGAAAGACGGGGTGGAGGACTGGAACGCCGAAACAGACATCAACGGGGCAATAATTCTTCGTCTGGTTGACCAGTTGCATGCAAATGCAGTCAAGCGCGGTGAACCATGGAAGTCATTTGTCCTGTCTTATCGTGAAGGCGAACAGGTCAAAACAAAATTCAACTACTAAACGGTGATGCGTATTCCAGGCATCCAGGATGCAGCGGGCGGTATTGCCGGCCGCTGCCTTTCCTTTGATTTGCTGATTATCTCTGGTGGCAGCAACTCGAGGCTTTTTCATTTTCATACCGATCATGGTGCCGCACCCACTCCATGATCTCGTCCTCATTCCTGCCCTTGGCCGTCAGGTCAAGGTAGTTGTAGGCGCCCACCAACATGTCCAGACCGCGGGCATAGGTTGAGTAGGTGTGGAAAATGTCGCCCTTTGCATCACGATAAAACACGCTCAGCCCCGGCATTTCTTCCTCGGCACTGTCAGTCTTTTCGTAGTTGTACGTAGCCTTTCCTGCAGCAACATCTTCAGCGCGGGCGCAAACACCAAAGTCGTAGTTGAAATCGGAACCGTCTGACGACACCCAGTCGAATTTCCAGCCCATACGCCGCTTGAAGGCCTGGAACTGTTCAAACGGAGCGTGGGAGACCGCGACCATGGCGATGTCGTGGTGGGCCAGGTGCAGATTGGCGCCGTCGATGTGGTCGGACAGGAACGAGCAGCCCTGACAGCCTTCCTCCCAGTCCTTGGCGAACATGAAATGGTAAACGATCAACTGGCTGTGCTTGCCGAACAGGTCGGCCAGTTTCAGTTCGCCGTTTGGGCCTTGAAATTGATAGTCCTTGTCGACTTTGACCCAGGGCAACGCGCGGCGCTGGGCGCTGAGGCGGTCGCGTTCCTTGGTGAAGGCCTTTTCGTCGGCCAGATGTTGTTTGCGCGCAGCGAGCCATTCTTCTCGCGATACCACCGGATGATTCTCGACGTTCATGATGATTTCTCCTGCGGGGTTGAAACCGTCTTTGTCAGACTAGTCGTTTAACCCTCGATCAATTCGACAGACCGCCGGTCGGTCGCTGCGGAAAATGCCGCTGAACGGCTGCGATGCGTCCGGGTCACAACCTATGACAGCGCCCCAAATCACGCGCACCGGAGGTTGAATCAGGATGACGACTTATAACTGGGATTTGATTGAACGCCTGCTGCATGAAGTGCAGAACAGCGCAGGCGAAAGTTTCGCGCCGCGAAAATATGCCGAGGACTATGCGGCGCAGAAAGCCAGTGCAGGCGAGCCGATCGAGAATCTGGATCACCTGAAAACGGTGGCTTGCGAATATGAAGGCTTGTTGCTCGATCGTGGATTTATCGAACCGCGCCCGGATCATATGGGCAGTACCGGCAGCAATTTCATTCTGACGCCACGCGGATCAAGCCTGCTGAGCCTGATCGACAGCAGCATTCCCGGCAATGATCATCCGCGGCAGGTGTTGGACGAGCAGGAAGATGCGCTGGATGAAGCGACGTTTGATGAGGAGGCTTCCAAAGCGCAGATTGCCTGACAGCCTTTGTGGGAGCGGGCTTGCTCGCGAATGCGGCGTGTCATTCACCCTTTACGTGTCTGATACACCGCATTCGCGAGCAAGCCCGCTCCCACTTTGTTTTTTGCATAGCCTTAAGGTTTTTGTGCGGCCTTAAGGCATTTGAGGTCGTTGAAATCTTTACGCACCCCTTCGATTTTCTTGAGCAACCGCTGACGCTGCTGCGGCGTACTTTCGGCCATCAGATCCACCGCCAGCGAGCGCGCTTGCGCTTCGGTGTTGGCGTAAGCCTTCTGGTAATCCGATGTCCATAAACGCTCGCGGTTGACCAGAAGTGTCTCGATTCGTTGTGGGAATTCGGCACTTTTACGCTGGGCAACGGCGTTACTGAACTGCTGCTGCCAATGTGCGCGGTTGGCGATCCATTGAGTGTTCTGATCGCCCAGAGCGGTCGACCAAGCCATCACCCGTTGTTCCTGAGTGGCGCTCAACGGGCCAAGCCAATCGGTCAGACGCTTGTCCATGCGCGCGCCGCGCTCGGCGATCTGCTGCGCCAGTGGCGGTTTGACGTATTCCTTTTCCCGTTTGCGCAGATCCTTGGCGAACGCGTCGTTCATCTCGGCGACTTGCTTGTCGTCCAGCCCTTGCAGCAGCTCGATGGCCGACGGTGTGATCTGCCGTGCAGTTTCGGCAATGGCTTTTTTCGCTTCCTCGGTTCGTGCTTGCAGCGCAGCGTCGGTCACCTGATTGCTTTCGACCATTGCCTGCAGGCGATCCAGCCAGTCGAGGTAGCCCGGCAGTTGCGTGGTGCAGTGCCAGTTCAAGTGTTCCTTGAGTCGTTCGTTGAACCAGTCCTTCTGCTCGCCGTTCATGTCCAGATAGTCACCAAGCGTCCATGGAATGATCACGTCGAGATTGCGGTAGGCCAGGCCGACGCGGCTGCAGGCGCCGAGGGCGAGGGTGAAGATCAGCAGGGTGGCGAGGTGTTTGAACCAGCGAGACATGAGCGAATCCTTGCGAGAGCCTGACGTCTGATTCTCATGTGAACGCAGGAAGCTCCCGGCAGTTCAGCCGATCAATAGAATGCGCGCTCGGCCTTGAGCGTCACCAGCCCGTCACACTGGCTGTTGTGCCCCGAGTACGCCGAGCATTCGCTGCCGCTGAGGTTGGAATTGCTGTAGATCAGATCGAGATCGACGCCCATGAACGGGCGGGAAAATTTCACCGACCAATCGGTAAAACTGCTGACATAACCACCGTCCACCGACACCGGTGTGTTCAGTTGGTGGGTGGTGTATTTCATGCTGATCCCGATGCCGAACGGCTGATTGCCGCCGAGGTCGGCGAACAGCGTGTTGTTCTGTTTGTCCGGGTCGTTGCTGACGGCCACACCGAAGCGGCTGCCGAGCAGGGTCAGGCCGCCGAACAGCTCCTGGCTGTCGAGCGTGTCTACTTTGGGATAGCTGTAATGGATCATCCCGACTTCGTAGCCGAGGGTCTGATCGAAAGGTTGTTTGAAACCGACGTAGGAGTCGATTTCCAGATTCTTGCCCGGGGTCAGGCCCATGCTCGGTGCATACTGGCCGACATACAGGCCGCTGTCGTGGCTCAGATCGAGGCCGCCGTGGAACGAGCCGACTGCCGCCGGTTTGACCAGCCCTTGGGCCATGCTGCGGCTGGGCGTGGTGCCGAGTTTGAGGTCGAAGTCGCCGAGCTCGCGCTGGAAAATCTGCGCGTGCGCCGATGAGCAGGCCATAAGGCCCACAAACGATAAACAGAAAGTTGATTTGAGCATGCGTCACTCCATGAACAGCGAGTGCAGGGCTTGGCCTGCTGAAACGCTTGATCCAGACGCGTGCAAGGATACCGGCGAATGCTCGGCAATGATGGCCGTTCGTCGATTTTCAAAGATTTGGTTAAACAGAAGGAGGGTGTAAAGCGGGTGCCAGTCCAGACGCTTCGAAGCTCAAAGCGTCTCAGGACGGGTGTATTACCGGGTGTTACTTCTTGCCCAGGCTGATCTGCTTGGACGGACCGAACGTCTGGCCGCTGACGCCTTTGGCAATTTGCTGGATTTCGCCGCCGGACTTG
>Ga0157372_10003425_pt1 | contig 17116 bp, 9 predicted proteins | sample C55metaG_FD_115307 | JGI IMG/M metagenome (GOLD analysis project Ga0157372, IMG submission 115307) | Corn rhizosphere microbial communities from Kellogg Biological Station, Michigan, USA - C5-5 metaG | ecosystem: Host-associated > Plants > Roots > Rhizosphere > Soil | place: USA: Michigan... | reverse complement strand
GCTTTCCGTCCGGCTCCCATGGCCAGGATCACGGTGGCCGCTCCCGTGACAATGTCTCCGCCTGCAAAGACGCCGCGCTTGGATGTGCGCATCGATTGCGGGTCCGCCACGATATAGGTTCGCGAATTCGTCGCCAAGTCCGGTGTTGTGCTCTGGATCAGAGGGTTGGCGGTTGTCCCCACGCCGATGATCGCTACATTCACCGGCAGCACGAACTCCGAGCCTTTGACTGGACTTGGAGAGCGCCGGCCGCTCGCATCGGGTGTACCCAACTCCATCCGCATACAGCGCGCGCCGGTAAGCCATCCCTTCTGATCTCCGACAAATGCGACCGGGTCAGTAAGCATCCGGAATTCGATGCCCTCTTCGCGCGCGTGTTTCACCTCTTCCGCCCGAGCCGGCATCTCCGCTTCCGACCTGCGATATACCAGCGTTGCTGTCCTAGCGCCGAGACGTCGAGCCGTGCGGACCGCGTCCATTGCGGTGTTGCCTCCACCCACTACCATCACGTCGCGATCGTGGCAGTCGTACACAGGCTCGTCGTACTCCAGCGCGCGATAGGCACGCATCAGGTTCACGCGGGTCAGGAATTCGTTCGCGGAATAGACGCCGTTGAGATGCTCGCCAGGTATTCCCAGAAAACGGGGCAGTCCCGCACCCGTCGCCACAAACACCGCGTCGAAATGCTCGTCGCGCATCAACTCATCGATCGTGACGCTCTTGCCGACTACAACATTCGTCTCGAACTCCACGCCCATCCGCCGGAGGTTGTCGATTTCTTCACGGACGATAGACTTCGGCAGGCGAAACTCGGGGATTCCGTACACAAGGACGCCACCAATCTCGTGGAGCGCTTCGAAGACGTGCACGCGATGGCCCTTCTGAATGAGATCGCCCGCAGCTGAAAGCCCCGCTGGCCCGCTGCCCACAATCGCAACTGATTTTCCGGTGGGCGGCGCAATGTGCGGGAGGCCAAGCCGTCCACTCTCGCGTTCGTAATCGGCAACAAAGCGTTCGAGATAGCCAATTGCGAGAGGGGCGCTTTTACGCCCGAGAACGCATCCGCCCTCGCATTGATTCTCCTGCGGACACACGCGCCCGGTAATCGCGGGCAGCGCATTGTCCTCGCGCAGCTTCGCGGCGGCCCCGAGATAGTCGCCGGCGTAGATCAATGCCACAACTTCTTTCACCTTCACGCCAACGGGGCACTGCTCCACGCAGCCCGGCTTGGCACATTCAATGCATCGCGTGGCCTCGAGCATTGCGTCGGCCGGAGGCAATCCGCGATTCACCTCTTCGAAGTTGCGGCTGCGTACCGTGGGGTCCATCTCCGGCATATGCGAACGCGGAATCGCCATACGCTGTTTCAGAAGCATTGTGTTCTTCTCAGGCATGGGGCGCCTCGTTCACGGAACTCAGGTCCACAATGTCAGCTCGGAGGTGTTCCAACTCGGCTTCCTTTGCGGCCAGTTCGGTGCGCAACTGCGTCAGTTCTTCCTGCTTATGCTCCTGGAACTGCTTCAGCGACTCGCACTCCTTCTCGCGATACATCGCGTTACGCTGCATCAGCACTTCGAAGTTCACCAGCGATGCGTCGAACTCGGGGCCGTCCACGCAGGCGAATTTGCTCTTGTCTCCCAGCAGTACCCGGCAGCCGCCGCACATCCCTGTGCCATCCACCATGATCGAGTTGAGGCACACGACCGTCTTGATGTCCAGCGGGCACGTAATCTGGGAAACAGCCCGCATCATCGGAACTGGTCCAACAGCAAGCACGAAGTCAATTTTGCGACCCGCCGCGAGCAATTCGTTCAGCTTCGCAGTAACGAGTCCTCGGTCCCCGTAGCTGCCGTCATCCGTCATGATGTAGGTTTCGTTTGACGCATCTCGCACCTCGCCCTCAAACACCACCATCTCCCGGCTCCGCGCACCTTCGACGAAGATGACATGATTGCCTGTTTGCTTGAGAGCTTTAGCGGTGGGCAGTGCCATCGCTGTTCCGACGCTACCTGCGAGAATCAGCACGGTCCCGAAGCTCTCGATCTCAGATGGCTTGCCTAGCGGGCCAACGATATCCAACACGAGATCGCCCGACTCAAGGCAGTTCAGCATACTGGTCGTCTTGCCTACGCCCTGCACCACGATCGTGACGGTCCCAGCCACGGGGTCAGCCGATTTGATGGTCAGCGGAATTCGTTCGCCTCTTTCACGAAGGCGCAAAATGACAAATTGACCCGGCCTCTGTTTACGCGCAATGCGCGGAGCCTCAATGACGAACTGCTTGATATTCAGCCCCACCGGCTGCGCTTCGATAATCCTGTACATTGAACCGCCGACTCCGATCCTCGACACTGCGGCTCGCTCCCATCAGGTCGAACAAATCGACGGGGAATTTCTCACGCGCGAACCGAACGCTCATGGAAATGATTCAGCATTTGCGGGCTTTCCACGTGTGACATGGGTCACCCGCGGAGAGAAGGAGGTAAGAACAGCTTTAGATTGTTATAGAAAGTCGCTAACAAGAGTACGCGGGCAGACATAGCGCCTGCCCGCATGGTCAATCACTATTTCGGAAGCGCCTTAGTTCCGTCGACCGTGAAACCAGCTTCGGACTTTGCCTGTGTCTCTTCCGGCTGAGCTCCACCGAGTGTGAGCGAGTACTTTCCAGCGAGAATCGAGCGGTTTCCCTGGTCGTCAACGCTCGACAGCGACCGTGGATCGATCTTGAGCGTGACTTCCTTGCTTCCTCCGGCCGGAATGTTCACGCGCTCGAACCCGACCAGCGAGTGAATGGGCCCGCCCTGCTGCGGAGTCTTCAGATACGCTTCCACTACCTCGTCGCCCGCCATGCTTCCGCTGTTGGTGACTGTCACGGTTGCGGTGATCGGATCGCCGGCCTTCAGCGTCGAGGCCGAGAGCTTCACCGGTCCGTACTTGAACGTGGAATAGCTCAGTCCGTATCCAAAACCCCACAACGGCTTGCCATTGAAGTAGCGATAGGTCCGGTTCTTAAACGAGTAATCCGTGAACTCCGGCAGTCCTTGAAGCGACGAGTAGAACGTCACGGGCAGCCGTCCTGCCGGATTATTCAATCCCGCAAGTGTCCGGGCAATGGCTGTTCCACCATCAACACCCGGATACCAGGCCTCGAGAACTGCACCCGCATGCTCGTTGGCCCAGTTCAGCGCGACGGCGCTGCCGCTCTGCAGCACGACGATCAACGGTTTGCCCGCTGCGCCGAGTGCCTCCAGCAGCTTTTGCTGTGGCTGAGGCAAATCGAGGCTGGTGCGATCACCGCCGTTGAACCCTGGAATCTTGATCGGCATCTCTTCGCCCTCGAGTTGCGGCGATAGCCCGACGAACGCAACCACAACAGAGGCTTCCTTCGCACGTGCTACGGCCTCATCGAGTTGAACCTGGGGCGGCGCTTCCCACTTGAGCGTCACGCCTCCGCCGGCTTGATCGGCTGAATGCGAATACTCAAACTGGATCTCGTGCGGTTTTGTATCGCTGAAATCAACCTCGACCTTCGGAGTCTTTGCAAATGTCTCGACGGGGGGCGCAGTTGGCGATGCGCCCGGCGCGGGTTTGAAGCTGCCCATCACCGACATGTCGTGTCCGGTACGGATGTTGCCTTCGCCGAGCACCTTGCCGTCGAGCGTGAACCGGAAGCTCTCCTCCGGTGAATACGGGAAGCTGTCAGCAACCTCCACGGTGAAGACGTAGTGCCCTGGTGCCGGCACCGCCATCGTGCCGCTCCAGCGCACTGAATAGTTCCGCGTATCGATTTCAGGCTGCGGTTTCGCGTTCTCCCAGTCTGCCTGGATCAGAGGCTCAGTTGCCGTTGCGACCGGGCGTCCTGTCCAATCTGGCGTGGCGAAGAACTCCGTCTTCAGACCCTTGCCGAAAACCGTACGCGGCACCGGCACTCCCACGCCTTCTGCCAGCGTGGATCCCTGCGCATAAAGAATTGGCGAACTCTTGAACTGGTTGAAGATTCCATCGAGCGGAGTGACCGGATGCAGAGGTGTTCCGACGTAGTTGCCCAGAATCGACGGAAGCGAATCGGCCGTTGGTCCAATCACTGCAACCTTTCCCGGCGCCTTCAACGGCAGAACGCCCTTGTTCTTCAGCAGAACAATGCTCTCCTCCGCCGCCTTGCGCGAAATCTGCCGATGAGCATCCGAAGCGTTCTCGGAGAACGGGATGCGATCAAGTGTGGAACCTTGCGGGTCGAACAGGCCCAATTGGAAACGCGCCGTGTACAGGCGCTCGGCGGCCTTCGTCACAAGGTCTTCAGAGACCAGGCCATCGCGCACCGCCTTGGCAAGCGTGTTGAATCCGGGAGTCCAGATACTGCACGAGAGATCGGTTCCTGCCTCAAGCGAGAGCGCGGCAGCATGTTCAATGTCAGTCGTTTTCTTGTGGCCCTGGTAGACATCTACAATCGCGCCGCAATCGGATACGACAAAGCCCTTGAATCCCCAAGCATCCCGGAGATGTTCCTTCAACAGCATCTTGTTTGTGCAGGCCGGGAACTCATTGATTGAGTTGTAAGCGCACATGACGGACTGCACATGTCCTTCTGTAACGGTTGCGCGGAAAGCAGGAAGATAAGTCTCTTCCAGATCACGCGGGCTTGGATCGACATTGAATCCATGCCGCAGAGATTCAGGTCCGCTGTGCACGGCATAGTGCTTGCTCGTCGCAACCGCGCGCAGATGTTCGAGGTCGTTCCCCTGCACTCCTCCCACAAAGGCAATTCCCAGATGCCCGGTCAGAAACGGATCTTCACCATAGGTCTCCTGCCCGCGTCCCCAGCGCGGATCGCGGAAGATGTTGATATTCGGAGACCAGAACGTCAGTCCGTAAAAGATGCGGTGGTTGCCTTCCCGTTGTGCCTGGTTGTACTTGGCGCGGGCCTCCGTCGAGATGACGTTGCCCATGTTATGCACCATGCTTGTGTCCCAGGTCGCAGCCATGCCGATTGCCTGTGGAAACACGGTCGCGTAGCCCGCTCGCGCCACGCCATGTAGCGATTCGTTCCAAGTCTGATAGTCGGGTATGCCCAGGCGGGGTATAGCGGTCGCCCAGTCTTCCAGTTGCGCAGCCTTCTCATCCAGCGTCATGCGCCCAACGAGGTCATGCGCTCGCTCCTGCGGAGAGAGCTTTGTATCGAGATAAGCGAGTTGCTGCTGCGCCGGAGCGACCTGTATCAAGCTGGCACACGCAAGCAGGGAAATAGAGATGAAGCGGCGAACCGGCATAGGTCTTTCCTCCCATAGCTGCACTTCTGCCGGAAGGTAGAAACGACCCTGGTCTCGAAGCAACAAGGACGAGATGAAAGCGAGTCCAGTTCGGATCGTTTCGCAGGTATCTCAGAGGCGAAAGTACAACCTCGAGAAATGTACTAGGTCGGGGCGCAACTTGGCTAGGTTTATCGATTTAGTACTGACAGAAACGCACAACTAAGCCTGGTGAGAGGTCTTTTTCTCCGCAGCCGATTCCATGCGTTCCAGCACGTTTTCAATCCTGACGACCTCGGGCCGTTGGCGAACCGCTTCGATCCTTGGGTCAGCCAGTATTTGAAACAGCCACGGGCACCGCGCTTCCGCTGCTGCCTGGAGTTCCGCGACCGCATCGTCAAGATCTCCGAGGGCGACACAGACGGCAGCAGTGAACGAGGTAAGAACGAATCGCTCCCGGCTCAGCCACTGGAGACGCTCCAGCATCGATCGCGCTTCTTGTTCGCGTCCCGCCCGCGCCAGAGCGTACGCACACATCGAGGAGCCGATATCGAGATAGGGAGATTTGCGTATCAGGTTCTCGGCCACCCCGACTGCCCGTTCCGCTTTCCCATTGAACGCGAGGATCATCGAGCCGTAAACATTTGAGCTCTCGTGGTCCGGGAACAATTCGAGAGCATGCTCCGCCTGCGCCAGGCTCTTCTCGCGCTCTCCTGACAGGTGATAGGCCCATGCCAGGCGTCCGTTGAGCCATGGAGAATATGGATCTATGCGCAGTGCCTCAGTGATCAGTTCAATCGCTTCGAGAAATTGATGGCGGCTTAGCGCAAACATGGAGCGAATACGGGTAACAGAGGTTTCGTGCCGAAGATGGGCGCTTGTAGAGAATGCGCGCAATGCTCCCTGCAGATCATGATCGACCTGGAAGCGAATCCAGCCGAGCGCCGGCAGCAGCGCTTCAGCGCCCTCGAATGAGCTTGGAACTGCATCCGCCGCATTCCGCACCTGTTGTGCCACCTGCATTGGGGACGCGAACCCGGCGAACCCTTGCGAAACCGACGCATTTGCCAGATCAATGTGCGCCGCATACAGGGATGGATCTAGTTCTACGGCACGAGTAAGGTGCTGGATGCCCTCCTGCATCCGATACCGCTGCACGTTCTGCCACTCGTGATGGCCGCGAAGAAACAACTCCCAGGCTTCGCGGCGCGCCGGCGAATCCGTCAGTGGATTTCCAGCAAGCGCCTCGCGGGAGAAGAACCACTCCGCAGAGCTGAGTCGAATGAAAAGCCTGTTGGCCAACTCTGACTCAAGTTCAGCCGATCTCGCCTGCGGCACGAGCATATCCTCAACCCAGATTTGCGTACCGTCTGAAACGCGAATCATCTCTGCCCGAAGTCGAAAATGCGCAGGCAGCATCCGCAATGTTCCTGTGAGCACAAGATCTGCCTGAAGCGCCTCGCCCACCTGGTGCGCAGTGAGACCTCGCGCAGACAGCGAGAATGCGGAATCTCTCGCCAGCACGTGTGCAGGCGCAAAGCGATCCGCGGTTAACAGGCTGATCGTTTCCTCAGCAATTGCCGGACCCAGGTATACGGGCACGTTGGCATCAACGGCAAAAGGCATGATGACCAGTCTGGGTGGCGCTTCCAGGGCCTCCTGCGTTGGCTTCTGCACTTCTACTGAAAGGCGATACCCGCGTTTGTATACTGTCTGAATGCAGTCATCCGGCGAGAGAAGTTCCCGGAGCGACGAAACGCATTTGGGCACGCTGTCATCCGTCACGTGCACTTCGCCCCACAGTGCCTGCTTGAGTTGCTGGACAGTTACAATCTGTCCGGCATGCACCAGCAGAAGTCGAAGTGCAGCCAGTTCTTTCGGAGGAAGATGAATGACCTCATCCGCACGCGTCAGAACACCCTGCGCGTCGAGTCGTAATTTACCGAATAGAAACTCGCAATCAGAAAACGTTGAAGAACTTGCCGCCGAGAGGTGCTGGACCATTTATCTTCCTCGAACATCCGGACAATCTGCCTTGGCAGTCCTTTGCTCTCCAAAGGCAGGAAACCTCCACGGCGTAAGTTTGGCCGCTTAAACCACGGGGAAGAGTCAAACCAGAAAATTCTCCGCTCACCGCATCTTTGTGTACCCGCAGTTACAAACGCGACCTCATTATCTATCCAAACTGCAATAAACACGTGTGATGAGCAACGGCTTTTACCAAGCGAATTAGTAACTTTTTCGGAGTTACCGGGCAGAGTTTCATTGTGGGAAAAACAAGCGCACTAATGTTGAGTGCACTGAACAACTTCAGCGCGCTCTGCCACGGCTATGCACAATCCGGGTCGATCTAGTACTTCGACTTGATCGCGTACGTCAGCCCCATCGTGAATTGGAACGAGTTGCGCTTCGTTGGAGGAAGTGAGTCCGGCGGATTGTTGAGATAGCTATCCAGTGTGCCCAGAGAAAAGCTGAAGTTCTTGTAAGCCGGAAAAGCCAGGGTATTTGTCTCATTCGCGGAATACGCGTGCGGGTTGTTGAACGCCGGAATGAAAGCAAGTCCCTGGGTATACGTAACCAGCTTGTGATGCAATACGTAAGCCAAAGCGATTGTCGAACCGATCAGGTTCTGATTTGCAGACGAACCGCTGATGAACTGCTGCTTCTCGTACTGGATTGTCGCTTTCGCATCCGCTTCCTGGCGCGGCGTCTTGAGAAAAGTCCAGCCGAAACCGCCCCCATAGATCTGCTGCAGATCGAGGTCCTGTGCGAAGTTGTGGTCGAAAGCCGTCTGTGCAAGTGCGAAGAACCTCGGCGACAAATATTGATCACGCTCTGCGTCACCGTGATAAAGGGCAGACTTTGTGACCACCGCGGGCACAAGTGTTGCCGGGGTCGTTCCCGTTGCGGGAATCGTGTACGCAGGCTGCGTGATCTTTCCGAACGAACCCGTGAAGTCGATGGACGTGCGATTGCGTGTGGTGAGCCAGCTCACAGTAGGAACTACGCGCACCAGTCCAATGCCGCCGGAGAATGTGTACTGATTCTCCGTTGCCGCTACGATCGCTGCTCCCGCTGTGGCCGCTCCATTCCAACCGGTGAAAAATCCAGGTTGATGATAGAGCTCTTTGTCGAGAGTCCGCGTGTCCATGATGTAGAGCGCATTTGCCACAGGGATTGGCGCAGGAGCCGCTGCCTTGTCCGGTCGAACGGCAAGCGCGTTGTTCGTCATTTCCAACTGGCCAGTAGGAATTGTGGCGGCGATCTTCTTGCTGCGGGCCCTAACGCTTTTGTCGATGACAGCATAGCTGCCGCTGGTATGCAGTTCCTTGATCTTGTCCCAGCCGAGGGAGATATCCCCAAGTGCATCCGAATGAAACGTAACCTTCCCGTCTGAGGAATTAACGAGCTTGCCGTGCAGCGTGTCTCCATTGCTTAAAACAAGAATGTCAGGAGCAACTGACTGCGCCATGCCATACTGCGGAGCTGCGAAGGCAATTGCCACAATCGATGCAGCCACAAACAGGCGCACGTTGCGGCGGCCCAGAAACGAAACAAGACGGCGAACCGAACCAGATGAGATCAGGGTCATGGGGGATGATCCTTTCCGATGAGTTTTTGAAGGGCCCGTGTTGACTTGCTCAACTTCTCGCAGGTGTCTTCATGCTAAAGCGTTGGAGGGTGTTATTCCACTTTGCGAGTTTCAGAAATCCTTCAGACATTTGAAGCCGTTTTTGCGGAAGACTGCGTCACGAGGTAATTCCGATGACGAATGGACCGTCTTATGCACGCTGGTCACTTGAACCGTACAGCATCGGCATGAAGCTTCGTACGCTACGAACACAAAAGCATCTTACCCTCTCGCGGCTCGCCGTGGAGACCGGCCTCTCTACCGCACTCCTCTCAAAGCTGGAAACCGACCGCATGATCCCGACGCTGCCCACACTCTCGAATATCTGCAGGGTCTACGGTGTCGGCTTGAGCTATTTCTTCAACGAAGCGGCAAAGCACACGCTGGCGATTACGCGTAAGGCGCACCTGGCTGGCAACGGCCGGGGCCAGGAGACGATCAAACATGTGCATCTTCACGCCGCGACCGCAAATAACAAGCTCGTCGCGCGCATGGTGGAACTTCCTCCCGGAATTTCCGGAATGATCAGCGGGGCGGGGCGGCCTGTTTGTGCTGTGATCTACGTCCTTGAAGGCAAGCTGCAACTGGATGCCGGCGGTATGCACGAGGCGCTCGAAGCAGGTGACTGCGTCTACCTTGATTCGGAGATGGCTATTTCGTGGAGCGCCGCGGGAGCGGAGCGTTGCCGCGCGCTCATGGTGACTCCGGGGATCCCGGTCGAGAGCTGATCCGTGCGACGCTAACGAACGAGCGCGCCGTGGCTCCTCTCGAGGGGAGCCAGCTTCTGGTACTCCATGGTCGAAGCGGGATTGCGACCTGATAGACTCGGCTCGTAAACGCTTTCCGGGAGACTAGAAATGCTGCTCGAGTCACTGCGCAAGCAGGTGCTGGCCGCTAATCAGGAGATCGCGCGACGCGGCCTGGCACCTCATACCTTCGGCAATGCAAGCGGGGTTGATCGTTCTGGGGACAGGGCGCTTTTGGTGATCAAGCCCAGCGGCGTGGACTACGACACGCTGCGGCCCGAGGACCTGGTCATAACGGATCTGGATGGGAAGATTGTAGAGGGTGATTTGCGCCCGTCGAGCGATCTTGATACGCATACGCTGCTGTACCGCGAGTTCCCCCAAATTGGCGGTGTTGTTCACACGCACTCGGAGTTCGCGACGTCGTGGGCGCAGGCTTGTCGGCCGATTCCCTGCTTCGGGACGACCCATGCTGACTACTTCCATGGTCCGGTTCCGGTGACAGAACCGCTTACGGCGGAGGAGGTCTCGTCGGGATACGTACGCAATACCGGTGCTGTGATTGTGAAAAGGTTCCGGGCTGAGGGGCTTGACCCGGTAGCGGTTCCCGGGGTGCTGGTCGCCGGACATGCTCCGTTTGCCTGGGGCAAGGACCCGGCCGATGCTGTGGAGCATGCGGACGTGCTGGAGTACATTGCCCGACTGGCGTTCCGGACCGTTGCGCTGAACGGCTCGGCATGTCCTATCCCAACGCACGTTAGCGAGCACCACTATCAGCGCAAACATGGACCGAAAGCGACCTACGGACAGACAAAGGCCTGAGGCACACGAAGCAGGGGTAATTTGCCGGTTTTTGGCTTCCAAGTAGCGAACTGCGAGTGCGATACTGAATTCAATAGACGATCCTTTGCGGCGTATTGCACCTATTGTTTTCTGCATTTCCAGTGGAAATCTGCTCCACCTTCGTTGACTTTCGATGGAAAGGTTCGTCTCTATCCTGCGGACTTTCAGGGACTTGCGGAGACTGTACCAATGGCCGAGTACGGTGAAGCTCATGGCAAGCGACGTGCTTTCACCAATGTGAAGCGAGATTCCCGCCGTATGGAAACCAGCCTCTTCAACCGGTTGCAGGCGACGCTGCTAGCCTTGGCTACAGTCGGGCTGGTGCTGCTTGCCGTGTTGAATTTCAGGCAGGAGAGCCGCTTCCAGCAGCCGGTTGATGGTGTGTGGTGGGTTGAGGCGCAGGGTGGTCTGGTGGCTTCGAAAGTTATCCCCGACGGCCCGGGTCATCTCGCCGGAATCCAGAAGGGCGACCTTCTAACCGCTGTGAATGATCTGCCGGTGGCACGCGTACCTGACTATGAGCGAGCCCTGTATCGCACCGGAGTTTATGTAAAGGCTAACTACTCGATTATTCGGTCTGGCACGCCGTTGGATTCGCCAGTGGTAGTCATTCCGGAACCTCCGGACCGCAGCAGCTATCTGGGCCTCCGCCTCATAGGGCTGATTTACCTGGGCATCGGGCTCTATGTTCTGTTCCGGCGATGGACCGCCCCGCGTGCGACCCACTTCTTTCTTTTCTGCCTGGTCTCGTTTGCGCTGAACGCCTTGAAGTACACGGGCGAGTGGAATTTAGTCGACAAGACTGTCTTCTGGGCCAACATCGTGGCGGGTGCGCTGCAGCCGGCACTCTTCCTGCACTTTGCGATCAGCTTTCCTGAGGAGCGGTTAAAGGGTGTCGCACGTCGCTGGCTGCTCCCCTTTATCTACGGTCCGGGGATTGCTCTTGTCGGACTTTGGATCACAGCGATCACACGCTGGCAGGCGACAGGGATTCTGCAGCACAGGCTCGACCAGATCAATTACGCGTACATCGCGGCGTTTTACGTGATGGCGGCGGCTCTCTTCGTCTGGAGCTACAACCGCGCAAGCACGCCTCTTCTTCGTCAGCAGCTGAAGTGGCTGATGCGTGGAACGCTGGTCGCTGTTCTGCCGTTTACGCTCCTCTACGCCATCCCCTTCGTTTTGGATTTCCGAGTCTGGTCGATTTTCACCAAGCTCGCGGCGCTCTCGCTGGTCTTCCTGCCGCTCACGTTCTGCTGGGCCATCATTCGTTACCGGCTGATGGATACAGACCTGATCTTCAAGCGCGGCGTGGCTTACACGCTTGCGACTGGGCTGATTCTGGGAGCGTACTTCGGCGTTATCGCGCTCATCGCGGAAATTGTCCACCAGCGCTCGTCAGAAGCCATCCGCGAGTGGGCCTTGATCGCCGCGATCCTGGGGACGGCAGCGGTCTTTGATCCGTTGAAGCGGCGGATTCAGAGCTGGGTAGACAAGACGTTCGACCGCCAGAAGTACGACTATCGCAAGGCACTCATCGAGTTCGGCCGGAGCCTCAGTTCCGAAACCGACCCCGATGCCCTGCTCAACTCGATCGTCGAGCGGCTGCCGCGCACCCTGCTGGTCTCGCGTGTTGCCGTGTTCCTTGCTCAGGGTTCTGGAGGGTTGCGGCTGGCCGCATCTCATGGCCTGCTTTCTGCGGCAACGGATCGCAAGCTGTCGCTGGGATTCCTCGACTTCGATCGTGCCGCGCTGGACCACTCACACATTTTTCTTGAGAACGCACAACAGGCGCTTCACCTGCCGCCTGACCAGCAGTTGACGGCAGCGCTGCTCGATCTGAACTACTACCTGCCGTGCCGGGTGCAGGACGGGACCACCAGCCGCACGATCGCGGTGATCGGGCTTGGCCGCACCATCGGTGGCGACTTCCTGTCGAGCGAAGATGTAGAGCTGTTGGAATCCCTGGCCAGCTACATCGGGATCGCACTGCAGAACGCCAGCCTCTATTCGCGGCTGCAAGATAAGATTACGGAGTTCGAGCGCCTGAAGGAGTTCAACGAGAACATCGTCGAATCCATCAACGTAGGCATTCTGGCGCTGGATCTCGAGGACCGCATCGAGAGCTGGAACACGCAGATGGAGGCGATGTACGCGGTGAGCCGCGCGGAGGCAGTTGGCCAGAAACTCAGCGACGTGCTCCCCGACGAATTTGTTTCGGCTATCGAGGGCTTCCGCAACGAACCCGGCATTCACAATCTGTATAAGTTTCCACTCACAACCAAAGCCGGAGAACAGCGGACAGTCAATGTTGCAATCGCACCATTGCTCTCGCGCGACTTTGTGATCGTTGGGCGCATCGTTCTCGTGGACGATATCACGGAGCGCATCTCGCTTGAGACGCAGCTCGCACAGGCAGACAAGCTCAGCTCGATCGGACTTCTCGCCGCGGGCGTTGCTCACGAGATCAATACGCCCCTTGCGGTCATCTCGTCGTATGCGCAAATGCTGCAGAAGCAGATGCGCGCCGACCCGCGGCTTGGCCCGGTGCTCGAGAAAATTACGCAACAAAGCTTCCGGGCTTCGGAGATTGCGAACGGGCTGCTGAATTTCTCGCGGACTTCCACTACCGAGTTCCGCGAAACCAATTTGAACCAGGTTATTCGCGATACGCTTTCTCTGCTTGAACATCAGTTCAAGACGGCGCAGGTGGTTGTGGATGCGGAATTGGCAGACGATCTGCCGAGCATTCACGGCAACCCGGGCAAGTTGCAGCAGGTTTTTCTGAATCTGTTGCTAAATGCCAAGGAATCGATGCCGCGGGGTGGCCATTTGCGGGTCTCCACGTTGGCGAATGGGCATGTTGAGGCCATGGTCTCGGATTCCGGATCTGGAATCGCGCCCGAGAATTTGAAACGCATCTATGATCCGTTCTTCACGACAAAGACTACGCCCCGCCCTGGCGAACGGCGTGGCACAGGTCTTGGACTTTCCGTTTCCTACGGGATTATTCAGGAGCATGCAGGCAAGATTCATGTCGAAAGCGCCGTCGGCGCCGGCACAACCTTCCACCTTGAATTCCCGCTTTTGAGGAAATCGGTACATGTCTGAAGTTGACCAGTCTTTGAACCTAGCTGGAGCAGGTTCTGTTTTCTCTTCCAGTTCTGCGAGCGGCACGATTCTCGTAATCGATGACGAGGCCGGAATTCGCGAGTCGCTCGAGGTGCTGCTTTCGCTGGAAGGCTATTCCATCAAGACAGCGATCGATGGCGAGCAAGGCCTCCGAATGCTCGAGATGGAGACCTTCGATCTGGTTCTGCTTGATCTTGCGCTGCCTGGCCAGAGCGGCCTTGACCTCCTGCCCCAGATCAAGGAACGGCAACCGGAAACGCCTGTCATCATGATCACGGCATACGGCACCGTGGAGAACGTGGTTGAGGCGATTCGTGCCGGCGCTGAGAACTTCGTCCAGAAGCCGTGGGACAACGAGAAGCTGCTTGCGGATATCCGCTCCGCCGTCGCGCGTTACAAGGCGGAAGAAGAGAACGTTCAGCTCAAGCGCACGCTGAGGCAGCGCTATAACTTTGCGAATATTGTCGGCAAAAGCGAGATCATGCTGCGCGTCTTCGATCTTGTCGCGCAGGTAGCGCCAAGCCGTTCTACCGTACTGGTTCAAGGGGAGAGCGGTACGGGTAAGGAATTGATCGCGAAGGCGATTCATGCGAACTCGCCGCGCCGGGACAAGCCTTTTGTTCCTATCAACACAGGGGCAATGCCGACGGAGCTGCTGGAATCCACTCTATTCGGCCATGTCAAGGGTGCATTTACGTCGGCAGTGGCCTCGAAGAAGGGCCTGTTTGAGGTCGCCAATGGGGGGACGCTTTTCCTCGACGAGATTGCGACGATGGGCATGGATACGCAGGCAAAAATTCTGCGAGTTCTGCAGGATCGGCGCTTTATGCATCTGGGCGGCATTCAAGAAATCCAGGTCGATGTCCGCATCATCGCGGCAACGAACATTGATCTCCGCCAGGCTGTTCGGGACGGACGTTTCCGCGAGGATCTCTTCTATCGCTTGAACGTCATCACCATCGATCTGCCGCCGTTGCGCTCGCGGCGCGAAGATATTCCGCTGCTTGTGAATCACTTCCTTGAGTTCTATGTGAATGAGAACGGGCTCGGACCGCGGAGACTCTCTGCTGATGCCCTGCGCGCGCTGGTCGATTACGAGTGGCCGGGCAATGTACGTGAGCTTGAAAATTGCATCGAACGCGGCGTTGTGCTTTCGTCTGGTCCCGTGATTGGCTCGGAGTTGCTGCCTGGCCACATTACTGGGCGAAACTTTCAGGATGCGCTGCTTGAGCACAACCCGAATGCATCGCTCTTCGACATCCTTGAAGATATCGAACGCAGAATCATTATCGAGAAGCTGGAGCGCTGCAACTGGAATCAGACGGACGCCGCTGAGCAGTTCCACATCCCGCTCTCGACTCTTAATCAGAAAATCAAACGTCTGAATATTGAGATTCGCAAGCGCAACCGCGAGTAACCGTACCGAGCTTAGACAAACGTCTGATCAAGTCAGGCGGACCACAAGCGCATCTTCAGACGGCCGGTGATCGGGTATATGCAGCAGAAGTCCATCTGGCGTCCATTGCCACTCGAGTTCCCCGTCCGTACCCAACAAGTGAGCTTTCCTCAACGATCCCGTGGGGAGCGCGGTATCCCGCTTAACAGACGAAACCAGCACTGTTTTCCCCGGAGATCCCATAACGTGCACATAGAGAGCATTGCCGCGCGTCGTGAATCTCAGATCGTGTGCGGTGAAGTCGACATTGTGATCAGCTACGTACATGCCCTCTTTTACTCGGGTTGGTCCCTCTCCGAATCTCTGCTCCCATGGACGAGTGCTGTAGATACCGTCGCCGTTTATGCTCAGCCATGATCCGATTGCGCGCAGGCGTGCGACAACTTCGTCGGGAATAGTTCCGTCGGGCCGTGGACCGACATCGAGAAGCAGGTTGCCGTTTTTTGAAACTACGTCAATGAGTTGGTGAATAACACGACCAGCGCTTTTGTAATTTGGTTTACGCAGGTAGGCCCACGAGTCCCAATCGAGCACATCGTCCGTTTGCCAAACGAAGCTCGCTTTCTCGGCCAGTTGTCCGGCCTCGTGGTCAGGCAGACCTGAGCCGGGCGCAAAATCATTTTCCTTGTAGGTAATGATCGTCTCGCGGCCGGCAGCTGCACTGGTGTTGTAGTAGTGCACAAGCATCTCGATACGATAGCGCTCGGGAATGATGAAGCAGCGAGTGTCGAAGTAAATGATGTCGGGGTGATAGCGATCGATAACCTCGACAATTTTGTCGCGCCACATGCGGCAGAACGCTTCAGTTGGCGGCGGATCGGGATGAGCGTAGTTGAACGCTCCCGGGCGATCCACGGCGTAATCCTTTGCCTCGCTAGGTGAGCCCAGCGTGTACTTCTGCGGCCAGTAGAGGTCGGCGTATTTCGAGCTGTATATATCGGCATTCGAGACTGGACTGGAATACCATCCCCAAAGCCACTGATGGTGGAAGCTGGTGTAGAACTTCAACCCTTGTCGGCGGACCGCGCGTTCCAGTTCGCCAACAATGTCACGCTTTGGACCGAGGCGGGCCGCATTCCAGCGGTTCATGCGGCTGTTCCACATCGAGAATCCGTCGGCATGTTCAGCGACGGGCCCTACGTAACGCGCTCCGCACTCGTGGAACAGCTTCACCCATGTATCGGCGTCGAAGCGCTCGGCCGTAAATTGCGGGGCGAAATCTTTGTATCCGAAGCGGTCAAGGGAGCCGTAGGTGGCAAGGTGATGTTCATACTCGGGACGGCCTGGAAGATACATCCAGTGGGGGTACCATTCATTCCCGAAGGCTGGAACGGAATACAGGCCCCAATGAAAGTAGATGCCGAACTTCGCGTCTCTGTACCAGTCGGGACACCTGTGCTGGCTCAACGAGTCCCAGTTCGCTTGAAAAGGACCATCGTGGGGCGCGATGATCGCTGCCTGGCCGGTGCGCGCCAGCTTTACCGCTGCGCCCGCTGCAATGCCTTTGAGGGCATGTCTGCGTGAAAGCTCCATGCATGAGCTCCGAAGCGACTTAATTTCAGTTTAAACATATACGAGTGTAAGACAGAGTACGGGCAGCTATCCCTGGGCGGCGTGACTTGAGATGCCATCCGATGCGTTCTCGATATGCCTAAGCCCGGACGATGTCCCCCACTCTCCAGTTGTCGCGTTGAGCCACCGTTTTAGAAACCATCGCAACTCTTCCGGAGGCTTCAGCCAGATCTCGGCGGACGTGTCACGCAATGCGCGTCGCACCAGCACAGTGACATGAGGATTCTCTGTCCGGTTAACCCATCGAAAGGCGGATTCGTCTGTCAGATCGTCCCCGAGGAAAGCCACCGGAGTGTGGGGACCGACCTGGTCGACGATCGCTCGAGCTGCTCCGCCTTTGTCGCGTCCCACGCGCAGCTCAATGCCCGATTCGAACGGAAGAAGAGACAGGCCCTTGACACGGGAAGCCGGCTCGAACAGGCCGCGGGTTTTCTGTTCAATCACGCGGGATCTCTGGGGAGAATGTCCACGCCAGTGCATCACGACTGCG
>Ga0157372_10003424_pt1 | contig 17121 bp, 16 predicted proteins | sample C55metaG_FD_115307 | JGI IMG/M metagenome (GOLD analysis project Ga0157372, IMG submission 115307) | Corn rhizosphere microbial communities from Kellogg Biological Station, Michigan, USA - C5-5 metaG | ecosystem: Host-associated > Plants > Roots > Rhizosphere > Soil | place: USA: Michigan... | reverse complement strand
GAACACGATGCCCAGCACCAGCATGCTGGTGAACACCTGCATGAGGATCAGCTTATTCCGGATCGATATGTCTCTTATATTCTTCACGGCAACGTCATTGGACCATTATCGCCAGCTTCAGCAACTGACTGCTCGCTTTTAATCCCATCTTGTTGATGGCTTTCTCATTGGCCTCGAACTTCAGCTTTTCATTCACCAGCACAAAATTCAACGCCACCCCCTCCCTCGCAAAGCCCTTTCGCTCCCCGATGGTCAACACTCCTTTACCCAGCCTCGCCAGGATGGAACGCACCGGGTACCCACACTTGGCCGGGATAAAAAGGATATGACAATAGCCGATATCCTCCGGGCTGCTGAAATGCCGCAGCACGATCCGCCGGTTGTTGACCAGGTAGTTTCTCGCAATGGTCTCCAACGCCGAATCCAACCCCGAATGGCCCATCTCGCCGATGATGAAATCGGACTCTTCCGGACCGGCTTCCCAACTGATATACCGCGTGAAATTGTAGATATACGCCGCCTTGAGATTGGGCTCCGTTTCTCCCGGCTGCGCAGTGGCATGTCCCCCGTAGATAATCAACGTCAAGACCATGAAAAGGGTTGTATGATGGATGAAAGCGCGCAAGGCCGTTTTTCTATAGCGTGACACAGATTTTAAAAGCGGCGTTCCTCCCTGGTTGCTCCAGCACCGTTGAGTACACCAACCCGTCGGCCGTCCTGACCCCTGGGTCCAGCCACCGGACATTAAAAAGATTATGAACGGCCACACTGGCGCTGATCCGCTTGTCGAAGATCTTTCCCGTATGAAGCACAAGATTCGTCAGGAAATAACCGGCCACAGGCCCGTAAGGATCGGTCCGGGGCGCGATACGCTGGCCGACCCAGTTGCCTGAAAGGGTAACGCTGAAGACATCTGCGGCATAGACCGTGATCCCCACATTCCCCTTCACCCGGGCCACCCCTGGCACTCTCCGTTTTATCCCCGTCGTCAAATTCTTGCCCATCGCATCCTGGAATGTGAAATTCGCAAAGGCCGAAAATTCCTTCGCAGGCTTGATATTCAATACAGCCTCTACTCCCGTCACATGAACGACCCCGGGGTTCTTGTCCGGATTGAACCCACTCAGGTTGGAAAGGATGATCACATCCGAAAGATCGTTGTGAAATCCATTCACCTGTGCGTTGACTGCCCCGGAAAAGGCATACAGGATATTCGCCTCATAGGAATCGATCTTCTCGGTCTCCAGTTTGAAATTGCGCCCGGTCTGGTGGATTTCGAGATTGGTGGGCGCCCGGAACGCATGGCCATATTGCAATTTGAAGGTTAACTTATCCGTCGCTTCGTTGACGACCACGGCCCTTGGGCTGACACTCGACCCGAAATAACTGTTGTAATCATACCGTATCCCCGCCGTCAGAGTCGTCTTGTTCAAAAAAGACGTCTCAAGTACATATTGGAGGTAGCTGCCGAAATTCTTGCGGATATCATAGACCCGCGGCAGAAAGGTCGATCGCACATTCACCACCGTATCCTTCCCATCCACCACATACGCCGTCGGATCATAGGTGGAACCCCGGGCGCCCTTTTCGACATTGTCCCTGAAATACTGGATACCCCCCGATAATTTTTGATTTTCACCCAATTGATAATTGGCCACGGCCTCTCCCGACACCCGGCTGCTCCAGGTGGCGATCTTCGCTCGGATCATATGTGCTCCGTCCGTGGTTATATAAACATAACTGTCATTTCCCGTACCCGTCTCCCGGTAAACGACCCGGCCGAAAAGACTCAGCCGGTCCGAAGGACGCCACTCGCTTTGCCCATAAAGCGTGCGCAGAAAGGCGTCATCCAACCCCGGCCGCTCTCCGCGAAAGTCGCTGGATAAAATTCCCAGCACCCCGGAATTGCCGTTGCCCTGCGGCGGCAGACCAAGGTATGTGGTCGGACTGTTGGAATAAGTGCCCCAACCCATGGGCGTTCGATACTCGCGGTAACCCAGCGTGGTCACCGTCTTCCCCCCATAATAGCTGATTGCGCCTTTCAACCCATAGGCCTTGCTGACATACGACCCCGAATAATTCGGATCGCGATTGGCAAACACCGGCCCATCCGAACTGTACAAAGTTCCTGAGGCCGAGACCTCCCAATTGCCCTGCCGGACCCCCATATTCAGCTTCTCGAAGATGGTATTGAAACTGCCGAATCCCTGCTCCGCATGAAACCCGTTCATTTGCTGCCCCTTCTTCGTGATCATATTGATCACCCCGCCAAAGGCATTGGCCCCATAGATCGCCGAAACCGGTCCCCAAATGATCTCGATCCGATCGACATCATGCAGCGAATAGGCCGGACCGGCCATGTCATTACTGCCGATGATATTGTTCTCCGCAATACCGTCGATCATGAGCAATGCCCGCAGATTCTCGGCCCCGTACATTCCGCGAAAATAGATCAGCGTGGGAGCATACCCGTTGATGTGGATCATATCGATGCCCGGAACATCCCGCAACGCATCCTCCAGCTGCTCATATCCCCGCTCGCGGATCTGCTGGGCCGTTATAACGGTGACCGTCGACGGGGCCTGCGCCGCCGTCTGCAAAAAACCAGACGCAGTCACAACCTTAATTTTCATTAATTGTTCAAGAGAAAGTCCCGCTAGCCTGTTCACTTCCGGGACGGTATCGCTTTGTGCATGGACAGCGATCGGCACAATAAGACAAAGGAATGACCGGGATAATAGCTTCATCGGCGATTCTTGAGGTTAGGGACCTCCTGAGAACGCACAAAAAACAAGCCGACCTTGCAACTGACTGCATTTCAGCCAGCAGGTGTGGAATAAATACCCCAGTATGGGATTTCAAGCCTTATTTCTTCCTGGCCGTCTTCTTTTTTGCCGATTTTTTCTTCGGCGCCGCCTTCTTCTTAGAGGCCGCTTTCTTCTTCGAAGCCTTCTTCGGCACCTTGGCCCCCGCCTTTCTCGCCTCGGACAACCCAATGGCGATCGCCTGCTTCCGGCTCTTGACCTTCTTCCCGCTCCGGCCGCTCTTCAGCTCACCGCGCTTCTTCTCATGCATCGCCTTCTCCACCTTGTCGCCTGCTTTTTTGGAATATTTTGCCATAAATCAAACTTTATTGCATTTGTTTGTGGATCAAACGTTGTGCCTCCCGGGGATTCATCTTCTCCAATGCCCTGAATTTCTTTCCTTCCAGCCGGTTGTACTCCGTAAAGAACGCCTCCAGTTGATCCGTGATCACCTTTGGCAGATCCTCCATCTTCTCCACGTTCTGGAAAATGTTCGAGCACTTCGGGATAGCCAGGAACCGGTCGTTCCGGATCATTTTTTTGCTATTCTTCTCCTCCGACTGCTCGGCCTTGATCCCCCCAATCACCCGGCACTTGATGATCACGCCGGGAAAACTTTCAAACTCCGAAATGACGATCACATCCAATGGATCGCCATCCTCGCCCTTCGTCTTCGGAATGAATCCGAAGTCATAGGGGAATACCATCCCCGAAGGCAGTATCTTCTTCATCTTGAAGAACGGCGTGTTCGGGACATAATCGTATTTCTGACAGCTGCCCTTGGGCGTCTCGATGATCACTTCTATACATTCCATAATAAGCACCACCTTAAAAAAGCGGGCCAATATTTGCCCCGGTTCCTCAGCAAAATCTCCAACTATGAATATTCTCCATACACTCTTCGGCGAAGGCAAAGACCTGGACAGCCTTCAGATGACCTGCCGGGCGATCGTCGCGTTTTTTCTCACCCTCGTGATGATCCGCATCGCCGGCATCCGCACCTTCGGCAAAAAATCCGCCTTCGACAATGTCATCGTCATCATGCTCGGCTCCATCTTCAGCCGCGTCGTCGTGGGCGCGTCCCCCTTTATCCCGACGACGATCGCCTGCATCGCCTTCGTCCTCGTGCATCGGTTGCTCGCCTGGATGAGTCTCTACAACGATACCCTCGGCCGCTGGATAAAAGGGGAAGCCTCTACACTCTATGTTGACGGGAAAACAAATGAAAAGAATATGCGCAACGCCGTCATCAGCGAGAAAGACCTGCACGAAAGCATCCGCCACCAGCTTCACGAAGACAGCCTCGAACAGGTCAAAGCCATCATCCAGGAACGCAACGGCGAGATCAGCATCATCAAAAAATAGGAAAGAATTTCCCCACTATTGCCACCTTTTTGCAGCGGCATCATCGAGGATCAACACCCAATCCTCCCGCTGCGAAGGCACCGGCGAAGCATCGGGTAGGGGAGGAGTAAAACTCAACGCCTTCGAGTTGTCAAAGGCTCCGATATATTTCGTTTTGCCCGTCCGCGGATCATACCATCCCGCGTCAAGTTGCGAACCCAGACCGGCATTCGCCCGGATCAAAATATTCCGGCCATAGGCGCTGTACACAAACGCATAGTCTTTCCCTCTGGTAGCCTGTATCCGTTCCGGCCCGCAACCCCCCTCACTGCCCAACATCCCCTGCGCAGGAACCCGTTCGGCCATCGGCCTCGACTCCACCAGCCGCCGCACATATTTCATCTCATTGGCGCCGGGAAAGTCAAGCGCCTCCTTCCAGCCATGCAACGCCGCAAAGAAATTGCTCCCCTTCGGTCCGAAAAAGATCACCGGCCCACAACCGTAAGTGTGTCCACAGGCCCCCGCGAACACGCTCAGGTACGCAGACTTGCGAACATCGTACGCGTTGGCATATCCCAGCTCCTTCGGATTGAAACACACCGGCATCTCCTCATAGATATTCTCGCCGTTGACCACCGGTTTGGCCGGCGTCCGGTTATAGTCGTTGCTCACCGTCTCCCAAACCTCCGTATCCCGGCAATGTCCCGTCTGCAGCATATTCAGATCGAGCCAGCCATCCTGCTGGAACCATTGCGACGAACTGCCCGTCCCTTTCGGCTGCGGGTGAAAGGTCATCAACACCTTATCGGCTCCGCCAACACCCTCGGTTACGCCCTTCGCCAATGCCCGCCATACGGCAACATCAGCCGATCCCGGCCGCGGGTCCCGGTCACCCCCGATGATCCAGATGAGATTGGCCTTGTTCCGAAACCGCGCCCCGATCCATCGGCCGTACGCATAAATGTTCTCCGGATGAAACATCTCCGGTCCCTTTCCCCACCAGTCCTTATACAGCTTATCCCCCCAGGTCGGCAACAACGCGATATACAACCCGTACGATGCCGCCACGTCGACCATGCTGTCGATATACGCAAAGTATTTTTCATTGGGTTGCGTGAATGTTGTATCCGTGAAAGGAAGATCGCCATTCGCATTCGGGGTATGAAGTCCATCCAGTTCGGGCAACGCCACTGCCTGTATCACATTGAAACCCTGCTCCGCCCTCTTTTGAAAATAGGCCGTCGCGTCCGCCCTGTTGAGCTGATGGAACAACTCCCATCCCGTATCGCCAAGCCAGAAGAACGGCTTGCCGTCCGTAGTTTCCAGTAAATGATGAGTCTTGCTAACCCGGATGGGTAACAGCTGTCCAACGCAGCAACTTGTAGCCAGCAGCAAAGAAAGAAAAAGAACCCCGCGATTTTTTGCGGGGTTCGACAAAACCGTATGCATAGTACAATAACTTTTGGTCAGGGTCTACTGCGCCGGTTTTTCATAAGGATCGAGCTCAGGAAGTATTACGAAGGCGTCCCCCAATCGGCTGACGACGAAAATGGACCGGTTGGAATAACACGGTCAGCGTGTTTTACAATTTCGTCAGGACATCGAAATACGCATACCTGGCTACGGACAAAGAAACGTGTTCCGGGTATAACAACGGGCAAATCAACCGGATATTGCCGGAAAAATACAGAAATCCTTTAGGGTTATACCACTACCTTTTGTAGGTTCTGAAAGCTGATCTTCACATCCTCCAACGGCTTCGGCGCGCCATCCTGCTCTACAAAGTAATACTTCATTCCCGAGTCACCCGCATGCTCGAAGATGCGCTTGAAATCGATGGTGCCGTTCCCGATCTCCGTAGGCTGCTTCGTATCCTTGCTCAGGTCCTTCACATGCCAGAGCGGGAACCGCCCCGCATGCTGCCTGAACAATTCCACAGGATCCTGCCCCGCCTTGGTGGCCCAGGCCAGGTCCAGCTCCATCTTCACTTCGTTCTTATCGGTGTGCCCAAGGATATAGTCAAAAGGCCGTACGCCCCCCACATTGTCAAATTCGGTCGTATGATTGTGATAAGCGAATTGTACCCCGACCTTCTTACACGCCTCGCCGGTCTTGCTGAACACCTCGGCCGCAATCTTTATCTCGTCCAACGTATTGACGGGAATCGATGAGCAAACCAGGTAACTCAGCCCCCCTTCCGCGGCCTTATCGGCCAACTCCTTGTAGTTTTCTTTGAGATTCAGCGACTTCGGCCGGTTCTTGGACCGCTCGATTATCGCCTGCACCCGCGCGGAATCCTGCGCGGTCTTCGCCATTTTCATCATCTGCTCGGGGCTGAACGCCGCGCCGCCCACATGAGCGCTCCGCCAACGCATCCCTTGATCCGCAATGATCTTCGCCAGCTCCTTCGGTTCGTAACCATAAAAATTCCCTTTCGCACTGCCCGCGCTCTCCACTTCTTTGTAGCCAATCGCCGCCACTTCCTTCAGCGCACTAACAGGGTCCTTCACCATCAGGTCGCCCAGCGTATATAATTGAAGACCCGCCGGCGGCATCGCCGGGAAACGGGAAAATGTAGAGAAGGCGGCCTGCCCCAGCTTGGGCAGCCCAAGTCCGGCAAGGGCCGCCAGACCGGATTGTTGGAGGAATTTTCTTCGGGTTGTCATAAAGCAAGTCTTTTTGTTAAACAAACATAATGGAAATTCGAACGTTAACCTCAATTGCATGAAAGCAATTGTTATTACCGCACCCGGCGGCCCGGAAGTCTTACAAGTACAGGATCGCCCCGATCCGCAACCCACCGGCGACGAAGTATTGATCGAAGTGAAGGCCTCCGGTCTAAACCGGGCCGACATCATCCAGCGCCAGGGTAACTATGCCGCACCACCCGGCGTCCCCGCCGATATCCCCGGCCTCGAGGTCTCCGGCATCGTAAAAGCGGGCGGCCCCGGCGTCACCCAGTGGAAACGCGGCGACAGGGTCTGTGCCCTCATCGCCGGCGGCGGCTATGCCCAATATGTCACCACCCGCGAAAGCCAGTGCCTGCCCATCCCCTCCAATTTCGATTTCATCCAGGCCGCCGCCTTGCCCGAGGCCCTGTCCACAGTCTGGTCAAACGTCTTCCAACGGGGCGCCCTGAAAGCCGGGGAGAACTTCCTCGTCCACGGCGGCAACAGCGGCATCGGTACCGCCGCCATCCAGTTGGCCAAAGGCTTCGGCGCCACCGTCTACACCACCGTCGGCTCCGAAGAAAAAGGCAGGCTCTGCCTCGACCTCGGCGCGCAGCGCTTCATCAATTATAAAACCCAGGATTTCGCCGAAGAATTAAAAGACGTCGGCATCGACGTCATCCTCGACATGGTCGGCGGCGAATACCTGCAAAAGAACATCCGCATCCTCCGCGCCGACGGCCGCCTGGTATACATCAACTCCGTTGCCGGTAATAACCCCGGCATCAATCTCCACCAGGTGATGGTCAAGCGCCTCACGATCACCGGCAGCACCCTCCGCGGCCGCGACTATGCCTGGCGAAAAGCCCTCTCCGCCGAGATCCACGCAAAAGTCTGGCCCCTCCTCGCCTCCGGCGCCTACAAGGCCCTCATCTACCAAACACTGCCCTACACCGCGGCCGCCGAAGCCCACCGCCTTATGGATACCGGCCAGCACACCGGCAAGATCATGCTTTCCTGGGAGTAACGCGCCTCGGCCGGCTCCAAAGGCCGTTGTCGCCCCAAAGGGGATGGCTGGGCACGACCTATGCAGGTATACCCACAAACCACAAACCTCCAGGTTATGACAAAGCAAAACACCCATTTCCAACCCGACGCCCGGCACATCGTCGTCGTCGAAGAAGCCCCCGATATGCAAACCGCCGAACGGGAGGCCGATCAGTTCCTCATCGCCGAATCAAAGGCCGACGAAGCCGGCTGCTGTTATCAACGCGTGCACTCCAGCGGAATAAAACGCGACAGCGGTTACTATTTCAAAGTCGTCGCCACCTCTTAGGAGATTACATTTTTCGCCTTCATATCCGCCGCTGTTCACCGGTACGCCCGGCATCACTGTATTTGGCCGGCGCCAATACAAGCACGATCACCTTGTTGAACTTCGGATGCGTCGCATTGGCCGCGACAGGCGTACGCCCGCAACGGGAATGCCATCCATGGCATACCCTTTGATCCGATACCCAAAAACCTCCATTCCATGCCCGCTGAATCCCCAGGAAGAAGCAAACACCTCCGCTATGCGTGGACCTTTCTCATCACCGGCCTCCTGCTCACCTTTGCCGGCATCGCCGCCCTCTATGACCCGTTGCTCACCGGCCGGGCTCTCGGCATCTCGCTCGGGATCCTGGTCGTCCTCCTCGGCATCGGCCATATCTCCTTTGTCATCGCCAACCGCCACCTGCCCCACCGCGGCTGGCACATCCTCATCGGAACGCTCGACCTCCTCATCGGCGCCGTCTTGCTTCCCTATCCGGATATCACCATCGTCGTGCTGCCGTTCCTCCTCGGCTTCTGGTTCCTCATCCGTGGCCTCTCCATGATCCTGTACGCAATCACCCTGCGCCACTACGCCCGCTCCGGCCGCGGCTGGGTAGCCGCCGGCGGATTCTTCGTCGCCCTCTTCGCCTTCTTCGTCATCGGTTTCCCGCTCTTCGGATTCCTGGCCATCGTCACCTGGACGTCGTTTGCATTGATAATAACGGGGATCTCAAACATCCTGCTGGCCTTCCGCCTCCGCGGCCGCCGCCAGGACGCCGAAGAGACAGTCGTCCTCTGAAAAAAATGTCATAAAAAAATGTCAGTTTTTCATAAAGATCCTGACTGGCATCCGGCTTGATGCCTCCCAAATTGAATCCAAAAAAAAGGAGGATCATATGTCAAACATCATCAAAAAAGAAAATGCCCGCCCGGCAACCTTTGGAAGTGTTGTTGATCAACTCTTCCATCAAAATCTCGACCGTTGGTTCAACGACGAGTTCTGGGGCTTCAATGGATTGCAAAACCGGACCGGGGTCCCGGTCAACCTCTTGGAGACAGGCAAAACTTTTGAACTGGAAATCATCGCACCCGGCCTGCAAAAACAGGACTTCCAGCTCAGCTTCTCCGGCGACACCCTCACCGTCTCCTTCGAACACAAGGAAGAGAATAATGCTCAACCCGACGACCAACGTTGGGTCCGTAGGGAATACCGGAAACAGTCCTTCACCCGTAGCTTCACTATCGACGACACGGTGGACGTGGACAAGGCATCTGCACATTATGACAACGGCATACTTCACCTGACCCTGCCGAAAAAAGAACACGCACAACGGATATCCCGCACCATCAACGTGCAATAAGCTCATCAAAGGGCGGATCGGTTGGGTCCGCCCCACTTATGATCCATGAGAACTGTATTCTATCTCATCTGCCGCCTTCGCACCGCCACCGGCTTCGAAGCATTCGGCAACTTCAACCTCGGCAACAGCCGAAGCTTCGCTTATGCTCTCTTCGAACACCTGAAAGGCCGGCGCGAGGTGAGCGCAACCGACGTCCTTCAGCTTGATCTGATGGAGACCAGGAACGGCCTCCCGGTCAACCTGCGTGTCATCAGTTGCACGGCCGAAGAACTGGCCGCCAATTGCAAATACATCACAAAAGAAATGTTCAAGGTGCTTAACCTCGAGAACAAAACCTTATAAACACAATCTGTTATGCCATCACCAAGCATTACTCCGCTCCATGACCGGGTCATCGTAAGACCCGCCCCCGCAGAAGAAAAAACATCCGGCGGCATCATCATCCCGGATACCGCAAAAGAGAAACCGCAACGCGGCACGGTCGTAGCCGCAGGTCCGGGCAGTAAGGATGAACCGGTAACCGTAAAGCCCGGTGACACGGTCCTCTACGGAAAATACGCCGGCGCCGAACTGCAGCTCAATGGCGAAAATCTCCTCGTCCTTCGCGAATCCGATATCCTGGCCAAGATCTAATTGGATCACCTCAAAAAACATGAAGTATGTCAAAACAGCTTTTCTTTAATCTGGAAGCAAGGAATAAAATGAAGACCGGCGTCGACATCCTGGCTAACGCCGTAAAGGTCACGCTCGGTCCCCAGGGACGCAATGTCGTCCTCGAAAAGAAATTCGGCGCCTCCGTCATCACTAAAGATGGCGTCAGCGTCGCCAAAGAGATCGAACTCGAAGATCCGATCGAGAATATGGGCGCCCAGATGGTGAAAGAGGTCGCCTCCAAAACCAGCGATGTCGCAGGCGACGGCACCACCACGGCCACCGTGCTCGCACAATCCCTTATCGCCGAAGGCCTTCGGAACGTCGCCGCAGGCGCCAACCCAATGGATCTTAAAAGAGGCATCGATAAAGCCGCCGCCGCCATCGTAGAAGGCTTGAAAAAGCAATCCCAAACCATCGGCAATGATAGCGACAAGATCCGCCAGGTCGCAACCGTATCCGCCAATAACGATGAAACCATCGGCCAGCTCATTGCCGAAGCCTTCGGCAAAGTCGGCAAAGAAGGGGTAATCACCGTCGAAGAAGCCAAGGGAACCAGCACCACAGTCGACGTCGTCGAAGGCATGCAGTTCGATCGGGGCTATATTTCCCCTTACTTCGTCACCAATTCAGAAAAGATGGTGGCAGAGCTCGACGATCCTTATCTGCTCATTTGTGACAAGAAGATCAGCGTCATGAAAGACCTCCTGCCACTCCTCGAGAAAGTCGCGCAAAGCGGTCGGCCCCTGGTCATCATCGCGGAAGACCTCGAAGGAGAAGCCCTCGCCACCCTGGTGGTCAACAAACTCCGCGGAACCCTCAAGGTTGCCGCCGTAAAAGCTCCGGGATTTGGCGACCGGCGTAAAGAAATGCTGCAGGACATCGCCGTATTGACAGGAGGCACTCTCATTAGCGAAGAACGTGGCTATAAACTGGACAATGCCGATGTAAGCCTCCTCGGAACCGCCGATGCCATTACCATCGACAAAGACAATACTACCATCGTTGGCGGCAAAGGCAAAAAAGAGGATATCACGGCCCGCGTCAACCAGATAAAGGCCCAGATGACATCAACAACCTCAGACTACGACAAGGAAAAATTGCAGGAACGACTCGCTAAACTCTCCGGCGGCGTTGCCGTCCTCTATGTGGGCGCAGCCACCGAAGTAGAAATGAAGGAAAAGAAAGATCGTGTCGACGACGCCCTCCATGCTACCCGGGCCGCCATCGAAGAAGGGATCGTGCCCGGCGGCGGTGTCGCATACATCCGGTCTCTGTCAGGGCTCGAAAATTGTAAAGGACAAAACGACGACGAATGCACCGGAGTGGCCATCGTCAAACGCGCCGTCGAAGAACCCCTTCGCCAGATCGCAGCTAACAGCGGAGCCGAAGGAAGCATCGTCGTCCAGAAAGTAAAGGATGGCCAGGGCTCATTTGGGTTCAACGCCCGGACCGAAGTCTATGAAGATCTCCTCGCCGCCGGAGTCATCGATCCTACGAAAGTCACCCGCATTGCCCTCGAGAACGCCGCGTCCATCGCGGGAATGGTATTGACCACAGAATGCGTCATTGCCGATAAACCGAAAAAAGAACCGGCGCCCGTCGCACCCCCGGCCGGTATGGGAATGGATTACTAACCCTTTGACCGCCTACTCAAATAAAGATCCCGTTGCACCGCAGTTTTTCGCGGCCTGCAGCGGGATCGCCAATTTAGGAAAGCAACTGCCGCCGGTAAAACCGGTCGGCATAAATAAATAGTGTCTCCACATGCGAAAGGATCGCCTCCTGGCAACACGCGCTCACCGGCGGCAGATACTCCTGCTCGATATTCTGCAGGATACCCGACATCATCTTCTCCTCCTTACCCGCCAGCCGCAACGCCGCCGAAACGGAATCGACAAAAAATCCATATTGATCGAGGTTCCTCTCGACAGAATAATTCCACAACAACTCCGGATGGATCATTAACCAACATCCACACTCATTCAATTCCCCTTCAACCGGCTGCCCCGGTAAAAAAAATCGCATCACTCCAATACCCGCCTCCTTTTTCAACCAAACCGAAAAAAAGTTCAACACCACAGTCGGCAACCAATCCGCAGGCAATCGTTTGATCCATTCAAAACGGATCACACTCACCAGCGGATGCTCCGGCGGCGGCAGCTCCATCAACCGGCAGAACTCCGGGATGGAGTCGATTACCAACCCCTCAAATCCGTCAACTCGTTTCATGCCGCAAAAATAAGCAAAACGGACCGCAATCAGCCTGCCGCAAAATTGCTCCCAGCAGGTGATCACCTCGCTTTCTCCTTCCTCCACGCCGTAGGTATGCACCCAAATTCCTCCTTGAAATATTGCGTAAAATATTTCGGATTATTGAACCCCACCGTATACGCCACCTCCGCCACCGTCAACTGGCTCTTCTCCAACAACTCCGCCGCGCGCTTCAACCGGATATGCCGGATCAACTCCACCGGCGTCTTACCCGTCAGCAACAGCAGCCGTTTATAAAAAGTAGTCCGGCTCGCATGAAACCGCTGGCAAAGCTCACTCACCGACAACTCGGGATTGCTCATCTCCGTCTCGATATAACCCAGCACCTGCCGCAGGAAGTCGTCATCGGCCGAAGTCACCTCCACCGGCGCAGGACCGGCCTGCACCTGCCGCTGATACGTCTTCTTCACCGTCTCATTGTACTCGATGATATTACGCATCTTCGACAACAGTACTTCGAAGTTGAACGGTTTCGTAATATAGTCGGCCGCCCCCGTCTGTAACCCCTGCAACACCCCCGTCTCACCCGCCATCGCCGTCAACAGGATCACCGGGATCTGCTTCGTCCGCTCATCCGTTCTGATCTTCCGGCATAGCTCGATGCCATCCATATGCGGCATACTGATATCACTCACCACAACCTGCGGATGCCCCGATAACACCTTTCGCCAACCCTCCTTCCCATCCGCCGCCTCGATGATCTTATAATAGGCGCGCAAATTGTCTTTCAGGTAAAACCGAAAATCCTCATTATCCTCCACGATCAGCACCGTCGGCGCGCCACCCGGCGCGACGACCGATTCGGTATCTTCCATCAACTCCTCTTTTACTACCTCAGCTTCCTCCCCCGGCCATTCAATTGGCGCCGGATCCAACGCCTCCGCAACAAAGGTCCCCGCATCCAACGCCGCCGCAGGCGCCATAACCTCCTTAAACGGCAACTCCACCGTAAAACAAGACCCCGCATTCACCGCGCTCTCCACCACCAGCCTCCCGCCCTGCATCCGCACAAACTCCTGCGTGATCGACAACCCGATCCCACTCCCCTGGTTGATCAGCGTCTCGGGGATCTCATTTTGAAAGAACCGCTCAAAGATCTTCTCCTGCTTCTCCGGCGCGATCCCGATCCCCGTGTCCCGGATCGCGATCGACAAAAGCACATTCTCCCCCTCCCTTCGCCCGACCGCCACCGCCACATTCACCGACCCATTCTCCGGGGTAAACTTAAAAGCATTAGATAACAAATTGAAAAGAATACGCTCCAGTTTGTCATGGTCAAAGCGGGTCACCAGCGAAGTACACTCCCCCGCATCATACCTAAAGGAAATATTCTTCTTCTCCGCCAGGTCCACAAAGCTGTTCGCCGCCTCCCGGACAAATCTCACCACATCCCCCTCCCGCAAATGAAGCTTCAGCTCGCCCGCCTCCATCTTCCGGAAGTCCAGCAGCTGGTTCACCAGGTGTAACAACCGCTTGGCATTCCGGCGGATCATCTCATAGCTACGCCGTGAATCACCGCCGCCCCCATGCACCAGCAGCTTGTCCACCGGCGCGAGGATCAGCGACAACGGCGTCCGTAATTCATGACTCATGTTTGTAAAGAACCGGATCTTCATCAGGTCCATCTCATGCATCCGCCGCGTCTCCCGCCGCTCATTCTCCAGCGCAAACCGCATCCTCGCCCGCTGCAGCAACACTCGCCGCGCAAACAAAAGCGCCCCGGCCAACAGCAACACATACACGCCATACGCCACCGGCGTCTTCCACCACGGTGGCAGTACAACGATGGTCAGCACAGCCTGCTGATCGTACCACTCCCCATCCCCATCCGCCGCCTTGACCTTAAAGGTATAGGTCCCCGCATCCAGGTTCGTATACGTGGCCTTCCGGACCTTGCCATCCGTTATCAGCCAGCCACGATTGAACCCCTCCAGCATATACGCATACTTGTTGTTCGCATTGGGAATATAACCCAACGACGCAAACTCCAGTGAAAACACATTCTGTTGATGCCGCAGCGTCAACTCGCCGATCTCCGAAAGATTCTTCGTCAGCAACACCCGCCCGTTTACGGTATCACCCACATGCACGCTCTTATCGAATATCTCCAATCCCGTAAGCAGCAACGGCGGGGTGTGCCGCTCCGGCTGGATATTCTCCGGCCGGAAGATATTGAACCCGTTAGGCCCGCCAAACAACAGGTGCCCGTCCGCCGTCGCCAGCCCCGCCCGTTCATTGAACTCCCGCGCCTGCAACCCATCCGGCTCGTGGAAATTCCGGCAGCGGATGGTCAGCTGCGAACGTTCGGGTATCGCCGAAACAGTGATCCGCGAAAGCCCATTGGCCGTACTGATCCAAAGCCGGTGAAGACTGTCCTCGGTGATACATCGGACGACATTATCCGGCAACCCGTCATCCGTATTGAAGGTTTGAAAGGTCTTCCCATCCGGGTTCAAAACACTAAGCCCCTCCCGCGTACCCGCCCACAACCGCTTTCGACTGTCCAGGAAAAGCCAGGTCACATTATTGGTGCTCAGCTTGGCGTCGTCCGGAATAAAATGCCGGATCATCCCGGTACCCCGTTCGATGAATTCCACTCCATAACCGGTCCCCACCCAGATATTTCCATTCTGATCAGTAATGATCGATGAGATATAATCGTTCAGGATCGAATTCGGAAGAGTGCTCTTATAATGAGCGAACCGCCCGCTCCGCCGGTCCAGCCGGTCCAACCCACCCGCCAGCGTGCCCACCCAGATCCGCCCCTCCCAATCCTCGCAGAGACACATCACCCGGTCATCGGCCAGACTACTTGTATCGCCATCCCGGTGCCGGTAATGGATAAACCGCTTTCCATCAAAACAATCCAACCCCCCGAAATAAGTCCCGATCCACAGTTTGCCTTCCCGGTCCATCAACAGGCTCACAATAATATCGCTGCAAAGACTGTTCTTATCGTCATCGTCGTGCACCCATTGCCGGAAGCCGTTCTTCTTCCGGTCGAAATAGATCAACCCGCCCCCGTTGCTTCCGATCCAGACATTCCCCTGCGCATCTTCTGCAAAATGGTTGATATCGTCAAAAGGAAGGGACCCGGCCCTGCCTCGCTCATACCGGTATTGGGGAAATTGGAAATCATTCTGAGGCAAATAGCTCACCCCGCTTTTATACGTTCCCAACCAGACCGTACCCGTCGTCATATCCCGGAATAGCGAAGTGATGCTGTTGTCCGTCAGGCTCTTGCTGTCATCGTCGATATGGCTGACAAAATGCACCGAGAAATTCCGCTTGTCGACGATATCGACCCCGCCATGATCCGTCGCAAGCCACACAGCTCCGCCCCGATCCTGTACGGCCTGCAATACAAAATTGCTGTTCAGCACCCGCTCCCCGGCATCCAACGCCAGGTGCCGCCACTGCTCTGTCGGCGGATGAAAATAGTAAACCCCTTTAAAGACCCCGTTCGAACAGATCCATAGATCGTCCTGCCCGTCGATAAACAACGCCGCCTGGATCAGCGTACTCCCAAAATCCTTTTTCAACGCCTCCGACCGGTAACCGATCCTGCCGGTCCGCCCGTCGATCTTCTCCAACACTCCATCCTGGTGCATCACCCAGCAATCCCCATGGCTATCCTCCCGCGCCGCCGCCACCGGGCTCGCCGCCAACACACCCGCCTGAAAAGAAACGATCCTCCCATCAGATAGATAATGATACACCCCGCTGTCCTTATATATAAACCAATAGCCCTTTGCCGAAGGCGAAGGGGCGATCGTCAGTAATTGATAGGCCGGCAACCCCAACCGCCGCAAATACCCCGCATAGTCGCCGTCAAACCGGTCCAGGTCATAATCGTAAAGCGCAAACCGACCCTTCCGCGATTCCACCCACATCTTGCCCCCCGGCCCCTCGAACAGCTGCTCGATATAATTGTCCCCGATCGTCCACCGGTCCCGCGGATCATGCCGGTAGAGCCGGAACTGGTACCCGTCATACCGGTTCAAACCGGAAACGGTCCCGATCCACATAAAACCCCGCTTGTCCTTATAGATGCCCGTGATATGATTATTGGACAGCCCGGCCGTAACGGTAAGGTGGGAAAATAGATACTCCTGGGGCTGACCCAAAAGTCCGCCGGCAGCAAACAGGAGGAAAAGGCTTAGCAAGCACTTCAGTTTTGGCATAAAAAGACAATCGCTATCCCAAATATAAACATTCCACCCCCCATTTTAACCGATTTCATCCCCCTTTGTCCTACACAAGACTCCTACTTTTAACGGGAGATATAAACCGATTGCAGCGCCGCCGCACAGCGCTGATAATCATCCAAAACTATTCTTGCGTATGAAAAAATTTCTTAATCTATTATTTGCATGCTCGGTATGCCTTTTCCTCTCCATTCCGCTATCCGCCCAGAACAAGATCGTCACCGGTACGGTCTCCGATCAAAACAACATTCCCCTCTCGGGCGCAAGCGTTACCGTCAAAGGCCGGAAAGGCGGGGTAACGACCGATGGCCACGGGTCGTTTAAGATCACGATCCCATCGCAAGTCGACGTCCTGGTTGTCTCCTACGTCGGCGCGCCACCTCAGGAGATCCGCCTGGACGGCAGGACCACCCTCACGGTGACCATAAACGTCACCGACAACCGGCTCGGCGAAGTAGTGGTCATCGGCTATGGTACTCAACGGAAGCAGGACGGT
>Ga0157372_10003419_pt1 | contig 17129 bp, 9 predicted proteins | sample C55metaG_FD_115307 | JGI IMG/M metagenome (GOLD analysis project Ga0157372, IMG submission 115307) | Corn rhizosphere microbial communities from Kellogg Biological Station, Michigan, USA - C5-5 metaG | ecosystem: Host-associated > Plants > Roots > Rhizosphere > Soil | place: USA: Michigan... | reverse complement strand
GACAACGGTATCCTCGGCCTCATCTTCATGCTCCTCGGTCTCTTCCGCGGCCGCGGTCTCATCTTATTGCTCGCTATCCTCGCCGGCGGCTACTTCCTTCTCGGCCGCGGCGGATGCCGCAATATAATAGGTGGCAACCCCGGCAACCCCGGCGGCAACAACCAACCCAGCGCCCAACAAGGTGGCCTCTTCAGAGGCGGCTTCCTCGATCCCAAACAATTTGAAAAGGCAAATATTTACGAGTCCCTCGACTCCACAAAAGATCCGCTCCCCGAAGCCGCCAACCTCCAGCGCTACGCCCCCCACGTCGGCAACCAGGGCCACCAGGGCAGCTGCGTAGCCTGGTCCAGCGCCTATGCCGCCCGCACCATCGCCGAAGCCGCCCGCAGCGGCGCCGACCCCAATAGCCTCCGCTTCAGCCCGTCATTCCTGTACAACCAGATAGGCCTCGACAACTGCGATGGCAGCTATATCGAACGCGCCATGGAATTCATGACCCGCTCCGGCTCCGTCCCCTACGATCAATTCCCCTATGACGATCGCGATTGCTCGAAACAGCCCGACCAGAACCTCATGCAGGAAGCCCAGCAATACAAGATGCGAGGCTTCAATCGCCTTACCCCCGGCGACCGCAACAATCTGATCGATCTCCATGCCATCAAAGAGAACATCTCCCAGGGCGCCCCCGTCGTCATCGGCATGCAGGTCGGCGGCACCTACATGCAGGACATGATGGGCAAAGACGTCTGGCAACCCACCGGTGAAGACCGCTCGATGATGGGCTTCGGCGGCCACGCCCAATGTGTCGTCGCCTATGACGACCGAAAATACGGCGGCGCCTTCCTCATCATGAACAGCTGGGGACCCGAATGGGGGAACAATGGCTTCGCGTGGGTGAGATACCCGGACTTCAGATACTTCGTAAAAGAGGCCTATGGCATAGAACCCATGGCAAAGACAGGCGCCGCAGCCAACGAACCCTTCGCCTGTGAGATCGGCCTCGTCGAAATTCATTACGAAGGCAACAAGACCGTCCCCGGCGAATACATCCCGCTGCAGGTGAAGAACAACAACGTCTTCGAGACCATCTCCCCCGTCAAAATGGGTACCCGCTTCAAGATGGAGGTCCGCAACAGCACCGAATGTTATGTTTATGTCTTCGGAAAAGAAACCGACGGCACCAGCTATACGCTCTTCCCTTATCCCGTCAGGGACAACCCGCAAAAGACAAAATACTCTCCCTTCTGCGGCATCACCGGCTACCGCCTCTTTCCAAAAGGACAGAGCATGATGCCCGATAGTATCGGAACCCGCGACCAGATGGCCGTCGTCGTCAGCAAGCAGCCCCTCAACTGGTATGCCCTGAACAACGAGATCAGCCGTAACCCTCAGCAGGACTATGGCGCCCGGCTCAACGCCGCCCTGGCCGCCCAGCTCGTAAAAAATGTCCAGTTCAAATCCTCCGCCAAGGGCAACATGCAGTTCACCGTCAGCGGGGACAAGGACAACGCCGTCGTCGCCACCATTGTCGAGATCAGCAAACATTAGCCCATGGCCAGCTTCCTCAATCTCATCCGCAGCCCCCTGAAAGTAAAACTCTTCCTCCTGGCCAACCTCCCCAGCGCCTTCTTCGCCGGCCTGAGGATTCCCGAGGCCGATGAGCAACACTGCGTCGTCACCGTCCCCTATCGCTGGTTCACAAAGAACCCCTTCCGGTCGACGTATTTCGCCTGTCTCAGCATGGCCGCCGAGATGAGCACCGGCGTTCTCGCCATGGCAAGTATTTACAAACGCACGCCAAAAGTCTCCATGCTCGTCGTCCACGCCGAAGCATCCTACTTCAAAAAGGCCACCGGCACCACCAGCTTCCTCTGTGCCGACGGCGCCGCAATAAAGACCGCCGTCGAAAAAGCCATCGCCACCGGCGAACCCACTACCATCAAAGTCCGCTCCTTCGGCACAAACACCAAAAACGAACCCATAGCGGAATTTTTTATCACCTGGTCCTTCAAGGCGAAAAGCCTCAATCCCTGACAAAAGACATCGTACGTGCGATTCCCGTCACGCTGGCGGCACGCAAATAATAAAGTCCCTTCCCCAATCTGGCCACATCCAGCAACGTACTGCTGACTCCCTTGCTCAACCGGACCGTCGCCGACCAGAGAACCCGGCCCGTCACATCCGTTATCGTCAGGAAAAAGGACTCGCTATTGTTCAAAGACGAATAGAGATTAAGATTTCCACCGGTAACAACCGAAGGCCGCAGTTCCAGCACATCGGCGCCGCTATCCCCCGCCACCTCGGCCACGCCGCTATACACGACCGACCCATCGGTATTCAACGCCTTTACCCGGTATTGAAGGGCGCCGCCACCGGCTCCGGCATCGGTAAAATGATAATCGTCGGTCCCCGTGGCACCCACCACAGCGCCGATATCCACAAAATTGTTTCCCGTCGCCGCCCGTTGCACCGTGAAATCGGCCGCGGCGGCGGCGTTCTCCGCCGTCCACGCCAGCTTCACTAAAGAAGGACCCCGACGCCCGGCCGTAAAGGTAGTTATCGCCAAAGGCAAGGCTACCGCTACCCCAATTTGCGCAAAAGAGGCGCTGGAAGACGCACACCCGCCCGCGTTCTTTACGACAACGCGATACCGGTTGGAATAGATGGCGCTCGTAACGTTGAGAATGTTCAGCGTGCCCGCCGTCTGACCGGTATACGCCGGATTTCCCACGGAGATATTGGCGAAGCCCCCGGCTCCCACGGCTACCTGCCACTGGTAGGTAAAGGGACCCGTTCCGGCCGTGAAGGTCGCGGGGATGCTGGCGCTTTGCCCAACGGCGGCCGATACAGTTCCCGCCGCCGGTAAATTAAACACCGCCAACGTCGGTACGCGTTGCGTGAACACGCCGCCCGTGACCGTGCATCCCGCCCCATCACTCGCGATCGGTCGGTATTGATACCCGTCGACAGCCGTCGTCAGCGGATTGATCGTCAGCGCGCCTGTCCCTCCCCCCGAATAGGTGACGCCGGTAGGATCAGGCCCGTTCACGATATTGGACCAGCTCGCGCCGGAGTTGCTGCTCACCTGCCATTGAAAGTTTCCACCTGTGGCCGGTATCGCACCCAGGGTGGCACTCGTACCCGGGCAGTTCATCAGCGGAGTATTATCCAGGCTGACGTCCGGCCCCACATTTAACGTGGCCGCACGCGAAGTGGCGGCAAATGCACCGTTGACAAAAACAAGGGCCTGGTACTTGTTCCCATTCATCGTCGAGGGAACGCGGGTGATCGTCAGCACGGTACTGGTCGTGCCGGTATAGATGCCGTTGGCGGGATTCGCTCCCGTAGTCGTGCCCTCCAGCAGGTTGTTCCAGCTAATGCCGCCATCCGTGCTTTCCTGCCATTGATAGGAAAGGGTACCGCTAGCCGTGGCCGACACGGTGAAGGGGACATTGCTGCCCGTACAGATCCGGGTATCGGCCGGCAAAGCGCCATTCAAGCTGGCCTGCCCCCGGCCCGCGGTGGCCAATAAAAGCATCAGGCAACAGGAAAGGGTAAAGTTTTTCATGGGTTCGATTGTTGGGTTTAAGAAGCAATAAACCTACAAAAACTCCTCCGCTGATTTTCCCCTCCCCCCTTCGAATTATACCCCTATCCGGCCCTAAGGAAAAAAAGCCGTATCCCTCGTAGGAATACGGCTCAAAAAACGCAAAAGGAAGAAACTATTTCACCAATAGCAGCTTGATGGAATAGACTTTTTCCGCGGTACGGATAACACAGACATGAGTGCCGGAAGAAAGGCCATCGGCACCCGAGGTCACTTTATAATCCTGGTTGGCATCCACCCGCCCATTGAACAGCACCCGCTCCTTATAGCCGGAAAGACTATAAAGCTCTACGGCGACTGCCGTACTTTCCGGCGCCACAAATTCTACGGACACCGTCGACCGGAACGGATTGGGATAGGCCTTATACATAAAGCCCGTTACCGGGTCGACCAGCGCGTCAGGGTGTGCCGCCACTCTCGCCGCGGTCGCACCGGAAGCGGCGTTCGATCCCGAACAGCCGGTGGTATTCCGGATCACGGTCGTTATAGCCTGCGAGCTGCAACCATTCCCATCATTGGTCACCACGATGGTATAGGTTCCCGGTGTAGTCACCACAGTCGTCGCGCCGGCGATGAAAGTATTGTCCGGCGTTACCCAGGTGAAGTCGACACCCGAAGTGGTCGAACTGCTGCTAAGCGTCACGCTCGTCGTGATACAGTTCAAAGGTCCGTTATTGGATGCCGTTACACCCGCAGGCGTCGCAGTATCCGCCAGCACGGTCGTCCCGGTCGACGCGGAACAGCCATTGGCCGGGTTGGTCACCAGCAGCGTATAAGCGCCCGGCAGCTCCGTTTCTGCAATGGCCGTATTTGCCGTATATCCATTCGGACCCGTCCAGCTGAAGCTCGCGCCCGGGGTTGTGGAACTCCCCTGCAGATCGATCGTCGGAGTAAAGCAGCTGATGATATCGCTCGCGCTGGCCGATAATCCGACGGGGACATTCACGTTCTTCGTCACCGTCCCCGCCAACAGCGTGGTACAACCATTGGTCGGGTCGGTCACCGTTACCGTGTAGACGCCCGCACTTGTCACCGAGACCGTCTGCCCGGCCCCGCTGAACCCAGTCGTACTGCTCCACCCATAGGTCACACCAGCCGTACTCGATCCGCCGGTAAGCGAAACACTCGGATGGGCGCAAGTGATCTGTGCCGTAGCGGGGTCGGCCGTCGTGGTCACACCCTGCGGCGGAGTAATATTCTGCGTCACCGTAGAGGACACGCTCGCCGAACATCCATTGACGGGATTGGTAGCGGTCAGGGTATAGGTGCCAACCGACGTTGCCGTCGCGGTAGTGGAAGTAGACAACGGACCGCCCGGTCCGCTCCAGTTATAGCTCACGCCCGGAGTCGAAGATCCCGCGGTGAAGACGACGCTGTTGCTGGTACAGGTCAGCTGCATCGACACCGGGACGGCGGTGGTGGTCAGCTGTTGGGGCGTCACCGTGTCCAGCGCCACCAGCGCGGTATCCGTGGCCGTACAGCCCCCTGCCGTCACCGTTAGGGTATAGATGCCCGGCGCACCTGCGGTGGGATTCTGCACGGTGCTATTGAATCCTCCCGGCCCGGTCCAGCTGAACGTGGCGCCCGTAGCCGTCGTGCTGCCCGTAAGGGCGACCGATGAATGGGTACACGTCAGCTCTCCGCCTGCACTGGCGACGGCGTTGACAAGCACCGGCGTTCCCGTCAACTTGACATTGTCGAAATAATACCGTTCCGTCGGGTCGGAATTGTCCGTGTTGATAATGATCTGCAGCGTATGGCCGTTCAACACGGGAGAAGTGACCGTAGTGGAGGCCGTTCCCGTGGTGCTGCTCCCGATCCCCGCCGAATCCGCATACACCAGCACGGCCGCACCGCCGTCAAGTTTATAATACACACTCACATAATCCGCGTTCTCGAAGAAGTCGCCGCTGGAAGCGGTCTCGCTTCGCAGGTCGACGGAGAACGAAGTATTCGTCTGCCTCGAGATATCGATCACGGCGGAGGTCCAAACGCCCAGCGACTGCCCGCTAAAGGAAGTCTTGAATTCGTTGTTCTGCACCGAATACGTGCCGGTGCCCCCGGTCGCCGACGTCCACGCCGTGGCCCCGTTATCCGATGTCGTTCCGTTGGTCAGCGTAAAATCCTCCAGCCAGAACACCGCCGGCGCAGCAGAACCCGTAGTGACAGTGACGGCCTGACTCGCCGTACAACCCGTGGTCGGATTGGTCACCGTCACCGTATAGGTCCCGGGGGTGTTCACCGTCGGACTGGCGGAAGCAGAGCTAAAGCCATTGGGCCCGGTCCATCCGAACACGGCACCGGCCACCGATGAGCTGGCGCTGATGGTCGCACTGGTGCCGCAGGCCAGCGCAGCCCCCGTCGCGCTAACATCGGGTGCGCTGTTGTTCGCAACCACGGTATAACTGGCCGATCCTGCACCCGCGGAATTGGTGCCGGTCACCGTATAGGTCCCGGCGGCGCTCACAGTTATATTCTGGGCAGCGGAAGAAAAGCCATTGGGCCCGCTCCAGCTATACGTCGTCGCCCCCGTAGCCGTCGTGCCCGCCGACAGGGTGAGGGAGGTGTTGTTGCAGGTCAGCCCAAGAGAGCTCGATGGGGTGATCGTCACCGGTATCGAAGTTACCGTACACGGACCAACCTCCTTGAATACGTCATACTGTTCGATATAATAGTCTGAATTGCCGACAGTGGTGTTCTTCAACCGGATCACGATCTGCACTTTTTTCCCCGTCATCTGCGGCGAGGTGACCATGGGCGTCCCGAAGTTGCCCGTGTACGTGGCGATCAGCGTCTCCGGCCCGCCGTCAAGGATATACGACACCTTCACATATTCGCTGCTGGTCAGCGTCCCCTCGGAAGATATCTTCGCATCCACCTGGATGCCCGTGTAGCCGGAGATGTCGAACACCTGCGAGTACCAGACACCTTCTCCACCCAGCGTCTGCGCCTTGATGCGATGCGATTTGATCGAAAAATAGACGGCGCCCGGAACCTTGGACGCGTCCAGGTACCATCCTACGGAGCTGGGATCCGATGTCGCACCGTTCACATCATAGCTCGTGTTGAAGGTCTGGGCGATGATGGGACACGCGGGAGTAAAGTAGAGCCGGTTACCCATTTTTCGTGGTGGCGCTGCGGACAGCGCACCGGCAAAAAAGCAAAAAAGAAGAAGTAAACGAATGTTCATATGTATTGGTTTATCGCCAAAGTACTTTTTTTGTGCGGCCGCGGAAATAAGAGCAATTTGAGTAGAAAAGAAATGCGCGTTTTATACAAGGAATTTCTCTCCTTTATAAACGCATTTTGCCTACATTTACCCCGATAATCAAACGACAATGAAAATCGCTTTCCACGGCGCCGCCCGTACCGTCACCGGTTCAAAGCACCTCCTCACGCTAAATAATGGTAAGAAATACCTCCTCGATTGCGGAATGTTCCAGGGCCTCGGCAGTCAGACGGACGTGCTTAACCGCAACTGGGGCTTTAATCCCGCCGAAGTCAGCGTACTCATCCTGTCGCACGCCCATATCGATCACAGCGGGCTCATCCCCAAGCTCGTCAAAGATGGTTTTACAGGAAAGATATATTGTACTCCCGCAACCCGCGAGCTGACCAACGTTTTGCTGGAAGACAGCGCCGGCATCCAGGAAGATGAAATAAAATACATCAATAAGAAAAGAAAGGCCGAAGGCGAACCCTATCTTCAGCCCCTCTATACCGAGGATGATGCCAAACGCACCGCCGATCGTTTCGTCACGGTCGAATACGGCGGCTGGTTCACGATCGATGAGAATGTCAGCGTCCTCTATACCGATGCAGGTCATATCATCGGCAGCGCCGCTGTCAGCCTTAAGGTAAAGGAAGACGGCAAAGAGACCCATCTCACCTTCAGCGGCGATGTCGGCCGCTACAAAGACGTGATCTTAAGAAGCCCCGAAGTCTTCCCCCAGGCCGACTATATCCTGCTCGAGTCCACCTATGGCAACAGCCTCCACGATCCCGTCGAGACCACGCCCGATATGCTGCTCAAGTTCATCGTCCAGACCTGTCTCAGGAAGCATGGCAAGCTCATCATCCCCGCGTTCAGCGTCGGCCGCACCCAGGAGCTGCTGTATGCCCTCAATACCCTCGAGGAGGAGCGCCGTCTTCCACCCCTCGACTATTATGTCGACAGCCCCCTCAGCGTCGCCGCCACCGAGATCGTCAAACACTATCCGCAGTATTTCAACAAGCAGATCCAGAAAGTCCTCGAGACCGATAATGATCCATTCGCCTTCCGCGGCCTGAAATATATCAAGACCGTCGAAGAGTCCAAGCTCCTCAACTTCCGCGACGAACCCTTCGTCGTCATCTCCGCCAGCGGGATGGCCGATGCCGGTCGCGTCAAACATCATATCAAGAACAACATCGGCAACAGCCGCAACACCATCCTCCTCGTCGGCTACTGCGAACCCCATTCCCTCGGCGGCCGCCTCATGGCCGGTGCCAAAGAGGTCAACATCTTCGGCGTCCGCCACGAAGTCCACGCCGAGGTCGGCAGCATCCGCAGCATGAGCGCCCACGGCGACTACGAAGACCTCAGCCAGTTCGTCGCCTGCCAGGACCCCAAACAGGTCAAGACCCTGTTTATCGTTCATGGCGAATACGATGTCCAACAGGCCTTCCAGGCCCGCCTCCTCAAAAAAGGCTTTACCGACGTCCGCGTCCCCGAGCTCCACTCCGAGCACGGCCTCGCCTAACCGCCCGCGCCGCCGTCGGAAAAGGCCGTCGCCAACCGCCGCCAAAAAACTGCACGCTCAGCGCAGCCCGCCCCGATATATTTGCTTCGGACCAAAACTTGTCCCTATGCAACTCTATCCCCACAACCAGCGGGCCTACGATAACGCCGTCGAAATATTCAAGGAGCACAACCGCACCTGCATCATCCACCCCACCGGCACCGGCAAAGCCGTCATCATCGCAAAATTCATCGTCTCCAACCCCACCGCCCGCCACCTCCTTCTCGCCCCCGGCGAACACATCGCCGCCGAGGTCGCCAAGCACACCGAAGGCGCGGAGTTCAGCTTTTACACCTATAATACCGCCGAAAGTTTAAAAGCCCCCCTCTTTGATTTCATCTATCTCGACGAATTCCATCGCGTCGGCGCCACAAAATGGGGACCCCAGGTCCTCCAATTGCTCGAGTCCAACCCCGACGCAAAAGTCCTCGGCACCACCGCCACCCACATCCGCTTCCTCGATGACCATCGGAACATGGCTTTCGAACTGTTCAAAGGAAATATCGCTTCTTATTTTTCCCTCAACCAATCCTTCCTCGAAGGAATACTGATGGCGCCAAAATACATCAGTGCCGTCTATTCCATTACCCAGGAACACTGGCGAATGGAACAACGGATCAACCAGTCCCGGCAGGAACAAAAAGAATCGCTGCTCAGGGAATTGAAGGCCCGCGTCATCGACTGGGAGAACAGCAACGGCCTCGACATGATCTTGAAGAAGCACCTGCCGCCATCGAGGAAAAAGCTCATCATCTTTTGTGCGTCTTTGAAAGAAATGACAATGGCCGAGGAAAGGCTCGCCCCAATTCTCACGGCGATCTTCGGAACCGTGGTTTCCCTGGCTGTTCACACGAAATTCGGTAGAGAAGTGAATCAGCGGCGCCTGGCCAGGTTTAATGAAGAAGATGGCTTGACAAAAATCCTTTTCACGGTGAATATGGTCACCGAAGGCCTCCACGGAAAGGACATTTCCACAGTGATCTTATTACGGGAGACCAATTCCCCGATAATATGGTACCAGCAGATCGGGCGATGCTTTTCCGTCGGGCAAACAGAGCAACCCATCATCCTCGATCTGGTAAATAATTTCAGGAATATTCAGCATATCCGGTTTAAGACCGACTACGAAGAAGAGAAGGCAGCCCTTGCCGCCCCAAAAGCAAAAGGATCCTATACACGCCAGGAAATAAAGCCGACGGCCGTCGAATTTGTCGACGAAACACAAGGAATACGGGAAATATTAGCTTCTTTTGAAAGCCGGATAGACGGATGGATGATAAGATATTTGAAATTGAAGGCGATCTACGAGCGGAATGGCAATTTGAAAGTAAAGACGAAAGGAAATGGGGCGATTGTGCTGTGGCTCGATTGGCAACGTCAGGCCTGCAAAGCGGGCAGACTTTCTCCCGAAAAGGCGGCCCTCCTCTCGGAGATCGGCATGATCTGGGACAATAGCAACGATTCGAAGTGGCATACCCACTTTCTGGAAGTCAAAAACATCATCGATAGACACGGCCAATTACCCCCACTCAACCAGCTGGGCAAATTCCTCGCAAACTGGCTCACGGTCCAAAAAGTGAAATATCGGCAGAACAGGCTGAAGCCGGCACAGCGGAAACTGCTGGAACAAATTGTATCGGTGAAGGACCATCGCTTGGAACTATGGAAAGACAGATTGAAACGGATGGAGAAATATTTCGCAAAACATCAAAAGTTTCCCGGTAGCAAAGGAACCGGTATCCATAGAGACGTTTTCAACGCCCGCGCAGCAAAAAAGGCGGGAACAATACCAAAATTTTTCGAGGAAAGACTAATGGAGCTTGGATTTAAATTCACATCCAGGCAACGTTCCTTCGAGAAAGGGTTGGAGTCATTAATGAAATTCGTCAGGGAAAACGATGGAAGCCTCCCTACGAAGAAAGCAAACGGGTACCTACACTCGTGGTATGATGATAAATGCCGGAAATTCCGCCGCGGTCAGCTCGCAAAAGAACATATTGATTTATTCAGAATGCAAGAAGCCGCCACCGGCCTCAAACTCCTTCCGACATCTATCATCCCGCAAAACCCACAAACTCAAAAATCCCGCCGCGCATAAAGGCCGCCGCAAGCCCGCCGCAAGCCCGTCGCGCATCTTAACAACATTGTAACCTCTCCATAACGCTCACATATCGTCACCATCAGCAGCGGAAAGGAAAAGATCACCCGCACCCTTCATATCCAGACGGAAACAAAAGTCGACAGACAGCTCACGGTTGATTAAACCATTGCTTTTCAGCCAAGTATCGACGGGACTGGCCAGGAGCCGGTCCCGTCGAAAAAAATGCCCCATCCGTTCCTCCTATTTCGCTGACAAGTCTCGCCGGCGCCATCTATCTTTACCCTTCTAACCCGTCGTACCATGCGCCGTAGACCCATCATCGTAATAATCTTCATCGCCGCCATTTTGGGCATCATCTATCTCGTCAATTGGCGCGGAACCTCCGACGCCGGCGAAGACCAGGGCAAGACCCTCGATAAGGACGGCTCCGTCGAAACCTCCATCAGCGTCGAACATGCCGACAGCACGCACGATATCATCCTTACCAGCCATAAGGTATGGATCGGGAACAAGCAATACGCCGTCATCGTCCACCGCGATACGGTGCCGGGTCTCGACTCCCTCACCACCACTGCCGGGAATGACAATGGCAATAGCACGCAGGTTCGGGTGAAAAAGGACTACCAACTCTTCATCACCGTAAAATAGCTCCGTGAAAAAGACAAAACAGGTCTCGCTTGTTCTCATCACGGCTGCCCTGGCTTCCTGTCATAAACCCGGCAACGCCGACTGGGTCAATGCCAATGGCCAGCATCGGCGCGTGTATATCCGCAGCGACAGCACCGCGCCCTACGCCCGCATGACCCATCCCGCCGGCATCCTGCTTTGGTATTATGCCTTCCGGCCCTATGGCAGCTATAGTTATTTTTCAGGCTATCGCCGGGTCGGCTATTATTCCTCTGCGATCAGCCAACGCAGCAATATCGGCCTCAGCGGCGAAAAAGGCGGCATCGTCCGCGGCGGTTTCGGCTCAGGCTATTCCGTCAGCTCCTAAACGATCCAACATGCAAAGACATACGCTAACCCCCCGCAACAATTGGCAGAAAGAGGTTGAAAAGCTGGGCTTCGGCTTCCACACCACCAACGTTCCCTACTGGGATGAAAGCGCCTGTTACGAATTCTCGATGGACGAGATCCTCCTCATCGAACGTGCCTCTGCCGAACTCTGGGACTGTTGTCTCGGCGCGGTCCAGTATGTCATGGACCACAACCTCTACTATCGGTTTGCCATCCCCGATCAATTCATCCCCTATATCGAAAAGACCTGGCAGGAAGATCATCCCGCCATCTACGGCCGTTTTGATTTCTGTTATAAGGACGGCGTACCAAAGCTGCTCGAATTCAACGCCGATACCCCCACCAGTCTTTACGAGGCCGGGATCGTTCAATGGTTTTGGTTACAGGACTATGACAAAGGAAAGGATCAGTTCAACAGCATCCATGAAAAGTTGATCGACTATTGGAAATATTTAAAAAGCTACCTCTACCCCGGCCCGCTGCACTTCTCCTGTGTGAAAGCCTCCCTCGAGGACCTTACCAACACCGAATATCTCCGCGACTGCGCCATCCAGGCCGGCCTGCAGACAAAGCTCGTCTTCATCGACGATATCGGCTGGGACACCAACGACCAGGTCTTCGTCGACGGGCAGGACGAACCGATAAAGAATATTTTTAAGTTGTACCCCTGGGAATGGATGATAGCGGAGGAGTTTGGCGCAAACATCCTCGCCGATCGCAACAAGTCTTTCTGGATCGAACCCGCGTGGAAGATGATCCTCTCCAACAAGGCGATCCTGCCTGTTCTATGGCAGCTGTACCCCGACTGCCCCTGGCTGCTGCCCGCCTATTTCGAACCGGGCCGCCTCACCGATTATGTAAAGAAGCCCATCCTTTCCCGCGAAGGCGCCAATATCGAACTGATCCGTGGCACATCGACGCTCCAGATCACCCCCGGCGCCTACGGCGCCGAAGGCTATATCTACCAACAACTCGCCACCCTCCCCGATTTCGACGGCAACCACCCCGTCCTCGGCAGCTGGATCATCGGCCAGGAACCCGCCGGCCTCGGCATCCGCGAAAGCAGCACCCTCGTCACTGACAACCTTAGCCGATTTATCCCGCACTATATTCGTTAAGGGGAAAAATCAATTTTTGGTGTGTCGATTTCATAAATAACCGTGTCGTATATTGGATGGCCGTGTCGGCAAAAAATTATGCCGATAATGAAACTTTTCTTTCTAAATTGCTTCGACAGCGTACAGCTTATCCCTAATCATTAAACTTATCTTTTGTGAAACGTAAACCTTTACCTTTCTCTCCCCCCGGGAAGAGCTTCCTTCCTTTTTGTCTTTTCCTTCTTATCTCTTTCTTCTCTTTTGGCCAATCCGAAACACATGATTTCGTCACCTATGACACCGCGATCAACTACGTCTGCAATACGGGCGTAGGCGGATGCCTTAGAAATGGCGTACTCCAAAAATTCCGGCTTCGGATCAGCCGGCCGAGAAATTATTTTACGGCCGGCAATGCAGACACTGCTTCCCGCCCCTGGTTCGTCACCATGCCGGGGAAGGGCGAAGTAGGCCCCGATACCAATCATCTCGTCGCCTACGGCCCTCACTACTGGTTGAACAACGGATGGGATGGAGGCGTCCAGTTGGACAACGGCAAGCATTATCCCATTTTGATCACGATCATGGGCGATACAATAAACGTCACCGCGCCCTTTGTGCAAGCCCTGATGGACACCTTGTACAAGTATTTTCATCCCAAACCCAATTCCGTGCACATGGCGGGTCTGAGCATGGGCGTACAGGTGCTCACCAATTATCTCGGCTACGAAATGGCCGCGGGTGATGAACACAACATGGCCCACGTGAAAAGTTTTGTGGACCTGCAAGGCGAAGGCCCCGATGGCATCGGCGCCGACCCCAATGCATATCCCACCTTTTTTGGCCATTGGGCGAAGAAATACGGCGGCCGGTTCTTCGGTCTGGAGGGCGATTTCGACTCCCGAAACATCTGGCAGATCACGGAGTTGATGAACGATAGCGTGCCCAGGTCGGCGTATTTTGCCTATGAGCATTTTGGCGGCGCATTGAACCATGGAATGCATTGCTGCTGGAACAGCATGTACGATCCTTCCCTCACCAACTGGATCGACAGTCCGAATGCGAAGATTACCGACACGAATATCGACCCCATATACATTCCACACCCCAATACGCTCGGCACCTATACGTATGATCCCACAACGGGCTCCAATATCTTCCAGTGGATGCTGCGTCAGGGTGACACCTCGCTGGTCGGTGGCAGCACTCCGCCGCCCAATATCCCGCCGGTAGCGCATGCAGGCCCCGACACCACCATCACCCTCCCGGCCGACAGCGTTGTCGTGACAGGATCGGGCACCGATGCGGATGGAACGATCACCGCTTATGCCTGGACCAAATTGTCGGGTACGGGCGGGACCATCACCGCGCCGGCTGCAGCCACCACGACGTTCAAAGGCCTGACAGCCGGTGTTTACCAGTTTGTGCTGACCGTCACGGATAACAACGGCGCCACAGGCAAGGATACGATGCAGGTGACCGTCGACACGGCCGTCGTTACCCCGCCACCACCCGGCGGCCTGGCGGAAACCCATGATTTCATCACCTATGACACCACGATCAATTACAGTTGCAATACGGGTGCAGACGGCTGCGCCGTGGGTGGAGTGCCCCAGGCGTTTAGCCTTCGCATCAGCCGTCCCCGAAATTACTTTACGGCCGGTAATCCGGATACGGCTTCACGCCCCTGGTTCGTGACCATGCAGGGCGAGCTCGAGGTAGGCTCCGATACCAACAGGCTCGTTACCTACGGACCCCACTACTGGCTCAACCACGGCTGGGACGGCGGCGTCACATTGAATAACGGTAAACATTATCCCATCCTCATCACGATCATGGGCGATACGACGAATGTCGCCGCACCCTTCGTGCAAGCCCTGATGGATACCCTGTACAAATATTTCCATCCCAAACCCAATTCCGTCCACATGGCCGGTCTCAGCATGGGAGTACAGGTGCTGACCAATTATATCGGCTATGAGAAGATTGCCGGCGACGAGCACAACATGTCCAACGTAAAAAGCTTCGTAGACCTGCAGGGACAAGGCCCCGACGGGATCGGCGCCGACCCCATGACCTATCCGACCTTCTTCGGCCATTGGGCAAAGAAGTACGGCGGCCGGTTCTTCGGGCTGGAAGGCGATGACGACTCCCGGAACATCTGGCAGATCACGGAATTAATGAACGACAGCGTGCCCAACTCGGCATATTTTGCGTATGAGCATGTAGGCGGCCCGTTGAACCAGGGGATGCATTGCTGCTGGAACAGCATGTATGATCCTTCCGTCACCAACTGGGTCGATAGTCCCGATTCGAAGATTACCAATCCCAATATCGACCCCAGGTACTATCTGCATCCCAATACCCTGGGCACGTATACGGTAGACCCCGTCACCGGTACCAACATCTTCCAGTGGATGCTTCGCCAGGGCGACACTACCCCCGTCGGTGGCGGCACGCCGGTGAATCCTCCCCCTCCGCCGGTCACCAACCCGCAAACCTTCGTGGCCCCCGGCGAATACCAGGTATTCTTTATCGACAGCAGCAAGCATCTGTATGGGGTAGGGGCTAACCTCAATACCCTTGGCGTCGGCGGCGCGGGCGTACCCGGAACCACACTGGCCGTGGCCGTACCTTCCAATCTGAAGTTTAAAACGGCGGCCGGCATTCTCCATGGCGGCGCAGCGGTAGATACGGCCGGCAACGTCTGGTCCTGGGGTGATAACGACCAGGGACAGGTAGGCAATGGCTCCGTTTCCTCGGGTGTACTGACGCCTGTCCAGGTATCCACCGACAGCGCGGGCAATCCCTTTACCGGCATAACCACGTTGGTTAGCTATTATACGGGCAATACCAGTCAGGGATGGTATGCTGTTAAATCCGACAGCACTCTGTGGGTATGGGGCCAGACCTTTGACGGCATGCGCGGGAACGGAACGGCCGGAAGCACAGCCAATACAAGACCCGTACAGGTACCCCTGCCCGGTGGCCGGAAGGTGATGAAAGTCGTCGCCGGTGACAACCTGATCGTCCTGTTCTCGGACAGCACGGTATGGACCTGCGGCGGTTCAGGCATCAACCTTGGTTATACAGTCTCCGGTAACAGCTACCAGAGCCTGCAACAGCTGACATCGCTGACCGGCATCAAGGATATCGCGGGTGGCGGGCTTTTCAACTATGCCCTCAAATCCAATGGCGCCTTGTACGGCTGGGGTTATTATGGTTATTATATGGGCGGTACCGGCACCGAAAATTCACCGCTGGCGACACCGACCGACCTGACCACCCGATTGAACCTGCCACACCCGATCCGGGCCATCGCAGTGAACATGAACTGCACTCACGTCATCCTTTCGGACAGCACGCTGTGGGGCTGGGGAGACAATGCCCAGGGCGGTATCGGCAACGGGCAGGAACTGGATTTCTCCACGACGCCTGATCCATACGCCTGGTCTTACGCCCCGGCACAGCTGCTGCAGCGGTCTCCGGTACAGGTCTCCTCGCGCACGGATTTCGTCGCCCTGTTCTCCAATTATAACTTTGTTATGTACACCTATGCCGAGACCGCCGGCGGACAGTTGTATTCCTGGGGCAGGAATAAGGGCGCCGTACTCGGCAATGGCATCGTAGGCTGTACCTCGGATATCGTGGCCACCTATCCCAATTCCTGGGATATCACCACACCGGCGGCGGTGAATCCGTTGTCCATCACATCCACTACCGTCGGACCCTGCCCGTATTGCGTCGCTCATCCGACAACATCTCCCTGCAACACCTGTACTACCGGTTCGGCAACAAAACCGGCGACGGCGAGCGGGACCGGGGCGAAGCTGGATAACGCCGACGCAGTGCCTGAGCAGCTGCTCCTTTATCCCACCGTCAGCCATGACAACGAGACGCTGACCATGGCATTGAGCAGCAATACGACGGGCTCGGTGCGAATCAGGATCATGGATATGAACGGCCGGGTGGTGAAGACCATTCAGACCGGGAAGCAATCGGCCTCGCTCAACCAGGTTCTCTCGATTGACCATCTGAATTCTGGCATGTATCTGGTGCAGGTGATCATCGGAAATGATAAGCAATTCATGGCGAAGTTCATCCGCGAATAGAAACTCGTCTACCATGAAAAGAGCCCGCCCTGGCGGGCTCTTTTTTTATAATAGAATGGGAAGTGTAATCGAAAACACCGACCCTTCGCCGACCCGGCTCTGCACATCAATGCTACCCCCATGCCGGTGGACTATCTGCGCCGAAATATAAAGACCCAGCCCCATTCCGGGGTAACGATCCATATTATTCGTGGTCACCCGGAAAAACCGGTCGAACACCTTTAAGCGGTCCGCTTCCGGAATGCCATATCCCTCGTCGCGCACACTCACTCTCACCCCGTCAGCCGTCGCACTGCTGGAAACAGTCACCGTCGTCTCGCTGGGCGAATACTTGATCGCATTGGACAGGAGATTGGTGATCACCTGTCCGATCCGCTCCCGGTCTGCCATAACCGTGGGCAGCGGCGCCAATTGCAG
>Ga0157372_10003416_pt1 | contig 17134 bp, 12 predicted proteins | sample C55metaG_FD_115307 | JGI IMG/M metagenome (GOLD analysis project Ga0157372, IMG submission 115307) | Corn rhizosphere microbial communities from Kellogg Biological Station, Michigan, USA - C5-5 metaG | ecosystem: Host-associated > Plants > Roots > Rhizosphere > Soil | place: USA: Michigan... | reverse complement strand
CGGTCTTGCGCGCCGCGTCCTGCGCGCGCGACCACCGGTCGCCGTACGCCATGCTCGCCGACCGGTCGAGGAGAACGACGACCTCTTTCGCGCCGCTCGTCGAGATCGCCGCCGCGTGGCGCGAGAAGAACGGCCGGGCGAACGCGGCGACGAGGAGCGCGAGCGCCGCGCATCGGAGCATGAGCAGCAACAGATGCCGGAGCTTCTGCCGCCGCACCGAGCGATACGGAATGCGCTGCAGGAACATCAGCGACGGAAACTCGACGACGACTCGTCGCTCGCGGTGGATCAGATGGATGATCACCGGAACGGCGATGGCGGCGAGACCGGCGAGGAACGCGGGAGCGAGGAAATTCACCTGGGGGGGTCCCTATCGCACCCGGTTGAAGTTCTGCCGCGAGGCCAGGTACGAGAACAGCGCGCGGTCGAGCGGCTTGGAGGTGTCGAACAGCGCGTAGTCGGCGCGCGATTCCCCGATGCGCTTGGAGAGCGCGTCGGTGTGCTGCTGCACGAGCTCGCGATACTGCTTGCGCAAATATTCGGGGATGATCGGCATCTTCGTCCCCGTTTCCATGTCGATGAAGTTGCTCGCGTCGGAGAACGAGAAATCGATCTCGCGGGGGTCGAGCAGGTGGAACACGATCACGTCGTTGCCGCGTCCGCGTAGATGGGTGAGCGCGCGCAGAACGTCGTCCGGATCTTCGTACAGATCCGAGATGAGGACGACGACGCTTCGGCGGCGCAGCGACTCGGAGAGCTTCTTGAGCGGCGGCTGGAGGAGCGTCGCGCCCGGCGCGGGCTTCGCGCCACGCGACCCGCCCTCGATTCGCTCGAGCGAGTGCAGCACGAGCTGGAGATGTTTGGCCGACGGCGGCACGTAGTCCACGACGTCGCGGTCGATCGCGACGAAGCCCACGCGATCGCGCTGCAGGCTCGAGAAGTATGTGAGGCACGCGGCGAGATAGCATCCGTACGTCAGCTTCGAGACTCGCCCTGACTCGCCCTGTCCCGTGTCGCCGCCGTATCGCATCGACGGCGAGACGTCGAGCACCACCACGAAATTCGTGTTCGTGTCGGCCTCGTATTCTTTGACGTAGTGCCGGTCCGTGCGCGCGTAGAGGCGCCAATCGATGCGGCGGATGTCATCGCCCGGCATGTAGGCGCGATGCTCGGCGAAGTCTGTCGACGACCCCAGATGCGGCGAACGATGGAGGCCGTTGATGAACCCTTCGACGACGACTTTCGCGAGCAGCTCGAGATTCCCGATCCGCGCCAGAACGGCGGGATCGAGAAAGCTGGTGGGCTGGGTCGCGACCGCGGTTGCCATGGTCGACTACATCCCCGACTTCGGGAGCGGCACGGCGCGCAGCAGCTTGTCGATGATCTGATCTGCCGTCACGTGCTCCGATTGCGCGTGGAAGTTCGTCAGTACGCGGTGACGCATCACCGGTTTGGCCAGCGCGCGGATGTCGTCGAAGCTCACGTTGTAGCGGCCATCCATGAGCGCGCGTGCCTTGCCGCCAAGAATCAAGTGCTGCGGCGCGCGCGTGCTGGCGCCGTACGACACCCACTGCTTGATGAAGTCGGGCGCGTTCGGTCCCGGGCGGCTCGTGCGCGCGAGGGCCACCGCGTACCGCGCAACCGGCTCGGCGATCGGCACGCGACGGATGAGCTGCTGGAAGGCGACGATGTCGGCGCCGGTGACAGCGTGTTGAAAGCGGTAGTTCTGCACGGCGGTCGTCTGCGTCGCCACACGGACCTCGTCGTCTTCCGGCAGATAGTCCATGATGATGTGGAACATGAAACGGTCGAGCTGCGCTTCAGGCAATGGATACGTGCCCTCGAGCTCGATCGGGTTCTGCGTGGCGAAGACGTGGAACGGCTCCTTGAGCGTGTACGTCTTGCCTTGCACCGTGACGCGATGCTCTTGCATCGCCTCGAGCAGCGCCGCCTGGGTTTTGGGCGGCGTACGGTTGATTTCGTCGGCGAGGACGATGTTGGCGAAGATCGGTCCCGGCGTGAACACGAGCCGCCGACCGCCCGTCTCCGGATCGTCCTGAATGATGTCCGTACCGGTGATATCGCTCGGCATCAGGTCGGGCGTGAACTGGATGCGCGAAAACTTGAGGTCGAGCACCTGCGAGACGGTGTTGATCAACAGCGTCTTGGCCAGGCCGGGCACGCCGACGATCAGACTGTTGCCGCCGGTGAAGAGCGACAGCAGCACGAGCTCGATCACGTCCTCTTGGCCGACGATCAACTTGTGCAGCTCGGAGATGATCTGGTCATGTCCGGCTTTGAGCCGGTCCGCGAGCGCGATGTCGTCGTGGGATTCGAGCGCCGGTGCCTTCGTTTGAGGCGTAATCGTCGAGGCCAAGAGAAAATCTCGGTTGAGGTGATTCCCGGTACGAACAAATCAACAGCCTTGAACCGCAGAGGACGCAGGGAACGCGGAGGTCGGCAGAGGACTGCATCGATCTTGTGTTGGTCAGTCCACGTTGTTTCTCTGCGTCTCTGCGTCTCTGCGTCTCTGCGGTGAGGCAGTTTCGTTTTGCCTAGTGAGTCAAAGCGTAGATCACGTAGTTGATGCCTAGCTTGTAGATCTCGTTCGCTTGGGCAATGGGTACAAAGCCCGACGAGGACCACTGCCACGACTCGCCGATGTCGTTGTCGACGTTGGCGAGCACGATCATACGCTTCTTCGGGTCGTTGTCCTGGTACACCGTCCAGTACGTCGGCGGCTGATTGCCGTACGCCGACCGCGACGGCCAGACGACCGCCGACTTCATGTCGATGTCGAAGAACGAGTGAAAGATCTGCTCGTTGCCGGTGAGCTGCACCCATTTCGCGCTGGGGATCGCGGCCGCCATGATCTGGCGCAGATTGGTCCAGTCGTAGTTGCCGCCCCACCCTTCACGGAAATCGTCGAAGATCATGAAGCCGCCCTTCAACAGATACGAACGGAACGCGGCGACCTCCTTCTTCGACGGATGCCAACCGCCCGGCTCCGACATGTAGCTCACGGGATACTTGAAGAGCAGCGGGTCGTCCACCGCGACGAGAACGCTCCCCACCATCGGGCCCTGCACCACGAACGGATGCACGTTCGTGATGTCGCGCAGGATCTTCGCGAAGTTCTCTTCGGCGTCCGGATAGTCGTGCGACCACCCGGGCCCTTCCCGCCCGGCCCAATGGTCGAAGCCTTTGTATCGAATGCGCGCGAACGTGAAGCGGCCGTCGTACGGAACGTTCCCGGCGAATTCCGGCGGCTGGTACATCTCATCGGGACCGCCGAAGTACTGACCGAATCCCCCACCGCCTCGTGTCGGCCGACGCTGCGCCGACCCCGCGCTGACGGCGACGGCGCTCACCGCGCAGACGAGTGCCGCGATTCGGATGGAGTTCATGGTCGCTTTTCTCCGGCTTGCTTCGTCCGGGCATCGTACAGCGTGAGCAGCAACGTCTGCGCCTTTTCGTAATTCGGCGCTTCCTCCAGCGAGCGCAACACGCTCGTGCGCGCGTGCACGTCGTCGCCGGCCTCGTGCTGCGCCAGCGCCAACTGATACAACGCGTCCGCTTTGTCCACCGGTCCGAGCGCGACAATCGCCGCCCGCTCTCGCACCGTGCGCTGCTTGTCTCCCGCCGCCCGTGACAACTCGGCCAGCTTCTGGTGCATGCCGACCTCGAATGGATTCACGAACATCGCGCGGTCGAGCGCTTCCGCCGCGCCCTTCGCGTCGCCTTGCTGCTCGAGCAAGGTCGCGAGCCGCTCGAGCGCGGTCAGGTTCGTCTCGGTGAGCGACGACCACTTGGCGAGCGCGTCGGCTTCCTTGCGCTGGTCACCCTTCTTCTGATAGAGCATCGCGAGCACCGCGTAGGGACTGTCCTCGCCGCCATACTCGGGGAAAATGTCCCGCGCGCGCTCTAAATAAGGAATGGCCCGGTCGAGGTCGTTGTGCGTGACGAGGACCTCACCCGTGAACAACTGCACGCCGAAATCGTTCGGCGACTTCGCCGCGAGCGCGATCGCCGAGTCCACCGGCGTGTCGGGCCCGATCTTCGGCGGCTTCTTCGTGAGCGACGCGAGCACCGCGCCGAAGCGCGTGGTCAGATAGGTGTCGAAGCGCTTGTCGAACGACTTGAGGTCGGTGTTGAGAACTTTCTGAAATACCTGATCCGTCGTCTGACCCTCCTTGTACGCCTGCAACATCTTCAGAATCGCCGGCTCGCCGAAGTCGCGCGCGATCAGCTCGCACACGAGCGACGCCTGGTAATACGAGAACTGCACCTGCTCCGGATACGCCGGATGCATGAAGCCGTCGTTCATCCGGCTCACCGGCACGAGCTTGCCCGCCTTGTACGCCGCGAGGAAATCCGGCGTCACGCCGAAGCCCCAGCCCGGACGCGCGTGGTGCTCCTCGTACACCGACAACCCTTCGCTCAGCCACCGCGGAATGCGGTTGTCCGTGCTGCCGAGCGTGAACGTGTGCGCCAGCTCGTGCCACACGGTCGAGCCCCAGTTGAACGGACCCGCGTCCTTCGCCGCCGGCGAGTCGAACGCCAACGTCGTCCCGAAGCTCACGCCCAGCGCGCCGTGTCTGGCTAATGATACCGCGCGCACCGAGAAATCGGCGTGGCTTCTATAGACCTCGATGCGGATCGGCGGCGGAGGCGTGTACGCGTATTTCCTCTCGAACGTCGTGTACGCCTGCTCGGCGAGATCACGCAGATAGACGGACAGAATCGCCGACTCGTCCTTCTCCACCATGAAGCGGAAGTGCGGGCTCGTCGTGATGTCGTAGTTCTTGTACGTGTCGAGCAGGTCGAGCGTGTTCTTGACCCACACGTTGTACGGGTCGCCCTTGAAGGACGTCTCGAGGCTCGCACGGCCGGTGTCGATCTGCCCGAGCCGCAGCTGGTTCATGCCGAGCGCGCTCCAGGCGTGCCAATCCTTCGCGTCGAGCGCGACGCCTTGCTTCGCGAAGTCGGCGGCCTGTTTGTAGAGACGTACATCTTCGGCCAGCTCGGCGAGCGTCGCGTAAAACTCGGAATCGTGCGGATCGGCGGCGAGCGCGCGCTGCTTGAGCGTCTCGAAGCCGGCTTGGTCGTGGCTGAGATACTTGATCGCCGCCGCGACGGCGAGCCCGCGCTCGTTGACCGGATCCACCTTGAGCGCGCGGTCGATGTCGAGCTGCGCCGCCGCGTAGTCCTCGAGTCCTATCAGCACCTCGGCGTGGAGCACGTGCGCGTCCGGATACTCCGGATTCACGTTGAGCGCGGCGCGCAGCAACGAGTCGGCGCCAGCCTGGCCATCCGCTTGAAGCCGGCGAGCGGCGCCGAGCAGCGCGCGCGGGTTGTTCGGGTTCGTCTGTAGAATGTCTTCGAATGCCTTCTGCGCCTCGTCGAAGTTGTACTTTCGAAGAAACAGTTCGCCCACGCGGATCTTTGCCGCATCATTCGATGGATCGACGGTCGTCGCGCGGTCGTAGGCCTTCTGCGCGTCGTGGAAGAGCTGCGGGTCGTTCTCGCCGAGATACTCGCACGCGATCGCGACGGCCATGAGGTCGTCGCTGGTGAGATCGTTGCCGAGCGACTTGTTGTAGACGTCGATGAACTTGTCGAACTCTTTCATCGCCTGGTCGCGATCGCCGCGATCGTAATGCAGCACGGCGAGATTGAGCGCGGCCATCAAACTGTCCGGCGTCGAGCGGGCGCGGATGAACGCGCTCTCGGCCGCCGCCCGCTTGCCGCGCGTGATCAGCACTTCGCCGAGCGGGTTCCAGACGATCGCGCCCTTGGTAGACGCCGCCGCGAGCCGCCCCGCCGCTTCCGCTTCGTCGTACTTGCCGATGGCGGCGTACGCGCGGACGAGATCGCGCTGCGACGCCGCCCAGTCGCTGTCGCTCGCCGGCACTTTCTTGAGGGCTGCGATGGCTTCCTGGTACTTGCCGCTCTGCAGCAAGTCGTGACCGTCTCGCGTGCCGCCGAAGACCGGCTTCGGCGTCTGCGCCCGAGTTGCCTGTGGCGCGCAGAGCGCCGCGGCGAACGCGAGCGAGACCGCCCCGCGAAGGGTGAAGCGCGTCATCCGGCTTTCCTCCCCTCGATTTCGCGGATCGACTTCGACTTCCGCGCGAGTTGGACCAGCAGGTTCTCGAGCGCGTCGTCGTAGGCATCCGGCGTCATCGAGGACTTCTTGGCTCGCAACTGATCGATCTGATCCTCGAGCGCGAACTTGTCCTTGTAGAGCGAGGCGAGCTGCGGATCGTTCGCCGCCGTCGTGCTGATCCCGCCGTCGAGGAAGAATCGGCGCGCCAGCAGCCCCTGCGCGGTGCGTCCGTCGGGGTCGGTCACGCCGGTCTTCGCGCCGACGTCGTCGAGCTGCGCGTGCTCGGTTTGTAGCCGCGTGTCCGTCTCGTAGAGCCGTTTCGTCTCGGCGACGGCGTAGCGAAACGCCTCGAGCAGCGAGACGCGTCCGTCCTTGTCGACGTCGGCCACGTCCTTGCTCAGCGCGTCGATGAAATACTGCGCGAAGTGCGACTCGTTCCGCTCGAAGCTGCTCTTCGTCGCGGTGATGACGACGCGGTTCGGCGCGGACACGACCGGCAGCATGTCGCCGCTCGCGCTCGTCATGTCGATGAACGCGACCTTCTGCGTCTTGAACTTGCCGAGCATCTGCGCGAAGTCCGACGCGCTCAGGTCGGGACCGGGAATGCTGATTTTGGAATCGGGTCCGTCTCCACTTCCGTGGCCGATGAGCACGAGGACGACTTGATCACCAGCGCCCGCGCGCGCCGCGAGCTGCGACATCGCCCGCTCGACGTTCGTCTTCGTCGACTGCCCGCGGAAAAACGGCTTCTTGGAAACGCTGTCCTCGCTGAACCACTGAATCTCCGCCGGCGGAATCCCGAACCGCTTGTTCGCCGCGTCGGCCAGCGACTGCGAGAGATTGGCGAACGAGGCCACGTACTTTGCCTCCCCGCCCAATCCACTCACGATTACGAGATGGGTTTGGCCGAACGCGGCCGCAAGCGGCAACGCCACTGTGGCGATAGCGAGCGCGATGGTTCGATGCAGACGGCTTTTTCCGGTCCACCGGTCCACCGGTCCACCGGTCCACCGCCGTTCCGGCCCCCCCGCTCTCACGCCAACCCCCGCGTCTTCCGATACGCCCACTCCGCGCTGACGAGCGCCACGAGCAGCAGGAACGTCGCCGGCATGTCCCACAGATCCATCTGGTTCACGACGGTGACGCCGCGCTTGCTCATCGCGACGTCCTCGGCGAGCGTCGACGCCGTTTCGGGCGTGTAGAATCGGCCGCCCGTCTCCGACGCGATGCGCTTGAGGAGTGGCGCGCGCATCTCGGCGTCGAAGTACTCCGTGTTGAGGTCAGCGACGCGCAGATACGTCGTGTCGCCCGACGTCACGCCGTTCGGAAGCGTCGCCGTCACGTGGATCGAGTAGATCCCGCCCTGGTCCGGCGTGAACGTGCCGCGATACTCGCCGTCGCGGTCGATCGCCCAGTCGAGCGGTAGATCGCGCGACACGCCGCTGTCGCTCGTGATGTGCGCGACGACCTTCGCGTCGTTGCGCGCGATGAAGATGCTGTCCATCACCGTCGCGCGGATCGGAATCGGTGAACGCGGATTCGCCTTGTCCGTCGGCAGCGACACGACGACGCGATCCGGCGAATCGCTCGTGATCCATCGCAGCATCTGCCGCCAGAATCGCGAATAGGTATCGTCGTCCACGGACGTGTTGGGATCCATCTGCCACGCCCACGAGTCTTGAATCGGGAACGCGACCGACAATCCTCGGCCGTACCGCTGGTAGACGAGCACCGGGTGATCGTAGCTGCGCACCGGCGCACCCGGCACCCCCGCGCGTCCGCCGGACGGGACCGATCCCGTGACCAACGTGATCGCGCCCGGTTTGACCTCGCGGATGCGATTCACCGTCGTCACCGCGGGCAACGACTTCCAACGCTCCGCCGAACGCGACGGAGTCGATGCGATCTGCGCCACCGCGTGGCTCTCGCCGGCCGGAGTCAGCGCGACCTTGAGGTCGGCGAAGAAGGTCAGCGAATCCGGAACAGCGTCCCCCGTGAGCACGACCGGCATCACGTCGGCGAGCGGCGTCCCGGCGTATCCACCCTCGGCGAACGCGCGGCGTCCGCCGAGCAGCAAGAGTCCGCCGCCGCGTACGTTGACGAAGTCGGCGAGCATCGCGAGCTGATCGTGCGTGAAGAAGCTGGCTTCGACGTCTCCGAGAATGATCGCGCGATAGCGGAACAACTCGGCGCGAGTCTTCGGAAAGCCGCTCACGAGGTCGTTCGCGCTGTCCACGTTCAGCCGGTAGAACTTGTTCTCGGCCGTCCGCTGCAGCGTGACGATCTGGAGATTCGAGTCGGCTTCGACGGCCGCGCGGATGAATCGCATCTCCGGACGCGGCGTGCCCTCGAAGTAGAGCACGCGCTCGCGGTCGTTTCGCACGTCGACGAGCGCCAGCTGCGCGTTGTTCTGCGTGACCTGTTCGCCCGGCTGCGTCGGGATTCGGAACGTGAGCGACCGGGCGCCGGCGTCGTTCGCCGCGACGCTGACGCGCACAGGCGCGACGTCGCCGTCGGACGGCAGCGTGATCGAATCACGCGACACGATGCGTCCGCCGTCTTCCACGACGAGCGGCACTTTCTGTCCGGAGTATCCGCGCTGCCGAACCATGACGTCGGCGACGAGCGTCCCGCCTCGAAGCACCGATGGAGAGGTCTCGACGCGCTGAATCTCGATGTCTTTGTCGAAACGATCGGCGCCGAGCCCGATCGTAAAGATCGGAACCGACTTCGCGCGCAGCGCCAAAAGCTCGTCACCCATCGGCGCGCGCGAGTTGTCGGCCCCGTCGCTCACGACGACGAGTCCGGACAACGGCACCGCGTCCAATTCCTGACGCGCCTGCTCGACGGCGTCGCCGAGATGCGTCTCGCCGGCGTCGAACGTCAGCGCCGACGCGCTGTCGACGCGTTGAGCTCCCGATGAAAAGCGGAAAACCCGGACCTGGAACTTCTTCCGCAGCGCCGCCAGCAGCGTGCTATCCGGGCCGCCGAACGCGTGCTCGGCCCACGTGCTCCTCGGTTGCCCGTTCTTGTCGGCGATGCGCATGCTGCGCGAGTCGTCGATCAGGACACCCACGTAGTTGCGCTGCGGGACGGCCGCCGAGAGCAGAAGCATCGGCCGCATCAGACACGCCAGCAGCACGACCAACGCGGATACTCTCAGCGCACCCAGTACCCAACGATCTCGGCGCGTGCTTTTGGCCCGGACGCCGGCGTAGCTCAAAACGGCGGGCACGCCGATGGCGGCCGCCGCGAGCAACAAAAGCATCACGGAGAACGGAACGCCAAGGGCCAAATTGCCGTTGGCGAACTCGTTCGGCCGGTACTTGAAGAGGAAATGGAAGAGGGATTCGAACAATGGACGAAACGGGTGATGCTAAGAAGGTTGAGACACGCGCGGACAATCGCCAGTTCCTTTGCCCGTGCAACTACATTTTCCCTACATGCGCGCCCGATATCTCACGGCGGACGTCTTCACCGGACGCCGCTTTGGCGGTAACCAGCTCGCGGTCTTTCCCGACGCCCGAGACATCGATCCGGGTCTCCTGCAAAAGATCGCCCGGGAGTTCAACTACTCCGAAACGACGTTCGTGCTCCCGCCCGACGACCCGAGCCATACGGCCAAGGTGCGCATCTTCACCCCGGGCGGCGAGTTGCAGTTTGCCGGCCATCCCACCGTCGGCACGGCCCACGTGCTCGCCGCGACCGGCGTTATTCCGTTGAAGGGACCCGAGACGCGGATCGTTTTCGAGGAGGGTGTAGGCCCCGTTCCCGTCACTATACGTGCGACGAACGGCCAGCCGGAGTTTGCACAGCTCTCCGCGGCCAAGTTGCCCGAGGTCGGGCCGCCCCCCCCATCCAGAGAAACACTCGCCGAAATGCTGTCGTTGGTCCCGGCGGACCTCCTCGACGGCGCCACGCCTCCCGAGTCGGTCTCATGCGGTACGCCGTTTCTGTTCGTTCCGCTGCGAGACCGGAGCGCGGTGGGTAGGGCTCGAATCCGCGGCGATCGGTGGGAAGCCGCGCTTTCCGGCTACGTGACCAACATGGTATTCCTGTTCGCCATGGATCCGGAGCACCCCGATCATCACGTTCGGGCGCGGATGTACGCTCCGGGCATCGGCGTACCCGAGGACCCCGCCACAGGAAGCGCCTGCGTCGCACTCGGCGGGTATCTTGCGGCGCGAGATCCCAGAACCGACGGCACGCTGCGCTGGGTCGTCGAGCAGGGGTTCGAGATGGGCCGGCCGAGCATTCTCGAGGTCGAGGTCGACAAGAAGGCCGGACGCACGACGGCGGCGCGCGTCGGCGGAGAAACGGTGCTCGTCTGCGACGGAGTGATGGAGTTGTGACGATCGAGTCGAAGGGTGACCTCGCGGGGATGCGAGCGGTGGGTCGGCTGGTCGGCCGAGCCCTGTTGGAGATGAAGAACGCGGTTCGCCCCGGCATGACGACGGCTCAACTCGACGACGTCGGTGCGGCATTTCTGCGGAAGCACGGCGCGCGGTCGGCGCCCCAGCTGACGTACGACTTCCCCGGCTTCAACTGCATCAGCGTGAACGACGAGATCGTGCACGGAGTGCCGGGCCAACGACGCATCCAGGCTGGCGACGTGGTGAAGATCGACGTCACGGCCGAGCTCGATGGGCTGATCGCCGATTCCGCGATCACCGTGTTGGTTCCACCGATGTCGCCGCGCGGACTGAGTCTGGTTCGATGCGCGCGTTCGGCGTTCGACCGCGCGCTGTTACGCGCCACGGCGCGGTTGCGCATCGCCGAACTCGGTCGAACGGTCGAGAACGAAGTGAACCGCTGGGGACACTCGGTCGTGCGCGACATGACCGGGCACGGCGTGGGTCGCGCGCTGCACGAAGAGCCGGCCGTTCCGAACTTCTACAGCCCGTTCATCCCCGGCCGGCTGGAGGAAGGAATGGTGATCGCTCTCGAGCCCATCATCAGCGAGCGTCCGACCGCGCTGGTCGAGAACGACGATGGGTGGACGATTCGCACCGCGAACGGCTGCCTCGCCGCGCACCATGAACACACGATCGTGATCAGGGAACGCGGCGCCGAAGTTTTGACGCTCGCCGCGTAGACTCGCTCAGGCCTGAAGCCGCTCGTCCATCTCGTCGAGGCTCTTCGGCCAGTCTTGCCCGAGTAGCCGAGACAGCGCGCGGTCCGCGAGGAGCTTGCCCTCGGTTTGGCAGGTCGCGCAGTAGTTGGTCTCGTTGTCGGCGTACCGGATGCGCTGAACCGGTGAGCCGCAGACGGGGCACGGCTGTCGATATTTGCCGTGCACGGCCATCTCCGGACGAAACGCCGTCACCTTTTCGGGAAACTCGCCGCGTGCATCGGTCCGCAAACGGTCGGTCCATTCGCGGAGCGTCGCGACGGTCGCCGCGAAGAGGACGGCGACCTCGTCGTCGGTCAGCCGGCTCGTGAGCTTGACTGGCGACATGCGCGCGCGATGGAGAATCTCGTCTGAATAGGCGTTGCCGATGCCGCTGAACAGGCGCGGATCGGTGAGCGACCGCTTGAGGGTGTGGTTCTCGGATCGCAGACGCGCCGCGAATTGTTCTGGCGTCGCGTCGAGAACCTCGAGCCCGCCGCGATCGATCGTCGCAATCGCGTCACGGCCGTGCACGAGCGACAGCGACGCGCGTCGCTTCGAGCCCGCCTCGGTGAGCGTGAGCCATCCGTTCGGAAATCCGAACGCGGCGAGGTCGCTCTTCTTCAGTCCTTTTTTTCCAGCCGGGATCCAGTGAAGGCGGCCGGCGATCATCAGGTGAAGGACGATGAACAGCTCGTCGTCGAACCCGAGCACGATGCGCTTGCCCAGCCGGTCGACGGTGCGCACCGGTTTCCCGATGAAGGCGTCGAGCTTCGGCTCGACGGTCCGCAGCAGAAAAGGGGTCTGGATGAGGACCGTTTCCAGCGGCCTATCGACGACCCGCGCGCGGATCGCCTCGATGTAGACCGTGATGTCCGGCAGCTCGGGCATGTCAGGAAATCTGTCCGCGAAGGCGGCCCGCCGCCGGAGCCAACCGTTTTTCCTGCCTCGGTGTCTTACCCACTGACGGCTCCCTGAACGACTCAGGGGAGCGACAAGCCATCGACCCGGGGACCCGTGGCCAACAACGACCTCGAGCTGCTCCAAGGCACGCTCGACCTGCTGATCCTCAAGACGCTGACGTGGGGAGCCCGGCACGGCTACGCGATCGCGTCGTGGATCCGGGATACCACCCAACAGCGGCTCCAGATCGAGGACGGCGCGCTCTACACGGCGCTCCACCGCATGGAAAAACGCGGCTGGATCGAGGCCGAGTGGGGGGTTTCGGACAACAACCGCAAGGCGAAGTACTACCAGCTGACGTCGAAAGGACGCCGGCAACTCCGCGCGAAGACGGCCGTGTGGACCGAGTACGCCGCGGCGGTCTTCCAAGTCCTCAAGACGGACTGACGCCGATGATTCGCCGATTTCCCGGCTTGAGACGGCTGCTGCACATCGAGCGCGGACGCGCGACGGTGGATCGCGCCGTCGACGACGAGCTGCGCTTTCACTTCGACATGACGATGAGGGAGCTCATGGCAGGCGGAATGAACCCCGAGGAGGCGCGCCGCGAGACGCAACGGCGCTTCGGCGACGTGCAACGCACGCGCGAGCGCCTGACGACCATCGACCGCTCGCGCGTCGGACAGGAACAGCGCGCCGAGTGGTGGAGCGCGTTCGCGCAGGACCTTCGGTACGCGCTGCGCGGGCTTCGCCTCAAACCGTGGTTCGCCGTCGCCGTGATCTTGACGCTCGGGCTGGGCATCGGCGCGAACGCGGCGATGTTCGGTATCGTCGACCGTTTGCTTTTCCGACCGCCGCCATTCTTGGACGCGCCCGCGCGCGAATCGCGGATCTATCTCATGCGGTCCATCCGGGGGACCGAAACGTCCCAAAGCTTCACGGGCTACCGCCGTTATCTCGACCTGCGCGAAACCACGACGTCGTTCGATGCGATGACGCCGTACTACGTGAACAAGGCGGCGATCGGTACCGGCGAAGCGACTTTGGAAATGAATGTCGCGATAAGCGGTTCGGATCTGTGGAAGATGTTCGCGATCAAGCCGGCGATCGGCAGGTTCTTCACTGCCGAGGAGGATGTTCCGCCGGCGGGCACCCGAGTCGCCGTGCTTTCCTACTCGTACTGGCAAACGGAGTTCGGCGGCCGGAAAGAGGCGCTCGGCACGTTGATGGACATCGGTCCGGCGAAGTACACGATCGTCGGCGTCGCGCCTGACGGGTTCAATGGATTCGAGCTCGACCCCGTCGTCGCGTTCATCCCCATCTCCGCCGAGAACGCCGCGGTGGGACGCGGCGGTCCGGAGAATCCGTGGTACAGCACGTACAACATGACGTGGTTCGAGGTTTTCGCGCGCCGGAAACCCGGAGTGACCGAAGCCGCCGCCACTACGGATCTCACGAACGCGTACCGCCAGAGCTATCGGAAACAGACCGAGGCGAACCCGAAGAACCAACCGTACGCGCTCACCAAGCCGCACGCGATGGTGGGACCCGTGTTGCGAGACCGCGGACCCAACGAGCGAAGCGACGCGAAAGTCGCGAGCTGGCTGATCGGCGTCGCGGGAATGGTGCTACTCATCGCCTGCGCCAACGTCGCGAATCTTCTGCTCGCCCGCGCGCTCAAACGTCGCCGCGAGATCGCGGTGCGCATCGCGCTCGGTGTCAGCCGCGGACGACTCTTGATGCAACTGCTCACCGAGAGTTTGCTGTTGGCGATTCTCGGCGGCGGCTTGGGAATCGCGATCGCGCAGTGGGGTGGTATCGCGATGAGGCGGCTGTTGCTTGGACAGGACGATTCGGGGCCCTCGGCATTCGCCGACTCTCGGCTTCTTCTCTTCGCCATCGCCCTTGCACTCATGGCGGGAATCCTGACCGGCCTCGTGCCCGCCTTTCAAACCGGCAGGGGAGACGTCGCTTCCGCGCTCAAGGCCGGTTCGAGAGAGGGCGTCGTGCATCGATCACGTCTCCGTGTTGGGCTGTTGATCGTGCAAGCGGCGCTCTCCGTCATGCTGCTGATCGGTGCCGGCCTTTTTCTGCGCAGCCTCTCGAACGTCGAGAACGTGCACATGGGGTACGACGCCGACCGGCTGCTGTACGTCGGCATGAACGCGCGCGGCGTGAAGCGCGACTCGCTGCAGAACAGCGCGCTGCGCCGCGCACTGCTCGCCAAGGCGCAATCGCTCCCCGGCGTCGAGCACGCGACGTTGGCGCTCACCGTTCCCTTCCGCTCATCGTGGGACTTTTCCATCTACGTGGCCGGCATCGATTCGACCCAGCGACTGGGCAGCTTCACGTTGCAGGCGGGCTCGCAGGATTTCTTCGCGACGATGGGGACGCGCATTCTGCGCGGCCGCTCGTTCAACTCGACCGACGGCGAGCACGCGCCGCTCGTGATGGTCGCGAGCGAGTCGATGGTGAAAGCGCTCTGGCCGAACCAAGACGCGATCGGCAAGTGCGTGCGCATCAACGCGGACACGGCGCCCTGCACCACCGTAGTCGGAATCGCCGAAGACGTCCGGCGGCAGAGCATGGCGGAAACGCAGATGCACTACTACATGCCCGCCGACCAGTTCAACCCGAACATCGGGGGACTCTTCGTTCGTACGCGCGGACTCGCGGCTGACAAGGGTGAGGAGGTCCGGCGCGCGCTTCAGTCGCTCATGGACGGCGGCTCGTACGTGACCGTGACACCGATGACGACCATCATCGCCAGCCAGATTCGCTCGTGGAAGCTCGGCGCGCTGATGTTCTCCGTGTTCGGCGCGCTGGCCCTCGTGCTCGCGGCGATCGGTCTCTACAGCGTGATCGCGTACAACGTCACGCAGCGCACCCACGAGATGGGTGTGCGTGTCGCGCTCGGCGCGCAGCCGCGCGACGTGATCCGTTTGATCGTCAACGAGGGGCTTCGCATCGTACTGCCCGGGGTCGCCCTCGGAGCGGTGCTGGCCCTGGTCGCCGGAAGGTGGATCGCTCCGCTGCTGTTCCAGGTTTCGCCGAAGGATCCGCCGGTGCTCGTCGGCGTGGTGACGATTCTCGTCGCGGTGGCGACGGTCGCGAGCTGGCTACCGGCGCGACGCGCGGCTCGCGTCGATCCGAACGAAGCGTTGAGAGCGGACTAGTCCGAGCCCGCTCTCGACGCTTGAATTGCTAACGGCGCGCTTCCCAACCCTTCTTGGCGGCGCGGCTGCGTTCGGTCGTCGACGCGTTCGAGCTGGCGCTGCGGCCGCCCTTGCGCGACGGCTCGTGATTCTCGGCCTTGCCGCGGCCCGAGCCCGACTTCTTGCCGCCGGCGGTTTCGGCATTCACGGTCGCCCACGCGCGACGCGCGGATTCCTTCGACGACACGCCGCGTCCCTCGTAGCCGCGCTCGATGTGCGAGGCCTGGCGCTTCTGCTTGTTCGTGTACGAGCTCTTGTCGCCTCGTGGCATCCTATCCTCCTGAAATTCCGTCCGAGATTTTTTGGCGATCGGTGATCGAGGGTCCTGCACTCGCACGCGTCGTGCCGCCCGTGCCACAGCACGGCGATCATCCTCGGCCATTGACGATGCACGGCGCAGTACGGAGGTTCATCGGGCCTCATCAACGTGAAACGGAGAGCAGTCGATGTTGTTTTTGATCTTCGCCGCCGCTCTGCTGCAGGGCACGACGCCCGCCATCGATTCCGCCGGCGCCCGCAACCCGACCTTTTCGCGCGACGGCCGTCTCGCCGTGAGCGTGGACGGCGACATCTGGATCGTGTCGAAGTCGGGCGCGTGGACGCGCGTGACGTCGGGCCCGGCGTGGGACCGCGAGCCCGCTTGGACGCCGGACGGCGCGGCGATCGTGTTTTCGTCCGATCGATCCGGGAAGTTCGATCTCTGGCGCGTCGCGGTGCACTCCGAACCGGGCGCCGAGACCGCGCCGGAGCGCGTGACGTCGTCGATGCTTCCCGACGGGGAGCCGACCGTGCTGCGCGACGGTCGCATCGTGTTCGTTCGCGGGCGGCTGGGCGCGGCTCGACTCTGGGTGCGCTCCACCGGCGGCGCCGAGTCCCGCCTCACGAAAGATTCAGCCATCGAAGAGTGGCCTGCCGCGTCGCCGGATGGCGCCCGCATCGCTTACGTCTCCATCGGCGCCGCGTCGCGAAAGCTTCATGTGTTCACGGTGGACAACGGGCAGGACAGCACGGTGCTGACCGACCCGAGAATCGAACATCCGACGTGGTCGCCTGCCGGCGACCGGCTCGCCTGGACGGCGGCCGGCCCGCGCGGCGCCGTGTACGTGTCACCGCTCGACGGGCGCTACGTGAACGTCGCGAGCGCTCGGCACGCCGAGTCGGCGTGGAATCCGGACGGAAAGACGGTCACGCTCGTCGATCTCCCACCGGCGGAGCCAATCGCGCCGGTCGGGTACAACGGCGATCCGGATCGAACGGGCGATCGCCAAGCAAACCTGCTCGCGTCGGTCGGAGGACGGATGTGGACGATCGCCGCGCCCGTCTCGCCGGATCTTCAATTGGCGGAGCAGCAAGGATCGCCGGCGTTGGACCGCGCGATCCACAACGCCGATGCGTTCGATCAGCTCTGGGATCGCACGGCCGCGCTGTATTACTCGAAGCCAGACGCCGCTCCGCGGCGCGCTCAATGGGAATCACTGAAGACGAAGTACCGTCCGCGCGCCGTCGCGGCCAAGACGGACGACGAGCTCGCGTCGGTGCTCCACGACATGCTTCGCGAGCACCCGCCGTACAAGCAGTCAGCCACCGGACGCGCCGCGGTGTCGAGTGCGCATCCCGTGGCGACGGCGGCCGGTCTCGAGATGTTGGCGAAGGGAGGCAACGTCGTCGACGCCGCGGTCGCGGTCTCGTTCGCGCTCGGCGTCGTCGAGCCTGACGCGAGCGGCCCGGGCGGATACGGACAGATGCTGGTGTTCACGCAAGGACTCGAGCGCCCGCAACTGATCGAGTTCATGTCGCGCG
>Ga0157372_10003411_pt1 | contig 17144 bp, 11 predicted proteins | sample C55metaG_FD_115307 | JGI IMG/M metagenome (GOLD analysis project Ga0157372, IMG submission 115307) | Corn rhizosphere microbial communities from Kellogg Biological Station, Michigan, USA - C5-5 metaG | ecosystem: Host-associated > Plants > Roots > Rhizosphere > Soil | place: USA: Michigan... | reverse complement strand
CTTGCGTTTGCAGAGATGGCGGCAGGTAAAAAAAATCCTTATGATTTTTCCTATTTTGATATTGAGCGATTTGGAAAAATAGATTCGTTTAGCAATGAATGGTTAAACAGATGCGCAGAAGCTCGTTCAAAAAAAGTAAGCGGCTAAAGAAAGTAAGCAATCAAACCACATGAGAGGACAGTTCACATACAAAATCATATAGAGCGAATGCCACAGATTCTATGTGAGACCTGTGTTTCTATTGTGCTTATGTAAATAAAATCTTCGGTAATCAAAAGTTTTATCATGAAACAAAGAAAATTATTATTCACTCCCGGTCCTTTGACAACATCGCTTACCGTGAAGGAAGCAATGCTTGAAGATGTTGGTTCGAGAGATCAAGAATTTGTAACCGCTGTAAAAAAAATTCGAAACGACTTACTGCGTCTTGCATACGTTTCAAAAGAAGATGGTTATGAATGTGTGATCATGCAAGGTTCAGGAACATTTGGAATTGAAAGCGTGGTGAGCAGTGCTGTTGGAAAAAATGATATACTGCTCGTATTGGTAAATGGCGCTTATGGCGAACGTATTGCAAAGATGGCTGCGATTAATCAACTCAATCATCACGTGTTGCGTTTTGCAGAAGATGAAATTGTTACACCGGAAGTTGTAGAAAAATTTTTAAGTGAGCATACTGATATTACACATGTAGCTTGTGTGCACAGTGAAACAACTACAGGCTTGTTCAATTCTATTGAAACAATCGGAACTGTTTGCAAACAACACAACGCTGCATTTATTGTTGATGCAATGAGCAGCTTTGGCGGGGTAGAAATGAACATGAAAGAAATGCAGATTGATTTTCTTGTTTCATCATCCAACAAATGCATTGAAGGTGTTCCGGGCTTTGCGTTTGTCTTGTGTAAAAAAACAGAGTTGGAAAAATCGAAAGGGCAGGCGAGAAGTTTAAGTCTTGATTTATACGATCAGTGGAAAGGTCTTGAAGCAAACGGACAATTTCGTTTTACGCCGCCTACATTAAGCATTATGGCTTTTCAACAGGCATTGAAAGAATTAGAAGACGAAGGCGGAGTGAAAGCAAGAGAGCAGCGTTATAAAGCCAATAAAAAAAATTTGGATGAAGGCATGGCTGCGCTTGGTTTTAAAAAATATTTACGACCGGAAATACAAGGGCATATTATTACTTCTTTCTTATATCCAGATGCTGATTTCAATTTTGAAAATTTTTACAACAAACTTAATGAACGCGGCTTTGTAATTTATCCCGGCAAGCTAAGTAAAGCGAATGCGTTTCGCATTGGTAACATCGGTCAAATTTTTCCTGAAGATGTGAAGGCTTTGATTGAAGCGATCAAAGAGGTGATGGAGGAAGAAAAAATTATGACTATGGCATAAACCTGACAGGTTTAGTTATTAAAATATGTTAAGCCGTTTTTAGTAAAACCTGTCAGGTTTTATCTCCTGTAACAAAAAAATCCAACGCATATAAACATGAACCATATTCAACGATTGCTTTCTACTTCAAAAATTTTTTTTATTGCATGGTGCATGCTTGCAGCATTCGGTACATACTTCTGTATGTATGCTTTTAGAAAACCTTTCAATGCAGGCACGTATGAAGGTTTCACCCTTTGGGATATGGATTATAAAGCCATCTTAATTATTGCGCAAGTGTTGGGTTACATGACCTCGAAATTTATCGGCATCAAAGTAATTTCAGAGTTAAAAGCGCACAAACGAAAAAAATTAATTATCGGTCTTATTCTTTTTGCAGAATCAGCTTTATTGCTTTTTGGATTGGTACCACATCCATACAATTTTGTTTTTTTATTCCTAAACGGGTTGCCATTAGGAATGGTGTGGGGCATTGTCTTCAGCTATCTTGAAGGGCGCATGTTTACTGAAACGCTTGCAATGGGATTAAGTATTAGTCTTATAATTTCTTCAGGATTTTTAAAGACCATTTATTTTTATGTACAGGCTGCTTTGCCGCTTATATCAGAGTTTTGGATGCCTGCCGTAATCGGTATTTTTTTTCTGCCACTTTTTCTTTTGTTTGTATGGATGCTTTCTGTAATACCGGCTCCTTCTGCCGAAGACATTCTACATCGCAGTCCTCGTTTGCCCATGACGAAAGAAAACAGGCGAAATGTTTTAAAAGAATATGGCACCGGAATTATCGGAATTATTACCGCGTATGCCTTCTTAGCTACATTGCGTGATTTCCGCGATAATTTTTCTGTAGAGATATGGACAGAGATGGATGCAGGTTTTAATAAAGATGTGTTTGCACAAACAGAAACGATTTCGGGCATAATTGTTTTGATTGCAATCGGATGTTTATCCGCGATAAAAAATAACGGCAAAGGATTCTGGGCAACAAATTTTTTAATACTTCTTGGCTTAGTGATGAGCGGATTATCAACAATTTTTTTTCAACTGCATTTGCTTACACCTTTTTGGTGGATGTTATTATTAGGCATGGGATTATTTCTTGCTTACATTCCAATTCAGGTAGCACTGTTCGAAAGAATGATTGCATTATTCAAGATAAAAGCAAACGCAGGATTCTTTATCTATATATGTGATTCTATCGGTTATCTTGGCAGTGTTGGCTTGCTGTTGTATAAAGAATTTTTTATGCAAACCACAAGCTGGATGAATGTTCTAATAAAATTTTCTTACCTGCAAACTATTGTTTCATTTATCTTATTACTACTTGCGTGCTTATTTTTCTATAAGCACAAAAAACAACAAGAGTTTATGAATGTTGTTATAGCTGATGGACAGAATCATAATGAAATAAAAATTGCAAGTGTAAAATAAATGGAATTCTTCAAGGCAACAACCACTTACTTAGCTCTTCTTTGTTTCATTTCTCTTTGGTTCATTTAAGGAGCTTTTCAAAGAAATATATTCCGTCTATATCGATTTGAAGAACTGCCCACTCACATGAGCACTATTCTTAAAGAATATTACAGGTATTAAAAGATGCAGGCGCCCATTCCATTTATGACGTTCGTGCTGCCAATGGGTGTAATTATAATTACAACAAAGAAAGGAAGAAGCGGAAAAACAAATATCAGCTATGATTTTTATGTGGGGCAACTGAACCTTTGTCAAAAGGGACTTGAAGAAGTTTAATGTGGTATCTATACGGTCATTTCTGACCCTGAAGAAATATCCTTGCTTACACCCACTCCTCCGCCGCGTCTGCCAGAGCCTTCCACAAGTGAAAGGCGAAAGAGCTCCGGACCATGACACGGTAACGAAACGGTGCAATGTGCCAGACGATAACCGGTGACTTCGCCATGAGTCCCTGAGAGACACTTGCGATAGGGAAACTGTTTTCCCGGAGATCTTGATCCCAAAGGTGGGCGAGCACTTCGCGAACGTTAGGTCCTTCAAGTTCAACGGTAGTTCGCTGGCCGCTGACATCCACTAGGCTGAAATGATAGTCGTCCTTCAACTGCAGCACAAGTTTCTGCTCAGTTTCCTGGAATCCTACAATAAGCCACCAGTCCGGTGCAAGGCATAGGGCATGGACTTCACTGCCACCGGATACTAATCCTCTTAAGACTTGGCCTGTCTTCTCCGGCAGATCTATACGCAGCGCTTCCTCGACTGCGGCTTGGGCTAAGGTCTCCGGCGCGACGCGAAGATCGACAGTATGCAATCCGGGCAATTCACGAATCCCTACTGTATCAACGGTTCCCATGCTCATTCCTTGTAGTGGACTTTCTTTGGCAATCATAGTGTAGGTTTTAAGAGTCTCTGCGGATGTTATCTTTGTCAATAAATATAGATTCACAGATGGTAGCACGCAACACTTTTTTTCCAATGGGCACCGCCACCACCTCACCCATCCGGTTAAGGCCGTCGGCCACCAGTGCCAGTGCGAAAGCACGCCCAAGCGTCGGCGAATAGTAAGAACTTGTCACAAAACCAATATGGCGGGTTTTGCCATGCTCGTCCGGCTGTACGTTAAGAATGGTAATGTATGCTCCCTCCGGAATGACTTCATCAACGTTCTCAGTCAGCAGGCCAACCAACTGCGTTCTCCCTGCTGACTTCAAATAAGGTAGTTGAAAGGAGCGTTTTCCAATGAACTCCTTCTTTTTTGATACAATCCAAGACATATTGAGATCATGAGGCGTTTGAGTTCCGTCGGTATCCTGTCCCATGATCACGTAACCCTTTTCTGCTCTCAGCACGTGCATAGTTTCGGTGCCATATGCAGTCAGGTCGTAAGGACGTCCGCACATCCAAAGTCGTTCCCAAATATGACGGGCATAACCCCAGGCACCATTGATCTCGAATGCAAGTTCTCCTGAAAAGGAAATTCGCGCGATGCGCACAGGTATGTTGTCGATCGTTGCCATTCGACTGTGCATAAATGGAAATGCCTTTTTTGAGAGATCTATATCTGTGACGAGTTCAGCGAGTAACTGTCTGCTTTTCGGACCCACCAACGCAATTGTCGCAATATGTTCCGTAACCGAAGTGCAATAGACTTTCAAATCAGGCCATTCCGTCTGCAACCATTCTTCCAACCATGCAAGCACACCTGCAGCATTTCCTGTAGTCGTAGTCATCAGGAAATGGTTTTTACTCAATCGGGTGGTGACACCATCATCAAAGACGATACCGTCTGCCTTACACATCAATCCGTAGCGGCACTGCCCTTCTGGTAACGTTGAAAAAATATTTGTATAAATGCGGTCGAGGAAAACAGCTGCATCCGGACCCTGGATATCAATTTTTCCGAGGGTGGAAGCATCCATCACAGCAACACCTTCTCTGGCTGCCAAATACTCACGCCTAACTGCATCTTCCATATGCTCGCCTGGCTTTGGGAAATACCAGGGACGCTTCCATTGGCCCACATCCTCGAATACTGCACCCGCATCAACATGCCATTGATGAAGCGGTGTAAAGCGAATAGGATCGGAGAGAAGTCCACGTTCACGACCCGCAAGCGCCGCAAAGGGCACAGGCACATAAGGTGGACGAAAAGAAAGTGTACCAATGTCAGCGGGTGAAAGTCCAGATTTTTCTTTTTGTCCACCATCATTCAGTTGACAAAGTGCACCAATGGTGAGCATGCCGCTGGTCTTGCCCTGATCGTGTGCCGTGCCGATGGTGGTGTATCGTTTGATATGCTCGATGCTGTGCAAACCTGCACCAACAGCACGAAGTAAATCATACAATGTACTATCACGCTGCAAATCGATGTATGCATTTCGGGCCTGCTCTGAATCGAGCGCCGGACCAAAAAATATCGATGGATCATCATCGCCTCCAAAATTCCCATTTAGCATACCTGCGGTGCGGAGAGTGTCGGTAGAATGATTTACCAAAAAAGCTGCGTGTTTCTCACTCCACTGCGGTTTGATACCTATGTGGGTCGCCAAATCTACTATCGGCGTCCAGCCCCCTGATATAGCGAGTAAATCGGCATCCGTTTGAAATGTTTTTTTCGTTTCGAGGTCTTGTATGACAACGGTTTTGCAAGCTCCTTCTTCAGTAGAGATAGTATCGATAACGGTGGCGCGTAACTGAACTGGAATTCCGGCCGCTCTTGCGACTTCAACACTTGGACCAGTGGCCGCGGACCTTGCATCAAAAATACCCTGCACCTGCACTCCCTGACAGTGAAGTCTAAGCGCATCACGATATCCCTGGTTGTCTACAGTAACAACAACAGCACGCTTGAAGATATTTACACCGTGAACCGCAACATATGTCGCAGCAGCATGTGACAGCATAATACCGGGTCTGTCGTTATTTGCAAAAATCATTGGACGTTGGAATGCACCTGGAGCCAACACAATCCTGTCCGCACGGATATGCCAGACACGAATGCGTGCGAGTTTAACTGGTGCGGAATTTCCCAGATGGTCTGCTCGCCGCTCAATGGCAACAACATAATTTTGATCGTACAAACCAACTGCAGTGCACCTGCGCAGATAAGTGAGATTTTCATTGGCAAGAACATTTCTGAGATTAGAAGGTAATTCCTGTCCTAAGTGTCGAAGATGTCCACCTGGTCCTGCCTGGTCGTCTATCAATAAAACTTCGTGGCCCGCATGAAGTTGTTCTTCTGCTGCTATAAGTCCGCCAAGACCCGCTCCAATTATCAGCGTATCGACATAGCGATTTGTCTTGTCGTAACGCGCTTCATCTGGAAATTCAGGCAATGCCCCAATACCGGCAAGACTTAGTGCAGCAAGTCCTTCTGTCACTTCAATAACAGTGGCCGGAAGCATCGATTCCTTTGTGCCTGATACCAGTTGAATAAGTGCATTAGGTTCCTCAACTCCCAATCCCACAATACCACGCGGGCGACCATGATAGGTACTGAGAGCAACTGACAAGACACCGTTGCGAAGCAATGCAGCAGCCATCGGCTCACCCTGAAGCCCTTTGTAAAGTTTATCATCAAAACTGAATGAAATTTCGCTCATGCTTTTGAACCCTCCTTCCCATCGGGCGCTTTTGGTTGTGTAGTGAAGGGCAGATATGTCGGACCAATTTCATGCGTTATTGTATTACGCCACATGTTGAACCATCGACCACAACCGGCGAAATGGATCCATCGTTCAGCGAGCCAACCCTTAGGATTAGCACGGATATACAGGTATTTCGCCCATTCACTGTCGCTAAGCGCATTGGGATCAGGGTAAGCTACGCCAGCCTCAGCTCCATAATGAAACTCGGTTTCGTTGCGCAGGCCACAGTATGGACAAGGAATGTGAAGCATAGAATTATTTTTAGTGTGCAACTCCTGCCGCCCCGTGTTCGTCGATGAGATGCCCGGTCACGAAGCGGTCCAGTGCGAAGAGCTGATTCAATTCATGCGGGATACCATTTGCCATGGTGTAGGCCATGACCCATCCCGAACCAGGCGTGGCTTTGAAACCACCTGTTCCCCAGCCGGTATTGATAAAAAGATTTTCAACAGGAGTAAGACCAATAATTGGCGATGCATCAGGAGCTATATCTACAATTCCTCCCCATGTCCTTAGCACTTGCGCACGAGAAAAAATAGGGAACAATTCCAATGCAGATGCCAACTGATGTTCGATTAAATGGAAGCTGCCACGCTGTGCATAGGAGTTGAAGGTATCGGTGCCTGCTCCCATCACCAACTCACCTTTGTGGGCCTGGCTTAAATACACATGCACAGCTCCACTCATAACTACAGTGTTGAGCACTTGTTCAAGCAACGGACTTACTAACGCCTGCAATGGCCTGCTTTGAATTGGAATAGAAAATCCAGCGAAATTGGCAAGCAACGAAGAATGACCCGCAGCAACCAAACCCACCTTACCAGCAGCGATCGTACCCTGAGTAGTGTCAACACCATGAACTTTATTGTTGCGGATGTCAAAGCCCGTCACTTCTGTTCCTTGGATAATATCCACTCCAAGATCACTCGCTGCCTTTGCAAAACCCCACGCAACCCAATCATGTTTTGCTATTCCACCACGAGCCTGGTATGTAGCACCAAGAACTGGGTAGCGAACATCCGGACTGATATTGATAATGGGCACCAGTTTCTTTACCTCTTCAGGAGTGAGCCACTCACTGTCGATACCATTGAGCGCGTTTGCAAAAAAATTCCTGCGTTTCGATCGCACATCACTTACTGAATGTGCAAGTGTCAACACACCACGTTGACTAAAAAACATTTCATAGCCGAGATCTTCTTCTAATGTTTCCCATAATTTTAATGAGTGCTCATAGATTGCCGCTGATTCATCCCATAAATAATTCGAGCGAATAATAGTCGTGTTGCGTGCCGTGTTACCTCCGGCAAGCCAGCCTTTCTCCAAAACCGCAATATTGTTCACTCCATGGTTTTTTGCTAAATAGTATGCGGTTGCAAGTCCATGTCCGCCACCGCCAACAATCACTGCATCGTATGCTTTCTTAAGCTTCTTCGACTTCCATAGCTGAGGAGGCTGCTGCGGAAGTGCAGTTGCTCGTCGCCTTTCGATGGTGCCGGGGGAGAGAGTATCTTGAGTATTCGTCATGATTTCAATCTTGTCATTTGTGGGTCAAATTGCGGATCGTGCGATACGGTAGCAGGATAATCCTTATCGAAATATCGGATAGAGAGTACTGTACCTTGTGTGCTCAATTCAGCAGGCACCCACGCATAAGCAAGTGGCTTGCCAATGGTATGGCCGAAGTAAGCACTGGTTATATAACCCACAATTTTTTCCTGATGCAAGACAGGCTCCTTGCCCAAAACTACATGTTGTGGATTCTCCAGCACCAGACAAACTAAACGCTTGCGAAGAGCATTTGGATTTATATTATTAAAAGCTTCAGCGCCCTTAAATCCTCCACCTTTGCGCACCGCAAAAGACAACCCTGCTTCATGAGGATTATGCTCACTATTCATGTCCGTTCCGTAACTGCGATATCCTTTTTCAAGGCGCATAGAATTGAATGCCCCCCGACCGGCAGCAATAAGTCCATATTTTTTCCCGGCATGCCACAATGTATCCCAAAGTTTCAACGCAAAATCTGCAGTGGTATAAATTTCATATCCAAGTTCTCCAACGTAAGAAAGCCTGCACAACATAACGGGTACATGACCGAGATATATGCTCTTTAATTTGAAGTAGCCGAGTGCTTCATTACTTATATCATCTCTCGTCAATGATTGGGTGAGTTCGCGCGACTTAGGACCAAATACTCCAAGCCCAACAGTTCCTGCAGTGATGTCTCGCACATGCAGTGTGTCCGGTGCCATTTGCTTTAGATAATTAATGTCTGTATTGCTGTTTACGCCAATGAAAAAATCGTGATCACCACGTCGCATGACGGTAATGTCACTCATGATGCCGCCCATTTCATTGAGCATTAGGCAATAGGTGATGGAGCCGGGTTTTTTGCGAAGATTACCTGTAGTCATTCGCTCGAGAAATTCCAACGCGCCGTTTCCACTGACTTCAATGCGTTTCAGGGTTGTGATATCAAACAGTCCAACGCCGTCTCTTACGGCGCATGACTCAGCACCGATAATCGGTGACCAAAATTTTGAACTCCATTCATCCCGCAATGGAGATTTGTATTTGGAGACTAGAGCTGCATTTGCTTCATACCATTGTGGACGCTCATATCCTGACGCTTCGAGAAAAAAACCACCGAGTTCCTGCTGACGCTGATAAAAACCAGTGGTGCGGAGAGGACGTGGCGACTCCATTGGCTGCAGCGGATGCAGTAAATCATAGACTTCGACATAGTTCTGGGCACCGCGTTCTTCAATATGAAGAGATCCCAACTGATGAGTTTCAAAACGGTTGACGTCGCATTCATGTAATGCCAGTGAAGGACAGCCATTGACGATCCATTCTGCCATCGCACGTGCGACACCACCGGCATGAGTTATCCATACTGCTTCAGCAACCCAGAAGCCCTTTAACCCTGACCATTCTCCCATAAGGGGCATGTTGTCCACTGTGAAAGAGAACAAACCATTCATTGATTCAGCAATCTTGCTGCATTTAAGTGACGGAATTACTTCAGTTGCACCTTCCATCGCACCTTTCCACTCTTCAGGTGTAAATGACATCTGACTCGGCATTACTTCTGCAATTTTGCAAGGAAGAATGTCTTCAGATCTCACAGGAAGCGGTCGGTGTCCATACCAGCCAACTGCGAGGCTCTGTCCCCTTTGTTTGAAATAAAGATCAGAACCCTGATGTCTAAGCACTGGTAATTCAGCTTCACTTTTGTAAGAAGCCAACTCAGGCATTGGCGCAGTGTAGCAAAGTTGATGTGCTAATGGCTGTATTGCTTTCAACATACCCACCATTGCACCAATCTTCGGTCCCCATATTCCAGCGCAGGAAACTATGATATCCGCAGGGAATGATCCTTGGGTAGTTTGAACGCCAGTGACGTGACCATCGATTTGATCGATGGCAATGACTTCGCAGTCAAATATAAATTGCGCTCCGCGGCTGATCGATCGCTTACCCATTACTTCATCAGCCCATACCGCTCTGGCTATCCCATCATCTGAGACGTATAGTGCCCCCAGCAATTTATCACGATTTAGAAGTGGATGCAATTTGAAAGCTTCTTCTGGAGATATCACACGTGCATTAATTCCAACAGACAAAGCAAATCCCGCTCTACGGTATAGGTCGGCCAAACGCTCAGGAGTCGTTGCAAGTTCCAGGCTGCCGACCTTGAGGAAGCAAGGCCCGCCGCTATGTTGAATGCTATAAAGTTTTTCCACAGTACGTCTTGCGAACTGTGCCATGGTACGCGATCCGTTGGTTTGGAAAACAACGCCAGGTGCGTGAGATGTTGATCCGCCAGGATTCCAAATCTTACCTTTTTCAATAACGATTACATCACAATACCTACGTTCGGTGAGCTCGTCTGCTAATGAACAACCGACAATACCGGCTCCAATAATTACAATCTTTGGCATCAGTGCAAAGGGGTTTCAGTGAGTTGATCGCTATACCAGGAGAGAAACTGTTTTACGAGATACTCCTCGTCAGCAAGTGGACCCGGCTTGTAGCCACCAGAGCAAATACCACGGTAAGTGCCTTCTGCCAAACTTTGATCCTGGGCATTGGTTTGGCTCCAAACATGCGTCAAATTTTCCAGATCATAGTCAACGCTTTCCACCGCCTCTGAGGCTACGAGCCACTTGGTCCGCACAAGCGTCCTGTCGACCGCTAAAGGAAAGACTGCGAATGTGACGATGTGGTCGCTCAAAAAATGATTCCAGGAATTCGGGTGGGTCCACAATGAAAGCCCGCTTCCCTCGGGCCGTTGGAAATTGCCGAGCAACTTTTTGCAAGCGTGCTCAGGTTTTAAAGTGTGGGATATGCATCGGTTAGCCAGTGGTAGTCGAACCGTGCGGAACCACAGTCCCTCTGGGAACTCTATCAATTCATAAGGAAGACCGAGGCTTTCCCACTCTCTTTCCTTTTCTTGAAGCGCTTCCTGAAAGCGTCGCTCATCGGCGTGTACATTATCCTTGTCGAGACCTTTACCAAAACCTGAGCTGTAGAGTGGTACCAGTAGTTCAGGGTGATTACTTGAGCAATGTAGGCACTCCCTATTATTTTCTATCACTAACTTCCAGTTGCAAGCTTCAATGATATCCTTCTGACAGGCTACTTTGGTCTTCGGTAATTCGTATGGAGCGAGATAGGGGGTAAGCATGTTTCGCACATCTTCAATATCAGCGGGCGCAGGTGTGCTAAAGCAAACATAAATAAGGCCACCAATTACAGCAACCTCTATCGGATTCAGTCCGAAATCTTCTGTGGGAAAGCCGGAATTCATTCCGCGCGCATGCAGCAGCTTTCCGTCAAGATTGTAAGCCCAGTTGTGATAGGGACAGATGAGCCGGCGGCAGTTGCCTTTTTCCCCTGGAACAAGTTCATGGCCTCGGTGACGGCATACATTGTAGAATCCCCGCACCTGTCCGTGTTGCGTCCGCTGCAGAAAAAAGGATCGGGTTCCTAATTTTAAAGCAACATAATCACCTGGTTTGGGAATGTCGGCCTCACAAGCAACATAAATCCATCGACTGTAGAAAATCCGCTCAAGCTCCTCCTGGAAAATTTCGGTGCTTGTATAGAAGCGCGGAGGTAGAGTGAAGTTTGTGTCAATTCCGGCTAAGGACATGATGATATTTTTTATAACTTGGAGTCAGATCCAACAATTAAACTAAAACATAAAGATAAGTTTGCTATTCAATATTTCATCGGAGTGAAGACCAAAAAATCAAGGTAAACTTGAAAAAATTTAAAATAGGCGCATCCCTGTTCATTAGATTTTATAATTAAGTAATCCCAATAATCTGTAATTTAAATATGAAGGATTCTCCAGTTACTGATAATAACGATCTTGCCAGTTTTGGTTATCGTCAGGAATTAAAGCGTTCCATAGGTAGCTTCTCAAGTTTTGCTGCAGGCTTTTCTTACATTTCTATTCTTACTGGTCTTTTTCAGATGTTTTATTTGGGTTATGGGGTTGCGGGGCCCGCATTTTTCTGGACATGGCCATTTGTATTGGCCGGTCAATTGCTGGTGGCGCTTTGCTTTGCAGAATTGGCTTCCAGGTTTCCATTGTCAGGCGGGGTTTATCAATGGGCTAAGTTTACCGGAAACCCTTTTCTTGGATGGATGACAGGCTGGGTTTACCTAGCTTGTCTTATTACGACTATAGCTGCGGTTGCCATGGCACTCCAGGTTAGCCTGCCCCAAATTTCAAGTTCCTTCCAGATAATTGGAACTTCAACCGATCCGAAATCGGTTGCTGTCAATGCCATTTTTCTGGGTTCTATTTTAATTGTTGCAAGTACCATAATTAATGCAAAAGGCATTAAGCTACTTGCCCTGATTAATAATATTGGTGTTTTCTCCGAACTGGTTGGAATTTTGATTCTGATTGTTCTTCTGTTTTTAAATAAAGCAAGATCTCCGATCCAAGCAGTCGTTCACATTAAATATTCCGGATCTGATCCCAAATCTTTTCCTGATGTAACGATTTTTTTGGCAGCTACCGCCTTGACAGCCTCTTACGTTTTGTATGGATTCGATACCGCAGGAACGCTTGCCGAAGAAACGCATGATCCCCGTAAAAAAGCTCCCCGTGCTATCTTGCAGGCTCTTCTTTCCGCAGGATTTGCCGGATTACTGGTATTACTTTTTGCATTGATGGCAGCCCCTGATTTGAATAATCCAGATTTAGAAAATATAAGCGGAGGGTTACCTATGTTAGTGAAATCAGTATTAGGTGAAACTGCAGGCAGCCTTTTTCTTTGTATTGTTATTTTTGCAATAACTGTGTGCACCCTTGCAGTTCAGTCAGGAGCAGTAAGATTAATGTTCGCCATGGGGCGTGATGGGTGTTTGCCCTTTAGTAAATCCTTATCAGAAGTTTCCTTAAAAACTCACACTCCTATTTTAGCTACCTTGATTTGTGGAATCGGTGCAATTATTATTTTGGGGATGAATATTCAATTTCCAAAAGTATTTGAGTTGATAACCTCTATCTCCATACTTTGGGCAAATCTGGCCTACTGGATAGTGGTTGCACTTCAACTGAAAAATAGGATTATTTCGGCCCGGCACGGAGTAGATACGGACGCAAGATTTAATTTGGGCAAATGGGGATTTCCGGTAAATATTTTAGCCCTGATCTGGAGCAGTTTTATGGTTATTAATGTGTCATGGCCGCGAACTGCAACCTATGGTTCGGAATGGTATCACCAATATGCAGCGTGGATGTATACAGCAGGTTTGATTTGTATTGGGGTATTTATTTATTATTATAAAAGACAAAGAATTTCTTAAAAGCAATATGATATACACTCACTTTATAGATGGCGCATTAACTACTGGTTTAAACAGGAGATCCTGGATAAACTATAATCCAGCAAATAATAATCCATTGGGAGAGGTTTGCCAGGCTAACGATGAGGATATTGAAGCAGCTGTAAATTCATCAGAGAAAGCCTTCCAGATATGGAAGAGCAAAACCGGGGCAGAACGTGGCCGGGTTTTAATAACTGCAGCAAATATCTTAAGGTCCAGATTGGAGCAAATTGCTTTGTCAGAAACACAGGATGTTGGAAAGCCCATTTCAGAATCTCTTGCTGTGGATGTTAGTTCGGCTGCTGACGCCCTGGAATATTTTGGAGGCATGGCTGCAGGCATTCATGGAGAGTTTTTTGATTTGAAAAACGCCTTTGGATATACGCGTCGCGAACCTCTAGGTATTTGTGCAGGAATTGGTGCATGGAATTACCCGATCCAGATTGCTGCATGGAAGGCGGCTCCGGCGTTGGCTTGCGGCAACTCCATGATCTTTAAACCATCTGAACTCACCCCGGCAACTGCATTGGAATTGGCTAAAGCCTTTATGGAAGCCGGAGCTCCGCCTGGTTTGTTTAATGTAGTTCAAGGTGATGGCAGGGTTGGAGCTATGTTAGTAGATCATCCGGGTATAGCAAAAATTTCATTGACGGGTTCAGTTTCAACTGGGAAAAAAATTTTTGCGGGTGCAGTAGCACAACTGAAACAGGTTACACTTGAATTGGGCGGAAAATCGCCCTTGATTATTTTTGAAGATGCCGATATACATAATGCCGTGTCAGCAGCCATGCTCGCAAATTTTTATACGCAAGGTGAAGTTTGCTCAAATGGTACACGGGTATTTGTAAATCGTAAAATTTTTGATAACTTTTTAAGGCAGCTAAAAGATCGAACTGAAAAAATCCGGTTGGGTGACCCGGCAGATCCGGATACACAGATGGGCGCAATAATCAGTAAAGCGCACATGGAAAAAATAACCCGGTTTATAGATTCAGGAAAATCTTCGGGCGCAACATTATTGACCGGCGGTTTCAGACCCGGAAAAGATTTTAAAGGACGCGATATCAGTTCGGGCAATTTCCTGGCTCCGGCAATTTTTGCGGATTGCGATGATTCAATGGAAATTTGCAGGGAAGAGATCTTTGGCCCCGTGCTTTCCATTCTCTCTTTTGACTCAGAAGAAGAGGTGATTGGAAGAGCTAATAATACTCCGTTCGGATTGTCGGCAGGTGTATTTACGAACGACTTAAAACGTGGGCACCGAGTAATTCATCAATTACAGGCAGGCACCTGCTGGATTAATAATTATAACATAACTCCTATTGAACTTCCTTTTGGTGGATATAAACAGTCCGGCCAGGGCCGTGAGAATAGCCTTGCAGCTATTCAACATTATACCCAGCTAAAAAGTGTTTATGTAGAATTAGGAAATGTTGAATCACCTTATTAAAATGGACACAATTTTTGACACAATTATTATTGGAGGCGGGTCTGCAGGCTGTGTGCTGGCAAACCGACTGAGTGAAAATCCGGACCACAAAGTGTTGGTGATTGAAGCGGGAAGAAGAGATTATTGGTGGGATATTTTTATTCACATGCCAGCTGCGCTTACCTATCCGATCGGTAATAAATTTTATGATTGGCAATACCAATCGGAGCCTGAACCATTCATGAATAACCGGCGGGTGTATCATGCCCGTGGAAAAGTATTAGGTGGTTCCAGCTCCATTAATGGAATGATTTTCATCCGTGGTAATCCGTTGGATTATGAAAAGTGGGCGAAGGATCCGGGAATGGAATCATGGGATTATGCCCATTGTCTTCCTTATTTTAAAAAGTCTGAAAACAGAACTGCTGGAACAAACTTCTTTCGTGGCGGGACCGGTCCACTTCACCTCGAAACCGGGCCTGCTACTAATCCTTTATTCAAAGCTTTTTTTAATGCGGCCAGACAAGCTGGTTATCCGCAGACAGATGATGTCAATGGATTGCAACAGGAAGGTTTTGGAATGTTCGACCGCAACATCAAAAATGGTAGGCGTTGGTCCGCCTCAATGGCATATTTGCATCCTGTTTTAGGACAACGAAAAAATCTTGAAGTGATCTGTGGTGCGCTCACGACCAAAATTCTTTTCTCGGGGAAGCGCGCAGTAGGAGTAGAATTTTTGAAAAGAAATAACTTGACTCGAGTTTCAGCAGGTGAAATTATTTGTTGTGGAGGCTCTATTAATTCTCCGCAGATTCTTCAGTTATCAGGAATAGGAGATCATGGAGTTTTGAAATCTGCAGGCGTTGACGTGGTGCACGACCTTCCTGGCGTGGGACAGAATTTGCAAGATCATCTTGAGGTATATATCCAATATTCCTGCAAAAAACCAGTAAGCGTATGGCCGGCGTTGAAATGGTATAACAAACCCTGGGTGGGCTTTCAGTGGCTATTCTTTCATGAAGGACCTGCGGCAACGAATCACTTTGAGGGAGGAGGATTTATTAGAAGTAATGAAACAGTGGCTTATCCGAACCTCCAGTTTCATTTTTTGCCGGTGGCTATACGATATGATGGCAGTTCTCCATCGGGCGGTCATGGCTACCAGGTGCATGTTGGCCCAATGAATTCCGATGCCCGCGGATCTGTCCTGATCAAGTCATCGGATCCAAAGGAAAAGCCAGCCATCCGGTTTAATTATCTTTCTACAGACCAGGATCGGAAGGAGTGGGTGGAAGCCATCCGCTGTGCCCGAAAAATTCTAAATCAGCCAGCGATGGATGAATTTAATGGCGGGGAAATTTCACCCGGACCTTCCGTTGATACGGACGAGCAAATACTGGATTGGGTCAGGCGTGATTCAGAAACTGCCTTGCATCCCTCCTGCACTTGTCGCATGGGTACGGATAAAATGTCTGTCGTAGATCCACTAACCATGCGGGTGCATGGCCTTGAGGGTTTAAGGATAGTAGACGGAAGTGTAATGCCGTATATAACGAATGGTAACCTGTATGCTCCAATTATGATGATCGCAGAAAAGTCGGCTGACATAATTTTGGGCAATCAACCACTTAAACCTGAAAAAACTGATTTTTACAGGAAGCCAAGCTGAACTCACCACATCATTTTTCTAAATATAGATTGGTGTTAATTAATGGGAACAAAAGACACGGCCTACAATACTTGACAAAACCTAATTTAAATTTTTTTGGAGGATTTCAAAGGTTGCGGACGCCACAATAGTCGGTGATCTTAAATCTTTAGCTATGAACTATTACTTGGCAATATTCAATTGTCGCATTAAAGATGCAGAACAGGCAGCTTTCGAGAAATTTATTTCTATCTGAGGAAAGAAGAAGTTCAATACTATCGTTGAGCGTTAAAGAAAATGGATTTGAAGTCAATCTGTAATAAGAAGCCAACTGGATATGCCAAGTTCTTTATATAGGGCACTATTAGTGGTTTGGGGCGTAGAAAAGCTACCAAGGGCCCCCTTTTTTCGTCTTACCATTTAGTAGGAATGCAAAGTATTTAGAATGAAATTGTTAAGCTCGTCCTGACTTGAATTCAGATAGAGGGGGTTTCAAGCTCTTCGGTCTTTTTTGGGTCTGTTTAATCACGAATTACTGGCAAATTAAAAAGGATCACTTCTGTGACCCTTTTAGAACTTTTTGATTGTCAACGTGCCCAGAACAGGAATCGAACCTGCACATCCTTGCGGACACCAGATTTTGAGTCTGACGCGTCTACCAATTCCGCCATCTGGGCTTGCGGGCTGCAAATATAAG